>Ga0335085_10011386_pt1 | contig 13207 bp, 12 predicted proteins | sample Lox_Sample_45_FD_206712 | JGI IMG/M metagenome (GOLD analysis project Ga0335085, IMG submission 206712) | Soil microbial communities from Loxahatchee National Wildlife Refuge, Florida, United States - Lox_Sample_4.5 | ecosystem: Environmental > Terrestrial > Soil > Wetlands | place: USA...
AGGAGCAGATCAAGTCGGCGGAAATGGACTTGGCTGCGGCCGAGCATCGAAGCGAGTCCGCGACATTTAAGAAGATCATGGCCGAGGACTGGATGACGGTAACCTCGGATGGACGCGTGCTGCATAAAGATGATGTCGTGCGGAATGTTGCCGAACATGAAGGGGAGCGAAAGCCGTACATCGTGAGGTTGGTTGCTCTTCGTGTGGACCTGTTTGGCGACACCGCGGTGGCATCGTTCACGCGGGAGTATCACGGCGTGAGCGGGGAAGCGAAAGACAAGGTGATGCGCGAGTCGGTGGTGGACGTGTTCACGAAGTCGGCGGGTGGATGGAAGATGAGGTATAAGAAGGCGATGCAGATGGGGCAGAACAATTCGAACCCGTAGAGACATCCCGGCTCTCTCCTCCTTCCTCGGGGTCCGCCTCGACATGACAAATCAGCGCTGGTGACGCATAGAATAGTTCCATGCTCATCGGTCGCGGCCATCCTGGCACTCATCTTTCAGAAACAGAGATCCGCAGCATTGTTGCTGACGCGATCGAGGCAGCGCGGCTCGATGACAAGCGTGTGCTGATGCTCATCCCGGACGGGACGCGCACCATGCCGATGCCGCTCATGTTTGCGATATTCGAGGAACTGTTGCGGCCGCGGGTGAAGGCGCTCGATTATCTGGTGGCGCTGGGGACGCATCAGCCGATGAATGACGAGCACCTGAGCAAGTTGGTCGGTCGGCCGGTGCATGGCGGTCGTTGCGGGGAAGCGCACATCTTCAACCATCACTGGGAGGATCCGGCGACGTTTGTAACGCTGGGAGTAATTGCGGCGGCGGAAATTTCGCAACTGTCGAACGGGCTGCTGGCGCGCGATGTGCCGGTTTCGTTGAACAAGCTGATTCTCGACTACGACCACATCGTGGTGTGCGGGCCGGTGTTTCCGCACGAGGTGGTGGGGTTCTCGGGCGGGAACAAATATTTTTTCCCGGGGATTGGCGGGGCGGAGATCATTAACTTCACGCACTGGCTGGGAGCGGTGATCACGAGCTATGACGTGATCGGCGCCGGATACACGCCGGTGCGCGCGGTGATCGACCGGGCGGCGAAGATGATTCCTCGGCCGACGTCGTGCTTCGCACTGGTTGTAACGAAAGAGGAAACGGCCGGGCTGTACTACGGCTCGCCGGAAGACGCGTGGAAGGCGGCGTCGGCGCTGTCGTCGCAGGTACACATCGTTTGGGTCGAGAAGCCGTTCCGGCGTGTGCTGTCGGTGCTGCCTGAGTTATACGACGATCTTTGGACTGGCGCGAAGGGCATGTACAAGCTGGAGCCGGCGATCGCCGATGGCGGTGAGGTGGTGATTTATAGCCCGCGGATTAACGAGGTCAGCTATACGCATGGGAAGCTGATCGACGAAGTCGGATATCACTGCCGGGACTACTTCGTGAAGCAATGGGATCGGTTCAAGCATTACCCGGGCGGCGTGCTGGCTCACTCAACACACGTGAAAGGGCTCGGAACGTATGATGCGGTGACGGGGATCGAACGCCCGCGCATACAGGTGATACTGGCGACGGGGATCCCGGAAGAGCGGTGTCGAAGGATCAATTTGGGGTATCTCGATCCAGCGAAGATTCATTTTGACGATTGGCGCGGACGCGAGAGCGAGGGGATTGCGCTGATCCCACGGGCGGGGGAGATTCTGTATCGTTTACGAAAGCCTAGCGCGGCGGCGGTTTAGGCGTCGCAATGCGTCGCGCCTGGGGACTAGAATGCTCGCCGTAGTCATACACCAGCAAGGAGAACGGCTTATGGCGCAGAAGGTAACGGATGTGGTGGGAGTGTCGAAAGAGAGCTTCGCGAAGGCAGCGCAGAACGCGGTTGAAGAGGCGGCGAAGACGATTCGTCACATCAAGTGGGCTCGCGTCAGCGACTTCGAAATGGAGCTGAACGGAAAGGACGTGATTGCGTATCGCGCGACGGCGAAGATTTATTTTGACATCGAGCACTGAGCCAGGTGGCGAGGGATCGGCGGAAGCGAACAGCAGATCCCTCGGCCTTTTGGGGCAGTCTCGTGGTGACAATCAACGCTGTTGACAGGCCTGAGGCCTACCTGCCACTCGTCCCAGGAATTTTCATCCGTCTTATATATTTTTCCGATTACACAAAAATTACGGCGCTCCCGTCTTTCTACTTGCGAATCTTGCGCCAGAGGCAGAAAATCGGCTGATCTCAGGTGTGGGACCAGAGACTCTGTTACTACGCGCGTAGCTTCGCCGCGGAACCGGGGCTGCGTAACCTTGTCGATGTAACTCTGCGAGAGGACACAGAATGAGTCATTCAGCCGTCACCCCTACCGACCTGATTCAGATTGCATCCATCGAAGAAACTATCCGCCGGCGAGTCGCAGAGGAGCGCACTCGTCTGGAGCACGCGGCCGGAGTGCGGACGCGTGAGACGCATCATTTTCACAAGCCGGTTGAGCGCATGTTTACGGCCGCGGAACGCGGAACGACCACAGTGTTGTTCGGCGGCTTGACCTGGAAGCACGAGAAGCTGATCCAGGCGGCGCTGGAAGGTCTGGGCTACAACTGCGAAGTGGTTCCCACGCCAAATGTCGCAGCGTTCCAACTGGGCAAAGAGTACGGCAACAACGGCCAGTGCAATCCGACGTACTTTACGGTCGGCAACCTTGTTCAGTATCTGCAAAAGAAAGAAGAGCTCGGCTACACGAAACAAGACGTCATCGACCACTTCGTGTTCATCACCGCGGGTGCCTGTGGGCCGTGCCGGTTCGGTATGTATGAGGCGGAATATCGGCTGGCGCTGCGCAACGCCGGGTTCGACGGGTTCCGCGTGTTGCTGTTCCAGCAGGCGGGCGGATTGAACCAAGCCGAGGTTGAGGCAGGGCTGGAGATGAATCTCGACTTCTTCCTGAACCTGCTGAACGCGATGAATATGGGCGACGTGCTGAACGAAGTTACGTACCAGATCCGGCCATACGAGGCGAAGTCGGGCGAGACGAACCGCGTGCTCGACGAAGTAACGGACGACATCGGCGAAGTGCTGAAGCACAAGTCGCCATGGACGGCCGAGCAAGCCGTCGGAAAACTGGCCAAGAAAATGCCGGGCAAGGGTGCGGTGGAATACGTCGGGAAGTTCCTGAACCAGCTCTACTCGGATGACTACACGTCGGCGCTCGAAGCGGCGCGCGACCGGTTTAACGGCGTGAAGGTCGACCGGCTCAGAGTTAAACCTATCGTTAAGATCACCGGCGAGTTCTGGGCGCAGACGACCGAGGGCGACGGCAACTTCAACATGTTCAAGTTCCTCGAGAACGAAGGCGCGCAAGTGGTGGTTGAGCCGGTGGCGACGTGGATCAATTACATGATCCACCAGGCGATCCAGAAGGTGAGAGACGAGCGCGGGCTGGAGCAGGGCGCGGTGATGCCGCCGATGTGGCGCATCGACAAGCAGGCGAGGATCGAGATGAACTACCGCAGCAAGTTGCTGCAGTTGAAGGCGGCGGAAGTGATCTTCGCGCGCGAGTATCACAAGATCATCAACGCGCTGGGTGGAACAGCGCACAAGCTGGTGGACCAGTACGAGCTGCAGCGGCTCGGGCATCCGTATTACAACACGCGTGCCGAGGGCGGCGAGGGGCACCTGGAAGTCGCAAAGAACATCTACTACAGCAACCGCGAGCTGTGTCACATGGTGCTGTCACTGAAGCCGTTCGGGTGCATGCCGTCGACGCAATCGGATGGCGCGCAGTCAGCGGTGGTGTCGCATTACAAGGACATGATCTTCCTGCCGATCGAGACGTCGGGCGAAGGCGAAATCAACGCGCACAGCCGTGTACAGATGGCGCTGGGCGAAGCGAAAGCCAAAGCAAAGCAGGAGTTCAACGAGGTGCTGGGGAAGTTGGGGCGGAGCGTCGATGAACTACGAGCGTTCGTTGAGACGAAGCCGGAGATGTCGACGGCGATGTACAAGGTGCCGAAGTACAAGGGTGTGGTTGGTACGGCGGCGAACTTCGCGATCCACGTGGCGCAGCAGATGGGCGACACGGTGCCGTATCACTCTGAAGCGCACTAACCACTTTGTTTAGAATAAAGAGGCGATCTTGGAAGGATCGCCTCTTTCTTCGAGGATGGAAATCAGATACCTGGCCAAGGTAAACGCCACTCCAACCAAAAGAAAATTGAAACGCACTAACGCCGGATCAGCGATCCACGACGAGTGATTTGCGGAGGCGGTCGAGATTCTGCTGGGCGGAAGCGAGTCCGGAGGCGGCTGCTTTTTCATACCAGCGTTCAGCTTCCTTGCGATTCTTTGGAACGCCGATGCCTTGCTCGTTGAGCTCTCCAAGCGCGTTCTGCGCAGGCGCGTCGCCGTCTTCGGCAGCCTTGCGAAACCAGCGCAGGGCGTCGTCGGAACTTTTATCGACGTGCCAACCTATGAGGTACATCTTGCCGACAGCGGCTTCGGCGGCAGGGAAACCCTCGTCGGCGGCGAGGCGTTCGAGTCGCGCGGCTTCGGCTTCGTTCTTTTCCACGCCTCGGCCGGACATATAGTGCGAGGCAAGATTGGCGAGGGCGGGAGGGAACTTCTGATCCGCGGCTTCACGAAACCAGTGAACGGCGGCTTCGTCGCTCTGCCTGACGCCACGACCGATCTCGTAGAGATGTCCGAGATTGTTTTGAGCAATCGCGAAGCCTGCGGCGGCGGCGCGCAGATACCACTTCGCCGCTTCAGTGTCGCTCCGGTCGACGCCGCAACCGGTCGTGTAAAGAACGGCGAGATTATTTTGCGCTGCGGCATTGGCGTGATTCGCAGACAGGGTGTACCACCGTGCGGCTTTCGTACAGTCTTTGTCGACGCCAGAACCTTTATCGAACGCGAGGCCGAGCTGGTATTGGGCGTCGGGATTGCCGCTGCGAGCCTTGCTTTCGATCTGGCACAGGGAAGGATTCTGGGAAAACTCACCAGGTGAGCACATCTGTGCTTCACAAAGGGAAACTGAGGACAGCAGAAAGATGCCGAACAGAGGTTCAGCCCAACTGCGCATGGTTCGCCCCAAAGTCTTACAAAAGTTGCTTGCGAGTAGCGGGAAAATACCCCCGAATGTCACGGATGTCAATCGCAACTAATGCCACACAGTTACGTCCTTTACAATGTTGCGCTGACCAGATGGGAGAAGGATGAAAGGATTCATTGTCGGAATCGTGGTGACGCTTCTGGCGATCGCTATCGGTGGATATATTTATTTCGGAACGGGTATGGCGCCGGTAGCGACCTCGGCTCAACCAATGCCGTTCGAGAAAAAGCTGGCAAACATGGCGCTTCACGCGCGTGTGAAGAAGGAAATGCCGCACGACGTGCCGATGCAAGCGGACGAGAATAATCTCCAGGCGGGCGCGAAGGTGTATGTGGACGAGTGCGCCGTTTGCCATGGATTGCCAGGCAAGGTGCAGTCCGATATCGCACTGGGAGAATTTCCCAAGCCGCCGCACCTGTTCAAGGGCAAGGGCGTGACGGACGATCCGGCGGGCGAGACCTACTGGAAGGTCGACAACGGAATCCGGTTGACGGGGATGCCGGGATTCGGGAAGCATCTTTCGACGACGCAAATGTGGCAGGTTTCCCTGTTGCTGGCGGATGCGGACAAACTGCCTGCGTCGGTGATGGCGATCTTCAACGGACCGCCACAGCCTGCGGCCGAACCGGCGCCGGGCATTGGCGAGAAGCCGAGCCAGCCGAGCCAACAAAACCAGCCGAAGAAACAGGGAAGTTCCGGCTAGGCGGAACTGCGCAGGGCGTTTCCGCTCTGCCCGAGGGGCAGGAAGATGGAGAACACCGTTCCGCAGTGGCGCGGATCGGTGCTGCTCCTCATGCGGATGAAGCCGCCGTGCTTTTGTACGATGCCTTGGCAAACCCAGAGACCGAGGCCGGTACCTTTCTCTCCCTTGGTGGTGAAGAAGGGCTCGAAGATTTTCTGCGCATTGTCGGTTTCAATCCCTGGACCATCGTCGGCAATCACGATACGGACACCGGGGTTCTGCGAATTGAAGCGCTCGCGGCTGGGATAGACGCGAAGCCGAACCTGGCCCGATTCGGGCGAGGCCTCTATCGCGTTTTCGAAGATGTTGGAGATGACCTGGCGCAACTCGTTGGGGAATCCGACGACGTCGCCGGCAAAGTCGAATTCCTTGTGCACGCGGATACGTTTGACTTTCAACTTCTGCGCATACAGGTAGAGAACGGATTCCATCAGGTCGTTGAGGTTGACGCGGACAGGAATGGTTGCATCGCGATGGAATGCGAGCGTCTGCTTGGTGATGTGGGCGACGCGGGAAATCTCAGACTGCGCGACCTCAGTGAATTCTTTGAGTGCCGGATCGAGGCGTGAATCGGACGACAGCAGAAATAACAGATTCGTTACCGCGGCGAGGGGATTATTGATCTCGTGGGCGATGGTGGCGGCGAGGCGTCCGGTGGCGGCAAGGCGCTCGGAGCGGCGGAGATATTCTTCCGTGCGCTTGCGCTCCTCGATGTCGAAAAGGGTAATGACGCACCCGGAAGTGGCGCTGCCGGGAAGGCGAAGGCGGGCGGCGCTCAACAGCAGGTGAGTCAGTTCGGAGTCTGCGGCGCGGAAGACGACCTCTGTCCCGCGGAAGCTCTTGCCGTCGAGTACCTGACGAATGGAAAGGGCGGAGCGATCTTCATTGCGCTGGCTGAGGCCGGAGAACTCCAGCGGCATCACCGAGTCGAAGGGAAGCAGGAGAGTGTTGCGTCCGCACAGATGATGAAAGGCTTCGCTGGCGAGCACAATCTTCCCGGAGTTGTCGCAGACGGCGATCGCCTCGGCAGCTTGTTGCACGATGAGGTGCGCGAGGCGTCCGGCGGAGACGATCTCCTCCTGTCGCTTCTGCTCGGCGAGATCGGTGATTACCATGCAGACGGTGGTAGAAGTTTCCTGGAAAATATTGGCGGAGGCAAAAATCGGCACCAGGTGGCCATCGACTGCGCGAAGCTGCAATTCCATCTTGGTGGGACCATCGAGCGGGTGTTTGTAAACGGAATCGAAGCGGTCGCGCTCGACTTTGGGGACAAATTCGTAGATCGATTTGCCGATAACGGTATCAAGCGGCTGGCCGACGATGTCGGCGAAGGCGCGATTGCAGTAGAGGATGGTGGCGTCGGAGCTGACGGTGACCGCGCCTTCTTTCATGCGCTCGACGAAGACGCGATAAGCAGCGTCGGAGCCGGCAAGGGTGAACACCTGGTTCCCGTGAGGACCGGGAACAACGATGGCGTCAACGTGTCCGTCGCTAATAGCGCTGAGGGCTTCCTCGGCGGCGCCGAGCCTGGCTTTCAGCTGCTCGATTTCCTCTAAGACTTTTTTATTGGCCCGCTGAGTTGGTCCTGACATCCTTGGCTGCCACGATTCCCAGTCCGGCAAGAACGCGCGCGAGATCGGATAGATCTCCGACAAAGGTTCTACGCGGGAGCGGGGTAAGTTTGATTAACACGGGCGCCGCGACAACATCGTCACGCTTGGCCAGTCCAGGTTGCTGGTAGAGGTCGATGATGTCCAGATCGCACCGACTAGGGCGCAGGTGTTTACAAAGCCTGCGGACATTTTCGATGGCACGAACGGAATTGAGGTTGGTTCCGGCGATATACAATCTCAGTTCATACCTCTCCGCCAGATTCCCCTTCAGGCGCTCCAAAACGCCGGGTCCGCCGATCGGTATGACCTTGCCTTCGGGTTTCCGGCGCTGCGTCATTTAACCTTTATTCAAAGTTTTGTCGTAACGATACCGTTACATCAAGTCGGCCGGCTTCAAGTCGAGGCCGACGAGAACGCGTTCCCGATTGGAGAGATCCCCGATAATCTTCTTCACGGGAAACGGGAGTTTCCTCACCAGCGTCGGAATGGCCACGATCTGGTCACCCTTAGCCAACGTGGGATTCTCCAGCAGGTCGACCACCTCGATCTGGTAACGACCTCCAAGGTGCTTGTCGCAGATCTCCTTCAGGTTCGCGAATGCGGCGATGGAATTCGGAGTGTTGCCGGCGACATAGAGACGCAATCGCCATTTTTTGGGCATGCCGCGGATGCTGTCTCCGTCAAAACCTTTTTTTCGGGCGGTGCTTCTGATCGTACTTTTCTTCGTCGGCATTAACTTACCCGTTCTTGGCCGTGAACTTCGTTTTCGATTCGGATTCCCTTGTCGCTGATGGTGAAGCGATGTACGCGATTGGAGTGGGCCATGCCGCGCGCCTTGAGCACATACAGGATGCGCTGGCGGGCACCGTCAATCTCGATTTCGTTCAACGAGAGCCACGCATCCATCAGCGAGGAGATCTCGGTGCTGGTAATCTGTTCGCCCGAGAGCGAGAGATTGGTGAACAGCGCGGTGATCTGATGCGTTTTCAGCAGGTCGATTAAACGGGTCAGCATGGCCTTGACCGAGATTGAAGTTCCTACGGAGATCAGGTTGGTGATCGGATCGACTACGACGATGCTGGGGCGGTAGTCTTCGATCACTTGGCACATGGTCGCGAGGTGATTCTCGAGTCCCATACTGGTCGGACGCACGGAGTGGATCTGCAAGAGACCTTTCCTGATCCAACGCTCCAGCGGAATTCCGAGGGAGTGCATGTTGCGGAGGATCTGGCTCTCGGATTCCTCGAAGGCGAAATAGAGTGCGCGTTCACCGTGGGCGCAGGAGGCGTTCGCAAACGAAGCTGCGACGCTCGATTTGCCAGTGCCCGCAGTGCCCGTGACGAGTACGCTGCTTGCCCGGAAAAAGCCTTTTCCGCCCAACATTTCATCGAGTCCCGGGATGCCACTGGAGATGCGCTCGCTGGATGCCGTGTGATTCAGACCCAGGGCGGTGATGGGGACAACGGACATGCCGGTCGCGTTCAGCAGAAAAGGGTACTCGTTCGTGCCGTGAGTGGATCCGCGATACTTGACGACACGAATGCGGCGCGTGGAGATTTCCTCCGTCACGCGGTGGTCGAGGATGATGACGCAATCGGCGACGTATTCCTCGAGGCCGTGACGGGTGAGGAAGGTGTTGTCGCCGGCTTCGGCGGTTATGATCGCGGTTACATCATGATCTTTCAGCCACCGGAAAAGACGGCGCAACTCGGAACGAACGATGGCTTCGTTCTTCAGTCCGGAGAAGAGGACCTCGATGGTATCGAGCAAGACGCGTTTGGCGCCTATCGATTTGATGGCGTGGTTGAGGCGGATGAAGAGGCCCTCGAGATCGTACTCGCCGGTTTCCTCGATCTGGCGGCGCTCGACGTGAACGTAGTCGACGAAGAGCTTCTTCTCCCTGACGAGTTTGTTGACGTCATGGCCGAGGGACGCGAGGTTCGAAGCGATTTCCTCGGCGGTCTCTTCGAAGGTCATCGCAACGCCGGTCTCGCCATACTTTTCGATGCCCCGAATGAGGAACTCCATGCCGAAGAGCGTTTTCCCAGAACCAGCGCCGCCGGCGACCAGCGTAGTGCGTCCGCGCGGCAGGCCTCCGTCGGTGATGTTGTCGAGTCCGGAGATCCCGGTGGGAGTTTTCAGTAATTCAGCCGGACGATGTTTCGCGGTTTGCGATCTTGCCATAGTTAAGGACTTCAATACATTCGTGTGGCCCGGCACAGTCATTTCCCACTGCGGGGCTTCAAAGTTCTAGCCTGTACTTGCAACTAAGAGTTTTCCTATTCCGCACTAGAACCCGACCGGATGGTCGATATGTCGCAGCGCTTCCGTTGGCGTAAGCGCGAAGTGAGAAATTAAGATGCTGAGGGGGTGGGAAGGGTTTACTCAGTCCTGTAACCGGAATTCACTTCTTGAACAAGTTTTCGAAGGCTGCCCGTGCGTCGGTGGCGCGAACTCCGCTGGAAGTGGTTTCACGTTCGACGGATTGGCGAATTTCGTACATGTCGCAAAGATTGGCGGCGTCCTTCGGGAAGACTCGCGCGGGAACAGGCTTGCGACATTCGAAGCGCGCGCTGGTATCGAAGTGAACACACATCTTGCAAGAGTGCAGGGCGAGTCCACATTTGGGACACTTGGCGTCGACTTCGGTCATAGGTCCCACAAGCGCGCCGCATTGGGCGCAACGGGAGACGGTACGAGCACCGGGCATGTTCAGCGGGCGGGGACCGAAGGTCATATCCTGTGGCTTGGGTTTCGGGGCGCGGCTCTCGCGCTTGCTTTCTCCCGAATCCTGATATCCGTGCTGGCGGTATTTTCGATCAGACATGACGGACTCCGCGAGAATGAAAGAGGAAGGACGGGTAAGTGTACTCTTCCGGGCACGTTCATGGGGGCCAATCTGCACATTACTAAAGATTGCCGGGTGGAACTGTGCTTCAGCGCGGGGTGAAAGAGTTTGCAGATAGGGTTAGGAAACACAAGCGATAACTCCGCCAAGTTATTGATGCTGAGGGAGGTCGCGATCCTCTCGGGATGGCAGCATAGCTGCACTATCCCGGGATAACTGCTGTCGCAAGTCTTTCCTCTCTCAAGCGTTGTGCGAACGTGTTGTGCTCTTGTGTGCTGTGTGAATGCGCCGGATAAAGATCCGGCGCTTTTCTTTTATGCGGGCTGCTTGTGCCGACCAGCAGCGGAGAGAATCGACTGCACGGCGCGGGTACCGGGAAAACGAACATCGAGGAGAGGAAAGAGCATGACATAGATGGTACTGCCGAGGATGAGAGAACTCAGGAACGCGAACGTCCAGGGGAATTCTGATCCAGTGCGTACCGGCGCAGTTAGCAGCGCTACGAGACAGAACGCGAGAGCGGCAATCGTGATACAGACGCCGTCGATGACGCGAGCCATCGGTTGCATCCACTCACTCAACACGCGGATCTTGGCGGGAGCGGGTGAGGCTGCATCGGGAGCGTCGGCCGGTGACTGGCGGAGGCGGGAAACGACCCAATCCTTGAGGGCGGCGCGACTCTCTTCGCTAAGTCCATCAAACTCGAGGCCGATTTTGCCGGAGGGATCGCTCCAGACGACTACCCCCTGGCCAGTGATACCGACCGAGGTGCCGGGCAGCAGGAAAGAGATCTGAAGTACTCTCCCCTGGGGAACTGGCTCCAAGCACTGAATCGCTATTCCGCCTTCGCTCAAATCGAGGACGAACGCAGGATCAGTCAAGCCATGGACGTCAACATGCGCCAGATGGGGGACGGCGACGCGGAGGAAGCGTCGCACCATGCGGGTGATCATGCCGCGCGTGAAGCGTAGGATGCGAGTGGCATCCGCGGCAGAGATTGGCTTGCTGAGAACGAAGTTGGCACCGGTGGCAAAGGCGTCCTTCATCTGGCGATAGTCATTCACGATACCCACAGCAATCGTTTTCTGATTGGGCGTCGCGGCACGCAATTCCTGCAGTAGTTGGAAGCCGGCACCGTCCTGATCGCACTCAACGATTACTGTGTCGAATCTGTGACGGCGCAGGATACGGCTGGCGCCGCTGGAGCCGAGACAGATCTCGACACCGATGTTCATGTCGAACAGCAACGGGCAAAGCGTGCGCAGAACTTCAGGGTCACGGCACAACACCAAGGATTGAGCGGCCATGAAGTGAAATGGTAAGGGCGTTTTCGGCCGAGGGAAGTGTCAGGGGAGGTTCGGGCGCTCGCCACTTGGAAGCCTCGAAGGCACGACCGGCGTGCGGCCCAGGACCGGCCTTTACTAAATCCGTAAGAACTATGTTGTCCACTAAGTGCAATCAGTTGCAATACCGCAAATCAGGAACTGGAAGAAGTCCTTTGATTGCATGGCGTGTTTCGGACTTTCGCTTGCACAGACTTCAGGGGGATCTCCACTGCGCAGTCTTCTTCTGTTTAGGCCAGTCTCGCCAAAACGTATCGACTTGTGGTTCGCTGGGGCTTGATCTGCGCAGGGTGTGGCAAACAGAATCAGAAGCGGAGAACGTAAGATGAAAAAACACCTTCTATTTGGTTTGCTGGTCGCTTCACTTTCGCTAGCAGCATCTGCCACCACGGTTTCCATCAATTTCAGTGGAAAGGTAACCTCGGTCACAATAGCAAACGGTGGGCCCGATCTCGGCTTCGCCGTTGTTGGTGACACCTTTACCGGCACTTGGACCTATGACACGGCAGGAAGCGCCATCGGACCAATTACATTCGGTGAAGCCTATGCCACTGGACAAATCTCGACGCTAACCCTGGGAGGGAACACCTATGAGCAAACCGTCGCCGGGAGCATGGGTGTTTTCAACGACTATCCGGGGATCGGAGATGAATTAGAGGAGAGTTCGGGCTTCGACATCTCACCTGCAGTGCCGAGCGGCATTTTCGGTGCAAGGTACGGCATAGCGTTCCGGGACACAACGGGAACCCTGTTCAACAGTACTGCCCTACCCAATTCGGCGTCGCTGTCGCAGTTTGATTTTGCTGTACTAAACCTGAGTTGGATCGACACAAGTGGCGACTTCATCTACAACATCAGTGGCTCGATCACGATTCCAGCTAAGACCGTTCCGGAACCCGCGTCCCTGACGCTCCTGATATGCGGCCTGATCACGGCAAGAGGCCTGCGCCGGCGCGCGTAATTTCAAAAAGGCCGGAGCGATCCCTTCGGCCTTTTCGGTTCTTCTAATCGAGCTCATCGCCAGCGCCATGCCTGCGCAACAGCGACGGTAGGTTTTGCGAGAACGAGCTGCGTGGCAGAACCATGTCGCAGCCGGCTTCCTGGGCTTTCATCTTCAGGTCGGCCTGAAGGTGCGACAGGAAGCCGATTATCGCCGTGCCCTTTTTCAGCTCTTTTTTGAGCTTGGGGATGGTCGACAGCGGCTTTGCGCTCGCGTTGTTCAGGTCGAAGATGATGAGGGACGGCTTTTCTTCGCCATTGTTCTTCAGGCGCTCGAGGATGTCCTTGTCGGTCTTGACGAATTCGACTTTGACGTTCAGCTTGCGCGCGGTTTCCTGAATCTTGGCGAGGAAGAAGAGGTCGTCGATGAAGGCGAAGATGCGCGGAGCAGCCGCGGGATCGACAGCGCGAACGGGTTCCAGGTCAGGTGCCACGTGTCCACCCGGAACTCCGCCGCGTCCGTGCTGCTGCTTTCCGAACCCGCCCTGGTTGCCGTTGCGATAATTGTGGTCCATGGGGCGGGTAAAGATGCCCTGACCTTCCTGCTGTTGCTTGCCGTGGCGATGG
>Ga0335085_10011387_pt1 | contig 13206 bp, 9 predicted proteins | sample Lox_Sample_45_FD_206712 | JGI IMG/M metagenome (GOLD analysis project Ga0335085, IMG submission 206712) | Soil microbial communities from Loxahatchee National Wildlife Refuge, Florida, United States - Lox_Sample_4.5 | ecosystem: Environmental > Terrestrial > Soil > Wetlands | place: USA: Florida...
GCAGCGCGTGCTCTTTCATCTATTGAACGGCAGCGCCACGGAGATTCGCAGCCTGGCCCTGCCCGGCCACTCCTTCCAGGTGGTGGCGCTGGACGGCAATCCCGTCCCGCAACCCGCGCGGGTTCCGGTGCTGTGGCTGGGAACGGCGGAACGCATCTCCGCAGTGGTGGAGATGAATCATCCCGGGGTGTGGATTCTGGGTGATCTCGACAACGACGATCGGCGGCATGGCATGGGCACGGTGGTGGAATACGCGGGCAGCGCGGGGAAGCCGCAGTGGCTCGCGCCGCCACCCTTCCGATGGAGCTATGCACGATTTGCGAAAGCCGGGGCCACGGCCGCGGCGCCGGACGAGACCATCGAAATGACCTTCGCGAAAGAGAATGCCGCCGAGGAGGGCTTCAACCGCTGGACGATCAATGGAACGGCGTATCCGATGATGGAAGGGATGGCCCCGCCCTCCGTGCAGCTGAAGCAGGGCCGGCGTTACCGCCTGCGGATGCGCAACGCGAGCGACGACATTCATCCCGTGCACCTGCACCGGCACAGCTTTGAGTTGGCCAGCGTGGGCGGAAAGCCGATGGCGGGGGTGTGGAAGGACGTGATGATGCTGAACGGCTATCAGGAAGCGGAGGTGGATTTCGTGGCGGATAATCCAGGGCTCACGCTGTTCCACTGCCATCAGCAACTGCACATGGATTTCGGATTCATGACGCTGTTCGATTACGCCTGAGCGGGCGAGCAGCGGCGCAGCGGCCGAGGGCTGCGCTCGCTTCGCGCCGCCGAATGGCAATCAGCGGCGGGGCGGGGAACCGTTGGAGGACGTTTTGGCGGTGGAGGGGGGCTTGGGCGGCGCGGGCGGAGGCCCAGGCGCCGGCTTCTTCTGGCGGATGCCGTGCTCTTCGGCGTCCTCGGTAGGCGCTGAGTCCGGCGTATCCACCAGCACGGGATGGGCGCCGGCCAGCTTTTCCAGCGGCACGACGTTCGGAAATTGTTCGGGCGGCTTGTCGTCGTACACGTCCTTCATGAATTCGAGCCAGATGGGCAGGGCGGCCTTGGCGCCGGTCTCCTTGTTGCCCAGGGGGACACTGTTATCGTCGTTGCCCATCCAGACGCCGGCGGTGAGCGAGGGCGTAAAGCCCATAAACCAGGCATCGGTAAAATCACTGGTGGTGCCAGTCTTGCCGGCGGCGGGGCGCTTTAATTCCTTGGCGCGGGTTGCGGTGCCGAACTGGACGACTTCTTCGAGCATGGCGGTCATGGTGCGGGCGACTTCCGGCTTCAACACGTCGTACACCTTGGGCCGCGCCTCCTCCAAAACGGCGCCGTCGTAGGAGGTGACCCGGCGAATCATGTGCGGCTCGATGCGGATGCCGTCGTTGGGAAACACGGTGAAGGCCGAGGTGTGTTCGAGCAAAGTGATCTCCGCGGCGCCGAGCACCAGAGGCAGGTAGGGCTGCAACGGGGAGGTGATACCGAAGCGCCGGGCCATCTGGATGACGTTGGGGATGCCCACCTCGGCACCCAGCTTCACGGCGGGGACGTTGCGTGAACCGGCCAGCGCGCGGCGCAGGGTAATGCGCCCCTCGAATTTCCCATCGTAATTGTGCGGGGAATAGTCCTGCCCGCCGCTCTTCAGGGTGACCGGGGAATCCACAATGGTTTCGAAGGGGTCGTGGCCTTCCTCAATGGCGGCGGAGTAGAGATAGGGCTTGAAGGAACTGCCCACCTGGCGGGTGGCCTGGGTAGCGCGATTGAATTTGGAATCCTCGAAGCTGTATCCACCGATCATGGCCTTGATTTCACCGGTGGCATTTTCGATGGCCAGAAAAGCGGCCTGGGCGGTGGGCTTCTCTTCCAGGTCCACATGGGCCACGGGGCCGGAAAGCTCGCGGATGTGCACCAGGGCGAGGTCGCCGGGCTTGAGCAGTTTGTTGGCCTGGCGGCGGCCGGTCCAGGAGTAATCGGAGGGGGTGAGCATGGCGTGGAAGGGACCGATGCGCAGAGTGGCAAAGTTGTCGCCCGCTTCGAGCACCAGCGCGGTGACGTAGGCGCCCTTTTCGATGGGGCGGCGCCAGTCGTCTGATTCGAATTTGTCCAGAGTGCCGAGATTTTCCGCCAGGATGTTGGTGAGCCCGCCCTTCCACCCGTGCCTGCGGGTGAAGGCGGCCAGTCCATCCTTGAGCGCGCGGTTCGCGGCGCGCTGCATGGCGACATCCAGGGTGGTATAGACGCGCAAGCCGCGCTCGTGCACGGCCTCTGTGCCGTAATTGTGCTCCAGATATTTGCGGACCTCTTCGACAAAATAGGGAGCCAGATCGTTGTGCGGGTACTGCACATGGAGGGCGAGAGGCAGTTTCTGCGCCTGCTCTCCCGCTTCGCGGGTGATTTTCCCTTCGGAAATCATGCGCGTGAGCACCAAGTTGCGGCGGGCCAGCGCGCGATCAGGATGCAGGAGCGGCGAGTAAATGGGCCCGCGGACGATCCCGGCCAGCAGTGCAGCCTCCGCCAGGGTGACCTCTTTCACCGGCTTGCCGAAATAGAACTCGGATGCGGCTTCAAATCCATAATTTCCGTGGCCGAGGTAAATCTGGTTGCAGTACATGGTGAAGATCTGCTTCTTGGTGTAGTAGCGCTCGACCTGGATGGCCAGGAGCGTTTCCTGGATTTTCCGGCGGTAGCTGCGGTCCGAGCGATTCAGAAAGAGAGTTCCGGCAAGCTGCATGGTGAGGGTGCTGGCCCCCTGGGTGATGCGGTGGCTGGCCAGGTTGTGCCAGGCGGCCTGGAAGACGCGGGGAACGTCCACGCCGAAGTGATCCTCAAAGTGCTGGTCTTCGGTGGCGATCAGGGCGTCGCGGAGGACTTTGGGAACCTGCTCGTAACTCACCAGGATGCGGCGCTGGAGCGCGAAGCTGCCAATGGGCTGGCCATCGGCAGCGTAGAGCTGGGTGACCGTGTCCGGCTGGAAGTCTTCGAGGGCGCGCACTTCCGGCAACTCGCTGGAATAGACGAAAAGCACGCCCAGGCCGGCGCCGGCGGCGGCGGAGAGAAGGACGAGAAGACCAAACGCGGTCTCGCCCAGCCAGCGGGGGAGATGCCGTTGCGGAACGGGAGTAGGGGCGTCAGCCATTGGTGAGCGACCGATTTCATCTTACCGCAAACGCCGGGCAGGCAACGTTGGCGCGTGGCCCGGCACAGTGCGAAATGTTTACGCGTTGGCAAGCGGCCGGGGAGACGCGGATCGAAACGATGTTGGCGCTAGCGGCGGAGGGCCGCGGGCAATTCTCCCTGGGACTGAAGCTGGGCGATGGAGGGCTGATCGACCGTGAGCGGCTGATTGACGAAAAGAATTTTGCCGCCACTCTCGGCCAGGAGGTAGGAGGAGTTTCGAGGCAAGCGCACCAGCACCTGGCGAGTCAGCCCCTTGGGAGCAAACAGGTAGACGCGTTTCGAGCTGTTCCAGAGCGCGGGAAAATCGTGGTCGTCCAGGAAGATCCTGGGGGCATCGGGATAGTAAGAGCCATATTCGAGGCCCTGGCTGCGGCCGTTATAGAGCAGCGTCTGGCGGTGAGAATAGAAGCCCAGGGCGCTGCCGCCGTAATACTCCCCGTAAATCACCAAAGCATCCTCCGGCCGCAGGTGGGGCAAGAGGACATCGGCCAGAGGCTTCGAGGAGAGGTGGGGCTCGAAAATCTGAAAGGCCAGATTGGCGGTGAAGAAGAATGCGCACATGACCAGGGCGAGCGCGACGTTGGCCCGCAGGTTTTCCCCGCGCCGGCGGAGCCAGTAGACGCCGCCGAATCCAAAGAGGAAAAGGAGGGCGGCCAGCGCGGAGGGAGTGCGCAAGACGGCGAAGGCCCGCGCGGTGAGGTCGGAAAAGTTGGCCATGGCCACGGTGTAGGCATCCAGTTCTTTGACCACCAGAAGGCTGGAAATATCGCCGTGCACGGCGATGTTGCGGGAATTCCACAGCAGCCAGGCCAGAGTGGCGGCCAGGAGCGCTCCGGCCGCGGCCACGCCGGCCTGGAGCCGGCGCATCCACAGGGCGGACTCCTGCTCGGCCCAGGCGATTCCGCGGCCGATCAGCAGGGCCAGGGCGGGCCAGGCGCTGAAGCTGTAATACTCCATGCGGCTGCCGGTGAAGGAGAAAAAGAGAAAAATGAAGCCGGCCCACACGCACACAAACAACACCGGCAAGCGGCGGTCATCCAGGGTGCGCCACTCGCGGGGCTTGGGCAGGCCGTGGAACGCCAGGGGCAGGAATACGCTCCAGGGGAAGAGCCAGATCAGATGCTCGACCCACCAGAGAGCGAGGGGCACGGCGGAATAATCGTGGGGGTAGCGGTCTCCCAGGGCGCGCAGCACCTGCTCGTTCATGAAGTAAAACCAGAAAAAGCCGGGGGTGCGAAGTCCGGCAGCGAGGTGCCAGGGAACGGCAATCGCCAGGAAGATCAAAATGCTGGAGACCACCGGCATCTCCCGCCAGGAATGCCGGCGGCCGGTGAGCATCACGAAAATGGAAAAAATAGCCACCGGAAACAGGATGCCGATGACCGCCCGGGTCAATACCGCCAGCCCGCAGAGCGCGGCGGCGCCCCAGAAACCGGCGCGGAGGGGAATGACACCGGTCCAGGCACATAAAAAGAGATAGAAGGCGGCGGTGAACTCCAGCGAGTAAATCGCCTCCGGAATCATGGTGCGGGTGAAGAGGTAGGATCCGATGCTGGTGCACACCACCAGCCCGGCGTAAAAGCCGGCACGATTTCCAAAGAAGCGCCGGCCAAAGATGTACACCATCACGGTGAGCCCGGCCATGGCCAGCGCGAGGGGAAGACGCGTGGAGAAGGCCGACTGGCCGAGCAGCAGGTAACTCACCGCCACGGCCCAGTAGTGCAACGGAGGCTTTTCCAGCCAGCGGATGCCATTGATGTGCAGGACGGTCCAATCACCGGTTCGGATCATCTCCTGAGAGACGGCGGCGTGGCCGGCGTCGGCATCATCTTCCAGAGCCGGGCGCGCGGCAGTGCCCACGTAAATGAGCAGGGAAATCGCCAGCAGGAGGAACAGGGCGGCGCCGCGAGAGAGCGGGACATCTCTGGAATTGTCCGGAGGCATGCGGTCCATCATTATTATGGAAAACGAGGGAGAAAGGAAACTTCGCGGGGGCGCGGTTCTCTGCCGGCGAGCTCAGGATTGCCGGATGCGACAAGGAGGGGCACGTTGCTTACAATCCCGGACGGGCCGCGGGGGCGGGAACCACGCTGGTGTGGTCTGCGATGACGCGCCAGCCCTCGGGAAAACGGCGCAGCACCAGGCTGAATACACCTCCAATGGGTCCGGCCTCGCGGTCGAGGTGCCAATGGCCGAGCGCGAGAGCGGCGTCCGCGCAGAGCGGAGTGACTTCCAGATTGGAGAAGGTCAGCGTGCCCATGGCCTTTCGGTCCGGATAGCTGCGCCGATAGCGCTCCAGGAGCGCCTGCCAGCCGCGGAGAATTCCCTGAGTGCCAGCAAAGGCCGTGGCGTCGGACCTCCAGTAGCCTTGCGCAAAGCCTTCCAGATCGCCGCGGTTCCATGCGGCCTGCTGGTCGTCGAGCACGCGGCGAACTCCCGCGGTGTTGTCCGCGGCGGTTTGTGGCTGCCGGCTGGCCACAACGGGCAGATTGCCCGTGGGGGTTGGCCACGATGCCCCCGAATCTTCCGCGCCGAGAGGAGCGGTGCCCAGAAACAACAACGCGAGGGCGGCGGGGAGGGTGCGGCGAAGCGCTGCACAGGTCGAGGAAGACAAGAAACTGGCCATGGTTGTACCCCTCACTTGAATTGCAATTTTTATGGAGATCCTTCTCACCCCTGTCCGAGCCCCGGCGGGTACCTGTCCTTGTCACCTAGTACCTGAGCGCCATTGAGTCCCGGACAGTCACCGCGGATACTGGCACAGATCGAGCGCATATGTTTGCGGCTTTCATCCTCGTGCTTTCCATGGCGGCCCTGGGGCAGTTCGTAGTGTTCTATTACCGGGCCATCCTGGTGTCTGTGGCGGCCTATCCCCTGACCGGCTATGTCCAGCAGGTTCAGGGGTTTCCGGACAGGCCGCTGCGCTCGGATGATTTTGCGGTGCTCCTGCAACTCCAGGAGATTTGTCCGCAGGTGGGGCCGGATGCGCGCAGCCTGCGCATCGCCCGTGTTTACTTCCAATTGCTGACGGCAGCAAAGCGCGCCATCAACGGATTCGTCCCGATGATGCATACATGGATGGATCGCGAGCAGACACTGTGCACCCAGTTTGCCGCGGTGCTGCTGGACCAGCGCCTGGCGCGGACTGCCGCGGAAGCGGCGCAGGTCCGCTCCTACTAGCGCATTCCCTCCGACTGCGGCCGCTCGGCGAGCCGCCCCCTTTCGGCTGCATCCTTCGCCCGTAACCCATCAATGACGCGGGTGAAGGCAGGCGTGGCCCGGACCCAGCATCTCTCTTAACATGCGTTTCGAAGCAGCTGCCGGGTGAACAGGGAGCGCCGGTTGTGACCCTTGGAGATGCAAAGGTCTTTCTCCGCTACATGCGCGCCGCCGTATTGTGCATTCTGGTGGCGGTGGCGCTGGCCGTGGAGTTGCTGGTGCGCGCTCCGGCGGTGCCGCTGCCGGGATCGATTCTGTATCTCTTCTACGGACTTGCCGCGGCGGATGCGGTGGTTGCCGTGGTGCTGCGGCGGCGGTTTGCAGGGCCGGCCGCGGTGATCCTGCGGAGCCATCCGGAAGATGCCGCGGCGATGGCCAACTGGATCAAGGGACAGTTTGTGCCGCTGCCGATGGCCTTGAGCCTGGGGTTCATCGCAGTGGCCGCGCGGGTGCTGGGCGCGGCCCCGCTCCGCGCGGCTCCGTGCTATCTGCTCTCGCTCGCGGTGATCTTCACCGCAGGACAAGACGACCTCCCGGCGTGAATCCGTAATCCCAGCGAAGAAGAATGGCGGGAGGGACCGGCCAATCCGGCGGCTGGAGCGGCGGCTTCAGGCCAAATTGTCTCTCGATTGTCTTTCCAGGCGAGCAAGATCCAGCCGCGAGTTTTTCAGGTCGAGACGCCGCGGGACCCCGTGCGCAGCGCCAGGGGGCAGGTCCGTTTCTTACGAGCCTTGGCGGTTCGATCAGCAACCAAGTTTACCCGGCAAAAGGCGCCGGCGGCGTCCTCGAATCAGCCACGCAAAGGCCGGTGAGGTCACCGTCAAGGCGGCCGGATCCTGAGTACCGCCCATCGTAGGGGGGCCGGGGGGGCACGCCTCAGTCAAAGACAACGGTCTTCCGTCCGTAGGCTAGAACGCGGTGCTCCAGGTGCAACCGGACGGCACGCGCCAGCACGACGCGCTCCAAGTCCCGGCCTTTGCGCTTGATGTCCTGGACGGCATCGCGATGGCTCACGCGCACCACATCTTGCTCGATGATCGGCCCATCGTCCAACTCGTCGGTGACGTAATGGCTGGTCGCCCCGATCAATTTAACGCCCCGCGTGTGCGCCTGATGGTATGGCTTGGCGCCAATGAACGCAGGCAAGAACGAATCGTGAATGTTGATAATGCGGTGCGGGTAGCGTGCGACGAAATCGGGCGTCAAGACTTGCAGGTAGCGCGCCAGGATGATCAGGCCTACGCGATGTTCCTCCAGCAGCGCAAGTTGCTTGGCTTCCTGTTCCTTCTTGGTCGCCGGATTGATCGGGAATACGTGATACGGGATGCGGTATTTCTCCGCCAACTGGCAGAGGTCCGGATGATTGCTGACCACCAAGGCAATCTCCGCGCGGAGTTCCCCCGAAGCGTGCCGCAGCAGCAGGTCGTACAGGCAGTGGTCGTATTTGGAAACGAAAATGGCCACGCGCTCGCGATGCGCGGAGAAATGCAGCTCCCAGGTCAAATCCATGGCGCGGGCGATGCGCGCGAACTTGTTGCCGACTTCCTCGTTTGAAAGGCGAAAGCCCTCCAGCTCCCACTCGACGCGCGTGAAAAGCAGCCCGGATTCCGCTTCGATGTGGTGGTCCAGATGCACAATATTGCCGTTGTGCTTGAACACAAAATCGGTGATCCGCGCCAGCAGCCCGCGCTGGTCCTCCCCGGTGACAAACATGGTGGCCGTCGGTTTCGTTTCCATGTGAAATCCCGCACGTTCCGCAAATCCCGCGGCGCGGATGGGCTTGACCTTGGATCGCGAAGGAAATCCCCGCGGCGAGCAACCGCACTCCAAGAGCAACCGGGGATGATACCACCGCAATAATTCATCCTGCAGTATTGGGGGGCGCCCCTGCCATCCCGGCGACCCCGATGCTACGGGGCGGGAAGGGTGGGGTCCCTGGTGGTGTTACGAGGCCAGAGGATTTGCAGCCGTTCCACGGGCATGGAGACTTGAGGATTGACCCTCAAGACGGAGGAAGGGAGCGGCGAGAAGGGAACCGACGTGCCCCCATCCTTCCGTCCAAACCACGGACGGAAGAATCAGGCACCCCCCGCGGCAGTACCGCGCGCCCAATTTATGCCTGCGCCATCCGCCGAAGTCAAAATCGAAGAAAAAGCCCCAGACCCGAACGCGGTGTGGTGGGACCCTGCGTCGAGCCGAAATGTAATAAGCTAAGGGTTCGGTACAGGGCAGATGCCATCCCAGGCGGAACACGTTCGTTTCTTACGCGTAATCAACGGGGTTTTTCTTGTGGTGGTGGCCGTCTATGCAGTCTTGGACGAATTTCTGGGGCCACACGGCAGGACGGTGGACACGATTCTGCTGATCGCCATGGCCGTGGCCGCCACGGGGTCGGCGGGAATCGGGCTGTTCTTACGTCGCAAATATCTCGACCAGGTGCTCCCCATCCTGCGCACGGACCCGGAGAACCAGGAGGCGCTGAACCGCTGGCGCGCCGGCCAAATCGTGGTCATGGTCTTTGTGGTGACTGTGGCGGCTATCGGGTTTGCGCTGAGATTTCTGGGGGCTTCCCTGCCGGTAGTTGTTCCTTTTTACCTGGCGTCCGCCGGACTGCTGGTTTGGCTCCGGCCTTCTGATGCGATCTCCTGAGCGGCTGCTCAGCAGAATGCTACAGCGCCTGACTCACAGATGGGGAATGTAGTTAGAGGGAACAGGCGAGAATGCCTGTTCGACTGGTCAAAACGCCCAGCGGAGGAGGATGGCGCCGGAGGTGTAGCCTGCGCCAACGGCCAGGAGCATCACCAGGTCTCCGCGATGCAGGCGGCCCTGGGCCACGGCGTCGCAGAGGCCGAGGGGAATGGTGGCCGCGGTGGTGTTTCCGTAACGGTCAATGTTCACCAGCACCTTGGAGTCCTCCAGCCCGAGCCGCTCCTGCATGGCCCGGATGATGCGCAGATTGGCCTGGTGAGGGACGACCAGCGCCAAGTCGTCTTTGGTGAAGCCATTGCGGGTGAGCAGGTTTTCGGCCAGTTCGGCCATACGGCGCACCGCATATTTGAAGACCTGGGAGCCGTCCTGATGGACGTAGTGCATGCGCTTTTCGACGGTTTCGTGGGAAGGGGGATGGAGGGATCCGCCGCCGGGCATGTACAGGAAGGGGCCGCCGGAGCCGTCAATGTCGTGGGTGAAATCGAGCACGCCTTCGGAGGCTTCCGTCGCCGGCTCCAGAATCACCGCGCCGGCGGCGTCTCCAAACAGCACGCAGGTGGCACGATCCTGGTAATCGAGAATCGAGGTCATTACGTCGCTGCCGATCACCAGCGCCTTGCGGTGCGACCCGGCACCGACGAACTGGGCCCCGGTGGTCAGCGCGTAAATGAATCCAGAACAGGCCGCGGAAAGATCAAAGCCCCAGGCGCGCGTGGCGCCCAGGCGTTCCTGAACCAGGCAGGCGGTGGAGGGGAACATCATGTCCGGGGTGACGCTGGCCACGACGATGAGCTCGATCTCCCCGGCGGAGGTGCCGGTTTGGGAGAGCACGCGGCGCGCCGCTTCGGTGGCCAGATGGGAGGTGGCCACGCCGTTTTCCACTACGTGACGCTCGCGGATGCCGGTGCGCGTGCGAATCCATTCGTCGTTGGTGTCCACGATGCGTTCCATCTCGTGGTTGGTCATGACGCGTGGCGGTGCATAACCGGCTACGCCGCTGATTTTGGCAGGGATGCGTCTATTCATGTGCTCCTCAGCGTGGGCTCTGACCCCCGAGAGCGCCGCGCAGAAGCAGGCTGCATTCTACGCAACGTGTAGTGGAGAGACAAGCGGGTAGGGGAGTGGGCCCACTTGCGGGGATGGGGCGGAGGAACGCTCTACCTTTCCGTTGCGGGCGAGATTTAAGGGAGCGGAGGGCGCGCACAGACACGAGTGTCCGTGCCACCGGGCAAACTGACCCGCTCCTGCGGCAAACACCTGGCGCGGCGGGTGGCCGGCGAGGGGCGGTCAGAAGGAATACGGGTGCTGCCCTGCCGACCCGTTCCGTTCGCCGGGGGAGAGTTCCCGCATGCACAATTCCGTCAGGTCCGGCTTGCATTGATAGATTTCAAAGACCGGAAGGTCACCCGGCTGGACCACGTAAGTGCCGGATTCGGCGGCGTTGACGAACCGGAAGTCTGCCAGTGCGATTTTATTTCCCGGGTTGGCGCGCACCCGGAACTGCGCGCTGGCCGGCTCATAATTTCCATAGCTGAAGCATTGTTCCACGCAACTGCGGTCCACCATGTGGTGGATGAGGATCCGGGACCCGATCCAGGGCCAAACGGTTGCCAGGACGCGCTGGCCGGGTGGCAGAAGGCGGACGTAGCGCTCCACCTGCTGCTCCATGCGGTCCAGTCTTGCGGTGTCCTGGTACAAGAAGAGAAAAAAGGCGACGGCTAGTCCGCCGAAGCCGGCCAGATGCCAGAAGCGCGGGCGCAGGCCGCCCAGCAGGCAACAGAGGAAGACGGCGAGCACGGTTGTGGCGCGATCGGTGAGCAGAGAGAGAGGAGTGTTGTATTGGGGAAGCGCGATGGCATCGGGGAGCACCAGCGCGGACCAGAGGCAGAGGGCATAGAACTGGAGCGGCAGGCCGTAGGACGCCCAGAGGTCCTGCTGGTCTCGAGAGTTGCCGCGCTGAGTGCGGCGGCTGAGGACATCCGCGAGCAGGCAAACCACGGCAAGGGCGAGGAAGAGGTGAGCGATCCAATTGTAGCGAGCGCCGAAGAGACTGAGTTGATCGCTGCCGTCAAACTGCAGACGGAGCAGCAGCGGGCCTTTGCGCCCCACGCGGAAACGCTCGCTGAGATAGATGTTCACTCCCACCGGCACCAGCGCGGTCACGCACAGTAGGCACAACTGCTGCCAGGGGGCGAGCTCCGCGGCGAGAATCAGGTAGGCGCTGGCGGCAACGAAGAGCACCACGCCCAGGGGATGCGCCATCCACATGAGAGGGACGAGCAGCACTCCCAGAAACCGCGCCGGTCCCTGCCCGCCTGCGACCAGGGCGAGTCCGAGCAAGGCCAGGCCGACGGAAAGGTAGAAATTCATCAATCCTTGCTGGAACGTCCAGCCATAAGCAAACATGGCGAGAGGGGGAACGAGATACCAGGGAGCGCGCCGGGAGATTGCGCCGACCAGGGCAAAGGCGCTCCAGAAAAACAAGAGCACGGAACCGGCCACGGCAATTTTTTCGGCGGCGCGAAGACTGACCACTTTTCCCAGGCCGAGGAGGGAAAGGTCGAACAGAATGTTGCTGCTCTGAGGGGCCAGCCAGAGCCCCGGGGCCCGTCCGCGCTCGATCAGTTGGGCCAGCCAGGCATTGTAGGTATGGCTGGCCACGTCACCCGCTTCGATGTGCGCGTGCCAGAAACAGGGAGCCACAACCGCCGCCGAGACAATCAGGAGGCGCAGCCAATGCCGGCGGAGGAAGCGGCCGACCCGGATGAATACAGACGGCTCAGGCGCAGGGGGCGCCGCGGCGGGCGTGGTGTTGGGATCTTCCGGCGAGGAGAGAGAGTCCGTGATATGGACGGGCATGAATCCCGCGCCCAAGACGGATACTAGCAGTTCAGCCAGTGTGCGTCCATGCGGCCCGCGTCCGCCGGGGACTCTGTCAGCGCGAAGAGGGGTGCGGACCTTCCTCGCCGGTTTTGTCTCCCGCAGCGAGCTGGCGCATGCACAAATCGGTCAGGTTGTCGTTGCACTGATAGACTTCAAATATGGGCAAGTCGCCCGGTTGGACCACGTAGCCTCCGAGTCTTACTTCGGTCACCTGGCGCGCGTCCGCGAAGACCATGCCGTTTCCCGGGTTTGCGCGCACGCGGAACTGCCCGTTGGAAGGCTCGTAATTTGCATAGCTGAAGCAATGTCCGATGCAGGCGCGGTCGAGAATGTGGTGGTTGAAAATCCTGGAACGATAGAAGGGCCAGATGGTGGCCAGGACTCGCGCGCCCGGGGGGAGCGCGCGGACGAAACGCTCCACTTGCGCCTCCATGTGGTCCACTTTCCCCGTGTCCTGATAGAGAAAGAGGAAGTAAGCACCCGCCAAGAGGCCGAAACCGGCCAGGTGCCATCTGCGCGGACGCATCACGCCCAGCAAAACACAGAGGAAGATGGCGCAGACGGCGGTGGCCCTGCTCGTGAGCAAGCTGATGGGACTGCTGAATTGAGGGAGCAAGACGGCATTGGGAAGGAGGAGCACGGCCCAGAAGGAAAGGGCGTAGAGCTGGAGGGGCAGGCCATACCCGGAGGCGATCTCTTGCGGGCCGGCGGTGGAGGGGCGCTGCCGCCGGCGCATGGCCACATCCACCAGCAGGCACCCCAGGGCGAAGGCCATGAAGATTTTCAAGAGCAGGTGGTATCGCGGCCCATAGAGCGAGAGTTGATCGAAGCCGTTGTACTCCCAGGCGAGCGAGAGCGGGCCCACGCGGGCCACCAGATAGCGAGCGCTCAGATAGAAATTCAGACCGAACAGCACCAATGCGGCGACCGCGGCCAGAAGGTATTGCTGCCAGGCCTCCAGCGTTCGCGCCAATGAAAGGTAAGCGGCGCCGGCGAGGAAAAGCAGCGCACCCAACGGATGGGCCAACCACATGAGCGGAAGCAGCGGAATTCCGAACCAGCGTGAGGCGCCCCGTCCTCCCGCCACCAGGGCCAACCCCGCGAAACCCAGCGCCAGGGAAAGGTAGTAGTTGATGAGCCCTTGCTGGAAGGCCCAGCCATAGGAAAACATGGCGAGACAGGGGACCAGAAACCAGGGGACGCGGCGGGAAATGGCAAAGACCA
>Ga0335085_10011388_pt1 | contig 13206 bp, 14 predicted proteins | sample Lox_Sample_45_FD_206712 | JGI IMG/M metagenome (GOLD analysis project Ga0335085, IMG submission 206712) | Soil microbial communities from Loxahatchee National Wildlife Refuge, Florida, United States - Lox_Sample_4.5 | ecosystem: Environmental > Terrestrial > Soil > Wetlands | place: USA...
GACGCGGCGGAGATCATGTTCAAGCACAACTTCCGCCACCTGCCGGTGGTCAAGGACGGACGCGCGCTCGGGATCGTCAGCCTGCGGATCCTCGCGCGCTGGGAGTTCGAGCACGCGAAGTAGGGGGCCCGTGCGGGCTGTCCGCCCGGGCTCGTAGAGTCGCGCCTGTGATTCGTCTCTTTCCCGAGCGCGGAGGCTGGCTCGAGGTCGTCTGCGGCCCGATGTTCAGCGGCAAGAGCGAGGAGCTGATCCGGCGGCTGCGCCGCGCCGAGATCGCCGGCCAGCGCGCGCTGATCCTCAAGCCGCGAATCGACGACCGCTACGACATCGGCCACGTCGTCAGCCACGCGGGCGCGAAGATGCGCGCCGTCGCCGTGTCGGGCCCGAGCGACGTGCTCGCGCTGTCCGACGGGTACGACGCGATCGGGATCGACGAGGTGCAGTTCTTCCCGAAGGAGATCGTCCTCGTCGTCGACACGCTCGTCGAACGCGGCTTTCGCGTCGTCGTGGCCGGGCTCGACCAGGACTTCCGCGGACTCCCGTTCGGCGCGATGCCGGAGCTCCTGTGCCGCGCCGAGCTCGTCGACAAGCTGCAGGCCGTCTGCCACCGCTGCGGCGGCCCGGCGACGATGACGCAGCGGCTCGTCGACGGCAAGCCGGCGCCCGCCGACGGCGCGACGATCGTCGTCGGCGCGCTCGACTCGTACGAGGCGCGCTGCCGCGCCTGCCACGAGCTCGCCGAGCCGGCGCGCGCGACGGGCTAGAACCCTAGGGCGTCGTCCCTCCTCCGCCTCGGCGGAAGCCGGAGGTGCAGCTTCCGGAGACCGGCTCCGTCAAGGAGACGGTCTGGGCGGTGACGGTCTTCCCCTTGTCGGAGCTCGTGCCGAAGACGAAGGCGCACATCTTCTCCGCGATCGCCGAGGCGCCGACGTCGACGGTCTTCGTGATCGCCGTCTTGCCGGAGACCGTGACCGTCGTCGTGCCGTTGAAGCCCTTCACGGTCAGCGTCGAGCCCTTCACCGCAGTGATCTGCCCGGAGGCGAAGCCGAAGTTCGCCGGCGGGGTGAAGCCGGAGCCGCCGCCGCGACCGGAGCCTCCGCCGGAGCCGGAGCCGGAGCCGGAGCCGCTGCCGCTGCCGGGCGGGCGCGTGCCGCCGCTACCCGGCCGGCCGCCGCGGCCGAAGCCGCCGGTGCACGAGCCCTTGACGGCCGGCCGCAGCGAGATGCGCTGGGCCGCAACGGTCGTCTTCGCCTTCGTCCCCATCGCGGTCACGCACGTGCCCTTCTTCAGGTCGGCCGCGGTCCCGGTCTTCTGCTCGGTGACGGTCGCCTTCGACCCGACGGTGACCTTCGACGAGCCGGTCGGCGAGAGCGTCGTCTTCACCGTGAACGTCGATCCCTTGACGGCGGTGATCGGCCCCGAGATCGAGCCCTGGACCGGCGCCGCCGACGCCGCAGCCGTGGCGACGAGCGCCGTCGCCGCGGCGAGCCCCGTTGCAGTGAGCCTCCGCATCTCAGCCACCTCCTCCGCTGCTGCCGCCTCCGAATCCGGTCGCGCCGCCCGTGCTGCTGCCGCCTCCGAAGCCGGAGGCGCCGCCGGAGCCGCTGCCGAAGCCACCCGAGCCGCGGCCGCCGCCGCCGAAGCCGCCGAAGAGGCCGCCGGCGCCGGTGCTGCCGACGGTGATCGACTGGGCCGTCACGTTCCCGTTCTTGCCGGCCGTGCCGCGGACGACGACGGTCTGGCCCGGACGGATCCCCTTCACGTTCGTCGTCACCGTCTTGCTCACCGATGTGCCGACCGGGACGACGACCTTCACCGTGTTCCCGCTCGTGTCGGTGACGTAGAGCGTCCCGCCCTTGATCACGCTGACGGTGCCGATCGTCGCGCCGCCGCCCGCGAGCGCGCCGGCGCGGGTGCCCGCGGAGCCCGTCGTCGTCGTCCCCGTGCGTCCGGCGCCGCCGAAGCGCGACGCGAACGACGAAGCGCCGCCCGCGCTCGAGCCGGAGCTCGACGCCCCCCAGTGCTTCTGCACCTCGGCGCCGACGATGAACGCACCGGCGACGAGGAGCGCGACGGCGAGCACCGCCGTCAGCATCGGCAACCGGCGCTTCGCCGGCAGCGTGAGCGGCTCGGCGTCGCCGTCGTCGTCGTCGTACGGCTTGGATGGAAACTCGCTGTCAAGCGTTGCCACGTCTCTCTCCTACTCGTAACGGAGCGCCTCGATCGGTCTGAGCGATGCGGCGCGGTTTGCGGGGTAGATGCCGAAGAAGAGCCCGACGGCGACGCCGACGCCGAGCGCGAGGAAGACCGAGTACGACTCGATCACCGGCTTCACGCCGACGATCGTGAAACGGCTGCCGATGATCCCGGCGAGCACGCCGACGAGTCCGCCGAGCACCGAGAGCAGCACCGCCTCGGTGAGGAACTGCGCGAGCACGTCGCCGCGGCGCGCGCCGATCGCCTTGCGGATCCCGATCTCGCGCGTCCGCTCGGTGACGGTGACGAGCATGATGTTCATCACGCCGATTCCGCCGACGAGCAGCGAGATCGCCGCGACGGCGGCGAGCAGCACGGTGAACACGTGGTTCGTCGAGGCGGTGGTCGAGAGCAGCGACGCCTGGTTCAGCACCCGGAAGTTCGCGCTGCCGTTCGTCGAGTGCGTCGGCGTGAGGATCGACGTCGCCTCCGCCTCGGCCGCGTTCACGGTGCTGCTCTTCGTCGCCTCGACGATGATCTGCGAGAGCCCGCTCGTGACGCCGGTGATGAGATCCTGCGACGTCGTCAGCGGGATGATCGCGATGTCGTCCTGATCCTGGAAACCGTTCGTCCCCTTCGGGACGAGCACGCCGACGACGGTGAAGCCGACGCCGTTGACCTTCACCTCCTGGCCGAGCGGGTCGGTGTTCCCGAACAGGTTCTCCACGACGGTCTGGCCGAGGACGATCACGCGCGTGTGCTGCGACTCCTCCTGCGGCGTGATGAACGTGCCCGCCTCGACCGGCGACTTGCGCGCCTCCGCGTACGACGGCGTCGTGCCGACGAACTGGCTCGGCGTGTACGTCGCCGACCCGAACGCCATCGTCACGGACGACGCGTTCACGACAGGCGTCACCGACTTGATGTCGGGCGCCGCAGTCGGATCCTGCAGCGCCTTGACGTCCTTCGTCGTCAGCTGCGTGAAGGACGCCTGGCGGAAGCCGTTGCCGCGGCCGAAGCCGAAGCCGCCCGGCTGGATCGTGACGATGTTCGTGCCGAGGCTCTCGATGCGGTTCTGCACCGCGACCGCGGAGCCGTGGCCGACCGCGACGAGGATGATCACGGCGGCGACGCCGATCGAGATCCCGAGCATCGTCAGCACCGAGCGGAGCCGGTTCGAGAGCACGCCCTGGACGGCGATGCGGAACGACTCGGCGAAGCTCACGCCGACACCGCCTCCAGGTTGCCGCTCTCGGGCTCGAGCCTCGGCGGCGGAGCGGCGAGCGCGACCGTGCGGCGGTCGAAGTCGACCAGCCCGTCGACGAGGTGGACCACGCGCTTCGCGTGGTCGGCGATCTCGGACTCGTGCGTGATCATCACGATCGTCCGGCCCTGCGCGTTCAGGCGCGAGAAGATCTGCATCACCTCGCGGCCGGACGCGGAGTCGAGGTTCCCGGTCGGCTCGTCGGCGAGGACGATCGCCGGCTCGGTGACGATCGCGCGCGCGATCGCGACGCGCTGCTGCTGGCCGCCCGAGAGCTCCGAGGGGCCGTGGTGCATACGGTCGGCGAGGCCGACGGCGGCGAGCGCCTCCTCGGCGCGGCGGCGGCGCTCCTGCTTCGGCACGCGCGCGTAGATCAGCGGCAGCTCGACGTTGCGCAGCGCCGACGTGCGCGGGATCAGGTTGAAGCTCTGGAACACGAACCCGATGCGGCGGTTGCGGATGAACGCGAGCTGGAAGTCGTCGGCCTGGGCGACGTCGATCCCCTCGAGGACGTAGCGGCCCGAGGTCGGGACGTCGAGGCAGCCGACGAGGTTCATCAGCGTCGACTTGCCGCTGCCCGAGGCGCCCATCACGGCGAGGAAGTCGCCGCGCTCCACGACCATGTCGATGCCGCGGAGCGCGTGCACGGCGATGTCGCCCGTGCCGTAGCTCTTCGTCACGCCGCGCAGGACGAGCATCGGGCGGTGGCGGCGGACGTTCATCCGCCGAACCCGCCGCCGCCGAAGGCGCCGCCGCCGAAGCCGCGGCCGCCGCCGCCCGATAGCGTTCCGCCCGTCCCCGACGTGGTCGAGGTTCCGCCGAGGCCCGTGCCGGTGCCCGAGGTCGCCGAGATCGAGACCGACGGGAGCACGACCGAGTCGCCGGACTTCAGCCCGCTGAGGATCGCCGTCGAGGAGTCGCCCTGGAGCCCGGCCACAACCGCGATCCGCGTCTGCTTGCCGTTGCGGAGGACGGTGACCGTCGCGTTCGAGCCGCTGCCGTTGACGGCCGCGGTCGGGACGTGCACGACGTTGTCGGACTCCGCGGTGACGACGTCGACGTTCGCGGTCATCCCCGGCTTCAGCTGCGGCGCCGAGCGGTCGACCGCGAAGGTGACGTCGTACGTGACGACGCTCGACGACGACGAGGCGATGGGCGAGATCGCGATCACGCGCGCGGCGAGCTCGTTGTTCGGCTCGGCGTCGACGGTGATGGTCGCCGGCTGGCCGACGCGGAGCTTCGCGGCGTCGGTCTCGCTGAAGCTCGCGAGCACCTGCATGCCGGTCAGCTGCGTCAGCGTCACGAAGCCGGAGCTGCCGCCGCTCCCACCCGAGCCGGTTCCCGACGTGGACGAGCTCGAGGAGCTCACCGTCGAGTTGCCGCCGCCGGAGACGGTCGTCCCGACGGTGCCGTTCACGGAGGCGACGACGCCGTCGATCGGCGCGCGCGCGGTCGTCTGGGCGAACACCTTGCGCGCGTTCGCGAGGTTGATCCCGGCCTGCATCACGCTCGCGCGCGAGCTGTCGAGCACGGCGGCGGTCGGCGGCGCCTGCTTTACCGCGTTGCCGGCGAGGGTCGAGTTGAGCCCGAGCTTCGCGGACGCGATCTGCTGGCGCGCGGAGACGAGGCTCTGCTGGTCGCGCTGGCTCGTCGACTCCTGATTCGTCGTCGCGCTCGCGATCTGCGTGTGGTCGGAGGCGATCTTCGACTCGTCGGCGCGGATCGCCTTCGAGTCGGCGGTGAGCGCGCTCGCGGACGCCTGGTCGGTGCTGAGCTTGCTCTGGTCGGCGGAGATCGCGAAGCCGTCCTGCTGGAGGGTCACCGCGAGCACGTTGAGCGTGTTCGTGTCCTGGTTCACGGCCGATGTGTACGTGTTGATCGCCGACGTGTTGTTGTCGGCCTTCGCCGTCGTGAGCGACGCCTGGTCCTCCGACTGCTGGTGCTGCGCGTTCAGCTGCGCGAGCTGGTCGGACTGCTGCTTCGACTGGTCGGTCGCGAGCTGCGCCTTGTCGGCCGCCACCGCCGCGTTCGCAGCGTCGACGCTCGCGTAGGTCGCCTGATCCGTCTTCTGCTGGGCGAGGTCGACCTGCTCCTGTCCCTGGTCGACCCGGAGCTGCTGCTGCGCCTGCGCGACGCTCGCGGCCGACGTCCGCTTGTCGAGCGCGACCGCCCGCTCGGCGGCGGCGAGCGACCCGTTCGCGTTCACGATCGACTGCTTCGCCTGCGTCACCGAGAGCGCGTCCTGCCGGCGCTGCTGCGGCGTCTCGCCGGCGACGGTCTGCGCGTACTGCGCGTTCGCAAGGGCGTACGCCATCTCGGCCTGGCGGAGCGACTGCGACGCGGTCGTCGGGTCGATGCGCCCGAGCACCTGGCCGCGGTTCACGTGCTCGCCCTCGTGCACCTTGACCGAGATCAGCGTCCCGGACGACGTGAACCCGACGGCGACCTCGGCGGGCGACTGGAGCGTCCCGGTCGCCGAGACGGTCGAGAGGACGACCCCGCGCGCGGCCGTGGCGGTGCGCACGGTCGGCGTCGCCGACTTGGAGGTGCCGATGGTGAGGTACGCGACGACGGCGAGGGCGACGACGCCCGCGGCGAGAAGGACATTGAGGGGCCCGATCCGGCCGAGCTTCCCACGGGGAAGCCGGGACGGAAGGCGCTCGCTGATCGCGCTCATCGACTGCTCCTGTTCAACTCGGATTCACGGCGTGCACTGGCCACCCTCAGTACTAGAGATACGGAGAGGGTCTAAGACACCCGTGAACCGAGTCTGAAAACAGCCTGAAAAAAGCTCCGAGGCTCTTACCGGGATCTCATCGATCCGTGTGACGGTGCGGGAAGCACCACCGCACCGCGGAGATGACCGAGACCGTCCAGACCCCTCCGGCCGAGGGGCGCGGCGCCGCGCCCCGCCCGCGCGTGCTCGTGGTCGACGACGACCGGGCCCTCCGCCGCGCCGTCGCCCGCGCCTTCGAGCTCGAGGACTACGAGGTCGACGTCGCCGGCGACGGGAACGAGGCGCTCGCCTTCTTCGCGGACGGCGCCGCGCCGCCGGACGCCGTCGTGCTCGACGTGCTGATGCCGAACCTCGACGGCATCGCCGCCTGCCGGGCGATCCGCGCGACGAGCAACGCCCCGATCCTCATCCTCACCGCCCGCCAGACCGTCGAGGACCGGGTCGAGGGGCTCGACGCGGGCGCGGACGACTACCTCGGGAAGCCGTTCGCGGTCGTCGAGCTGCTCGCGCGCATGCGTGCGCTGCTCCGGCGCGCCGCGCCGGCGGAGCGGCCGCTCCGCTACGCCGACCTCGAGCTCGACGGCGCCGAGCGCCGCGCCTACCGCGACGGCCGCCGGATCGACCTGACGCGCATCGAGTTCTCGCTGCTCGAGCTGCTGATGACGCACCCGAACAAGGTGCTCTCGCGCTCGATGATCTTCCAGTCGGTGTGGGGCTACGACCTCGACTTCGCCTCGAACTCGCTCGAGGTCTACGTCGGCTATCTCCGGCGGAAGACGGAGGCCGCCGGCGAGTCGCGGCTGATCCACACCGTGCGCGGCGTCGGCTACGTGCTCCGCGAGGCCGGCTGAGATGAGCCTCCGCTCGCGCCTGACGCTCGGGATCGCCGGACTGCTGACGCTCGCGATCGCCGGCGCCTTCTTCGCCGCGTACGTCGTCGTCCGCAACGAGCTCCACGAGGAGCTCGACAGCGCGCTCCGCGGCCGTGCGGCGAGCTTCGTCCGCTTCGGGCGCACGACGCCGCGGCCGCCGTTCGGCGGCGTCCCGCGCGGCACGGCGCCGCCGCTCGGCGGGGCGGCGGGCTACACCCAGTTCGTCCGCGCCGACGGCACGACGGTGCTTCCCAGCGGCGAGCACGTGCGGCTGCCGACGACCGGCGCGCAGGCCGTCGCGACCGGCGCGCGCGGCCCGTTCTTCTCCACGGCGACGGTGGCCGGCACGCACCTCCGCATCTACACGACCCGTCTCGCCGGGAACAACGCGCTCCAGATCGCGCGGCCGTTGACGGAGATCGACCACTCGCTCCGACGGATCCGCGAGCTGTTCGGCGCGATCTGGCTCGCCGTCGTCCTCGCGGCCGCGGCGATCGGCCTGTTCGTCTCCCGGGCCGTGCTGAAGCCGGTGCGGCGGCTGACCGAGGACGCGGAGCGGATCGCCGCGACCGGCGACCTGCGCGAGCGCACGGACCAGAGCCGCTCCGACGAGCTCGGCCGCCTCGCCGTCGCCTTCAACACGATGCTCGACGCGCTCGCCCGGTCGGTGAGCGCGCAGCGCCAGCTCGTCGCCGACGCGTCGCACGAGCTGCGCACGCCGCTCGCGACCGCGCGCACGAACCTCGAGGTGATCGAGCTGCACGGCGAGATGGACGCCGCCGAGCGGAGCCGCATCCTCGCCGAGGCGATCGACGAGCTACGGGAGATGACGCAGCTGATCGAGGAGCTCGTCGATCTCGCGCGCGGCGACGTGCACGTCCTCGAGACGCAGCCGGTCCGGCTCGACCTCGTGGCCGAGGAGGCGGTGGCCGCGGCCGCGCGCCGACACGACCGCCGCTTCGAGGTCGAGCTCGAGGAGACCGTCGTCGAGGGCTCGCCGGCGGCACTCGGGCGCGCGATCTCGAACCTCCTCGACAACGCCGCGAAGTGGAGCCCGTCCGGGACGGCGATCGACGTGACGGTGGCGGACGGCGCCGTCGCCGTGCGGGACCGCGGGCCGGGGATCGCGGAGGAGGATGTTCCGCACCTCTTCGACCGCTTCTACCGAGCCGCCGACGCGCGCACGCTGCCCGGGTCCGGGCTCGGACTCGCGATCGTCCGCCAGATCGCCGAGGCGCACGGCGGGACCGTCTCGGTCGAGCCGGCGGACGGCGGCGGCTCGGTGTTCACGCTGCGGCTCCCGCCGGTGCCCGCGCCCGCTCCGGCGGCGGCGCCGGAGCCGGTCAGAGCCTGATCGTCAGCGTCCCGTCCGCGACGGTGACCGCGCCGCCGAGCGACTCGACGAGGCGGACGGCGACGGCGGCGCCGAGGTCGCGCAGGTCCTCGCCGAGGACGACGCGGGCGGACGAGTCGGTGATCGGCGAGACGTCGATCTCCGCGCCGCGGACGACGACGTCGACCTCGTCCAGCCCGCCGTGGCGAAGCGAGGCCTGGACGAGCGCGGAGACGCCGCGGTCGACGGCGGCGACGTCGGTGCGCACGGCCGCCCCTTCGCCGCCGACCCGCACCCGCTCCTCGCCGAGCCGCTCCGCGGCCGCGCAGGCAAGCTCGAGCGTGTCCGTCTCCTGGAGCGACGGCTCGTAGCGCCCGCTCTCGAGCCGGGCGACGAGCGACAGCTCGTCGAGCAGCTCGGCGATCTGGGCCGACGCGGCCTCGATCATCTCGACGTAGCGGTCGGCCGGCGGGTCGAGGTCCCCCGTCCGCGAGAGCGTCCGCGCGAAGCCGTGGACGGTGGCGAGCGGCGTCCGGACGTCGTGGCAGGCGAGCGTGACGAGACGGGCAAAGGACGTGTCGTTCTGCACGGCCGTGGCACAGTATCGGCATGACCCAGAGCGCGCGGCCCGTCTTCGACGATCTCCAGGCGTCCCCGCCCGAGATCCAGCTCGGCCTCTCCCGCGCCGGCGTGACCGGCGTCCAGAAGGCGGTGCGGATCGGCCGCGGCGCGCGGGAGAAGCTGATCCTTGCGACGATCGACTGCACGGTCGACCTCGATCCGTCGCAGAAGGGCGTCCACATGTCGCGGTTCCCGGAGCTGTTCGAGGACGCGATCGAGGGCGTCGTCGCGGACGAGGCGTTCCTCGTCGAGGACCTCGCCGCGCACGTCGCCTTCCACATCGTCGAGCGCCAGGACGCGCTGCACGCCGAGGTGCGGATCACCGCGCGCTACCCGTACCAGCGGCGGACGCCGGTGACGAAGCTGTCGACGCAGGAGATGGTGTCGCTGATCGGGATCGCGGCCGCGTCGCGCGAGCGCGTGCGCCGGATCGTCGGCGTCGAGGCCGTCGGGATCAACGCGTGTCCGTGCGCGCAGGGGCTCGTCCGCGGGCGCGCGTCCGAGCGGCTGCTCGAGGCCGGGTTCGGCGCGGGCGACGTCGAGCGGATCCTCGAGCTCGTGCCGGTGGCGACGCACAACCAGCGCGGCCAGGGCACGCTCTTCGTCGGCACGACGACGCGCGTCGACGCGGAGGACCTCGTCAAGCTCGTCGAGGCGTCGATGAGCTCGCCGATCTACGAGCTGCTGAAGCGTCCGGACGAGCTGTTCGTCGTCGAGCACGCGCACCTCCAGCCGCGGTTCGTCGAGGACTCCGTGCGCGTCGCGCTGAAGAGCGTCCTCGACGGGCTGCCCCAGCTCGAGGACGACGACTTCGTCCTCTCGCGGCAGGTCAACTTCGAGACGATCCACGCGCACGAGGTGCTCGCGGAGCGCTACGGCACCGTCGGCGAGCTGCGCGCCGAGCTCCGCGACGGCGGACACGGCCCGTCACGGCACACCGAGCTCAGAGACTGGCTGCGCCGCTAGCGGGGCTCTTGCGCCACCAGCGCCGCCACAGCGTCGAGCGGTGCTCCTCGCCGTGCAGGAGCCGGCGGATGTTCGCCTTGTGAAGCAGGATCACGCCGACGGCGGTGGCCGCGGCGAACGTCGTCACCGGCCACGGGTAGCCGAGCAGCAGCGACCACGCGACGAGCGACACGGCGGTCACCATCGACGCGACGGACGCGTAGCGGGTGACGACGAAGAGGATGATCCACACGCCCAGCCCGACGAGGGCGGCGAGCGGCGCCATCCCGAGGAACGCGCCCCCGGCGGTGGCGACCATCTTCCCGCCGCGCTGGAAGCCCATGAACAGCGGCCGGTAGTGGCCGAGCATCGCGGCCCCGCCGGCGAGGGCGGCCGCGAGATAGCCGACGGTGTGCACCGCGACGATTGCCGGCACGAAGCCCTTCGCCACGTCGAGGAGGAGCACCGGCAGCCCGAGCCGGCTGCCGTAGACGCGCCAGACGTTCGTCGCGCCGATATTGCCGCTGCCCTTCGTGCGGATGTCCTCGTGCCGGAAGATGCGAACGAGCCAGTAGCCCCAGGGCATCGACCCGACGACGTAGGCGAAGACGATGAGTGCGACGGTGGCGATCACGGGGCTCGCACCCTTAAGGATGCCTACGAGATCCTGTAGTGCTCAACCCAGCCGTTCACGACATCCCAGTCGAGGTTGTCGAAGAAGGCGTCGATGTACGACGCGCGGTCGGTCTGGTAGTCGAGGAAGTACGCGTGCTCGTAGACGTCGAGCGCGACGAGCGGGGTCGCGTTCCAGACGGGGAACGTGTTCTGGGCGTCGCCGACGTAGTTGAACAGGTGGCGCTCGTCCCAGTCGTACGCCGTCCAGGCCCAGCCGCGGCCGGCCATCCCGGTCGCCTTCAGGTCGGCGCGCCAGGCGTCGACCGAGCCGAAGTCGCGCTTGACAAGCGCGCCGAAGGCGCCGGTCGGGTCGCCCCCGGCTCCGCCGAGGTGGCCAAAGTAGAGCTCGTGGTTCTTGATCCCGCCGACCGCGAAGGTCAGCTCGACCTTCAGCGCGCGGAGCTCCGAGTACGTCTGGTTCGCGGAGGCGAGGTCGACGCCGGCGAGCTTCCCGAGGATCTCGTTCCGCTTCGCGACGTAGCCCTGGTAGAGCTTCATGTGGGCCTCGACCGCTGCCCGCGAGATCCCGTGGAGCTCGTAGACCTCGGGCCGGAACTCGCGCGGCGCGATTTCCTCGAAGTTGAACGCAAGCGTCGCCATCCGGCTCTCCTCGACTCGACCTGGTGGGGCGGCGGGAGCATATCCTCACGCCGGAACCGGAGGAGTCGCGAAAGGAGCCGAGATGCCGTTCGAACTGCCGGACCTGCCCTACCCGTACGACGCGCTCGAGCCGCACATCGACGCGGAGACGATGCACTTCCACCACGACTTCCACCACAAGGCCTACGTCGACAACGCGAACGCCGCGCTCGACGGGACCGAGTGGGCCAACCGGCCGGTCGAGCAGATCCTCGCGGACCTCGACCTGATCCCGGAGGAGAAGCGGACGGCCGTCCGCAACAACGCGGGCGGCCACGCGAACCACTCGCTGTTCTGGCAGATCATGAGCCCCGACGGGGGCGGCGCTCCCGCGGGCGCGCTCGGCGAGGCGGTCGACTCGACGTTCGGCGGCTTCGACGCGCTGCGCGCCGCGCTGATCGACGGCGGCGTCAAGCGGTTCGGCAGCGGCTGGAGCTGGCTCGTCTGGGACGGGACCGGCCTCTCCGTCTACTCGACCGCGAACCAGGACTCCCCGTGGATGGAGTCCCACGTCCCGCTCCTCGGAATAGACGTGTGGGAGCACGCGTACTACCTCAAGTACCAGAACAAGCGCCCGGCCTATCTCGAGGCCTGGTGGAACGTCGTCAACTGGCCCGAGGTGGAGCGCCGCTTCGCGGAGGCCCAGACGAAGTAGGCCTTCGAGCAAACCGCGGGGGACGCCGATGCGTAGAGACGATCACGAGATGGAGGTCGCGCTCAACCCGCCGGCGCACCTGCGCCCGGTTCCCGCTCGGGCGGAGCCGACCCCGCCCGAGCGGACGGGAGAGTCGGACACGGACCTGCTCGTCCGCGTCGCCGACCGCGACCGGGAGGCGTTCGAGCAGCTCTACCACCGGTACGTCCGCTCGGTGTTCGGGCTCGCGCTGCGCCGCCTGCGCGACCGCGAGCGCGCGGAGGACGCGGTGCAGGAGACCTTCTCGGCGGTCTGGCGGTCGGCCGGCAGCTACCGGCCCGAGCGGGGGCCGGCGGCGCCGTGGCTGTACGCCGTCGCGCGGAACGCGATCGTCGACCGCCTACGGGCGCGCACCGAGCCGCCCGGCGAGCTGCCCGAGACCGCGTCGGGCGAGCCCGGTCCGGCCGAGCGGGCCGAGACGTCGTACGTCGCCTGGCGCGTGCACCGCGCGCTCGAGGAGCTGCCCTCTCGCGAGCGCGAGGTGCTCGAGCTCGCGTACTGGAGCGGGCTCTCGCAGAGCGAGGTGGCGGAGTTCCTCGACATCCCGCTCGGCACCGTGAAGACGCGGACGCGCAGCGCCCTCGCGCGGCTCGCCGACGCGCTGGAAGGAGAGCTCCGGTGACGCCCGGGCCGAGCTTCGACGAGCTCGTCGGCCGCGAGGTCCCCGCGGCGGAGCGGGAGCGGCTGCTCGCCGTCCACGAGCTCCTCGTCCAGGCCGGCCCGCCGCCGGAGCTGGCGCCGGAGATCGAAGCCGGGCCGACGCTCGCGATGACGCTCGCGACGCAGAAGCGGGAGCGTCACATGCGCCACCGCGTCAGCCTGCTGCTGGCCGCGGCGGTCGCGGTCGCCGTCGTCTTCCTCGGCGGCTACATCGTCGGCGACAGGCACATCGGCGGCGAGGCGCCCGCGAAGGTGATGGAGCTGAGCGGGACGAAGGCGGCGCCGGGCGCGCTCGCGTCGCTCCGCATCTCGCATGCCGACTCGGCCGGGAACTGGCCGATGGAGCTGTCGGTGACGGGGCTGCCGAAGCTCCCGAACCACGCCTACTACGTCGTCTTCCTCGTCCGGAACGGGAAGCCGTGGGCGCCGTGCGGCACCTTCGTCGTCTCGGGAGTCCAGCACGGCACCGTCGTCCACATCAACGCGCCGTACGAGCTCGAGAAGGGCGACACCTGGAAGGTCTACACGTACGGCGTCGGCGCGAAGAAGCTCGGGCCGGCAGTGCTCGCG
>Ga0335085_10011389_pt1 | contig 13206 bp, 11 predicted proteins | sample Lox_Sample_45_FD_206712 | JGI IMG/M metagenome (GOLD analysis project Ga0335085, IMG submission 206712) | Soil microbial communities from Loxahatchee National Wildlife Refuge, Florida, United States - Lox_Sample_4.5 | ecosystem: Environmental > Terrestrial > Soil > Wetlands | place: USA...
AATCGCGCCTCAGCGGCGGGCCGGCCAGCCCACCGGGCGCACAACTCCTGCCCTACCTCATCCTCGACTGCCCGGCGCCTTAGCCCTGATTGGCCCGCCGCTGCAGGCGCTGGTTAGGCACCTGCTGGAAGGGCTGAAGTACGGCACGATTCCGCTAAACTGTTGACAGACCGCGCGATTTCCCGGGATTCGCGGTATGAAAGTCGTACTTTTCCTGCTTCCGATCGACACCATAACCGACACCGCGGCCGGCTTCTGAGTCGGTTCGCATCGGACGGGCCCAAGAACCGGCCAAGCGTCGGACGGCCGGTACTCCGCGCGGCGCTCCCAGCCGGTGCGGGGGCGCATTCGGGAGCTTTAGTGCGCGACGGTAACGTTATCGAACCAAGCAGTGCCCTCCCCGACTTCGAGATCAAGGTGCTGCAGGCTTGCCTCCGCAGCCAGCTGCGGAGACGTCTCACTTCCTAAGTACCGGCCGTCAAGCCAATAGTAGACGGTCACCTGCGACGTGGAGGTTATCTCATACCGGAGACGCAACTGGTACCACGTAAGCGGCTGAAGGGTTGCTAAGCTGTCGCCAGCGTAAGACTGAAGCATTCCGTCCTTCGTGACGATCGCCAACGCGCGAGCCGGATTGGTCCATGTGCAACACTGGCGAAGCTGCACGAGCGCTCGGTATGGGTGGCACCCAGACAGGGTCTCGTCTCCGTTGCGCACGGCAACCTCGACGTCATACGGCGGGGCTCCCGTGAGCGGACGGTACGCAAGCCCGCCCCAACACGCGTTCAGCACTCCATACAGCCTGAGCGAGCGAGTACCGGCATAGTGCACGCTGCCATCTGTAAAGTTGGTCGTGGTGTCAGTCGCATTGCCGTCCTGTATCCACTGCGTAGGCCACGACCCCGGTTGGTAGGCTTCGAAATCGTCGGACCAAACAGGTGCCGGTGCTGGGCCGACCACGGTTGTCGCATACGGCGCGGTGAAAGCAATCTGCAAAGCGTCTTTGAAGTGACCAATCCCCTCAAGGCCCAACTCAAGAGCGCTCACCACTCCATCCACCGTTGCGCAGGCTCCGCCGGTCAAGACCAGGCACGCGCAACTCCCAACGCCCTCAAGCGAGCTCACCCCAGTCCTAACGAGACCTGCCTTGTACACTGCCGGGTCCTGTTGGGCGCCGATGTAGCTCAGGAACTGGTTTCCGAGTGCGTCAACCGTCGCCGGGCTGACGATATTAACGCATGGGATGACTCCGAGCTCGTCATTTAGCGTGGATATGAGGATCCACTCAAGATCGTAGATGTTTATGCGCGCAAAGAGGGTCGGATCAGCCTGTATAGCGGCAAGCAGTGCGCTACCATTCTGGCCCCAAAAGAGTGGCAGAAGTTCCGGAGCATATGTCACGATCGGCATGATGCTGCCAAAGACCTCGAGCGTCGTTGGGGCCGCGAGCGTGCGACCATACTGTGCTGGAACAATGCCTTGGCTCGGGAAAAGCCCCTCAAGCAGCGAAGTGGCAACATCAACGTGCGGCGCGAGAAACACCGGTGAGTTGGAGCTCGGGGAAGGGGTGAACTTGAGCGCGACCATTCGGCCTTCGGTGTTGAAGAAAGCGTAGCTCTGATCATCCGGTGTATTGATCTGTACGCCTGCGACGACCTCAGAGGACTGGCTAGAAGAGTTAGCGCGACGAACCAATGCGGCAGAGCTGACCATAGCGATGAGGGCTGCGATGTGTCGGCTCAAGCTCAGGGCCGACACTGAGTCCGACAGCGTGGTCGGAGAACTCCCGAGTCCGGCATAGTAGAGATACGTCTTTCCGTTCTGGCGAACGGCCACCAGCGCCGTACTGTCAACGATCAGCGACTGTTGGTGAAAGGTGCCGGCGTACAGGATGCTGTCGGAGGCGATGCTGAGTGTGACCGGCGTGGCGATGCCGACCGCGTTCACTTGGGCCGAGATGCTGGAGCCTGCGACCGAGGCGACGAGCACATTGAGCCCCGGTGTCGATCCGAGTGTCCAAGAACCGGGGGATGCCATGCCACGCGAGTCGGTCACCACCGAAGCGAGTGGGATCGTCCCACCGCCGTACGCGACCTCAAACGCCACCGCCGCTCCAGACACGGGTCGTGAAGCCGAGTCCGCCACTAGGAACACCGGCGTGGTCGGCAACTGAGTTCCAACTGATGCGCTCTGGCTACCGCCGGACACCACCGTGATCGATGCTGGGGGGTGGGTAGCGACCTCGGTGGGACGCTCGTGGCAGGCAAGCGCAATGAAGGTAGCAATCAAGCCGAGACGCGCGACGTGCAGGAGTCTCATGTTCGCCCCATGTTGGCCTTGTGCCGTTCATTACAGTCGCTGGTGCATGGCCCCGTGGTCTTACGGTGCCGTCCACTCCGAGGACCGCCCTGGGATCGTGGCTGGCTCGACTCGCGCTCGTCGCGATTGTACTCCCCTAACACAGGGTGCTGCTCCTCCTGTGGTTCGTTGAATGCCACCGCTGCGCCCGGAAAGGCGCGCCAAGCGCACACTCGGCCGATCCACAGCGCTGCAGTCGCTGGCCCACCCTGCCGCTCTCCCCACAGTTCAATTGTTACACGACGGCGTTAGGGCACCGTCACTCAAGCCTGCGCCAGATACAAGAGGACTCGAGTCGGCATTCGGACACTGTCTGCGAATAGCAGACCCGTACGCACGACCTGCGGTGATGGAGGAGGCGGTACAAACAACCCAAGTCAACGGGACCGCGCGCCTGAAGAGGACTCAGGGGATGGTTCGGCCGCCGGTGTTCAGCGCCTCCATCTTCTTCTTCATCGACGGCGTGCGGATCAGGTCGGCGTAGATAACCGGGTTGCAGTGCTGCTCCTGCCTCAGCCAGCGCAGCACCCACAGGAAGTCGTCCGCGTTCTTGATCGCGAGTAGGTCCCGTCGACACCAGCCCAGCCGGTCTGCCGGCAGAGCGGTCAGCTTGCCTCCGCTGGTTCCGATGAACTCGAGCGCCGCCCGCGCCTGCCATGTGGACTCGCGCCAGAAGAACGAGCCCAGTTGGCGGATGAAGTTCACAATGATGCCGGACCAATCTGATGGCTGCCGAATGACGAGGAGTTTCTTCAGCGTGGCAGAATCATCCACGTGGGAGAACTGGGCGTCCAAGTCGGGCAGTTCGGCCACCCGCAGCACATCGAACAGCTCATGGCGGCCATAGAGGATCGCCATCTGGGCGCCGGAAGAAACCATCTCCTCGTCCCACGCGTCGGACCGGCCCAGGTCTCCAACCGATGGCACCTTTCGGTGGGGATCCCCGCCCGCCCACCGCAGCAGATGGACCGCCTTCACCTTGTTCTCCTTGACTGCTTCGCACAGCGCCACGTCGAGCGCATCCTGGAGCCGCTGGTCGGAGCGATTGTGCTTCAGCCACCCGTAGAGCGGCTTGTTCGCGGTCTCGGCAAGGTACGATACAAACGATGGATCAGCGCTGTAGTTCAGGCCCGCCTTCCAGAATCGGTCAATGAGGTCGGTCTGGTAGGTATCAAGCACGTGGTGTACGTGGAGCTTGGTGGGATCCGCGCCCCATTTGAGCAGAAGATCCATGATGTCGAAAGCACGGGTCGTCAGGGCTTCGTCGAGAACCGTGTCGTAGTCGGCCGGCTCGAGGTCGAGCCGGTAGCCGTTGCAGAGCAGGAGCAACACCACGTCCTGGTGTCTGCTGCGCACTGCGGCACGGAGGGGGCTGAGGAAGGAGCCTCTCTTGGGCCGTTTATAGTCGAGGGCCTGAATCGGCCGACCATCCTGGATCCAGCGCTCCACGTCGTAGACGCGTCCAGCTGAGCAAGAGGCGATTAGCTGCTGTAGCTGTTCGCCATGGGCCGCGGGCTCTCGAGAAGCTGAGGGCGGCGGCTCGGGATTCGTGCGCGGATCAACAAACTGGCTCATCGGTTGGAAGAGTATGCCGCTTGTGCTGGGTGGGCGAGTCCGGGACTAGATTCGTCGCCTTTAGAGACTGCAGTGCGCGCCACTCCTAAACCATCCTGCGCACCTAGCCACGTCCTATGAGAAGTCATAGCCGTAGGCAGTCGGCGACGGACGGCTTGGCACCTGATCTTGCTCAGAGCCCGGCGGCCCCACATGATGCAGCCGATCTGGAGCCCGAGGCCCACCAGCGGACGATAGTGTGATCCATGAGCCTTGAACGTCGATACCTCTTGAATGGCTTCAGGGTCGAATTCTCAACGGCGACCCTGGCGGCGTACGTCCAGGAGATGGCGGACGACACGCGCTTAGACAAACTGCGCGGAGAACTTGGAGACGAGTGGTTCCTCTGGCGCGACGGGAAGCAGATCTATGCGATCGCTAAGACAGATCAACCCACGAAGCCCTTTGGCGAGCGGGTAGACATCGTTCCGTTTGACCACCTCCGTCTAGTGGCCGCCCGTATCGCCGACGTTCTGCCTCAGAGGTTTCCTCGATACGAGGCTCTTCGACGTCGCCCCTTCGCGTTTCTTGGGCACCAAGGAGAAATCGTTAGCGCGATACGCTCTCGCCTTACCACTCTGCCTGATGTGCTCTCGCGCTTCGCCATCCGACCGAAGTTCGAGCTTGACGCGAGGATTGTGGAGCAGCAAGACGGCAAGCCCTACATCGGACTGGTCATGGCAGTGCGCACGCAGTGGACGATCCACGCCGCTCTTGACGAGTTGGCGGCTGCAGGTGTGAACCTAGACGGGCTCTGGATCATACGCCGCAATGTGTCTCCTGGGCAGCGGCGTCTCGTGGGTCGCATTGGATCCGTTGAAGGTCCCTCCGTTCACCTGGAGGAGTCCGTTGAGGGCCAGAGTAGTATTCTGGTCACGGACGTGTGGCTCGAAGGCTCCCGCCATTCCTTTGCTCGATGCCTCAATGCGGTGCTCGGAGACCAGTACGGTGCGTTCGAACGAGAGCGTCAACGCCAGGAAGCCCAGCTGTTCTCTGGGGGCGCGATCAAACGGCTCCTGGATACTATGGGCAAGTACCTAAGGAAGGCATCACCGATCGAGCTGGGCGGCGGGCTCCAATGCACTGTAACAGAACCGATAATCGCCGCGAATGCGGATGGATACCAGACGGTGATTCCGTCGGGCCCAGTGGAGTACTGCTTCGACTCGGCCCGAACCAAGAGAGATGAGTACGCTTGGCGCGGGCTCGAGAAGTGGGGACCGTTCAGCCGCGATAGCCATGCCAAACAATCTCCACTGATCTTGGTTCTGTTTCCGGATAGTGTTCAAGGATCTGTCGAAGGATTCGTTCGAGCCCTTCGAGATGGCATTACTACCTTCTCCAACTCCAGATATGCGGCGGGTTTCGCCAAGACCTTCGCCCTTGCCAATCCGCGCTTCGATTTGCGTCGTGTGACAGGTCTCTCCGGCGCGGGGCCTTCTTGCCTCGCCTACCGCGGCGCTGTCGAGGAGGCTCTTGCTTCGACCGGGCAGCCTCCGGACGCAGCGATCGTTGTGGTCCTCGACCAACAGAGTCGCTTGCCGGATGTGGAGAACCCTTACCTGTATGCGAAAGCCACTGCTCTTCTTGGGGGAGTGCCAACTCAAGAGGTGAGGGTCTCTACTTTGGAGCGGCCGGCGAGGGAGCTGCAGTACGTCTTGCAGAACATCGCAATCGCGCTCTACGCGAAGATGGGCGGCACACCATGGACTGTGAATCAGGACCTCACCATCAACGATGAGATCGTCATCGGGATGGGGAACTGTGAACTATCAGGAAGTCGCCTGGAACGACGCCAACGCTTTGTGGGGATCACAACGGTTTTTCGCGGAGATGGCAACTACCTGCTCGCGAACATCTCCCGCGAGTGCGCCTATGACGAGTACCCGCAACTACTTCGCGACTCGACCTCGAGCATTCTTGACGAGATTAGGACACGAAACGGGTGGCAACGTGGTGACACCGTGCGCATTGTCTTTCACACGTTCAAGCCGCTCCGAGAAGTTGAGACTGCCGACATTGCGCGCCGCTGCGTTGCCGCACTGGAGCGCGACCATCGAGTGGAGTTCGCGTTCCTGACAGTGTCACTAGATCACCCCTTCACCGTACTCGATCTCGCCCAACCAGGCTTGAAGTCGTGGCGCGGCGGGAAGAAGGCCGTGCACGTTCCTGAGCGTGGTGTAATCGTGCAGCTTGGTCGGTATACGAGGCTCGTGTGCGCCACCGGACCATTCTTAGTGAAGTTGGAGGACGCGCCCCTTCCCAAGCCGCTTCTCGTTCATCTCCACCCAGCATCAACTTTCCGGGACCTGACCTACCTCGCTACACAAGTGCTTAGGTTCACGTCTCTTTCGTGGCGCTCTACGCTGCCCGCCAAGAAGCCTGTGACAACGTACTACTCGGAGCTGATAGCTGAGATGCTAGCACGGCTGAGACATGTGCCGGGTTGGGCTCCTGAGGTTCTGAGTCTGCGGCTCCGCGCGAGCAGGTGGTTCCTGTGAGAGATCCGATCGCCCGCTCGATCGGCTTGGAACTCGCCCGGGTGGGTGAGTTTCTCCGGAGTCACTGGCGCTGGCCGTCGCCGGAGTGCGGGTTCTCGGCATGGGTCTTTTCCACAACGCAATCGGCGATGCCGTTCGCCCCCTCACACAGTGTGGTGCCCGAGGCGCGACTGGGCGAGGCGCCCGTGCTTGCGTCGCTTGGCTACCTTCTGGCTGCAGGCGAGGCCACGGCCGGTGCCGGCTGGGGCGACGGCTACCGGAGACTCGCAAAGCGCAATGCCTTCCCGGCTGACCGCTCGTCCTTCGCGTTTCGACCGTTGGAGTTGCTCGGCGTGGTCCTGGGCGTAACCAGATTGCCGCAGGCCGCCGAGGCCGTGGACGCAGCATGGATCAAGCATGTGGTTGAGCGACGGCTCGACGATGTGAAGTCAGCAGACTGGTGGACATACATTCTGACAGTCCTAGCCGCTAATGCCGTCGGCGCCTCTTGGGCGCCGCGCTACACCCTGGACTTCGCGGCGCTCAGTGTCGCGGAGCTGGCGATGCTCGGTTGGATTGGTGATGCCGTTCCCGGCGTATCAGGCCCGCTCCATCTTGAGCCGCACAAGGGAGAGCTGTGCCAGCTTGCTCTGCATCGGACGCTTGAGGAGGGGCTCGGGCCGCGCGACGCAGCAGAGGCAGCCCTTCTATACGCAACCGTGCGGGCCGCTGCTGCGCGGGTGCTTCAATCGCGTGTTGACGAGTTCTGGCAGGCAAGTCGTGCGGAACGCGACTCCCACTCGCTAGTTGTGTTCCTGTGTCGCCGATTTGCATCATGCGTGCGTCAGCTCGGTCGACGACACAGAGGCCGCGATGCGTTGCGGATTACTGACGAATATGACGTTCAGGATCTCATGCGCGCATTACTCGCCCTCCACTTCGACGATGTGCGCGACGAGGAATGGACACCAAGCTACGCAGGCAATTCGTCGCGGATCGACTTCCTGCTGAAACCGGAGCGAATCGTCGTCGAAGCAAAGATGACTCGTCCAGGCCTTAACCAGCGCCAAGTCACCGACGAACTAATCGTGGACAAGGAACGGTATCGCAGCCACCCCGATTGTGGAACACTCATATGCTTCGTCTACGATCCCGAGGGTCGGTGCGAGAACCCAGCCGCGCTAGAAAGCGACGTTGGCGAGCCTCGCGGCACACCGAAGGTCACGGTCGTGGTGTCACCAAGTCAGCGATAGAAATGTCCCTACCCAGGCGGAACGCCCGTCGCCGTTCTTCTGGGGCACGCGCAGCTCTTTGACTGGTCGCGTGTGCAGACTGCGTGGGCCCCCTAGACACCTGCCTCCGCGATGTCTTCGCTATACTCGCTCGCGGCGAACACGCGACTGAAGAGCTTTGGGATTAAGGCGGTGCCGGTCGCGATGAACGCCAGTAGATCCCGTTTCGTGGCTTCATCGCTCGCGACAACCGCAACGACGTCGGTATCTTGGAACCTCAGGTTGAGGCGCTCAGGCAAGTAGCCGTTCGCTACTGCATCATCATAAAGCCGCGGTTCTCTCTGTAGGTCGCGGTCGCTAATGTACTTGGCGGACCGCCATTCCCGCTCGTCGTATAGGATCTTCCCCGCGACGGTCTTCCCTGTAGCGGGGCACCGAAAGTCCTCCTGATAGCGCCGAGTGAACGAATCGCGGAACTCTAGCTCGTTGTCTAGTTCGGCGATTCGCTGGACGAGAGATCCGAGGTAATTCACAAATCGACTCGCCTGAGTCTGTCCTAGCCCTTTCAGAAAGTCCTGGAACTCATCGTCAATGGTGTCCGCTGTTGGGGCGATGGCGGGATCAAGGGCGAGTGATGTCGCCGAGCTCACGATGCGCAAGACGCCCTGGTCCTTGAGTATCGATGTCGTGAGGAGGTCTTGAATTAGGTGGGCGCGGTTGGTCCCCGCGCTGAGCCTCGCAAGCCTGAGCATGTTCTTCACAGCGATATAATGTGTATCCGCGCCCGGTGAGGTCTCGTGAATGTACCTCACCGGCGAAACGCCGTGGTGGATGCCCCATTGCTTGGTAAGCACGATGGCGTTCTCACCGTAGCAATCGCGATGTCGTCGGGAGTCTTCCCAACGCATGTCGCAGAAGCAGACTAGAAAGTTCTGCTGCTCGGTGTGCTTGTACGGAATAGTCTCTCTCAGAAGTCTATGGCTGAACCCGTTCCGCAGGATCAGCTTTAGAACTGTCGCGTCCTTCTTGAAGTGGTAAAGACAAGGCGAGCTCAAGGGACGACGGATATCGGCAGACATGTCTCTCTCACTCCTGCCCGTGGTTCGCAGGGGAAGCGGTCTTGTTCCCGACGACTATGGTACGCCGATCAACTCCTGTACGCGTCGCACGAGGATGCCGAAGCGACCGCCTTCGGCTCCAGCTTCAGCGGATCCACCCTCTCCGCATGGGCCTCCGCCCAAGCCACCCACTCCTGCAATGAGCTAATCTCGAGGTCCGTTCGCATCGCGACGCTCGTAGCTTTCTTCAGCGCCGCCACGTACTGCCTCAGCTCTCGAGCTTCCCGCCAGCGACTCGCTTGCTCCTTCAGTTCGGCTCCCCTCCGTTCGTCGCGATGCCGCAGGCGCTCTCGCTCCCACTCCTGTCTCCGCTCCTCCTCACGTCGAACCCGCGCCTCCTCTTCCTGCGCCCGCTGCATCTTCTTGGCCTCCGCTACCTCCTCGAGCCCCCGGACGAATTCACCCAAGTCCTGCTCCAAGCGTCCCTTCTTCCCGTCTGCCCACGAGTCCGTCACCCCGAACCACTGAGCATTCGCGATGCGCAGTCGCAGATCGCCTGAGGGAACCTGGTCGTACTTCCGAGGGTGCCACGAGAACTGCTTCGCCTCGAGCTCCTCGATCGGTGTGGCTTGGTGCGCGACCTGCTTGATCCTCTCTTCGATCCAGAATCCGATCGTCTCGTCCTGCACGCTGGCCGTGGTAGCCCAGGGGTGCTCGCTTTCCAGAGTGACGGGATAGCCGCGCTTGCCGAGCGCTTTCAGCAGTGTGTTCATGATCAGGAGAGCGCGCTCGAGGGTGGCGGGCGTGACCCGAATGTCCAGGCAGCGCTCGGCGCGCGCCTGGACAAGCCCCTTGGGGTCGGGCGTGGACGCACGCAGTGCCTTGGCCGCCTTGGCCACCAACAAGTGCGGCTTGGACAGCATTTGAGGCACGGGGATAGGTGGCGACGGCGGGCGCTGAGGCTTGGGCGGTTGGTCGGGCGCGGTAGAGGGCGCGGCCGGGCTGAGGATCACCCGATCGTCTGGCGGGTCCGTCTTGGCGCGGGACGGCAGCTGCGGTCGCCGTATCTTCTGCCCTCCCCTGATCTGCTGCCAGTATCCGCGGCCAGGTAATGGGATCCCGTGCCGGCGGCACAGCTTGGCGAGGCCGACGTCGGATATGCCGTAGCGGGCAGCCACCGTGTGGACGGGCTCCGACCAGATCGCTTCGTAGAGCTGGCAGCGGGTGAGGGCCGGTACAGTAGGCCTCGCTTGCGGCTTGGATGGAGGCGACTGGTCGTCAGTCATCCGGTGCCACTCTCAGAGCGGCGACACCGCGCCCTCGGGCAACCTGCAGGAGGCGCGCAAGTTGATCCCGCCGGATCCTCGGCGGGTTCTGCGTGCAAGGCATGCGCCCGAATATCCCATTGATGTCTGCCTCCCGGAGCTGCGGCGGCGTGCGTAGCTGACGCATCAGCGGCTCGCACGCGAGGAAGTCACCCGACTCCCGGATGCGCCGCCGGTAGCTCCGATCCCAGAGCTCAACCACATCGTCGTCGCCGAGCCCCTTGAGCATCCTCGATCGGATCTTATCAGGTGGCCAAGCGTTCGTCAGGTTGAGCGGCTTTGGAGGATTGCCTGACACAAAGCAGTTGCTCGGCAAAGGAAGGCCTTCGCTGGTGTACCACTCGGCTGCTTCCCCATGCGAATTGAACTTCCGGATCACGCGAAGGACGGCGACAAGTCGCCAACCGGGCTCCGTGTCACCCAGGTAGCGACCCTTCACCGTCAGATAGGCGATCTCGTCGCCCACCGCCAGCCGCGGAGCGAACAGTCCCGCGCGGCAGGTTGCCGTAATTGAGGGATAGGGCGACTCGAGGTCGGGCTCGCGCCGACAGGATCCATCAATGAACGGTGGCAGATGCTCGCGGGCCACGGCCTGTCGTCCGGCTCCACGCCGGATGATCGGATGATACGTCACCAAGAAGCACCGGCCCCGCATATGCACTCGTCAGATTGCGGGCGCGGCGAGGACCGCCGCCCGATGCCACTGACGCATGTTGCCCTTGGCGACGAGCTGGGGGTGTGCTTCGCTGTAGGCAAGAAACCACTGCAGCAGTCCGTCCCACTCACTCATCTTCCCCGGCGGATACAGCTTCCAGCCCAAGTACTCCAGCGTCCAGTTCATCTTCGCGAAGTTCCGCGCCATGGACGTTGTGACCCAGTTGGATTCGTCGTCAGCGCCGCCCAGCACCACCGGAACCAAGTGGTCCACCGTGGCCCCAACTTCCCAGTAGGCCGAGTGGGTGACGGCCGTGCGCCAGTGGGGGTCGAAGGGAAAGGCCTCCGGAAGAGTCGCAGAAATCAGCCGCAACACGGGCGGGTAGATCAGTCGGGCCCCCGAATACCGATCAACGAACCCATCCCGCACGAACACGCGAGTGGCTTCTCTCGAACCATACGACCGTTTGGTCACCGGTTCGGGGCGGAACGGATAGTAGGTGGCGAGTCGCCGCCCGGCGGCGTCGATCTTGCTCGTAGCAAGATCCCCGCAGACGGCAACAAGTACATCGATCCTGTCAGGCATCATTTTCCCCGTTCGCTCGGTCGGATCGGCGCCCAACCGCATCCGGCCCCTCGTGACGAGCACGCCAACTGGCGCAGGCTCTAACCATGCTGCGCGTGAGTCCCGAAGCCCACCAGACCGCCAGAGTCCCGATCGAACCGCGCGTATTGCAGTCGCAGCCTGTATGTCGTGCCGAGCAGCCGCAGGTACTTGACGTCATCCTCGCTGAGATGCGCTTCACCGACGATCACCAGTGTGCTGTTAGCAGCACGGTCCGGATAGTGGGCGTACTCCAGGAGTTGGCCGAGCGCTTCCCGGATGCTCCGTTTCGCCGTAGCCGCGGGCTTCACCTCAAACAGGTAGGAGTGCCCACCGATTGTGGCCTGAAGATCAATCCAGTCCTCCTCGTAACCAACAGCATCAGTGGTAAGTGTCTTCAGGTACCTGAAGGTCGCGTTCTGGATCTCATTGTGTTTGCGCCGCTGAACCGAGTCGGCTGTACCGCGCTTCGGGCCCGGCGTCTCTGACTTCAGGTTTGTAGACGCCTGGCGATGCAACCGAGCAGAGGACCCCATCGTCGCCTTCGGAAGGTCTGTCGGCATCCTGTATGCGCTGTACCGATGGTAGTTGCTGAAGAAGGCCTGGTTGTCGTACGGCACAGGTGGATCCAACGGTTCGACCATGTCCAGCCGAAAACGGACATTGAGTATGTCGCGCGGTGCCGCCTGCATCAGTGACGCCGATTCAATGTGCTGCTCCTTGAGATCGGCCACCATCTCCTGCAGCCACCCGCGCGACCGCATCTCCTCCGCCGCAGCCTCTACGGCCGCGGCAGTCAGAACCTCGGCGCCTGAGATCCTGCCAACGCGGCACCAAACGGACGGCGGTCTGCGCGTATACAGTTCAATGTCGAGGGTCTCGCCCTGATAGATCCGCCACGACCTGTTGAGCCCCTGTATGAAGCCCGTGCGCCATCCTGCAATCGTCCACTCGTGATTGAAGAGCCACTCCTCATGTCCGAAGCCGTGCGTGGCCACATAGGTGTTCGTCTCGAGTCGCCTCGCCTCGCCCGTAGGGTGATCCCACCCTGCACTGTTCCAACAGAGGCGGCAAAGGAGAGTGGTCATAGCGCCCCCGTCCTAGGCAATCGCGCCTCCGCGGCGGGCAAACCCGCCAGCCGAGTGCAGAAGCCCCGCACTGCCTCAGGTTGTCTCACCAGATCGCCACCGTTGAGAATTCGCTCGGGACCGCGACGGCGAACACCACACATTGCCGTCATCACGTAGCCTCTGAAGCAACCGTGCTAGGGGGGGGGGCCAGGCCTCGGATCGCCACCCTCCACTGCGCACCGCTGGCGCCGTCTAGCGCACAGGCAGACGAGACGCCCTCTGCGCATCGGGAACGAGATCGCGCGCACCCCGACGAAGGTGGACGAAATGAGCGCGGACGGTTGTGGGCTCGTTACGCATACCTGCCGCCAGCAGCTGGTTGGGGTGCCAAGCCACCACCAAAGCAGTAACGTGGTCAGGTCGCGGCCCGCCAGACGTAGATGTCGGACGAGCGGCCATTACCTCGTCTGCACTTCGCTACGGCACAGGGCCGGGGACCGCAACAGAAGAGAAGCCACCGGCTCCGCTCATTTGTCTCGCGCGGACAGACGACGAAAGGCCCTTAGAACAGGCTGATGCGCCTCGCCCTTAACCAACCAAGAGACTGAAAATGAGACGATCGCGATAGCCTCCGGGACGACGATCGCGGCACCCGTTAGCATGGAACTCGCAGCCCAAAGTACGCAGACGATCATCACTAGCCCGCACAGAAGGCACACAGCGTCGCGCCGGCGCTTCTCAAGGGGGCGCTCGCTCCTGTTCTGAACGCTGGACTTCCGGAAGAGCCACATCGAGAAGAGGATGAAGGAGA
>Ga0335085_10011390_pt1 | contig 13206 bp, 20 predicted proteins | sample Lox_Sample_45_FD_206712 | JGI IMG/M metagenome (GOLD analysis project Ga0335085, IMG submission 206712) | Soil microbial communities from Loxahatchee National Wildlife Refuge, Florida, United States - Lox_Sample_4.5 | ecosystem: Environmental > Terrestrial > Soil > Wetlands | place: USA...
CAAAGCCACGAATGCACGCAGGAGTTCTTTCTTATTACTATCATTAGCCATAGGCGACCTCGATGCTACGAATGTCGAAAACCAATCCCAAAGAAAACCGAGCAGGGAATCGGTACATGTAGCTGTTTCGAAAAAGGGATGACAGATGGCAAGGGCTGCGTGACCCACTTTGGGACTCGCAGCCTTGCCCAGAACGCCGCCGCAAGGTAGGCTAATTGGCTCTTTGCTTCAGCTTTACCCAGCCGTATAGGTGCACGTTGCAGCCTCCGTGCGAGGCGCTCGGCCCGCAGTAGGTGTCCGCCGACAGCTTGTAGCCCTTGATTTCACCCGTATCGTCGTCAACAATGGTGTCTCTTGTAATGTTGAAGATGCCCCACTCCCCCGCATTTCCCCCACCAACCTCGACATAGATTCCCGTTGGCACCGAGGTCGATGCGCCGTTTCCATTCTCATCGCCCCCACAGCAGGCAATGTTCCCCAGCCCATACGAAGTGTCGATGATGTAGCCACGGGGCGTTTTTACCGTTATTGTTTGATGACCATGATGAGCGGGTTGGCCTTGGTTTGCCTCCCCATACATCTGACCATCGAATTTTGTGAAAGACTTGTCAGGTGCATCTGCCCGCGCAAAAAATACGACGAGCAATACGACCGCTGCAATTGACCAAGAAGTGTTCTTCATGGAGTACCTCGCTGCTTGGTTCTTAGATTTGCAGCACCCACAAGCGGTCCCCCTCCGCTGCTTGGCGGTGCATTCTAGGTCACCCTCCGGTAAATTGCTAGAAACTTTTCTGCGTAATAAGAATTGCGCTCTGTTCCAAAAACAGGAATGGAAAATTATCTGGTTGCGTGTGCCAATAGCTAATGTATACTGCGTAACTTTTTCATAAACGATGGTAGATGGTAGGTGAGTTGATATGTCACAGTCACTTCTCAATAAAGTTTGGTCCTTCTTAGCTGTGGTGTTGCTCTACCTGTCGCTCAATGTGTGGTCGATTACGCAGCAATGGCAGTTGACGTTACCGGGCAACCCATTCAAAGACTGCAAGATCAGTCCTTACGGCGTGACCCTATATGGCATCCCTTTATGCGCGGTCCTTCTGATCCTCACGTCGGTCATTTCAGTCTTGTACGCAAAGCGGTCAGCCGGAAGCACATGGGCACAGAGATTTCCCAGATTTGCGGACTTTGAGCTTGATTTAACGAAGAAAGATGCCTTGGCGTTCCAACTCGTCATGCTGCTTGCTTTCGTCATAGTCCCGTGTATCGGCTCAATTCATTTTTTGCAAACGATGATGAATGGCACCGTGTACAGGGGGGATCAGCATTTCGCAAGTGGGTGGCGGGACCAGCTTTTCAAGCTACCAGCTTGGCAGGATGTGAAGGCGGGATTATTCACCTACGACAAGACCAATGTCTGCGACAACACCAAAGCCGCACTTTCCTTTCTTCCTTTTTGGCTGCCGTGGTTTTTCCTCCTACTTACTATAGCCGTGGCGTTCTGTGTGATATGGAGCCTCGCGGAAGTCTTTTGCAGCGCGAAGCACAGTCACCATAATAAGAGGCATGGCACTCATCACAGTCCTCATCCGGGAGTCGGCACGCAGGCGTGAGCGTTGTACCCGCTCTGAGCGTTGAAGCGATCCGTCTCAGTAAGGTCTTCGATGCGAGTCGCCCCGCCTAAAAGCCACTTCCACTCGCATGAAGTGCAACGCCATCCCTGAATTAATGTGTGGTCGGTCGGGTAATAGAGGTAAGCCAAGGCCATAGTATGCGCTCCGTGTAAACAGGTCTCCCAATTGGAGTATCTACTTTCTCCAACACTGCACTGCAAACTGCAAGGTTCGGAGAATCACAAACTGTTCCGGGATAGCTTGCGCTGCGTAGTCGGTGGGGAGTTGGTTCCGTATCTCATTGAGCAGTTCGCACACGGTAAGTACGTCGCCGCCGCCAACCTTCTCCCGTGTTTTGGTCTTGAGCATTCCAAACAGTGCGATAGATTGAATCTCCGGTAACGGCTCAAATCCACTAAAGAGCGGCGGGATGTATTTTTTGCCTGTACTGAACTTCCGCCTGAACTTCTCTTCCCGCTGAGACCAGCTTTCGGCATCCATCGACGTTTCGATCTGGACCAACTTCTTCTCAACCGGATGGAAGGCGACTACATCGAGTTCGCCTTCGTGGCCCCCTGCGCTCCGCTTTCCCACGTGGACATTCCGGCGCACAAAGAAGCCTCGATACTCGTACCATTCCGCGACCAATTGCTCCAAGAAGTTGACAGGCAAAGACGAACCTCCAGCCTTGCGGCGGGATTGTAGCAAGCTTGAGTATCCCGCATTCCAGCTATCGAGCCCCACAATGCCAAAGGCGACTGCTACGATTCCAGATCAGGTGTGGCAGGACTAAATGTCTCCAGAGAAAGTTAAGGCGCATAGTGACTATACCAGCCAAAACTTAGGCTTCTTAGCGGGGAAGAGATTCTTAGATGCTTTTCGTATAGTGCTCCTTGAGCAACGCGCCCAGTGCCACAATTTCTTCCGAATCCAGATGCTCGACAATTTCCAAATATCGTTTTTCTTCTTTACCGTTTGGTGAGAGTGGACCGTGCCCATTCTGGATGTCAATCTTGAGTTTGCCGATGTCGCCGCTCACCGCATATACCCTGATGCACAGATGGTCGCTAGTGAGAAGCCCTGCCTCTTTTAGCTCCTGCAATGCTAAAGCCGCTGTTTTTGCGCTCATAATTTGGGTACTCGGATAATCTCGTGCACCTTCAAAGGATCAACATCGATTTTGTAAGTGTAGAGGATGACGGCACCGTGATTGCCATCCACCAGTGTGACATCGACGAAGAATGAGTCCGCGTTCGGTTCAAGTTTGTGGTACACCAAGCCATTGTATTTGGTAGTGCTGTGCCGATTGTCCTGCACAGCTAAACAGGTGTCGTTTCCTTCGGCTTGGATCGCCAACACGACTTCTTTCGTATCGGTGATCCTCATCTTCACGAAGTTGTAATCCTCATCGAGCCATGTTCCGTAGTTGACTCGATGAATTTCCTTTTCGATCTCGCGGATACCGATGTCTTCTTTTGTGCGGTATGAAAGACGTGCGGTCAGGTAGGTGTCATTTCCGTCTGGGGACGGCTTCTTCATTCGGAAAGTCGCGACGACAGCTATTAAGGAATCCCCGCCTTCGATCATGCCGCCGTTGCCATCTTCGGGATCATTATTTTCGCTCACATGGGTGATACGCGGAGGCAAACTGTAGATTTGCGGGCGAACGTCCGGCTCCTCTTTGGGCGCAGGCTGGGGTGGAGACTGTGGCACAGGAGTTGCCTGCGCCTGCAACTTCGGCTCAAAGGGAGGCAAAGGTGGAGGGACATTAACGTTGATTATTGGAGACTGAATCACAGAGTTTGTATTGCTTTGGGCCGGAGTCGCGACGGGATCGACCGGGGCAGAAGACCCAAAGAATGACTTTTTGAAAACCCAAAGTATACCCGCAACGATAGACACTCCGACGCCGGAGAATACCCACTGCTTATTGACGATGATCCAATTCCACATCTCAGTCCTGCGTTATGAATCACTTCTTCCCAGCTTTGACCTTCGCCCACCGTGCTCTCTGCGCTGCTGCGATCCGGCGACGAGCGGCTGCGGACAACGTTCTCCTCGGACGGGACGCGCCATTCCGTGAACTGACACCCTTGAGAGCCTGAATAGCAGAGTCGATGCGATCCCTTTCCTGCTCTAGTTGCTTGACGATGCCGTTGATATTGTTCATGGCGCGGATTGTAGCATGCGAGTTAAGCGATCACCGTATAATGCCTCCACGCGAAATGGAGAAATCAATCAAGCAAGTCACAGATGAAGCTTTGATGGTGGTCCCTTTCATGCGCGTCACGGGCGTGCAGTTCAAGAAAACGCCTAAATGGTTTCAAAAGATTGAGCCAAAGAAGGGGAAGGCGAAGCCTGTCTCATGGTTCGACCACTACGGGCGGATGAAAGAGAATCCCGATGTGCTCGTGGTGGAGCCTTATGGCTCGTTGATGGGCAGCGATCTTGAGGAACTGCAATCTTTCTGCGACGAGTACCAGCTTGACTATATGGTGTTTCCGACTTCGGCTTATGCGCCGACGCAAACGATGCACGTTCGAATCTGGCCCCGGCATCTGGACATTCCTGACTTCTGACCGCCTCAGACTCTCTGGCAATCGCCTTGGTGTCCGGTGGGTAGCCAACAGTTCGGAGTCAGCCTGCATTCGCGGTCCATGGACTTATTCTGCTGATACCACCAGAAGCTTGGGTTTCAAGGCGGCGTCGTTCGGCTTTGACTCTGCTTTGTACTCTGCCTCGAAGTCGAACGTCCACAAGCTCTGCCATGCTTCAATATCCATATTGATGGACTGAAGTGCAGTCTGAACCTCTCCCATCCATTCCTGATACGTGACGCTCAATTGGCTCGACACTCTGACGCCTTCCTGTGTTCCCTGATCTGGCTGTAGCTGATCGCAAGTTCGGAACCCAGCTTGAGGTTGTCGCCGTACTCGTTCAATGGCTCATTGTCGAGCATCCCAAACACAAGCTGGTTTTGATCGTCGCACCGATCCACGCGGACCCACATCCATTCGCCGATCCCGGTAACCTTGTCCGGAAACTCCACCTTGATGTAGTCGCCACGTTCGTAGGATGCCATGTCAGAGATTTTACCTCGGTCGTTCACGACCAGTCGTTATTTCGGATTTCGGAACAAAGGTGAAAATTATTGTTTTCCACCGTGGAGCTTGGACTACAATCTGATGTCTTCCCCAAGATAAACAACCTGAATGATTTACGGGCGGGAGCATGGTATGTTTGCGTGTAGCCGCGTTTCGGGCAATGGCTCTGCTCTGCGCAAAATAGGCGATGACGAATAAAGACCGCTCACACTATAAGGTGGGGTGTCTCTTCGCGGCTATCGGCGGTTTCGCTCTGGCATTCGAACAGGTCGGAGCAACGGTTGCATGGGCAAGCGAAAAAGACAAGTTCGCCACTCAGACCTTCAGGCTTAACTTCCCCAAAGTCCGGTGCATCGAGAAAGACGTTCTCGACTTGTCGGTGCACGGCGACAATCTGGAACCTGTGGACATCCTCACAGCGGGCTTTCCATGCCAACCATTCTCCGTCGCCGGAGACAAGCTCGGCTTCCAAGACGAGCGTGGGCTGCTTTTCCTGCATATCATCAGGATCATTCGCGAATTCGGGCGTCAGAAGCCGAAGATGCTGCTGCTCGAAAACGTTAAGAACCTGAAACATCATGACAAAGGCCGGACGTTCAAGCGCATTCAGGCGGAAATCCAGAAGGCGGGCTATTGGTTCACCGAGAAGGACGCCAAGATCATGCATACGGCGTTCCACACGGATATTCCGCAAAACCGTGAACGCATTTTCATGGTTGCGCTAAGTTGCGATGATTTTCCGAGCAATTCGTTCGTGTTCCCGCAACCTTATCCAGAACCACGCTTACGTACTGTATTCGACTACCTCGAATTGGACCACAAAGCTGAAGAGTGGTACTACTTCAAGCCAACCAACCGCTACTACCCGCTGTTCAAGAAAGCCATCGACGCGGGAGGCAAGGAAGCTATTTACCAGCTTCGCCGCAACTATGTCCGCCGCAACATGTCCGGGATGTGCTTCACCCTTATGGCAAATATGGGTGATGGCGGACATAATCAGCCTGTGATAAAGGATCGTTGGGGGATCAGGAAGCTGACCGAGCGCGAGTGTGCGCGTCTGCAAGGTTACAAGGACCCATGGCTGAAGTTTCCGAAAGAGTTGTCCAAGAATCAGGCGTACAAGCAGGTCGGAAATTCGATCACGGTGCCGCTTGTAATCAAGGTTGCGGACGCGATGCTGACTGAGCTGGAGCAGCATAAAAAATCGAAGGCCAAGGCGAACGTAGCCTAGCCGAGTAGGTGCGAAAAGATGAAATGGGTGTTTGCCAAGAATGAAGGCGGACGCGAAGGCGGGTTTCACGATGCGGGCGTAGAAACATTTAAAGGCAACTTTGATCGGTATCTTGCCAGAGAACTTATCCAGAATAGCCTCGATGCCCGCTTCGACCCGAACAAGCCAGTCCATGTGAAGTTCCAAACGGAGGACCTGAAGCCAAGCGAACTTCCAGACAGTAAGAATCTGAAGCTGACATTTGAGCGTTGCGCGGAATACTGGCACCCTCAGAAGAAGACCCGCGCATTTTTCGAGAATGCGACCGATCTAATCAGCGCGAAAACTATACCTATACTCAGAGTCGGTGACTACAACACCAGAGGCGTGCTTGGAAGCGACGGCGACCGGGAGAAGGATTGGTTCAACCTCATTCGGTCGGCGGGTTCATCTTCGAAGTCGGGGAGCGAAGGTGGTTCGTTTGGAATCGGCAAGAATGCGCCATTCGCCGCAAGCAAGATGCGAACGGTTCTGTATTCGACCTATAACAAGGACAAGGAATACATCTTCCAAGGCGTTGCGATGCTTGTATCGCACGAACTGTCTGATGGAACAAAACTTCAAGCCACTGGTTATTTGGGCGGCAAGGGTGGTTCGTCCATCCGAGATAAGGACGAAATTCCCGACACCTTCGTTCGCAAGAAGATGGGCACCGACATCATTGTCGTTGGCTTTCCGAAGGAAAAGAACTGGCAGAACGACCTAGTGTACTCGGTGCTCGAAAACTTCTGGCCCGCCATCGACCTTGGCGATCTGGAAGTCACTGTCGGCGACCAAGAAATATCGCGAAAGAATTTGGGTGAACTCCTGCTTACGTTCAGCGGGCAGGAAGATTTCACCGCGCACATGTACTACAAAGCGTTCAAAGAAGCGTCCTATACATTTCAGGAGAAGTTGCCTAACCTCAAAGACGTAAGCCTTTATCTCTCCACGGGCGACAACGAGCTTCCAAATAGAGTCGCGATGGTCAGGGCGACTGGAATGGTCGTTTTTCAGAAGCAATTCCGTTCCAACGTGCGATTCTGCGGCGTCTTCATTTGTGGAAATGAAACAGGAAACAAGCTCCTGCGCGAAATGGAACCCCCCAAACACGACATCTGGGACCCGGATCACCCAGACAAAGGCGAGAACAAGAAAATCGAATCCGAGTATCGCCATTTCATCCGGGATAGCATTAAGACACTCTCCCCTACCGACGATTCGAAGGTGATTTCCGTGCCCGACCTGAGTCGATTCCTCCCTGACGATGATGATTCTCCCGAAGAGGAATTCGAAGGCGAAGGCGACAAACAGTCCCGTGAGAGCGCGGACCGTAGGAAACTGCCCGAAAAGATCGAAGGAAAGAAACTTGACTTGCGTAAAAGCTCCTCCCAGCCGGATCACATCGAGCCGGGTGAAGGGGATGAGGATGTCGAAGGCGGCGGTGCCGAATTCGAAGGGGGTGGAGGCGGCGGTGGAGGCGGCGGAAGCGGAGCGAATGGCTCCGGAAATCGCGGCAAGGGTGGTCCGAAAGGCGAAGAGTCTAAGCCAACGATTCCCATCCGGTATCGCACGTTCGCTACAAACTTAGGTGCTGGTCTGTATGCCATGACCGTCCAGTCTGAACAAAAGAACGGGAAGAATGCCACTCTCGCCGTTTGGACAGTCGGTGACGACCGCAAAGCCCCTGCCGAAATCATGTCAGCCCGTCTCAGAGATGGTAAGGCTGTTCCGATCAAAGCGACGGGGGTGCTCGGTCCGCTTGATCTACCGGGGAGCAAGGGAGTGCTGCATCTGGAAGTTCGACTCAGAGAGCCGATGCTACTCGCAATGGAGGTCGCCGCACATGAGGCTGAGTAGCAGGTCATATCCATATCCCGTTGTGGGCAATCGCGACGACGTGCCGGGAGCCGCCTTTCAAGCCGCTTTGGAAATGAGCAGCGACAGGCAAGCGGTCTATCTCGACGCCCAGATTAAGTGCAGCAGCAAGACAATCAATGATCTGGTGAAGAAGGGCGATGCCTGCTTTGTCGTTCACGTCGAATGTAGCAATACCCTCTATCGGCGTGCATTTGAATTCGAGAAAGATACCTATCGAATTCAAATTCCTTCCGACAATCTGAACGACGCGGTCGAAGTTAACGTTTTCACCCGCGCCAAGAAGAACCTTTCGGGCTACCGAGTAGATAAAGCCCATTCCGACTATGGCAGTGTCGCATTCAACCTCGAAAAGGGCGATATTCTCGCAGTCGGCGAGGGGCATGTCTTCTACGTCGAAGCCCCGTTTGACGCGCTCAGTCCAATCGGTTCCATCATGCAGATCACCGAGAGCCACAAGGATGGGGATCAGCCTATGCAGGTGGAATATGGAGGACAGAAAATCCTCGTCGAGCTTTCGAAGAAGGACTTCGAGGATTACAAGCGCCTGAAGGCGACAGAAGGCGTATCCACGGCACTGACAATGGGAATCGTTTTGCCTGTGCTGGTGCATGCAATCTATTACTTGCAGCAATCTGATGAAGAAGATGATCTTCGTTGGGTGCGCAGTCTGAAGCGAAGAATCGACGGGGTCGGAATGAAATTGGAAGATGATCCTTTGGAAATTGCGCAACGAATCCTTGAGCTTCCCTTGAAGCGAACCTTCGCTTCCGCTCGAAAACTTGCGGAGGCTGACTCGTAGATGCCCTTTCTCACAATTTTCCGCCAATCGTTTACTGATGCGCTGAAAAACAGCGTTCCAACGAATCTTTCCAACTACCGCCGCGAAGACAAATGGGTGACCGGGCTGGGAACAAAGAGTTCGAGGGAAATTGAGACTCGCGTCGAAATGAAATCTGCGCTCAATTTGGATGAGCCTGACGACGAGAACCTCAAAGACCTTGAGAATGCAATCCGCGTCCATAAAGCACTCCAACAACTGACGCCCTTACAAGCGAGAGACCCGCGAGTCTGGACGCGACTTGTCCACATTGACTGCTGGAAGTACATGCGTGTCCGATGGCCTGTGGAGCGTTGGGAGAAAGACGGCGCGGACAAGGGCGCTCGGAACGTCGTAGAGCGATACTTCGTGCCTCGGAGCGATAGCAGAGCACTCCTCCGCAACGGCATCGCCCGCCTTTGGTGGACCGCACAACTTACATACGACTCGACCCGCGACAACCCGTATGAATTGACCGGGGTACTGTTGTCCACTTTGGACATAACTCAACAAATCTTGGAACGCAATATGGGCAGAGGTCCGGAAATTCTCACCGGGTTCCTCGAATTCCTGGCACAGAACAAATCGGAGCTACTCACGGGCGGAGACAAGAATCGTGACCGCATTCGGCGATTAGCGAAATACCTCAACATGTATGGCGGCGTCTGTCTTCTTGACTGTCTCAGCCAAACCGACATAATCAGAGTATTGAGCACTGAATTTGCGGCTATGCTTGCGAATGAGCAAAAGACCGCAGAGACGGAATCGAAGAAAAAGGGCTCCAAAGTGTTGGCATGACGGACTGTTTCCAGCCTGATGAACGCTCCCGCATTATGGGGCGAATCCGCAGCAACGGGAACTACTCCACCGAAGTCCGCTTCATACGCCTGATGCGTCGGTATGGGGTTGTTGGTTGGCGTAGGCGTAGCAAGCTTCCGGGACGACCTGATTTCATCTTCACGAAACGCAAAGTTGCTGTCTTTATCGACGGCGACTTCTGGCACGGTAATCCCAAGAAGTTCCGAATTCCAAAATCCAATTGCGAATATTGGGAGGCGAAGATTATGGGGAACCGGAAGCGAGATCGTCAGATCAACAAGGAACTGAAACAACTGGGATGGCGCGTCATCCGCTTCTGGGAATCATCGCTCCAAGATGGAGAAGCTGTGATCGCGAAGTTGAAGCTCATGATTTGAGAAGAAAGGCGTTGGTGACAAAATTGGATCACCTTGTCTGGATCATCGCTGGAATTGGTCTCATCAGCCTGATCGGCGTCTTCGTTCGTATGGTCGGGGGCTTCGGTCCGTTTAATCTCCGAGTCGTCGCAATCGTATTGGTCGCGACATTCGCATCGCTACTTGCTCTGCGGGACAACGGTTCGACGACTGCCGCAATGGGAATCTTGGGTGCGATTGCCGGGTACGTTTTCGGGATAAAGGATTCTGGAAGTAAGTAATCCTGTGTCTGTCCTCTTCCGCCGTAGTGAATGTTCACGCTGTTCCTTTACCGCTTGACGTAGTGCTCGTAGTTCGGCACGTCTTCCCCCAACAACTTCAGCAATGTCGCGCCCTGCACTGACAGTCTAAAGATGTAATTCGCGAGTGGCAGTTCGCGGGTCTGCTCCATCTCATGAACCAACCCGAATCCCTGAAGGCGGTTGCAGATCGCATAACCTTCTTCACGGTTGTACGTGTTGCGCTCTGTCGCCTGTCCGAGCGCAATGGCGATCTGAACTGAAAGCTCCTGTGCACGACTGATGAGTGTGGTGGGGTGCAGTTTTGCAATCTGACCGGAGACAGGATCATGCTGCGGTTTCCAATCTCCGGGCTTGTTCATGACCTTGTTAATGACTTGCAGCACGATGAAGTCACGCTCAGTCATCCGCTGGATGGATTCAATGTACGATACGATGTTGTCAATCGCTTCCGCGCTTCGCAGAGCGTTCCCGAAAACCTTGAGGTAACGGTCCCGTTTGGCGTCATTGAACTCTTCGGCGTCCCGCCGCATCGCTAATTGTGCTGCTTGAGCCGCGTCCTCAAGGCTTGCCTTCGTGCTCTCAAGGTGTTCAGTCTCCATCACGAGGTAGTTCCACATCGCCTGTAGGCGTTCTTCCACGGAGACTTTGGTGAACCGATCAGCGACTTTCCTGAAAATCTCCAGCGGCATCGCTGCCTTGGGGAAGGCGAGTTTGCCCGTGAATACCGTAAGCTCCAGAGGGGTCTTCTCCTCTTCCTTCATGTACTGCTGCTCGAAAGCCGTCTTTGGATCGTCTATTGCCATTCGCTAGTCTTTGGAAGCCGAGACAGGACCCCGGATGATCTTTGTAGGCTCTGGGTTTTTCGAGAAAGAATGATGTATCGCGCAGTGGAGCCTGTCGGTGTTCAGCCAGTCCTCAAATTTTTCATCTTGCTCCATCAACCCAACCCATTCGCTTCCGACCTCAAGTTTGTGTGGAATCTGCGGTCCTCGATAATCGTTGAGTATCGCGTGGATTTCCTCGCCCCGTTTTTTAAGACGGAGCCTATATAGGAGCCGTTTCCATGCGGGGATCAACTTGTAGAAATCCACATTCGTAATGGTCGTCGGTGCGGTGCCGTTGTTCTTGACGGTGATTCTCAGAAATCTTGGATTCTTTGGCGGGGGCGGCATCTGCACCATGTTGGCGTAGGCTTTCACCACCAGCCTCGGTCGGTTCGCCGTGAGTTTGGTGTAGATGTTCCAGATCAAACTAGCAACGCCTGTGCTTGCACCTATCCAAGCAACAAGCTCGGTCGTCTTTATGGGCACATGTCAGTATGCCCTAATCCGCCTCCCCAGACGAAGCCGTTAGCTCATCAACGATCCACTTCCCTGATTTCTTTCTGCTGTTTCAGGCTGGTCTTCTGATGTAATCCAGTGGGACAAACTGCTGGAGCCCGTCGATGGTTCGCTGCTCCACGATGAACCCGCAGTCGGGATTACGAGCGTGACGAAGGAAGAACCGTCCGTCTGCCAACGTCTCCGTCTCTGCTTCGACAATCCATCCGTTCTCCGGCCTAGGGTACTGGACGCTGCGGAGAAAGCGCCGACCGTTTGGCAGCGTTTCCAAATTGGCGATCTCTTTGGGTATTTTGTTCGTCACTATCGCTCGACTTTGCGCAGTTCCTTCTGGTGCTTCAGACTGGTCTCAGCTTCCTTCAGGGTGCAGCCAATGCCATAGCTGAACGCCGTGCCGTTGATTGGAACGACCATATCATGCATGGAGTGGACCACAAATGGATTTGACCTCAGTCGGCGTTCTGCCTCGCCGAGTTTGGCGTCCAAATCGCGGTACGAGTCCCCCCGAACAATAAACTCATCGCCCTGATTGTGGTAGGCATCGAGGCTCAGTTCCTTCAGGACCTCAGCTAGTCGCTGGATCAGCGTGTCCCCGGCTCCGTATCCGTAGGTGTCGTTCATTGCTTTGAGACCATTGCAGTCGCACATGGCGACCCACGGTGAAGGCTCAGCTTCGTCGAAAGCGCGTTTGTTGGGAAGCTCGGTTTTATCCGATACCAGCAACGCCTGCCGCATCTCTTCCGGTGACATCTCCGCTACCCGCTTGCGTCTTGCATGATCTACCCGGCGTTCGACCATCACGCGGCCCCCAGTTTGCGTCGAACGACCTCGATAATCTGTTCTCGTTCCAGATTGTTGCCTTTGTGCAAGGCTCCGGGAATGTCGCGGCAGCCCGTTACCACTACAGTCGGGGTATCCGGATACCGCTGCCTGACCGTGTTGATGAACGTTTCGCCCCACATTGGCTCGTTGCAGATGTCACTGGTGATGAGGTCGAATTTCTCACCGGATTCGAGCAGCTTCATCGCGTCTACGCCGTTCGGCACACAAAGGCACTCATAGCCTTCGTGCTGAAGGATCGCAGCCATGATTTCCCGCATCGGCTCTTCATCATCGACGATCAAGATGCGTTCGCCCATGCCGGACATTATGGAACTAGGGCTTCGGTGAAGTGAAGTTACCTCTGTACTGTTGACGGTCACTCTCCCGAAAAATACGCATTGATCGCCTCGGCGAACTGAACTGTGAACACGAGTAGTGGACAGCGTCCCTCCGAATTTTTCACGCACTGACTATTGGCTTCAAAAAGCTCGTAGAGGGCTGCTGGAGTGATCTTATGCTTCGGCTGGGTTGAGCAATCGGTGGGCGTCTTCGACGTACTGGGCAGATCGGCTCGATTTTGCCTTCTTGAGGACACAGGGAACCTCCGCATGTAGTTTGGCGTCTTCTCTGCACATCTCCGCTTCGCACACGTAACAAACGTAGCCATGCTCGGTTTTCCGGAACGGCTTTGAGTAGCTCTCGTCAGAGGGCATAGGTTTGTACCTGTCCCGTACCTGTTTAGGGATACGTCTTCCCCGTGCTTGCGGGGGAGTCTGGGGGCGTGCGAAAATGGCTAAGTTATTGGGCGGGTTATAAATTTCGACCTTGCCAAGGTCGAAGTCGCGGGTTCAAATCCCGTCTCCCGCTCCAGATTTCTTATGATTCCAGCTTGCTCGTGCTCCG
>Ga0335085_10011391_pt1 | contig 13206 bp, 13 predicted proteins | sample Lox_Sample_45_FD_206712 | JGI IMG/M metagenome (GOLD analysis project Ga0335085, IMG submission 206712) | Soil microbial communities from Loxahatchee National Wildlife Refuge, Florida, United States - Lox_Sample_4.5 | ecosystem: Environmental > Terrestrial > Soil > Wetlands | place: USA...
TGATTTCCCTTCCGAAATTTGGAGACGGCGTGCCCCCCGGCGTCTTTTGTCGTTCAGGGTCAGCTCGTCTTGAGGGGGGCGCACGACAAATTTGTGAGATAGTTTCACTGTGGGCCCCCGGCGAGCGCCGCTGCGCGTCGCTCCCAGAAGTCTTCGAAGCGGCCGGAGAGCACGCAGCACCGCAGCGCGATGATCGCGTCGGCGCCCGTCACCGTCCAGTGCATCCCGGCGCGCTTGAGCCGGGTGGCGACGGCGGTCTTGCAGCCGGCCTCCACAACGCCGGTTGAGGTGCACAGGCCCTGGGCGCGGAACTCGGGGTAGCGCAGGCGGTGGCGGTTGGCAGTCACGTAGCCCAGGCACTTGCGCGCCGCGTCGTTGGAGCCGGCATGCACCCGCAGGGCGGCGAGGACGGCCTCGATCTTCCCGTCGTCCAGCTCGTCGCGCCGCTGCTTGGCCCACTGCTCACCGAGATCGCTGCCCGCGCCGTAGATGGCCTTGGCCGCGTCCCAGAGGTGGCCCTTGGCGTGGAAGAGGTCGACGACCTCGACGGCGCCGGGGAACTGCTCCTCGGCGAGGTTCCAGATCCACGGCGCCCCGTCGCCCAGCACGACGCGGCGTGGGGCCTGGTCGAAGCCGCGCCGCCGCGCCTCGCGGTCCACACGCTGGGCGAAGTCGGACAGAGTCTTGTCGGTATCGCGGGTGGCGGCGCTCTCGATCGCGGCCGAGTAGCTGACCGATCCCGCGTCGCGCACCGGCATGCCGTCCTGGTCGCGGCTCTCGGCGGTCCAGACCGTGACCAGCTTGACCTCGCGCGTCTTGGCCGAGCCGTCGGGCTGCTTGCCCTGGCGCCCTTCGAGCTCCGCGCCCCGCATCGGAACGCCCGTGCCGTCCATGCCCAGATACATCGTGGGGGCCGAGGGCGCCGCCGGCTCGACCACGGCGCGCTCGTCGCACGCGATCGCGCCCCCCAGTGCCTCGGCGATGCGCTCGACCTGCTTGGCATCGACGGCCAGGCCAGCCAGCTCGCGCAGCAACGCGCTCGACTCGGCGAAGCTGACCATCGCGGCCGCCTTGCCCACCATGCGGGTGGCGGCCGGCGAGAGCGAGGTGCCGTGCATCCCCAGCGCCCGGTCGCGCGGGCAGAAGCCGCCCGCGCACGACTCGCAGTGGTAGTAGGCGCGTGACAGCGTCAGCTCGCCCAGCGCCGTGGTGAAGGTCTTCTGGCGGCGCCCGGCGTAGCGCGCCGGCTGGCCGCACGGACACGCCAGGGTCGGCCCCACCTGGTCGGTGGTGTCAGAGTTGAATCGACGCTCGATGGCCCGGGCCGCCAGGCGCAGGGCCTCGCGGCGCGCCGCGGTCTCGATGGCCTCGAAGTCCAGGCCGTCAACCGCCCCAGGGCCTACAAGCGCCTCGATTTCAGCGGCGACTTCCCCCGCGAGCGTCTCCTTGAGCCCCCCTTTTTGGCGGCCTTGTCCGGGGCCGCCTCCTGGAGGATCTCGGCGAGCTGGGTATCGGCCCAGTGCTGGCTTGCCAAGCGATAGGCCGCCACGTCCCGACGAAACTCGCGATCGGCTTCAATCTGCTCGCGCACTACGGATAGTTGCGCGGCACTGACCAGCCGCGACCGCGTCTTCCCGGCCTCCGCCCAGGTGACACTGTAATAGGGACCGTGGCGCGCTTGCTCATCGCTCGCGCACGCGCAGGCCTCCTTGGTGCATTTCATCCAGCGCTCTGAGAGCGACGCACGCCGCATGGCGCGCGGGCGCCCGAGCTTGGCTGCCAAGCGCTCGACTGCTTCGGGAGCTTTCGCGTCCCCCGCCATACCCACCTCCACTCTTTCGGCATCCTATGCCGAAAGAGTGGCCAAAGGCAAATCGGCCTTGGACACGGATCTCACTTTCGTGTCGTGCGCCCAGGGCGGCGGGTTAAATTGACTTGGCGGCGGCGATGTGGTGTTAATCGACATTCCGCCGTTCTCGCATGACGTGGCGGAGCACGGACGCGAAAGTCTGACCCCGTGAGCGAAGGGAACCGATGAAACGGACATATCAACCAAGCAACCGGCGGCGTAAGAGGACGCATGGCTTCCGCGCGCGCATGAGCACGCCGGGCGGGCGGCAAGTGCTCAAGCGACGGCGAGGCAAAGGCCGCAAGCGTCTGACCGTATCGATCCCGCCCAAGCAACCGTTTTGACCGCGTCGTCATCGCGGCCAACGGGTTCGCAACGTTTTCCCCGGCAGTACCGTCTACGCAAGCGCCCCGAATTCCTGGCTCTGCAGAGTGCGGGTCGGCGTCGACGGACTTCACGTTTCATAGTCATAACGCGAGCGAAGGAGGCTCCGCCATCTCGGCTCGGAATTACCACCAGCCGCAAGGTTGGCTCGGCGCCGCAACGGAACCGCGTGCGTCGCATGGTGCGCGAGTTTTTTCGGCGGCACCGAGAACAGCTGCGCCCGCCGTGCGAGGTGTTGATCATCGCCCGGCCAGGCGCCGCGGATCTCCTCTCTCATGAGGTCGATCGTCAACTCGCCGGCGCTCTCGGGCTCGGCGTCACCCACGGGCGATGACCTTCGGATGACGAGCCCCCATTCGGCGCGGGCTGGGCACGCCCACCAGGGGTCGCCGTGCGGCGACCCGTGCGGGGCCAATGAAGCCGGGCTCTCGCGGCCACGCCCGGGACCCATCGCGAGCGCGAGCGTCGCGCTGATCCGGGTCTATCAGTACGTCGTTTCTCCCTGGCTCGGCGCGCATTGTCGCTACGTGCCGTCGTGCTCGGCATACACCGCGGAGGCCATACGCCGCCACGGCGTGGTCAGCGGCATGTGGTCAGGCGTGCGGCGGTTGCTTCGGTGCCACCCGTTTCACGAGGGCGGGTTCGATCCGGTCGAATAGCTCCTGTACGACGAATGGAACGCCGTGCCCTGATCGCCGGGCTCATCTGCCTGGCCATCCTGCTCCTCTACCAAGAGCTCATCATCAAGCGCTTCTACCCGCCGCCGAGTGAGCCCACGGGGACGGCCGAGGAGCGGACCTTGCAGCCCCCGGCGGCGCCGCCTCCTGCCGCGCCGGCCACGACGGAGGCCGAGTCGCCGACGGCCGCGGCCCCACCGCCGATCGCCGGCAAGGACGTCGTCATCGATACCGACCTCTACCACGCCGTGTTCACCACCGCGGGGGCGCGGTTGAAGAGCTTTCAGCTGAAACGCTTTCGCACCACCGTCGACCCGAACAGCCCGCCACTCGACCTGATGTCGCAGGCGGTGGAGAGTGACCGCCCGCTCGGCATCGAGCTCCGTGGAAGGAGCCGAGGCGGGGAGGGCAAGGATGTCGTCATCGTCAACGACGGCACGGTCCCGTATCGCGTCGACCGCGAGGCCCTGGCGCTGCGGGGCGACGACAGCGGAACCGTAACGTTTGCGGGTGACCTCCGGGGCGGCGGCCGGCTGACGAAGGTCATTCGCGCGACCGGCGATTCGTACCTCTTCGATATGAGCGTCCATGCGGAGGGTGTTCCCGGGGAGCTCACCGAGGTCAGTGTGGGGTGGAACAAGGAGCTCGAAGATCCCCGCGCCCACGGTGGCGAGATCCTCTTCAACGCCGACGTGATGCTGCAGAACGGCAAGCTCCATCGCGAGCTGTTCACGGCGCTGAAGGAGCCGCTCTTGTTCGAGGGCAACATCGCGTGGACCGCGTATGAGGGGCGCTACTTCCTGGCCGCGATGGTACCGGCGGGCGACGGCGTCAATGATCTGCGCGTGTGGCTGAAGCGGCGCGAGGCGATGCTCGAGAACAAGTTGTACATGCCGCCGAATCAGTTCGATTTCACGCTCGGCGCCTTCGTCGGTCCGAAGGACATCGACGTGCTCGGTCGCGCCGGCCACTCTCTGGGAAAGGCCGTCGATCTTGGCTTTTGGGCGCCCATTGCGCAGCCCCTGTTCCAAGCCCTGCAGTTCCTCTACCGATTCACCGGCAACTACGGCGTCAGCATCATCCTGCTCACCGTGGCCATCAAAATCCTCTTCATCCCGCTCACCCAGCGCAGTCTGAAATCGATGCGCGAGATGCAGAAGCTCCAGCCTCAGATGCAGCAGATCCGCGAGCGCTACAAGGACAAGCCAGACGAGATGAACAAGGAGATCATGGAGCTCTACCGCCGCCACAAGGTCAACCCGCTCGGCGGCTGTCTGCCCATGGTGTTGCAGATTCCGGTGTTCATCGGGCTCTACAACGCGCTCTCGAACGCGGTCGAGCTCCGGCACGCGCCGTTCATCGGCTGGATCAACGATCTCTCCGCACCCGACCGTCTGGGCACGATGCAGCTGCCGTTCGTCGAACGGCCTGGGTTTCCGGTCCTCACCCTCCTGATGGGAGGGACGATGTTCCTGCAGCAGTGGATGTCGCCCAGCCAGGCGGATCCGACACAGCAGCGGGTCATGCTCATCATGCCGCTCATGTTCACCGTCATGTTCATCAACTTCCCGTCCGGTTTGACCCTGTACTGGTTGGTGAATAACATCCTGACCATTGCGCAGCAGTACTGGATCAATCGGTCGAAGGATTGACCCGTACGCTGAAGGAATCAGGTGCGGGGAGTGCCGTGAATAGCTCTGTGGAAGCAGAGGGCAACAGCATCGACGAGGCGATCGACTTGGCACTCCGCCGTCTCGGCGTGACGCGCGACAAGGTCGAGATCGAAATTCTGTCCAATGCCACGCGGGGCCTCTTCGGATTCGGGGGCCGCAGGGCCCGCGTGCGGGCTTCCGTGCGGACGACGTTCGCTGGGGAATCTCCCAACACACCGTGGGCGCCGGTGGCCGAGGCCGAATCGGTAGCACCCCCACCGGTGCGGCCCGTCGCCCGACCGAGACGCACCGAGGAGCCCGTTTCGGCGCCGGACTCCCGCACGCTCGAGTCTGCGCGCGCCCTCCTGCAGGAGATCGTCATGCTGATCGGTAGCGAGGCGCGGGTGGAGATCCGCGAGACAGCCGAAGGCGCCGGGCTGGCGATCGCTGGCGATGAGACCGGTATCCTCATCGGTCGCCGCGGTCAGACTCTCGATGCGCTCGAGTATGTGGTCAATCGGATGGTCGCCCGCGACGACGGACAGGCGGCTCGCATTTCCATCGATTCGCAGAACTATCGTGCGCGCCGGCGAGAAGCGCTCACCGCGCTCGCGCACCGATTGGCGGAGCAGGCGCGGCGGCGCGGAAAGCCGGTGACCCTGAATCCGATGAGCCCGCGCGATCGACGAATCGTTCACCTCGCGTTGCAGGATACGCCAGCGTTGACGACGCGCAGCCTCGGGACCGGCTACTTCCGCAAGTTGGTGATCGTCCCGGAGGGCCGCGGCAGAGGCCCCCGCCGGCCCACGGAGCGGCGATCGGGGTAGCGGAAAGAAGTCAGAAGCCAGCAGTCAGAATTCAGGAGTCAACTGAAGGTCTGGCATTTTGACTTCTGAATTCTGGCTTCCTCCCTTCGCATGTACGCCCACGACACCATCGCCGCGGTCGCCACGCCGCCTGGCCAAGGCGGCGTCGGCATACTGCGGGTCAGCGGTCCCGAGGCCGCAACGATCGGCACGACCGTATTCCGGCGCCGGGTGAGCGGTCCGTGGCAAAGCCATCGTCTGTACACCGGTCGCGTGGTCGATCTGAATGACACGGTCATCGACTATGGGCTCGCCGTGCTCATGCGCCAGCCACACAGCTACACCGGCGAAGACGTCTTCGAGTTGCACTGCCACGGCAGCCCAGTCGTCCTCCGCGCGGCGCTCGCGGCGTTGCTGCGCGCGGGCGCGCGCGCTGCGGAGCCGGGCGAGTTCACCAAGCGGGCGTTTTTGAACGGCCGACTCGACCTGGCTCAGGCGGAGGCGGTGGCCGCGTTGATACAGGCGCGGACGCCCGAGGGGGCCGAGCAGGCCCGCGATCAGCTCTTTGGCCATCTCTCCCGCCATCTCGATCTGGCGCGCGAACGCCTCATTCGCATCAAGGGCCACCTGGAGGTCCAGATCGATTTCTCCGACGAAGACGGAGTGGGCGAGATCGACCTCGCCGGTGGGATCAGCGGTCTGATCAGCGGGATCGACGATCTCGTGCGCACCTACGCGCGCGGCCGCTTGTTGCGCGAGGGCGTTCGCGTCGCCATCGTCGGTCGGCCGAACGTCGGCAAATCGAGCCTGCTCAACGCTCTCCTGGGCGAGGAGCGCGCCATCGTCACGCCAATTCCAGGAACGACACGGGACGTGATCGAGGAAGCGGTGGACTTCGACGGCGTGCCGGTTGTGTTGGTGGACACCGCGGGTGTGCGCGAGGCACCTGGGGAAGTCGAACGCATCGGGGTCGAGCGTGCTCGCCAGGTCGCCGCCACCGCCGACGTGATACTGGTCGTCATCGATGCCGCTGCCGAGCCGGTCGAGCCGCTGCCGGTTCAGATCGAGCGCGAGCGAGCGATTCTGGTGTTCAACAAGGTCGACCTTCCGCTCGCATGGTGCGAGGAACGGCTGCGGGAGCTGGAGGTCGAGTTCCGGCTCGTGCGTGTCTCCGCCAAGACAGGTGCCCACCTGGACGCCCTGCGGGCCGCGGTGGTGTCTTCCGTCTGTACTGTTCCGCTCGATGGGCTACCGGTGCTGACGACGGCCCGGCAATGCGATGCCTTGGGCAAGGCGCGGGAGAGCCTGGCGCTCGCGCTGGATGGATTGCAGCGGGGCGCCGCGCCAGAGCTGATCGCCGTTGACGTGCAGGCCGCCCTGGATCATATCGGCTCGGTGACGGGGATCGTGACCAGCGAAGACGTGCTCGATCGGATCTTCCGCGAGTTCTGTATCGGCAAGTGAAGATGGAACCCTTCGATTCGGCATTCGACGTCATCGTCGTCGGCGCCGGCCACGCGGGCATCGAGGCGGCGCTCGCAGCGGCGCGCATGGGCTGCCAGACGCTGATGATCACCTTGAACCTCGATCACATCGGTCAGATGTCCTGCAACCCCGCGATCGGCGGCATCGGCAAGGGCCATCTGGTCAAGGAGATCGATGCGCTCGGCGGCGAAATGGCCCACGCCATCGACGAGACCGGAATTCAGTTTCGGCAATTGAACACGCGCAAAGGGCCGGCGGTTCGCGCCTCGCGTGCACAGGCAGACAAGGCGCTCTATCGCGAACGGATGAAGCGGCGGCTGGAGCATGCCCCGGGTCTCACCGTGTACCAAGGCAGTGTCGCGGCGCTGGTCATCGACGGCGGGTGGGTGCGTGGGATCGAGACGCAGATGGGCGAAACCATTCCGGGTCGCCGTGTGATTCTGACGACGGGGACTTTTCTCAATGGTCTGATCCATGTCGGCACCAAGAACTTCGCGGCTGGCCGTGCGGGGGATTTCGCCGCGACGGGCCTGAGCCAGCAGCTTGCCGGCCTCGGCTTCCGCATCGGGCGCCTCAAGACTGGCACCTGTCCGCGGCTCGATGCGAGGTCGATCGAGTACTCCCGGCTCGAGGTGCAGGAGGGTGACGACCCGCCATTGCCCTTCTCGTTCGCGACCGAGCGCATCTGCCAGTCGCAGATACCGTGTCACATCACGTATACGACTCAGGCCACGCACGACGTCATCCGCTCCGCTCTCCATCAATCGCCGATGTACTCCGGTCGCATCCGCGGTCGCGGTCCGCGGTACTGCCCATCGATCGAAGACAAGGTCGTGCGCTTCGCCGACAAGGAACGCCATCAAATCTTTCTCGAGCCTGAAGGTCGCGAGACGATCGAGGTCTATCCCAACGGACTGTCGACGAGCCTACCGCTCGACGTCCAGGTGCGCATGGTGCGTTCGATTCCAGGGCTCGAAGCGGCCGTCATCATGCGGCCGGGCTACGCGATCGAATACGACTACGCCGATCCCACCCAGCTCGAAACGTCCCTGGAGACGAAGTTGGTTCGGGGCCTGTACCACGCGGGTCAGATCAACGGCACCACCGGCTACGAGGAGGCCGCGGCGCAGGGCCTGATGGCGGGGATCAACGCGGCGCTGACCCTCCGTGACGACGCGCCGTTGGTTCTACGGCGCGATGAGGCGTACATCGGCGTGCTCATCGATGACCTGGTCACGCGCGGCGTCGGCGGTGAACCGTATCGCATGTTCACTTCCCGCGCTGAATACCGGCTCTTGCTGCGCGAGGACAACGCCGATCTACGCCTGCGGCCGCTGGCGCGGCGAGTCGGTGCGACCAGTGCGGTCGATGCCGCGCGGACGGAGCAGAAGCGCGCCCGAGTCCAGGAAACGCTGGATCGGTTGGCGCGAACGAGTGTGAATCCGGGCGACGCGCTGAACGAACATCTCGCCCGGTTCGCCTCGGCGCCGCTCGCGGCCCCATGTTCATTGCTGCAGTTGCTACGCCGGCCGGAATTGAACTTCGCTCAGGTTTGGGACGTGGCAGGGTTCGACGGCGAACCTCCCGCGGCGGATGTGGCGGCACAGGCCGAGGTATCGGCCAAGTACGAGGGCTACGTGAAGCGCCAGGAAGACGCAGTCCGCCGCTACGCGAAGATGGAGCAGGCGCTGATACCCGCGGAGATAGACTTGAGCTCGATAGTAGGTCTCTCACGAGAGGCGCGAGAAAAGCTCGGCGCCATTCGACCGCGCTCGCTTGCCCAGGCGGCCCGCATCCCCGGGATCACACCAGCCGCGCTGTCTCTGCTGGCGATTCACGTCAGGCGGCATGCCGCGAGCCGTGGGTGAGCGCGGCCGCGCGCGCCGCAAGTTCGGGCAGCACACCTCCGCCCCCGAACCGACGGCGTGCTCGAGCGCACAATGGGATGTTGTGCGTGCCTGGGCCGCGGAGGCGGCTGGTCTCTCGCTGACGGAGCCTCAGGTGTCTCGATTGGAGGCCTATGTGAAGCTCATCCGGACTTGGAATCTCCGGATGGCGCTGGTATCTCGCGCCGACGCGGACCGACTGGTTACCCGCCACATTGCCGATTCCGTCTTTGCCGCGGCGCATTGCGTCGACGGTGAGGCGGTGGTCGACCTCGGGAGCGGCGCCGGGTTCCCAGGGTTACCACTCGCCGTTCTCCGGCCTGCGTCCCGGGTTTGTCTGATCGAGTCGAAAGCGAAAAAGGTGAGTTTTCTCGTAGAAGCGATCCGGGTGACGGCGGCGCCCAACGTCACCGTCTGCCATGCGCGCATCGAGGCCGCGGCCAACGACGATATGCATCGCGGACGGTATGCGGTCGCGATATCACGGGCGCTCGCGGATTCCGACGCGTACTGGGCTGCTGCCAAAGCCTTCCTCGCGCCAGGCGGGCGTATTATTTCAATGCGATCAGCGGTACAGGAGATCCGCCGAGAAGGCGGGGCCGTCATCGAATACCGGTTGCCAGACGGCGCGCATCGCCGGCTTGTCATCACGCGCGTATAGAGGCCCCTCGACAAAATGCGCCGAGCCGGCGCGGCACTGCCGTCGGGCCTTCAACACGCTAATTCAGTCAGGCTAGACGTCCTGGCTAGCTGCGAGGCAGATCGATGCGGTAGCGCTCGCACATCGTTCGGAATCTCTGCGTGACATGGTCGTCCAGATGGTCAAGATGATCAGCAATCAGCGGGATCAGGACATCGCGCAGAAACGGTCCGCGCGCCATCCACTGAAAGTAGGCCCGGCCACCATGACTGTAGGGGCCGTACAGCCGTGTCTCAGGGAAGGTCCTTTCTAGCCAGCGGAACAACTTTTCGTGCCGTACGTGCATTCGAAGCGTGACATGCGGCTGGCGTCCGTCTCCGCCGAAGTGGCCTTCCCCCACAAGAAGGCCGAGCAGGAACCCGATCGAGAAATCATCCAAGCGCTGTCCCATGGGACGGGGCATAGTGCACGATGTGTTTCACCGTCAAGTTCCCTGTGAAACATTAGCCCTGTTGTTTCACCGTCGAGTTTCTCGTGAAACCGTCGATGAGAGGCCGTCACCCTTCCAATCACAATCTTGCTGTGATACGCACCGGCGAAATCCGGACAGTGGAGTGTTGTGGCGGTGGGGCGCATCGTCTGCATCGCAAATCAAAAGGGTGGGGTTGGGAAGACGACTACGGCGATAAACGTAGCCGCCAGCCTTGCCCTTGATGGGCGAACAACCCTGCTCGTAGACCTCGATCCGCAGGGAAATGCCACCAGCGGTCTTGGCGCGCGGGATATCGGCCGGGTAACGACCGTATACGATTTGGTCATGGGTGAAGCGGCCTTCGATGCGGCCGTGCTCGCCCTCACTCCACCTGAGCTGCATCTACTTCCTGCGCATAGGGATCTCGTTGGTGCGGAACTGGAGCTGGTTTCGGTGATCGGTCGCGAGTTTCGCCTTGCGGGAGTGCTTCGCCCTATCCGTGACCGCTATGACACCATCCTGATCGACTGTCCCCCGTCGCTCGGTCTGCTGACCATCAATGGGCTCGCTGCCGCGGATGCGGTGATGATTCCACTTCAGTGCGAGTACTACGCCCTCGAGGGCCTGAGCGCGCTCATGGAGACAGTGGCACTGATCCGTGAACGATTGAATCCCAGTTTGGAAGTTGCAGGCGTTCTGCTGACCATGTTCGACACGCGCAATAGCCTCTCGCATCAGGTTGCGGCGGAGGTCCGCCAGCACTTCAGTGGCCGCGTGTATGAAACCGTGATCCCACGCAACGTGCGGATCAGTGAATCCCCTAGCCACGGGCTCCCGGTAATCGCGTATGATCCGGGATCCCGCGGCGCACATGCTTACCGTAACCTGGCCCGCGAGCTTACCGGATACCCGGGCATTACGCGGGTCATTCCCGAGGAAAGCGAGACAATCGTGAGGAAGGAGGAGGGGTGATGGATTTGAGACGGAGGGCATTAGGACGGGGACTGGGAGCGTTGATTCCCACTTCGCTCGATTCAGGGGAGGCCGAAGCCGACCATGAGGTAGATGTCGATCTCATCGACCCGAGCCCGTTCCAGCCACGCGAAGTCTTCTCCGAAGAGCGGATAAAGGAGCTGTCCGACTCGATCCGCGCAAAGGGCATGCTTCAGCCGGTCATCGTCCGGCGCATTGATACGCGGTATCAACTGATTGCTGGAGAACGACGTTTGAGGGCTGCAAGGCTGGCTGGACACATGCGTGTCCCAGTCGTGGTCAAGCAAATCGACGACCAAGAAGCTCTTGAAATGGCGTTGATAGAGAACCTTCAAAGGGAAAATCTAAATCCAGTCGAGGAGGCCCGTGCCTATAAGCGGTTAATCGATGATTTCCAGCTAGACCATGAGGAAATAGCACGACGTATCGGTAAGAATCGTTCTACAGTAACAAACACCCTTCGTATCCTGCAGCTTCCTCCTCGCGTGCAGGAACAGATCAAGTCGGGTGAGCTAACGGCTGGACATGCTCGCGGCATCTTGTCCTTGCGAACGCCGGAATCGCAGGTAGAGGCGGCCAACGAGATCGCCACGAAGCGACTCTCGGTGCGTGATACCGAACGAATGGTTCGCGAGCGCAATCAGCGCCAGGAAGAGATCGAACGGCGAGATGTCGAGGACCGTCTCGCCCGGGCGCTAGGCACCCGCGTCCGGTTGGTGGCGAAAAAAGCGGATGAGGGGCGCATCGAAATCGAGTACTATTCGGCCGAACAGTTGAACGATCTCGTGAGCCGTTTGGTGATGCGTAACGATGCTGCCGCTGCGTTTTGACAACACTAAATGTGGATGGTAAGAACGCGCCGGCTTGCAGACAAAGGAGGCGGAGAATGGCCTTGTTTGCGAAGGAGGAAAGAACTCAGCGCTCCGGTAACGAGGAGTGGGGTATGGAAACGGTGGTCCCGAAGGCCGCGCCCGAGACGCAAGCCGCGCGTGACTTCCAGGCCCATCTGGGTCAGGGAAGCCGGATCGACGGAAAGTTGACCTTCGAGGGGAGTGTACGGATAGACGGTAACATCAACGGAGAAATCAACGCCAAAGAGACAGTCGTAATCGGTGATAGCGCCGTCGTCACGGCGCAGATCCAGGCGAACGTGATCGTGATTCATGGCAAGGTGAGCGGCGACATTACGGCGCGCAAACGGATCGAGTTGCGGGCGCCAGCAAGACTCACCGGCAATATCAACACTCCGAGCCTGGTCATTCACGAAGGGGTCGCCTTCGAGGGCCACTGCACGATGGGGACGCCCGACGCCGCCGAGCGCGGCGATCGCAAGGTCGCATTCCTGGCTAAGGACGACCGTGCTGCCACTGTGCGCGCTTCGACTGAAGCGGTCTCGTAGGCACTGTCTCCGTCTTTTCTTTCTCCAAGAATTACGCTTGGTTGGGTCCGGCAGCCACCCATTGCGGGACGGCTGCCGGACGTGTGTTTTGTGAGCGATGAATCTGGTTCCCGACTATTCACTGTTTCTGCAAGTCCTCACCTTTCTGGTGCTGTGGATTTGCCTGAAACGGCTGCTGTTTGACCCGGTCCTCCGAGTCCTCGCGTTACGCGAAGAGCGCACCGTCGGCGCACGCGCACGGGCGGACGAGCTGACGGCGGTTGCGGAGACCGACCGCGCCCGGTATCAGGAGTCGATTCGGGCTGCACGAGTTCGGCTGGGCGAGGAGGCCGAGGCCGCGCGCAAGGTCGCCGAGGAGGAGTACGCAGCGTTGGTGGCGCGCGAGCGCGCTGCCGCAAACGAAGAGCTCACCCGCATGCGAGCTGGCATGCAGGCCCAAGTGGCCGCGGCGCGCCAGACACTGGCCGCCGAGGCCGAGACCATCGCGACGGAAATGCTGGAGCGCGTTACCGGAGGGGCTCGCGGGTGACCCGCCTCGCTTTAGTGGTGTCGGCGATCGTTGATTCCACTGCCGCGCTGGCGGCGGAGACGGAACACGCCGGAGAAGCGCACGGCATTCCGTGGGGGCTGCTCTTCTGGTCGTTCATCAATACCGCAATCTTCCTGTGGGTCTTCTTCAAGTATCTGTGGCCGTTCGTGTGCGGTCTCATGGGCTGGGCTTGGACTCGCGATCTCGCCGTGGAGCGCCGCCGGCGCATCGTGTCGACCCTCGAACAGGCAGCGAACGCCAAACGCGAAGCCGAGCTGCTCAGGGCAGAGTGGGAGCGCCGCCTCGCTGCACTCGCGGGGGAAATCGAGGCCTTGCAGAAGCAGGCGCGTGACGAGATCGCCCGCGAGCGCGATCGTATTCTGGCCAACGCCCGGAAGGCGGCCGAGGCGATTCGACGCGATGCGCAGCGCGCG
>Ga0335085_10011392_pt1 | contig 13205 bp, 12 predicted proteins | sample Lox_Sample_45_FD_206712 | JGI IMG/M metagenome (GOLD analysis project Ga0335085, IMG submission 206712) | Soil microbial communities from Loxahatchee National Wildlife Refuge, Florida, United States - Lox_Sample_4.5 | ecosystem: Environmental > Terrestrial > Soil > Wetlands | place: USA...
GAGCTTAAGGAGGCTGTTGGCGGCCTCCTTCATGAAGGCCGATGAGGTAAAAATCGTAAACGCGCGCTGCGCTTCGACGGGCGGGCGAAAATAGGCGACGTGGATTGCCTGTCGGACCTGGCCGAGCTTAATAAGCAGTTGCGGCGGGTCGGGAGGGACGACGAGGACGTCAGGGTGGGTCTGGATGAGAATGCGCGTCTCACGCTTGTCAGTCTCGCGCATGTCGTCACGTGCGCTGACGGCCTCGCAAACAAGCGCGTCGAGATTGGCGGCTACGGCAATACGCGTGCAGTTCGAGCAGGCGCCACAGAAGTCGGGCAGGCCATCGGATTCAGGAGGTTCGAGGCAATTGACGGCCTGGGCCAGCATGAGCGACAGGGTATATTTTCCGGCTCCTCGGGGTCCGGCGAGGATGAGCGAGTGCGGGAAGCGGCGCGAGCGCACACTTTCGCGGAGGTGCGTGACGGTAGCCGTGTTGCCGAGGAAGTCGCGAAAGCCCATGGATTGAGAGTACCGCTCGACGTCATGAACCGAGAAATGTGGGCTGTTAACTTCCGCCAGGGGACAGCGTGGCCTTGACCACTACGTGTTTTCCGTGCTGGCTGACTTCGGCGCTTTTGAGCAGTTGCTTTAGGGCATTGTCGGCGGTGTTGTCGCCCAGTGAAACGTTAAAACCGCGCGCCATAGTGATGAACGTTGCAAGGGCGGCGGCCTCGCTTGCGGCCTTGTCTTCACTGGGAGCGATCTCTTCAACACGCAGGCGGAGCGATCGCTCTGCGGGCAGCGCAGGCGCCACACTGGCGATGATGGTGGAGTTGTCCTGAAAGGGTAGAGAGAGCCCGAAGATTTTTATCAGGCCCCCCTCAGAAAAGGGCAGGCCGATTTGGCCGATGCCCCAGGCTGCGGAGAAGCGGGGCACGTTGCGGTAGTAGCGCTCGAGCAGCGAGGAGCCGGAGAAGGGCAGCGCGGCGGTGCGATGGCGGTCGACGATGGCGTGAATCTGTTCGGGGGTGGGGGCGTTGGAAACGGCCACCATTTCAGAGCCGATTTGCGTAACGCGGACGGTGCGGCCCTCAGACGGGATGCTGTAGATCACGCGGCCGGCATAGGTTTCGCGCGAGGCGGCGTGGCCGCCGAGCCAGGCGTTGAGGCGCTGGCTGTTGAATTTGCCGACGAGCACCATGGAATAGGCAACTGCGCCGTTGGGACCGTTGGGGTCGGTCATGCGGTGGAGAGAGATGGCGACCTGGTTGAGATCGCGCTCCCAGTCGACTCCGGTAGCGTCGATGAACTGCTGGTATTCGGGCGCGCGATCGGGCGGTTTCAAGTCCCTGTGAAAAAGGGCGCGCAGGGGTTTGAGATTGATGTAGACGATGCCGTCGGACTCAGGCAACAGGCGCGCGGCCCGGGGCGGCGCTTTGGAGCACAGAAAGGCGGACAAGCACAGCAAAAGCAGGACGGCGGCGACGATCAATAGTGCATTGCGCGTTGGTCGTTTCATACTCACGGCAGCAAAGAACCGTCAGCAGTGAGCGTAACACCTGGCACCTGCACGGAGGGGATTACCATTCTGGGGTAATTTACGGGTTTGTGTGCGGCTCGAACGGATGGGGCCGATTCGCTTGAGGATTGGTCCGCGCTTTGAAGTCGATTGCACCAAGACTGGTGCTGATATACCTATTGGCAACCCCTCCCCCACCCCCCTGTTTTAGGGGTTAAGTGGTTTGATTTCAGACACTTGTACCTTTCACCTTTCGCTCTAACCCTATGAATACAGAGGACTTATTCGGCAAAATCTTCGCAGATAAGGACTTAAGGAGCGGTATTTAGCTTTTAGCTCTTAGCTATCGACTTAAGCTTTGAGCTATCGGCCGTTCTCTGCCGGTTATCAACGCGTCGTGGGTCGAAAATGCGAACGCAGGGACGGGTTGAGCCGCTGCGCGAGGTCCGGCCATGGGAACAGTATGCACCGGGAGGGAGAAATTTTCTGCAGTGAAAATAGGGACTAAGTTCTTTGGATTCAGCGTAGCAAAAATGCTTCTATTTTCAGTCTTTCTGGGTGCGGTAGCGCCATATGCTGGACTGCAATGAATGGGTTTCTATCGCTCGGCCACGCGATCGAGCAGATCGAAGAACTCAGGGAAGCTGATGGCGGCAGATTCTGCGCCCTGAATCAGCGTTTCGCTGTCGGCTCTTAGCGCAGCTACGCTGAAGGCCATGGCGATGCGGTGATCGCCGCCGGAGTCGATCACCGCGCCGTGCATCGTTTGCCCGCCGGGCACGTCGAGCCCGTCCTCGAATTCTGCAACTTCGGCGCCCATGGCGCGCAGGTTCTTCGCGACCAGCGCGATACGGTCAGATTCCTTCACGCGCAGCTCCCGCGCGCCGCGAATACGAATGCCGCCAGATGTAAAGGGCGCAATGGCCGCCAGCACCGGCAGCTCGTCGATCAGTTGCGCCGCCAGCGCACCGCTGACCTCGGCCGATCCTAGTTCTTCGGCCGGCGCTGAAATCTGCACTGTGCCCACCAGTTCGGCGTGTTTCTCCTCAAGATTCAGAACCGCAATGCGCGCGCCCAGCGTGGTCAAAACATCAAGCAGCGAAGCCCGCGTGGGATTCAGCCCCACTGCATCCAAAACCAGATTGGAACCGGGAAAGAGCAGCGCGGCGCAGAGAAAAAATGCCGCCGAGGAAAGGTCGCCGGGAACAGCGGCGTCGATAGCGCGCAATGCCTGCGGTCCCTCGATCGAAACCGAATCGAGCGTCCTGGTCACGGTAGCGCCGAAGGCGCGCAGCGCCAGTTCGCTATGGTCGCGCGTGCGCACGGCCTCCCGCACGGTCGTCGTTCCCGCGGTCTGCAATCCCGCCAGCAGGATCGAGCTCTTCACCTGTGCGCTTGGAACCGGGGTTGTGTAGTCGATAGGCTTGAGCGTCGAGCCCTCGATGGTCAGCGGTGCATGGCCTTCAGTGAGTGTGAGCCGCGCGCCCATGGCGGCGAGAGGCTTGCGAATGCGTTCCATGGGCCGCCGCGAAAGCGACTCGTCGCCGATGAGCGTAAAGCGCCCTGTCTGCGGAGCGAGCAACCCACTGATCATGCGCATGGTTGAGCCGGAGTTGCCACAGTCGAGCGGCTGCGCCGGGGCAGTGACGCGTCCGCCCACGCCGGTGATCTCCACCGATTCCGCGCCGGTTCGGTTCACCTTTGCGCCCAGCGCCTCCATGCATCTGAGAGTGGACGCGCAATCGGCGCCGGTGGAGAAATTTGTGAAGCGCGAGACGCCGTGGGCAAAACCCGCCAGCATGGCATAGCGATGGCTGATGGACTTGTCACCGGGCAGGCGCAGGCTGCCGTAAATATTGCGCGCGGGGCGGATCAGGCGTTCATGAGCGGTGGTGGTCAAGCGGGCTCCGGACAAATTGCAATTGATTCGAGTCTATCGAATGGGGCGGTAAGTTTGATCTCGGAGCATTCAGCGCCGTCGGCATCATCTTTCTCTGGTATGGATTTTCAATAGGCGAGACCTTGCCATACGCTGAGTTCCGGTCGGATTGTCGGCTATTCGGAACTATCGACTTGCTTGACTGTTTCGCGGCGCCCCTACGGGGCTGCCAATCTTATTTGGCAGCTACCCCAGGACTGCGTTCGCTCATGCGAACTTGTCCTGGGCTATTCTCGTCGGCCCCTACGGGGCTGCCAATCTTATTTGGCAGCTACCCCAGGACTGGGTTCGCTCATGCGAACTTGTCCTGGGCTATTCTCGTCGGCCCCTACGGGGCTGCCAATCTTATTTGGCAGCTACCCCAGGACTGCGTTCGCTCATGCGAACTTGTCCTGGGCTATTCTCGTCGGCCCCTACGGGGCTGCCAATCTTATTTGGCAGCTATCCCAGGACTGCGTTCGCTCATGCGAACTTGTCCTGGGCTATTCTCGTCGGCCCCTACGGGGCTGATGATGCGAGCGTATCGTCGGCAAGTCGGAGTTTCGAGCTGGGCACGCGCCCTTCGATGCCAGGTCTTAGTGCTAATTTGTGCCTGGGAAGTGCCTATCTCGCGTATCCTGCCCATTCTGCCTATTGCAAAATCAATAACTTATGTGTTTTCAACGGCGCCTTTTGTCGTGCCCTGCCACAAAGCTTACTTTTGAAACATGCTCCAGGGCGGCGTGCTAAGCGGCGTGCAGCGGCCGTCTACGCTGGCTCCAAATGCGCGGTGAAGTGGCGCAGGAACGGCGGTTCATACGTGAGCTTCATGCCGCGAATCTTCTCACGGTTCTTCCATACCTCGAGAATCACTTCGACCAGGTAGTCGATGTGGCTCTGGGTGTAGACGCGCCGCGGGATGGCGAGGCGCACAAGATCCATCTGCGCAGCGGCCGCAAACATCAGGGTGCCGATTTCGACGGAACGGACGCCGCCTTCGAGATACAGCTCGCAGGCCAAGGCCACGCCGGGGAATTGCGTGGTGGGGATATGCGGCAAAAAGGCGCGGGCATCAAGGTATATGGCGTGGCCGCCAGGCGGCTGTACGATGGGAACGCCCGCGGCGGCAACATGATTGCCGAGGTAGGCGGTGGAGGCGATACGGTAGCGCAGGTAGTCCTCTTCGAGCGCTTCCTGCACACCGACTGCAATGGCCTCCAGATCGCGTCCGGCGAGGCCGCCGTAGGTCGGGTAGCCCTCGGTCAGAATCAGCAGGTCTTTTTCCTGCTGGGCCAGCAGATCGTTGTTGGTGCACAGAAAGCCGCCGATGTTGGCCATGCCGTCTTTTTTGGCGCTCATGGTGCAGCCATCGCCCAGGCGGAACATCTGCTGCGCGATTTCTTTCGGGCTTTTGGACGAGAATCCAGGCTCACGGAGCTTGATGAACCAGGCATTTTCGGCAAAGCGGCAGGCGTCAAAGTAGAGCGGAATGCCGTGCCGCTTGCAGACCGCACTCACCTGGCGTGCATTTTCCATCGATACCGGCTGCCCGCCGCCAGAGTTGTTGGTGATGGTAAGCATGACCAGCGGAATGCGCTCGCGGCCGACGCGCGCGATGAGGGCTTCCAGCGCGGGCACGTCCATGTTGCCTTTGAACGGGTGCTGGAGGGCAGGCTGGCGGCCTTCAGCGATGACGAGATCGACGGCTTCAGCGCCGGTGAACTCCACATTGGCGCGGGTGGTGTCGAAGTGAGTGTTGTTGGGAACGATGTCGCCCTTTTTGCATGCGACGCCAAACAGGATGCGCTCGGCAGCGCGTCCCTGATGGGTGGGAATTACATGTTTATAGCCGAAGATATCCTGAACGGACTTCCGGAAGCGGTCGAAGCTGCTGCTGCCCGCATAGCTCTCGTCGCCTTCCATGATCGCGGCCCACTGGTGGGTCGACATGGCACCAGTGCCCGAATCGGTGAGCAGGTCGATCAGTACGTCGTCTGCCGGGAGAAGGAACAGGTTGTAGTGCGCGGCCTTGAGAAGATCTTCGCGCTCGGCGCGCGTGGTCCAGCGGATGGGCTCGACGCTTTTGATGCGGAACGGCTCAATGATGGTTTTGGCGATCATGTTGGCTCTTGCGAAATCTGCGGCTGTAGGGTGGAATTCACTCTGCCCCAAGCTCTTGCACGATGGCCACTGAAGCCGACGTGCCGATGCGGTTGGCGCCGGCTTCGAGCATGGTGCGCACAGCCGCGAGCGTTTGGATGCCGCCGGAGGCCTTGATGCCGCAGCGGGCGCCGGCCACTCCGCGCAAGAGAGCGACATCGGCTGCGGTGGCGCCACCCGCGGCGAAGCCGGTGGAGGTTTTGATGAAATCGGCGCCGGCCTGGATGACGATCTCAGAGGCGCGCAGCTTTTCTTCCATGGTCAGCAGGCAGGTTTCCAGAATCACTTTGAGGTGGGCGCCGTGATGATGGGCCACATTGACGGCGGTACGAATCGTGTGCTGCACGGCCTGGTAGTTGCCGCTCTTGAGCTGGCCGACGGGAAGAACCATGTCGAGCTCGCGCACGCCCAGGCGGGTGAGGGCGGCAGCCTCCTGGCGCAGCGTAGACGCCAGCGAGGCGCCTAATGGAAAACCGATGACGGCGCCGGCGGGGATCCCGGTACCGGCAAGCGCACTGACCGCGGTGGATGCCCAGACGGGCGTGACCACGGCGCAGGCAAACCCATAGCGGGCGGCCTGTTCGCAGAGGCTTTCGACTTGCTCGCGGGTAGCCGCCGGGCTGAGAAGAGTGTGCTCGATGACCGCTGCCAGAGATTGCCGGTTGGCGAGAACCTTGGCGGCAAAAGCAGCCGAATCGAAGGTTCCGTTATCAAATTCCAGGTCTGATTCTTGGAGGGGGATGGTTGCATGCATTGGGTCATAATCCTACAGCAGAACCAGAATACGGTACCGAATGGCATGGCACGGGATTTCTCGTTCTGCTCTCATTTGCCGCGGGCGCCTCTCTTCTGGGCGACTCATTCGCGGTATCCGGGAGATGAGTATACGGCTTTACTGAACTCAGTGCCAAATGAATCGATGCAAAATCGCGAGGCGCGGAGACAGGGCCGGAGAGAAAGGCGGAGGTTCCGGAGTTATGGACACGGGCCATGATGTCATTCGGGATGGACAGGCGACAAGATGCAGATGTCGGGCAGGTTGCGATAGCGCTCGCCATAGTCCATGCCGTAGCCGATGACAAAGAGGTTAGGAATGGAGAAGCCTACGTAATCGGCGTTGATTTTTTCGATACGGCGCGAGGGCTTATCGAGCAACGTGGCGATACGCAGGGTCTTGGGATGCTGCTGCAGGAAGAACTTGCGCAGATAGGCGAGGGTGAGGCCGGTGTCAAGAATGTCTTCGACGATGAGCACGTTCTTACCTTCGATAGGCTGGTCGAGATCCTTGATGAGCTTGACGGCGCCGGAGGAACGCTGGCCGCTGCCGTAACTGGAGACCGCAACAAAGTCGAATGTGGCGTCGGCCTGAATGGCGCGCGAAAGGTCGACCAGAAAGAATGCCGCGCCCTTGAGTACGCCCACCATGACCAGTTTTTCTCCGTTGATGTCACGTGTGATTTGCGCTCCCATCTCGGCGACGCGTTCTGCAATTTGTTGGCGGGAGTAGAGGACTTCAAGGCCTTGGTAGGTCGTGGTTGCCATGCACACAGTATCGCGCGAAATGGACATTTTTTTGTATGTGTAAATCGCGGCCAATTTGCGTGACGGCGTGGCCGCACAACTATATTCAGGAGGGTCACGTCTATACTTGAGGAAGATGCTTCCCTATCTCCATATTGGATCATTCAACTTGCCCACTTACGGGCTGATGCTGTGGTTGGCCGCTGTGGCGGGGGCAGTTTTGGTCGACCGTGCGTTCAAGCGGGCAGGCATCACGGCGGACGCGGTGGGGATGGTGGCGATTACCGTAGTGGCAGGGATTGCCGGTTCCAAGATCTGGTACCTGGTTTTCGACTCGGCGGGGGAGTTCCGGGCCATGGGCTGGCGAGCCTTGTTCCAGAGCGGCGGATTTTCGTGGTTCGGGGCAATGGTCCTCGGTATTGTGGCGCTGTTGGTGCAAGGCCGGCGGGCAAAGATCGGGGGCCTTAGGATGCTGGATTTCGCTGTTCCCGCTGCTGCCGTCGGCCAGGGCATCGGCCGTATGGGGTGTTTTCTCTCCGGTGACGGCTGCTATGGGATTGCGATCAAACCGGTTCACCTGCTTGGGATCACTTTCCATCCGTGGGGAATGGCGTTCCCGAATGGGGTCGAGCCGATTTTTGTTCCGGTTTACCCCACGCCGCTTTATGAGCTGGCAGCGGGATTGTTGATTGGCTGGTGGCTGTGGTGGCGCCTTGGCAAACCGCACCCTGCGGGCGCGATCCTGGGCCAGTACTTGGTTCTGGCTGGGGCAGCGCGCTTCCTGGTTGAATTTATCCGCCGTAACCCCAAGGTTCTTTGGGGATTGTCAAATGAGCAATTGTGCAGTGCAGGGGCCGTTGTGGCGGGCGTTGCGCTCCTCTGGTGGGTAGCTAAGCGCCGTGCGCTCAGGACGGGGAGAGCTTCAAGGCCGGTAACAAAGCTGGCGTAAAGAGGCTTTGGGGCGGAGCCCTCCGCATCGCTTACTTTAGACAATACGTTCGCGTACTTTGGCCGGTGCATTGGCGCAGCCACCTTGGTGCCGCGCAGCGCATCGGACTGACACGCATCTATACTTTAGGAGCATGCTTCCCTACCTTCACATTGGATCATTCAACCTGCCGACATTCGGGCTGATGCTGTGGCTTGCCGCCGTGGCGGGCGCAATTGTGGTGGACCGCGCATTCAAGCGGGCGCAGCTCAAGGCCGATGCGCTGGGAATGGTGGCCATTGCCGTGGTGGCGGGCATTCTGGGCGCCAAGCTGTGGCACATGCTGGACACACCGGAGGAATTTCTGCAGATCGGCTGGGGCGTTTTGTGGGATAGCGCGGGCTTTGCCTGGTATGGCGCGGTGGTCTTCAGCATACTGGCGCTGGTGCTGATGGGTTGGAAGGCGAAGATCGGGGGGCTGCGGATGCTGGACTTTTGCGCCCCTGCGGCGGCCATCGGCTACGGCATAGGGCGCATCGGGTGCTTTCTTTCGGGCGACGGCTGCTATGGCATCGCAATCGAACCGGTTCATCTTTTCGGATTCACCTTTCAACCCTGGGGAATGGCGTTCCCGCATGGGATTGTGCCGGTTTTTGTCCCGGTTTACCCCACGCCGCTTTATGAGCTGATCGCAGGGTTGCTGATTGGCTGGTGGCTATGGTGGCGCTTGGGCAGGCCGCACGCTACAGGCGCGATCTTAGGGCAGTATTTGGCGCTGACGGGAATCGCTCGTTTTCTGGTTGAATTTATCCGCCGCAACCCCAAAGTTCTTTGGGGATTATCCAATGCGCAACTGGCCAGCGCGGGCGCGGTACTGGCAGGTGTAGCACTCACCTGGTGGGCAGCCTCACGCCCTGCTGTGGTGCGGGATAAGGCACCCGCGCAAGTGGAAAAGACTGCGTAGGGCGGCGTGCAATTTCAACATGTCAGGCATGTTCCTGGCCCGATTGCATGAATGACCTTGTTCATTCGAATGCACGAGGGGTCGATCCGAGGGCGGCGGTGTTGGTGGCCTGATACTCTGAAACTATGAAGTTCGGGGTGCTGGTATTTCCTGGCTCGAATTGCGATCACGACACCTACAACGTGATCGCCGAGATTGCGCGGCAGCCGGTCACTTTCCTTTGGCATGACAGCGAGAAACTCGAAGGCGTGGACGCAGTGCTGGTTCCGGGAGGATTTGCCTACGGCGACTACCTGAGGACGGGCGCGATTGCGCGCTTTTCGCCGGTGATGCAGGCGGTGAAGCGGTTCGCGGCCGAGGGTGGACTGGTGCTGGGCATCTGCAACGGATTCCAGATACTGACCGAGAGCGGATTGCTGCCGGGGGCGCTGATGCGCAACGCGGGCCTGAAATATATCTGCAAGCAGGTACACCTGCGCGTCGAGACTACGGACAGCCCGTTCACCAATCAACTGGAAAAAGGCGAGGTGCTGAAGATCCCGATCGGGCACATGGAGGGGAACTACTTTTGCGAGCCGGAGGAGCTGAAGCGGCTGGAGGCGGAGGATCGTATCGCCTTCCGGTATTCGACACCGGCGGGTGAGATCACGCGGGAGGCGAATCCGAACGGTTCGCTGAGCAATATTGCAGGAATCCTGAACGAAAAAAGAAATGTGCTGGGCATGATGCCGCATCCGGACCGGTCGAGCGAGGCGCTGCTGGGGTCGGCGGACGGATGGAGGATTTTTGCGTCGATGTTGGAGAGGCAGGGAGTAGGGAATAGGGAATAGGGAAGCGAGGCGAGTCAGCGAGTCAGCGAGATTCGTGGTAATGGGCGCTCATTCGAAAAATATGAACAAGGGCGGCGCAGAGGGCGCCCGCGGTTTGTGCGACATAGACAATGATCGATATTCATCAGCATTTGATTTATGGAGTGGACGACGGGTCGCCCGATTTAGAGACTTCGCTGGACATGGCGAAAGAGGCGGCGATCGACGGGACCACGCACATTGTCTGCACACCTCACGCAAGCGAACAATACCCTTATCAGGCTGAGCTGGTCGAGGAACGGTTTGCCGAACTCAAGGAAAAGCTGCAGGGCGTGGTTGAGTTGAGCCTGGCATGCGACTTCCACATGATGGCAGACAACATTGTGGATGCGGTCGCGCATCCGCTGCGCTACTCGATCGACGGGAAGGGATACCTGCTGATTGAATTTCCGGAGATGCTGATTCCTCCGGGGATGGCGGAAGCCATGTTCAGGTTGCAGTCGGCGGGTTACAAGCTGATCGTGACGCATCCGGAGCGGTATCCTGCGGTGCTTCGGCAGCCGGAGCTGGTGGGTGAGTGGATGCGGGCGGGTTGCCTGATGCAGGTGACCGCAGGATCGCTGCATGGACGCTTCGGCAAAGCGCAGGAAAGCTTTGCCAACGAGCTGCTGGAGCGCAACTGGATTCACTTTTTGGCCAGCGATGCGCACGGGCTGACGTGGCGTGCGCCGCATCTGAAGAGTGGCTATGAATACGTGGCGAAGCGTTTTGGCGAGGAGACGGCGGAGCGGCTGTGCGTGACCAATCCGCGAGCCGCAGTTGAGGGCGCGAATTGGCCGGAGCAGCCTGAGCCGATTGGCTTGTGGGAGAACGAGCCGGCGAAGTTCGCCGGGGGGCGCGCGAAAAAATGCCGCTCTGTACAGGGCGCCGATGACGAGGGCGCGGCGAGCGGCGGGTTCTGGAGACGGTTGTTGGGGCGATAGAAGCGAGTCAACGAGTCAGCAAGTCAGCAAGTCAGCAGGTTTCCTACCAAGGCAGAATTCAGGAGAGGCCGAGACCTCCGTCGACGGCGAGGGTCTGGCCGGTGATGAAGTGCGGGCCGGAGGCGAAGAAGAGTACGGCCTGGGCTATGTCGCCGACGTCGCCGTTGCGCCCCATGGGGGTTTTTGCGGCAAAGCGGGCAGCCGCGCGCTCATCGGCGGAGCGTGCTGAGGCGGCGGACCGGGCAGCGGGCGACGTAGGAGATTCAGGCGAAGCGGGAAACTCGGGCGAAGAGGGAAATTCAATCCAGCCGGGAGCGACGCAGTTGACGCTGACCTCGGGCGCGAATGCCTTGGCCATGGCCTTGGTGAGCATGTGCAAGGCCGCTTTTGAGGCGCAGTAGTGCGCGTGGCCCGCCCAGGCGTGAGAGGCGCCCAGCGAGCCGATATTGATAATGCGTCCATGCGCGGCGCGCAGATGCGGCAACGCTTCGCGCGCGGCGAGGAATGGACCGCGGGCATTGGTTTCAAAGACCGTGTCCCATTGCTCGATGGTGAGGCTTTCAAGAGCAGCGGACGCGAAGACAGCAGCGTTGTTGACGAGTACATCGAGGCGGCCGAAGGCGGCGATGACCTGGGCGACGGCAGCGCGGACGGAGGCTTCAGAGCGGATGTCGCACTGAACGGCGTGGGCACGGCGTCCCAGAGCGGCGATGGCGGCGGCGGTCTCGGCCGCATCGGATTGAGAGGTGCGCCAGGAGATGGCAACATCTGCGCCGGCGTGCGCGAGGGCGAGGGCGATGGCGCGGCCAATGCGACGCGCACCTCCGGTGACCAGTACCGATTTGCCAGCGAGAGGTTCAGTGGCCATAGCGAGACCCATTCATCCAATGGGAAGCAAAGAACTGGCGATTCTACGGCTACGAAAGTTTGCGCCCTGGATACTTTTGGCGTTGCCGACCTAAGTTAACGGCTTAGGGCTGAGATTGAGGCGGCGGGGCCGCATTCTGCTTTTCGTCCGGCTGGCTGCTGGAGCCGGAGGGCTTGCTGCCGGAGGTGGGCGGGGCAGCGCCTTGAGGATTCGCAGGCTTCTGTGAGTCATTGGCCGAGCCTGTGGCGGAGTTCTTGTAAATGGAATATTGCTGACCGGGCCGCTTCAACCGGACCTCCATGGACATCTCGGGCTTGTCGATCTTGTAATCCTGGCCGTAGGTCTGGTAGCCGTTAGCAATGACCTGCAGCCGCACGGTATCACCGACGGGAATGACGTTGATGACGATCTTGCCGTCCTCGTTGGTCTTCAGCTCAAGCGAGCCCTTGTCTTTATCCCCCTCGATGGGATGAAAGATGACGTGAGCGGCTTCAACAGGCTTGCTGTTTGAATCGCGCAGAACAGTGACTTCAATACGCGCAGAGGGTGGCGGAGGCTTGTATTTGCGCCCGCGGTGAGAGCTGTTGTCCTGTGCGGGGAGAGCAAATGAGCTGCATATAAAGCAGATGCAGGGGAGAACAATGCTGAGACAGAGAGATGAGCGGCGAAACATGGAATTCATTGTAAACGGATGCGGGTTGCGATGGCTGTCGCGGTTGGCAGAAGATGAGGAGTGCAATCGCATGAAGGGGGTCGTTTTTGGCAAGCGCGCACTGGAGAGGCACTGTAAGGGCACCATGGTGCTGTCGTGACTGCGGATGACCCTATCGGGGGCACAAGGTTGGAAGCGAGGGGTAGGGGCGAAGTTCACGAGGCAGGGGTAAACTTTATGGGGCTGCCACAGAATATGAGCGAGATGCGCTCATATTTTTTTCGTAGGACCTCTTGACAAATCCAAGATCGCTGACTATCTTTAGCAATTGGAAGGCGAGAGTGCTAGCAGTTCGATGGTGGGAGCGCTCGCCAGAACCGCCGGCACCAACGGCGGGTGGGCACTCCGCTACCTCCCAAAATCTTTTGTTTCTTAATACACACTCAGACACGCGGGCCAGGCGCGACCTGGTTTCGCGCGCTAAGGAGAAGCGAAACAATGGCAGCAACGGCAGCAAAATCGAAGACGTTCACTCCGCTTCACGACCGCATTCTGGTCAGGCGGGTGGAAGAGACGGAAACCGTGCGCGGGGGCATCATCATCCCTGATAGCGCCAAGGAAAAGCCCCAGGAGGGCGAGGTCATCTCAATAGGCAAAGGCAGGACGAACGAGGTAGGGACGACCTTTCCGCTGGATGTGAAGGCGGGCGATCGCGTGCTGTTCGGCAAGTATTCCGGCACGGAGATCAAGATCGACGGCGAAGATTTTCTGATCATGAAAGAGGATGAAGTTCTCGGCATTCTGAAGAAGTAGCGGGCGCGCTGCGCCAGTTCACAGTTCGCAGCCAGAAGATGTTCAGGCTGCGATGGAAACTGTGGATCGATTCGCTGAGAACAGGCAA
>Ga0335085_10011394_pt1 | contig 13204 bp, 9 predicted proteins | sample Lox_Sample_45_FD_206712 | JGI IMG/M metagenome (GOLD analysis project Ga0335085, IMG submission 206712) | Soil microbial communities from Loxahatchee National Wildlife Refuge, Florida, United States - Lox_Sample_4.5 | ecosystem: Environmental > Terrestrial > Soil > Wetlands | place: USA: Florida...
CCTCGGCGGGCACGACCGGCATGATCCCCGAGCGCCTTGCAGGTTGGTGGCTGGCGTCGGTCGCCGGCACCGTCGCCGTGCTCTGCGTCTCACTGCCCGCCGGGGGCGACCGCCTGAGGCCGGCCGCCGCGAGTGTGGCGGATGCGCTTGCGGGCGTGATCGAGTGCGCGCTGCGTGGCATCCCCTTCGAGGATGCACTGGGCAAGGCGATTGAGGCCAAGCACGCGCTGCTCGAGGCCTTCACGGCCACCCCCTACCGGCCGATCGGCGCGAGCGCACCGGACGAGGCCCTCGCCAACGCGATCGACCTCCTCGAGTGGTGCACCAGCCTGGTCGCCGACATGGTCCGCGAGCGCGGCGATCTGAGCGAGGTCGGCGCCCCCGAGCGCGAGCTGCTGCAGGAGGCCGCGGAAGTCCTCGTCGGGGTGGCGGCTCTGCTGCGTCACAGCCATGCCGAGCCGGAGGTCGACCTGCGCGTGCTCGCGCGCGGCCGTGAGCGCAGCGAGGCGCGTCTGCGGGAGCTGTCCTCCGGCGACGCGGGCTACGCCGCCGAGGCACGGGTGCTCTTCCACGCCGACATGATCGCGCTCACGGCGCTGGCGATCGGCGCCGACGCGCGTGTGGCCTCGGGCCTGGAGGCGCCCGGGTGGCTCGAGCGCGCCCGCGAAGAAGCCCTGACCGGCGTCGGCGTGGACGTTGCCCGCCGCGCCGGGCGGCGCGTGGCCGCCCTCGGGCGCGTCGCCCTGGACCACGCGAGCGTACGCTCGGTGTGGACGATCAACAGCCTGCGCGGGGCCGTCGCGATCGCCCTGGCCGTCGCCGTCGCCGACCTCACGAGCGTCCAGCACGGCTTCTGGGTGGTGCTCGGGACGCTGTCGGTGCTGCGTACGAACGCCGTCGCGACGGGCGCCACCGCGCTGCGGGCGATGGTCGGGACGGCGATCGGATTCGTCATCGGCGGCGCCCTGCTGCTCGCGATCGGAGCCTCCTCGACGGGACTCTGGATCGTGCTCCCGATCGCCGTGTTCGTGGCCGGCTATGCACCTGGGACGGCGCCGTTCGCAGTTGGCCAGGCCGCCTTCACGGTCACCGTCGCAGTGCTCTTCAACCTGCTCGTGCCGGCGGGATGGAAGGTCGGCGTGGTACGGATCGAGGACGTCGCCCTCGGCTGCGCCGTCAGCGTCGCCGTCGGCCTGCTGTTCTGGCCCCGTGGGCTGGCATCGGTCGTCGGGGACGACCTCGCCGATGCCTACCGGACGGGTGCCCGCTACCTCGAACAGGCTGTCGGCTGGGTCGCCGGCGCGCAGCAGGAGATGGCCGATGGCGCCGCTGCCACCGCCACCGCCGCCACGCGCCTGGACGAAGCCCTGCGCGGCTTCCTCGCGGAGCAGGGAACAAAGCACATCGAGTTGCAGGAGCTTTGGCGGCTGGTGGGCGGGGGACTGCGCCTGCGCCTGACCGCCTATTCGGTCGCGGGTCTCTCACCCGACCGGACCCTGTTGGGGCCCGCGCGGGAGGCGCTGGTGAAACGCACCTCGACGCTGGCCGGCTGGTTCGACCGCTTGGCGCTGGTCGTCGGGCGCGCGGGCGCAGGGACGCCCGCCACGCTCGAGCCGCCCAGCTTCGGGCCCGACGAAGTCGTCTCGGAGTCGATGGGCTCCCACTACGGGGTGTGGCTGTGCGAGCACCTCGACCATCTCGCCGAACACCTCGCCGAGCTGATCGGGCCCGCCGCCCACGTGGCAGGGGCCAGGCGCCGCCCCTGGTGGCGCTGAGGGGCCCCACCCTCGCTCAGGCCGCCGCCCGCCAGCAGAGCGCGCGCTCGGGCACCAGTCTCAGCAGCGGCCCCGGTGGCGGGTCATCCCGGTACTGCGGATAACGCGTGGCGAGCGCGTCCAGCACGGGCCCCGCCGGTGGGCCGCCGATCACAGTGACGCTGCCGAGGAGTTGCACCCAGCAGAGCCGCGACCAATCGTCCTCGTAGCGGTCGACCGTGAGCGCCGCGCTCGGGCGCTCGCGCAGCCAGCGGACGCGGGCGGGCTCGCGGTCGCGGGCCTTGGGCTTGTTGTCGATCGCAGTCCACGCGGCCTGTTCGTGGATCGCGTAGGTGACCGGCAGCACCCGGGGGTGCCCGCGGTCGTCGAGCAGCCCCAGATGGGCGACACGTGCCTCCGCGAGGAGCGCCGTGACCCACGGCGGGAGAGTTTCCAGAGTCGCAACCGTCACGGGTCAACCCTACGAGGTGTGCAGGGAGATGCGATGAACGTCGGAATCGGGCTTCCCAACGCGGTACGCGGCGTGGATCGAAAGGGCATCGTCGATTGGGCGCGGCGCGCCGAGGGGGCCGGAGTCGCCACGCTGGGCACCATCGACCGGATCGTGTATCCGAACTACGAGTCGCTGATAGCGCTGGCGGCCGCGGCCGCGGTGACCGAGCGGATCGAGCTCGTGACCGACATCCTGATCTCCCCGCTGCGCTCGAACACCGCCCTGTTCGCCAAGCAGGCCGCCACGGTCGACTCGCTGTCGGGCGGCCGCCTCACGCTCGGCCTCGGAGTGGGGGGACGGGCGGACGACTTCGAGGCCAGCGGCGTGGACTTCGCCCGCCGCGGGCGCATCGCCGAGCAGCAGCTCGGGGAGCTGACCGCGCTGTGGCGGGGTGAGGGAGGCGTCGGGCCGTCCCCGGCGCGTGCGGGCGGGCGCCCGGGACTGCTGATCGGCGGCGGCGCGGACGTCGTGTACGAGCGCGCCGCCCGCTACGGCGACGGCTGGACGATGGGTGGCGGCACCCCCGACAGCTTCCGTGAGGGCCGTCAGAAGGCGCAGGCGGCGTGGACCGCCGCCGGCCGCGAGGGCAGCCCGCGCACGATGGCCCTCTTCTACTTCGGGCTCGGGGACGACGCAGAGCGGGTTGCCGCCGACGCCCTCGGCGACTACTGCGCCTTCCTCGGTGACTACGCCCAGCAGGTGGCGGCCGGGGCCGCCAAGGACGCCGCCACGGTCAAGCAATACCTCGCCGCCTTCGCGGACGCCGGCGCCGACGACGTCATCTGCTTCCCGACCTCCACCGACCCCGACGAAGTCGAGCGCCTGGCGGCTGTCGCGCTCTGAGGCCTCGGCGGCCCCGCCGCCGTCCCGCTAACCCGTGGTCGCGGCCGCTGCGCGCCGGCGCTTGCCACGCGCCGCGAGCGACAGCTCCTCGGCGGTGACGGCGTGTCCGGCGGCGCAGCGCAGCTCGGCGTGAACCGCCTCGCCGCAGCCTTCGTGGCGCAGCTCCACCGGCCCGCCGCGCTCGTCCAGCCAGCGGTCGCCCCACTGCATCAGTGCGACCAGCACGGGGAGCAGGTCCTCGCCCTTCTCGGTCAGGCGGTAGCGCTGGCGGGTGCGCTGCCCCGGCTCGCGGTAGTCCTCGCGCTCGAGCAGCCCGTCGTCCACGAGCTCGCGCAGGCGCGCCGCCGCCACCGGCTCGCTGATGCCGGCCCGCCGGGCGAAGTCGTCGAAGCGGTCGGTGCCGTAGAAGGCCTCCCTCAGGATCAGGAAGGCCGAGCGCGTGGTGAGCACCTCGAGCGCCTTCGCGATCGTGCAGCGCTCGGCGGTCCAGCCGTCGCGGGGCTCGAGCGATCCGGTCATGCGTATGGCGTGGTCCATGCCTGCAGTGTAGCTGACTTACGGACACCTTAGTTAGTGTGCTACGGTGCTGGCTATGTCATCGCTAAGCCAGCTTCGGATGCAGACCCGCCGGGACGCTTCGCCCGCCCTCGTGCTGCTGATCGTCTGCGCCGGCGTCGTGCTGGCCAGCCTCGACCTGTTCATCGTCAACGTCGCGCTGCCTCAGATCGGCCGCGACTTCCACCTCCGCGCGGGCGACCTGGGCGACCTCTCCTGGGTCCTGAACGGCTACACGATCGTTTACGCGGCCTTCCTGGTGCTGTTCGGGCGGCTCGCCGAGCGCTACCGCCGCGAGCACGCGTTCCTGCTCGGGGTGGCGATCTTCGTGACCGCCTCTGCGGCCTGCGGGCTGGCCACCAGCCTGCCGATGCTGGTCGCCTTCCGGGTCGTTCAGGCGGCCGGCGCGGCGCTGCTGACACCGACATCGCTCGGCCTGATCCTGGCCACGTTCTCGCCCGAGCGCCGGCATGGCGCGGTCCGCACCTGGACCGCCGTGGGCGGCATCGCGGCGGCGGCCGGCCCGGTCGTCGGCGGGCTGCTGGTGGCGGCCAGCTGGCGCTGGGTGTTCTTCGTCAACGTTCCCGTCGGGCTGCTGGCGCTCGTCGCGGGCTGGCGCAGGCTGCCGGCCGTGCCCGGCCACCCTGTGCCCGCGCCCGACCCGCTGGGCGCCGTGCTGATCACGGGCGGGGTGGGAACGCTCGTGCTCGGGCTCGTGAAGGGCGGCAGCTGGGGCTGGGGCGACCCCCGGACCACGAGTGCGCTCGTCTTCGGCGTCGTCGCGCTGGCGCTGTTCGCGCTGACGGTGGCCCGCAGCGACAACCCGCTGATCGAACGGGAGCTGTTCCGCCTGCGCCCGGTGACCGGCGCGTCGGTCGTCGCGCTGCTGTTCATGGCCGCCTTCGGCGGCATGCTGCTCTCCCGCGTGCTGTGGGCGCAGGAAGTGTGGCACTGGTCGGCGCTGCAGACCGGCCTTGCGATCGCGCCCGGGCCGATCATGGTGCCGCTGTTCGCGTTCCTGTTCGCCGGGCCGCTGATCGCCCGCTTCGGTTCCCGCGCGGTGATCGCGGCCGGCTGCACGATCTTCGCCGCCGGAGCCGCCTGGTGGGGCCTGGCGATGGGGCTGACGCCCAACTACGTCGGCGACATGCTCGGCGGGATGCTCTTGACCGGCGTCGGCGTCGGCCTCACGATGCCGACCTTCACCGCGACCGGTGCGGCGGCGCTGCCCCCGCACTCGTTCGCGACCGGGTCGGGGATGATCAACATGCTGCGCCAGATCGGGCTCGCGATCGGCGTTGCCGTCCTGATCGCGGTGCTGGGGACGCCCCACGGCGCGGCCGCCACGCTCGACAGCTACGAGCAGGCCTCCTACATCGTGGCCGGGCTGTCGCTCGCCGCCGGGCTCGCGGGCCTGGTCCTGCTCTCGCGCCGGCGCCCGCGCGCGGCGGTGGAGCCGCCGGCGGCGCCGATGGGTGCGCTCGCCGGCTCGGCGGCGGCGACCGTCGCGCTCAGCGAGCCGAACAGCCCGTCCATCACCTGAGCGAGCTCGGGCCCGCCGTCGGGGGCGGTGATCCAGCGCTCGAAGCCGATCCGGAACACGGCGACCGCGGCCTCGGCGGCGAGGCTCGCCTCGGGCTCGCCCACGCCGCGCTCGCGCAGGGCCGCCGCGGTGGCCGCGGCCAGGGTGGCGAGCTTGATCAGCTCGCGCTCCAGCAGGTCGGGGTTGGCGGCGATGATCGCCTGGCGCTGGCGGGCGAAGGCGCGCCGCTCCTCGAACATCGGCGCCACCGCCCGGAGCGCCGCCGCGACGCACCCGATCGGGGCGGTGCCCGTGGGTGCCGAGGCGACGCCCTCGACGAGCGTCGCCTGCAGCTCGGCGGCACCGCCGAACAGGACCTCGCGCTTGTCGGCGAAGTGACGGAAGAAGGTGCGCTCGGTCAGCCCGGCGCGCTCGGCGATCTCGGCGACGGTCGTGTGCTCGAAGCCGTGTTCGCCGTAGAGCTCCATGGCGGCCTGGGCGAGGCGACCCCGGGCATCCGGCTCCCAACGTCCCATGCTCCCGAGTCTACGTGATGACAGCGACTGACAACAGTTGTGTTAGGTTGATGTCAGCAACTGACATCAATGGCTCGTCTCGACCCACCCGTCCGGGCGGCCGGCCACAGGAGGTTCGCCATGCGCGTTTTCGTCACCGGAGCATCAGGTTGGATCGGCCGGGGCGTGGTCCCGGAGTTGACCGCTGCCGGACACACGGTCGTCGGGCTGGCCCGCTCGGACGCGTCGGCCCGGGCACTAGGGGAGGCGGGCGCCGAGGTCAGGCAGGGGTCGCTCGACGACCTCGACACGCTGCGCGACGTGGCTGCCTCATCCGACGGCGTCATCCACCTGGCGTTCAAGCACGACATCGCCTTCACGGGTGACTTCGCCGGCGCCGCCGAGGCGGACCACCTGGCGATCGAGGCCTTCGGCGAGGCCCTCGCCGGCAGCGACAAGCCGTTCGTGATCGCCTCCGGCGTACTCGGCCTCGCACCGGGACGCGTCGCCACCGAGCGCGACGGGCTGGCGAGCGACGACGGCGGGCGCGAGCTCAGCGGCCCCGAGCGCAGGCGCGCCAACGCCCAGCTGTCGGTGGCGATGGCCGATCGCGGGGTCCGCTCGGTGGTCGTGCGGCTGCCGCCCACCGTCCACGGCGACGGCGACAACGGTTTCATCCCGTCGGCGATCGGCTTCGCGCGCGAGAAGCGAGCCGCTGCCTACATCGGGGACGGGTCCAACCGCTGGCCGGCGGTCCACCGCGACGACGCCGCGACCCTGTTCCGGCTCGCGCTCGAGTCGGCGCCGGCCGGATCGGCCCTGCACGCGATCGGCGACGAGGGGGTGCCGATTCGCGAGGTCGCAGAGGTGTTCGCTGCGCACCTCGGCGTCCCCGCGGTCTCCGTCACGCCCGAGCAGGCGGGGGACTACGTCGGGTGGCTGGGCCTGTTCTGGGGCCTGGACAGCCCGGCCTCGGGCCAGATCACACGCGAGCTGCTCGGGTGGCGGCCGACGCGCCCGGGGCTGATCGCCGACCTCCAGGAGGGCCACTACTTCGCCTGAGCGCCGCACCGGCGTCCCCGGGCCCGATGCGGCCGGGTGCCGGGCTGCCGTCACAGCTTTCGGGCCGGTGGCACATTGCTTGTCGGATGGCGAATGCAGCGGACTTCGATGCCTTCTACCGGCGGGAGAGCGAGGGCGTGCTCGTGTTCCTCGCGCGCCGCACGTTCGACGCGGAGGTCGCGCTCGAATTGACCGCCGAGACGTTCTCGCGCGCATATGTCGGCTGGCGGGGAGTGCGGGGCGAGTCTCCACAGGAGCGCCAGGCGTGGGTCTACACGATCGCGCGTCGGACGCTGGCCCGCTACCTGCGCCGTGGCCGGGTCGAACGGCAGGCCCTGCAGAGGCTCGGGATCCAGTTGCCCAACATGCACGAAGACGACCTCCTGCTGATCGAAGAGCGGGCCGGGCTGCCTTCCCTGCGCCGCCGGCTCTCCGAGCAGCTCGCACGCCTCAGCAACGAGCAGCGCCGCGCGCTGGAGCTGAGGATCATCCACGAGCGCTCCTACGCCGAGGTGGCCCGGGACCTGGGGATCTCCGAGGTCGCTGCCCGCGCGCGTGTTTCGCGCGGGTTGCGCGCGCTCGGCGGCACGCTCGAGCTCTCGCCGGCGGCGGGTGAGGGGCTGTGAGCGCGCGCCGGCCACAGGTACTGGATGAGCTGGGCCTGCAGTTCAGCGGGCTCGGGCCGCCCTCCCGTGCGCCCCGGAGGTGGACCCGCGGCACGGTCCTGGTGGCGCTCGCGCTGGTGCTCGCACTGGCGGGGGCGACGGCGGCCGCGATCGTGATCGCCCGCGGCGGCTCGCTGCCCGGCGCCAACCCCCGGGATCTCGCCGCCAACGGTGTGCCCCTCCCGGGGAGCGAGCGTCTCGCCGGTCTCGACGCGCCGGATCCCGATGCCGGCGAACCGTCCTGGGACCTGCGTCTCTCCCGCACGGCGGCGGGGGAGACATGCACGGCCGTGGGGCAGGTGCTGGGTGGCCAGTTCGGGATCGTGGGCCTCGACCACGTGTTCCGTGCCCTGCCGCTGGGGGGCGTGGACGCGTGCGGGGTCTCCTCGCCGGGTGCCCCGTTGCTGGCGGGCGTGCGCGTGTTCGTGGGCCGCACGCCGAGCCAGGTGCGGACCGTGGTTGACGGCATCGCCGGAGCGGGCACGAGGTCGGTGATCGTGGACGGGCCGGGCGGGCCTCGGAGGCTGCCCCTCGGGCCGGACGGGAGCTTCATCACGGTGTATGCGGGTTACGTCGAAGAAGTCCGCCCGCGGGTGCTGATCGCAGATGCGTCCGGCAGGCAGCGAGTGCTCGCGTTCGCCCAGACGACGGTCCGGGAAGTGCCCGATCCCGAAGGACGCTCGCCGTGGGAGGTGAGCGGTGGCCCCGACCTCGAAGCGGGGGCCTACCCGGACGAGAACTGCGTGCAGGCATCCGAGGAGCTCGGCCGCAGCGACCCGAGCCGTTTCGAAGCGCCGCTCACGCCCGAGGTGTGCGGGCGCCTGGGCTCACAGCCGCTGTTCGTGCTGATGCGTCGCTTCGTCCCGGGCAGCGGCGAACACACGGGGTTTCCGTGGAACAACACGCCGGCACGGACGCTCGTATACGGGGCGGCCGACCCGCGTGTGGTGTCGCTGACGCTGAAGGGACCCGCCGGCGGGCACCCGCTGCACGTCGAACGCCGCGGCGGGGCCTTCCTGGCGGTGCTGGACGGGCATGTCGACCCGCGCTCGCTGACGCTGGTGGCGCTCACCCGTGACGGCCGGCGCCATGCATACACGCACTCCACGGCGCTGTTCAGCTCGCAGCGGAACCGCCCCTGGCACGAAGCCCCGGTGCCGGCCTTCCGCCGGCCCCGGCCGGCCAGCACGCTGATACCACCGATGGAGTTCCCGATCGCGTCGAGCGTTCGCGAAACGCTGCGCGCGGCCGACCCCGCCGGCGGCCCAGAGTGGGTCCTTCGCAGCTGGCGTGGACGCCCGGACCCGCGCGCCAACTTCGGCAGCCCTCCTTCGGAGTTCGTCTGCGACCAGCTCGGTGTGCTGCAGGGCGGAAGGCTCGTGCAACCGCCCCCGGCCGCGCCGGTGGCGCTCGTGGCAGGCCGCGAATCCGAGGCCGGGGAGGGCGGCTGCAACGAGGTCCGCTGGCTGGCCAAACACCCGCCGGTGGGCGAAATGGTCAGCTTCGTGAGCGACCCGTACGCGTACTCGCCGGTACCGCTGCGAACCGTCGTGATGGGCATGGTCGGGCGCCGGGCCCGCAACCCGCAGCTGCTCGGCGCCGGTGCCCCCCGTGCGCTTCCCGTCGATCGCAACGGGATCTTCCTGGCCGTCCTTCCTGGCCGCTTCTGGGACGCCCACCTGCGGATCGTCGCCACGGTCGCCGGCAAGCGCGTCAACGGCTTCCCGCTCCAGGGCTTCAACGGCCCGGCCGCCCTCGAGACCCCCCAGGCCCGCGCGCCCGATCCCAACGGCGGGCCTCCATGGGGCTTCACCGTCAGCGGCTTGGGCTTCGCCCAGGGGCAGATCATGGACGGGCGCCTGGTGGCGCTGGACCCCCGGAGCGGGACCGTCCATGCGGGGCCCGACGGGTGGGGCGGCGGCCCGCCCGCGCGGGTGATGCGCACGAACCGTCCGCCCGTCCAGTTCGAAGCCCGGGGAGACTCCGGCAGCCCGATCGCGGCCGAACCCGGCCAATACTCGCCACCCGAGGTGGAGCGCCGCACGCTGCCCGGGCGCACGATCATCACCGGGCGCGCCGATGCCGACGTGGCCGCCGTCACGATCGTCACCCCGCGCGATGTCCGCACGCTGCGGCCCACCGGTCCCGGGCGTGTGCTGATCGCCGTCTACGACGGCCAGTTCTTCAGCGGCAGCATCACCGCCACGGTGCTGCTGCGCAACGGCAGGAGGGTCCCCGAGCAGATTCGGGACTTCACCAACCTGCAGGCCGAAGCCCCGCCCGAACCGTCGCTGGCCGTCCGGCTGCAGAGGACCCGCCGCGAGCTGCGCGGCTGGCGCGGACCTCGCCGCGGCCCCGGCAGGGTCGCGGAAGGCTACCTGCTGCTGGCGGGAAGCCTGAAGGCGATCGAAGGGCGGATCGCCTTCATCCATCTCCACCCGGGCGTGCTGCCCGAGGGCTGAGCACCTCAGCCCGTCGAGCCCTCCGTCGCGCCGGCGCTGGGGTTGCGGGCGAGCACGTAGCGCGCGTAGACGCAGGCCGCGAGCACCACCGCCACCGACGCGTACGGGAACACGCTGTAGGGCACCGGCTGCCCGGGATGGAAGAGCTCCACGAACGGGACCGCCAGCGCGAGCACGCCCAGCAGCGGCATCAGGCAGTGGCGTACCGGTGACAGCGACCGGCCGTGGCGGCGGATGAACACGGGCAGCGAGATCGCGGTGAGGACATACACGAACAGGATCAGGATCGTGCCCATCGTCGAGCACTCGGCATACAGGTTCACCGGGTCGCTCGATCCGCCGACCAGCCCGCTGACGTGGCACAGCCACCAGCCCGCGACGATGGCCAGGCCGAAGGCGGTCATCGCCGACAGCGCCGTGACGGGCGTGTCCCCGGGAGGCCGCGATCTCGCCAGCCGCGCCGGCAGCAGCCCCGACCGACCTCCGTCGAACAGCACCCGGGCCTGTGAGTTGATCGCCGCCACCAGCGTCGCCAGCACCGAGAAGATCCCGGCCAGCCAGGCGAGGATCGCTGCCGAGCCCATGTAGTGGTCGGCCATTTCCAGGAACGGGACCGAAGCCCGGCCGATCGAGGAGGTCTCGTAGTGGAAGCCGACGATCGTGGTGTAGGCGAACAGCACGAACAGGGCTGTGGCCGCCGCGATCGACAGGTACAGCGCCCGCGGGATGGTGCGCTTCGGTTCGCGCGTTTCCTCCGCCAGCGCGGGACCGTTTTCCCAGCCGATGAACATGTACATGGCCAGCGGGAACCCGGCTGCCAGCCCGGCCAGCCCGCCGCTCATGTTCGACCACTGCAGCGGAGCGGACGTCAGGTGGGAGCTCTGGTCGAGGAGCACCACCACGCAGGTCGCGACCATGATCGCGACCTGGAAGGCGAGCGCGCCCGCGACCACGACGGTGGAGGGGCTCGCCCCCCGCAGCGCGACCGCGAGGCCGCCGCCGCTGACCACCAGGGCGATCGGCAGCCAGCTCGGGTCCCAACTCGTGTAGTGCTGCAGCGTGAGCGAGATCATCCCCCCGGACATCGCGAACACGCCCGCGATCGCGATCGTGAACCCGACCGCGACCAACAGGGAGGTGACCGCGCCGGCCCGCGGTCCAAGCGAGGTCTCCACGTAGGTGATGAAGCTGCCCGCCGAGGGCTCGATGCGCGTGAACTCCGCCACCACCGAAGCGAGGAAGCAGACCGCGATGCCGGCGGCGATGATCGTCAGCGGGGCGCCCACCCCGGCCGTCACGGCGATCACCCCGAAGGCGAAGTAGAAGTCGACCCCGGGGCCGATGTTGGCCACGGTGGAGGCCGTCACGTCGGCGAGCCCCAGCTTCCCGTCCCGGGGTTTCGACGGGCCGCCTTCTCGCGCGCTCACCCCGGGCATCGTATGGGGCGCGAGGACGCCTTCCCGGGCGCCGTGTGGGCCGAGGTGGGGGCCGCCGCAGCGCACGCCGCCGGGCTCGCGCGCGATCCTAGGAGCTGATGTCGGCTGCCACCGCAACCGTCGCGCAGCCCACCGCTCGCCCCCGCACGAAGGTGATCTTCGGTGGGCTGATGCTGGTGCTGCTGCTCGCCGCGCTCGATCAGACGATCGTCGCCACGGCGCTGCCCACGATCGTCGGAGACCTCGGGGGGCTGAGCCGGCTCGCGTGGGTGACGAGCGCGTTCCTGCTGGCCCAGACCGCGGTCACGCCCATCTACGGGAAGCTCGGGGACCTTTACGGCCGCAAGCGCGTGCTGCAGAGCGCGATCGTGATCTTCCTGGTCGGCTCCGCGCTGTGCGGGCAGTCCGCCAACATGACCGAGCTGATCGCCTTCCGCGCCGTCCAGGGCCTCGGCGCCGGGGGTTTGATCGTGCTCGCCCAGGCGGTCATCGGCGACGTCGTCTCACCGCGTGAGCGGGGCCGCTACCAGGGCCTGTTCGGGGCCGTCTTCGGCGTCGCCAGCGTGGCCGGCCCACTTCTCGGAGGCGTGATCGTGGACGCCGTCTCCTGGCGCTGGATCTTCTACATCAACCTGCCCGTGGGGCTTGCCGCGCTGGCCGTGCTCGGGGCGACGCTGCCCGCGCAGGGTTCACGTGGGCGGCCGCGGATCGACTATCTCGGCGCCGGCCTGCTCGCGTCGGGGCTGAGCGCGATCGTCCTGGTTACGAGCCTCGGCGGGACGACCTGGGCCTGGGGTTCGGCCCAGGTGGTGATGGTGGGGGCGCTCGGGGTGCTCCTGATCGCAGCGTTCCTGGTCGTCGAGCGCCGCGTGCCCGAGCCGATCCTGCCACCGTCGCTGCTGCGTGACCGTGTCTTCGCCGTCGCCGGATCGCTGTCGCTGATCGTCGGCTTCGCCCTGTTCGGCGCGGTCGTGTTCCTGCCCCTGTACTTCCAGACGGTCGACCTCGCCTCGCCCACCGAAGCCGGCCTGCGACTCGTCCCGATGATGGTCGGGCTGCTGACGATGTCGATCGTCTCCGGGCAGCTGATCTCGCGCACCGGCCGCTACCGGGTGTTTCCGATCATGGGGACGCTGCTGATGAGCGCCGGGCTGCTGTTGCTGACGCGTCTGGATGTGGACACCTCCACCGCCGCCGGAGCCTTCTACCTGCTCGTGCTCGGCTTCGGACTGGGCTCGACCATGCAGGTGCTCGTGCTGGCCGTCCAGAACGCGGTCGACTACAAGCTGCTCGGGGCGGCCACCTCGGGCGTCACGATGCTGCGCGGGATCGGCGGATCGATCGGCACTGCCGTGCTCGGTGCGATCTTCACCGCGAGGCTCACCGGCCAGCTGAAATCGGCCCTCCACGGGCCGCTCGGCGAGCAGGTCAGCAAAGGCGCCCGCCTCACCGGTGCGCAGGTGGCGCGCCTCCCGCCCGGGCCGCGGGCGCTCTATCAGCATGCCTACGTCCACTCCCTGCGGCCCGCCTTCATCGTGGCCGCCGCCGCAGCCGTGCTCGGCTTCGTGCTCAGCCTCTTCCTGCAGGAGCGCAAGCTGCGCGGGGCGCCGGCCACCAGCACGGGTCTCGAGGACGGCCTCGCCGCGCCCCGCTCGCCGGACTCGCTGGCCGAGATCGAGCGCTCGCTGACGCGCGTGACCACGCTCGAGGAGCGCACGCGCTTCCGTGAACGCGTGGCCGAGCGGGCCGGCCTGCGACTCTCGCCCGGCGCGACCTGGGCGCTGGTGCGTATCCAGGAGCACGGCCCCGAACGGGCTCGCGCGCTGGCGACGGCGGACGGCGTTCCCGCCGAGCGCATCACCGCCGTGACCGAAGA
>Ga0335085_10011395_pt1 | contig 13203 bp, 10 predicted proteins | sample Lox_Sample_45_FD_206712 | JGI IMG/M metagenome (GOLD analysis project Ga0335085, IMG submission 206712) | Soil microbial communities from Loxahatchee National Wildlife Refuge, Florida, United States - Lox_Sample_4.5 | ecosystem: Environmental > Terrestrial > Soil > Wetlands | place: USA...
AGGTGCTGATCGCGGACACTTTCAAGGGATGGCTCGACCCGGTCTTCGACACCGCCGTTCATCCCGGGTTCGTTGACGCGTGGGCAGCGACGCTCGCCTTCGCCTTCGAGATATATTTCGATTTTTCGGGTTACTCGGACATGGCGATCGGACTTGCGCGGATGCTCAACGTGAGTTTTCCGGAAAACTTCGACTCGCCCTACAAGGCGCAGAGCCCGATCGAGTTCTGGCGGCGTTGGCATATCACGCTGTCGTTCTTTCTGCGCGACTATCTCTATATTCCGCTCGGCGGCAACCGACGCGGCCGGCTGCGGCAGCATCTGAACCTCTTCGTCACGATGCTGCTCGGCGGGCTGTGGCACGGCGCGGACTGGACCTTCGTGATGTGGGGGGCGTTTCATGGCGTCGCGCTCTCCGCGAATCATCTGTGGCGCGACCGCAGGTCGAGCATGCCGCCGGCGCTAGCCTGGATGCTCACCTTCCTCTTCGTGACGCTCGCCTGGGTGCTGTTCAGGGCGCATTCGATCGATAGGGTCGCGGCGATCTTCGCCGGCATGGCGGGTCTGAACGGCTTCGGATGGGCCGGCGGCAGTGTCGGTCCGCCCGAGCTTCGCGAGTGCGCGGCGGGACTCCTGCTCGTGCTCTGCTGCCCCAACCGCCAGATGATCATGAGTTGGCAATGGCGGAGCGACTACCTCTACGCGGCGGCTTTCGCCGTGCTTGCCGGAATAAGCCTGCTCCAGATGTCCAACCCGCCGCCCTTCATCTATTTCCAGTTCTAGGCGGCGTCGCCGAGGCATGAACTCCGCTCGCCGTCTCGTGCTGATGCTGCTCGCGCTCGCCGTCTTCTGTGCGGCGGCGATCATCGTCAACTACCTGACAAACCCGTATGGCGCGTGGCGAACGGCGTTAATCGATCCGATCTTTCGCGCCGACAGCGACCCGCGCATGATCACGCCCTACCTGGTGCGCACGATGCAGCCGGAGACTTTGCTCGTCGGCAGTTCGCGCGTGCGCGTCGGCATGGCGATCGAGCAGGGATACCGCGACGGCGTGCTCAATGGCGCGCTCCAGGGCGTCGACGCCGAGGAAGCGGTGGAGGTGGTGCGCGTGGCGCTGCGCAACCCGAAGCTCAAACGGATCGTGTGGGGTGTCGATTTTTTCTCCTTCGATGAAAGCTGGATGCCGGACCGCGAGACGATGGCGCGGCTGCGCGGCGATCCCTGGATCATGTTCAGCGAGACGCTGCTTAATCTCGAAGCGCTCGACGCCGGGCGGCGCGAGTTCGATCGCGCGTGGCACGGCCGCAAGGCGCTGCGCGCCGAATGGACGCGGCCGGTCCCGTGGCCGCAGGCGGAGGTGTGCGAAAGGCTCGCCGAGTTGGGCCGCGCCGGCCTCGATTCAATCGGCGGCGCAAAGATCCAGCTTCAGCTTATCGGCGACGTCCCGGACTACACAGGCTACAGCCTCTCGCAACGCAAGCTCAGCGACTTCGCCGCGGCCGTCGCGCTCTCGCGCCGGCGCGGAGTCGAGGTCATCGTGTTCGTCCCGCCGATAAGCGGCTACGTGCTCGAGATGATCCGGCAATCGGGACAATGGCTGACGTTCCAGCAATGGAAGCGCGATCTGTTGGCGGCCGGGCCGTATTGGGATTTCTCCGGTTACCACGCGTTTGCGCTGTCGCCCGGGCTTTTCAAAGACGTGATGCACTTCAAGCCGGCGGTGGGTCACCTGCTTCTGCGCCGCCTGCTCGGCCTTAATACCTCGGGATGCGATTTGCGGAGCCGCATCGTTACCGAAGCCGGAACGTGGGTCGATAGGCGAGCGCTTTGCGACGTGCAGAAGACGCAAGAGGCGCGGATGCGCTCGGCGACGGCCTCCGAAAATGATTTTGTCCGCGCCGCCGCGCAGGCGCTCGCCGCGCGGGGTTTCTCCCCGGCCGCGCTCATGGCCAGGGCGCCGGCGCTCACGCACCGCACCGGCGCATCGTGCTGTCACTGCGATACGTCGCGCCAGCCGTCCGACGGGCCCTGAACGTCTCACATTAGCTTTCGCTATAGCTTCGCGCGGCGCGTTGCGGATGCGCAACGGCATCTCCGCGCGCCTTATTCACGCGTCGAAGCATAGGTACACACTGAAGAAGATTGGCCGCATAAGCTGCTCTATAGCCGATGGCGCGAAGGTTGCACGTCTGATTGCTGACCGAGAGGCATATTAGCGCCCGGGAGCCTCAGAGAAGCGGTGCAGGGTGTCGCGCCGCGGCGTGATACGCAGGCGCGCAGCAGCAGGCGTCTCTGGCTTCCCGGATTCGCGAAAATGCCGTCCGGCTAGAGGGTTTTGGGTAACTGTCACGCTGACGATTCCGACGGAGGGCCTGAGAAAGCGCTGGTAAATCATGGAATATTATCATCATTTTCGGATGACGGCTCCGCCGTTCCAGCCTGCGTCGCCCAACAGCGCCGTGTACCTGAGTCCCACCCACATCGCGGGACTCGCCACGCTCGAGTCGGGCCTGACGGGCGAGCTTACCGGCCTGACCATGCTCACGGGCGAAGCCGGTACCGGTAAAACGACGCTCATCTATTCGCTGCTCCAGCGCGATTACAAGCGCGTCCGGGTCGCGTTGGTCGAAGATCCCAAGCTCTCGTTCATCGAATTGATGCGGGTGGTCCTGGCTCAGATGAATCTCTACACCACCGGCTCGAGCAAGGTCGATTATCTCGAAACGCTGGACAAGCTGCTCAAACTCCGCGGCAAGGAAGAGCGGATCGCGATTATCGTCGATGAATCCCAGCTTCTTAGCGACGACGTGCTGGAGGAGCTGCGTTTGCTCTCGAATCGCGCCGACCGCACCCTGCAGCTCATCCTGGTGGGTCATCCGGAACTCGCCGAGCGGCTGAAGAAGCCGGAACTGCGCCAGCTCAATCAGCGGATCTCCTCGCGCGGCGTCCTGACCCCGCTCACGCCCGCGCAGGCGATCAAATACGTCGAGTGCAAGCTGAGCGCCCAGGGGGCCAGCTGCGCCCAGGTCTTCGAGCGCGGCGCGCTAAAGCGTCTGCTCCGGCGCAGCGACGGCATCCCCCGCAAGGTCAACATGCTCTGCCATACCGCGATGCATACCGCGTACATGGCGGGAGAAAGAAAAGTATCCTACAAGACCGCGAACAAGGTCGCTGCGGCCTATCACGACTCGCTGAAGATCGACAAGCCGGGCCTGAGGCTGGAGCGTTTGAAGATGCCCGCGCTATACGCTGGCGGCGCGCTGGCGGCGCTATTGCTCTTGAGCTTCCTTCGGCCGCACTCGGGGCCGGTCAGCCAGACCGCATCAGCCAGCGAAACCGTCAAGCGGACGGCCGGAGCGGCGATGCCGGCGGAGCCGGTCAAAGCGGTCGCGCAACCGGGAACTCCGGGACCTGGAGACGCCGGCGCGAATCCGGTAACCGCTTCGCTCGCGGCTCGTCCTGAATTGCGGGTGCCACTCAATGCGGCTGCGCCGCCCACGGCCCCAACGAGCAGCGTCGCCGCTCCGGCGACGGCGCCCGCCGCAGTTCCGCCCGCGCCGGCAGCGCCCGCGCCGGCAGCGCCTGCCCAGGCAGCGGTGCAGAAGCAGCCCGGAGCGTCCGCGGCTCCGCTGCTCCAGGGGAATCAGATTATCGTCAGGAATGGCGATACGCTGGAGAAAATTGCCATCCGCTATTACCGGTCGAACGCTGGAATCAGCGAACTGATCAAAGCCAATCCGCAACTGAGCGACGTCAACCATCTGACCATCGGACAGGTGATAAATCTGCCCCCGGGAATCGGCGGGCACTCAAGAACGATTTGAAGTTTCGCCGGCGCGTGAGCGCGCGCGCGGCCGACGGCTACGAGGCCGAAGAAATATAGCTCCGCAGGTCGTCGAGTTCCGACTGCGCCTCCTGCAGTCGTTGCTTCACCACGTCGCCGATACTGACGATCCCCTCCAGCGCTCCCTTGCGAACCACCGGCAGGTGACGAATCCGCCTGAGCGTCATCACTTCCATCAGTTCGACGATCGCGTCGTCGGGCGAGCAGGTCCTGACTTCGGTCGTCATCAGGCGCTCGACTGGTAGCGCGGTCACCGTTTCGGCATGCCGGGCAATGCCGCGGATGACGTCGCGCTCGGAGACGATCCCGACCAGGCGGCCGTCTTCATTAACCACGGGGGCGGCGCCGATGCGATTCTCGCTGAGCACCCTCACCAGCGTGGCTACGGTGTCGCGCGGCGCGACCGTGACGACGTTATGCCCCTTTATCTCCAGGACCGCGGAAACCTTGGTTGCCATCTTGCGATCTCCTGGGCGTACTTGGCCGACGATCAAGTCTGCGCGCACGGTCGCGCGTGGATCAAGCCATGCTTTTTGCGGGCCCGCCGGGAGAAAGCGCCACCGGGCGTGCCGGGGCATTCGCCGCAACGCCGGAGCGATCTGAATGCTAATTTGACGCGTGGTTGAGCGCGCGCGCGGCTACAAATCCTTGTCGCTCCTCACGAACCGCATCCCCGACGCCGCCATCGAATGGCCCAATTCGACGTCGGCGAGATGCTTGAGCGTTTCGGCGTCGTACACGTTGAGCGAGTGCCACTGGCCGCCGCAGTATAGCTTCTTGCCCTCGGGATGAATCAGCGGAACCGCCTGGCTGTTCGCCAGCGAAGCCTGCGCCTCTCGTTTGCGCGTTTTGTAGTCGATCTTCCAGAGATCGTTCCAGACGAAGAACGCCTTGTGCAAATCGGGCCCGGTGCCGATTCCTTCGACCGTGTACCAGTCCTCGACGAAGGGCTCGAGTTCGATGATCTGGAGCGTGGGATTTTTCTGCTTGAGATCGATCATGCCGATCGACAGCGTGTCGGTGTCGGTTATCGAGTCTTCGACGATGATTGCGAAAGTGAGCAGATAGTTCTGCTCCTGGTAGTTGGCCAGCACCGGCAAGCCGTAGGTCGCGCGAATGCCGGTGATATTCCGATGGGCGAGCGGGATGGAGCCCAGCCGATGGCCGTCGTTGGAATCGAGCACGATGATGTCCTGGCCGATGCAGAAGGCGTAAATCCGCGTGCCGTCGGGCGAAAACGCAAACGACAGCGCCTGCTCCGGCGCGGGGAACGTCTTTATCGGCTTGTTGGCCGCGGTATCGAAAACGCGAAAGCGCGGCGCTTCGTGCTCGTAGCGGCCGAGGCTCTGCTTGAGCGGGAGTTCGTAAACGTAGAGCCGATCGCCCTTGGGGTTCAGATTGATCGCCTCGACCCGCACGATCTCGGTGTCGCTCGAAAGCTTGCAGGTTGCAACCTGCTTGCCCTGCTCGAGGTCAACGACGGCGATCGCCTGATCGAGGTTGGTCGTCGCATAGGCATAGCGCGGAGCGTTCGGGTTGGTCGCGATCGCGAGCACCGGGCCCTGGCCCTCGAGCGGGATGGTCTTGACCAGCTTGTCGGTGGTTGTGTCGACGACTTCCACGTTGTTGGGCAGCGTGCCGACGACCACGTACCACTTGGCCGATGCGCTAGAGGCCCACATCGTAAGGGCGCACGCAAAAATCAACGAGCAGTGCGATCGCAGATGGAGCGCGATTCTCCTCGTCATCTGGAAAGCCATCCTTCGGGCCGTACCGCCCGGCTTCAAAATCGTGAGCTTTGCTCCGGGCGCGGGGGACGCGTCCGGAAACAAACCCGTCGCTTGGCCGCCAATCAGCCGGCAGTATTGTCCATACAAGCTGGTATTTGCAAAAGCTCGTGAGGCGGCGCGCGCTCAGGTTCGCGACATTTGCGGTCCAGGGCCGCCAAGCAGGCCCGTTGACGGTGCCGACGCCGGCCCCGCAGCTGACGGAATCATCTCAGAGAACTGCGTACGCGCCGGACCGGCCGTTACCTGGTCTTGGGCAAGCTGACGAACACCGCGGCGGCGACCACCGAGGTCCAAAGCCCCTCGCGATCGCCGATCGCCGATTGCGTCACGTTGCGGGTCGTGACGATCTTGTCCGAGAGTTTCCAGATGTCCTTGCGCTCGTCGTAGCTCGCGTTGGGATCGAAATCGACGCCCAGGATAGTCGCGAGCATCGTGGCCGCCAGATCTTCGGCGTAGTCGCCAGCTTTCTGGTCGGTCTCGCCGAAACTCTTGTGCTCGGAGAGATACCCGTACTGGTCCTTGTCCGCGGGTATCGCGAGGCCGACGGACGTAGCGACCAGGCGATGCGGTTCATTGGTGGCGTTGTCGTACATCACCGCGTACACGATCTGCCCGGGCTTCAGATGTTTGAGTCCTTCCTGCACCGGAATAACTCTGCATCCGGGAGGAAAAATCGAACTGACCCGCACCAGGTTGAATTCCGCTATACGGGCGTCGCGCAGCGCCAGCTCGAACGAGGTCAGCTTCTCGCTATGCCGTCCCACGCCTTTGGTCAGGAAAATTGCGTCTCCGATCGGCCCCATCTAAGTCCTCCGCGTCCTTGCTACGGCGTCTCCCGCAAATCGGACAGTAACGTGATTGATTTTACCGTAAGCTGGCCGGCGATCGTACCCGAGCCGGCATTGCGGCAGCGTTATATCCGCATTTCCGCCGGATGATCGCGCGGCCGCCGCCATGTTGCTTACCTTCCATCCGGTGACGGCGCAACGGGTTCCCAATTGGGTTTTCTGATTCGTCCCGGCAATTTGCCGTCCCGGGGCGAACTGTGGTACCGCGGCCTGAAGGGCCGACATAAGTTTTTCCAGGAGGACCGCCGATGATTTCGCTTCGCGACTATGCTTCTCACGACGGACTCGGTCTGGCTGAGTTGGTGGCGCGCAAGGAAGTGACGCCCGACGAGCTCGCCGCCGCGGCGCTCGAGGCGGTGGCCAAACTAAATCCCAGGATCAATGCCGTGCTGGGGACACTTCCCGCGGAAAGCGCCGCCGCGATTCGCGCGGGCCTCCCCGCCGGCCCCTTCGCCGGCGTTCCCTTCCTGATCAAGGAAATCGTTCTGCACGCCAAGGGCGTGCGCTGCGAGATGGGCTCGAAGCTGGCCCACGGCTTCGTGCCCGACGCCGACACCGAATTGATGGCGCGGTTTCGCCGCGCCGGCTTGGTGCTCGTGGGCACCACGCAAACGCCCGAGTTCGGCTACAACCCCACTACGGAGCCGCGCGCGTTCGGCCCGGTGCACAACCCGTGGGACCTCGTACGCAGCTCCGGCGGCTCGAGCGGCGGATCCGGCGCGGCGGTCGCCGCAGGCATCGTACCGGTCGCCCACGCCAACGACGGCGGCGGATCGATTCGCATTCCTGCCTCCTGCAACGGACTCGTCGGGCTGAAGCCCTCGCGCGACCGGATTCCGTCGGGCCCCGACTATGGCGATCTGCTCTGCGGCCTCGCCTGCGAATTCGTGCTGACGCGCAGCGTGCGCGACGCGGCCGCAATGCTCGACGCGGTGGCCGGCCCCGACGTGGGAGCGCCAAGCCGTCCCGTGCCTCCGGCGCGGCCCTACCGCGAGGAGATCGCTATGCCGCCGGGCCGCCTGCGTATCGCGTGGACGGCGACGCCAGCTTCAGGGGCCAGGATCGACCCCGAATGCGAAAAGGCCGTGCACGAAACCGTGCGGCTCCTCGAAAGCCTTGGGCATACACTGATCGAAGACCATCCGCGGTTCGATTGGAACGCGTTTCTCGACAACGCACACGTCATTTGGACCGCGTTCGCCGTCGCATCGATCGACTTTGCTGCGGCCGTGAGCGGCCGCAAACCGGGACCCGACAACCTCGAGGCGGTGACAATTGCCTGCTACGAGGACGGCAAGCGCTACTCGGCCGCGGATCTGATCAACGCGATGGCGCACGGCAACCTGGTGTCGCGCCAGGTCGGCGCTTTCTTCGAAGGGGTTGACGCGCTCCTGACGCCGACGATCGCGCGTCCGCCCGTGCCGCTCGGCGAAGTGAACCAGGATCGCAAGGACATCACCGCGAAGGAATGGACGCACCAGGTTTTCTCATACGCGCCGTTCACTCCGCTCTTCAACACCACCGGGCAGCCGGCGATCTCGCTGCCGCTCCATTGGAGCGCAGGCGGCCTTCCGATCGGAGTTCAGATCGCCGGGCGCCTTGGCGATGAAGCGACGCTGCTGCGGCTCGCGGCCCAGCTAGAGCAGGCGCGTCCGTGGGCGGCAAGGCGTCCGCCGACGCACGCGGCGACGGCGTGACGGCCGCGTCGGGTCAGCCCAGCCCCGCGATTCGCGCGACCACGCGATCGACAAAGGCGCCGGCCGAGCCGAGGTAGGCGGCGGGATCGGTAAGGCGGTCGATCTGTTCGGGACCGAGATGAGAGCGCACCTCGGCGTCATCGCCGAGCGCCTGCGCCAGCGTTTTGCCCTCGGCAAGCGCGCGATCCGAGACACGCTTTAGCGCCTGATGGGCCGCCGCGCGGCCGATCGCCGGCGCAAGCCCGCTCGCGACCGCCTCCGCCATGATACGCCCGCCGCCAAGCTCCAGGTTGCGGCGCATCCGCGCGGCGTCGATCGTCATGCCCTCGGCGATCGAGCGCGCGTGCGCGATCGCGCCCGCACACAGCACGAAACATTGCGGGACCGCCAGCGCCTCGCTCTGCCACGGACCGGCCGCGCGCTCATGGTCCTGCACCATCGCGGTCAACGCCAGGGGCGCGAGCGCATGCACGCCGCGCGCGGCGGCGATTATGTATTCGGCGGCGACGGGATTGCGTTTTTGCGGCATCGTGCTCGAACCGCCGCGGCCCGGCGCATGCGGCTCGAAAATCTCGCCTACTTCCGTTTGCATCAGGAGCGCCACGTCGAGCGCGAACTTGGAGAGGCTGCCGCAAATGAGACCCAGCAGCGCGACTATTTCGGCGACACGATCGCGCGCGGCGTGCCAGGGCAAATCCGGCACGCCGAGGCCGAGTTCGTGCGCGAACGCTTCCGCGACCGCGAAGCCGTGCTCGCCGAGCGAGGCAAGCGTGCCCGCCGCGCCGCCGAACTGCACCACCAGCGCGCGGCGCGCAGCCTGTTCGAGCCGTTCGACATGGGCCGGAAACGGGGAGGCCCAAACCGCGCACTTGAAACCGAAGGTTACCGGCACTGCCTGCTGCAGATGCGTCCGGCCGGCCATCGGCGTGTCGCGAAACTCGCTCGCGCGTCTCGCCAGCGCGCGCGCGAGCACGACGAGGTCGCGCCGCAGATACTCGAGCCCGCTTCGCATCCGGAGCACCAGCGCGGTGTCGAGAATGTCCTGCGTGGTCGCGCCCAGATGGATATAGCGCGCGGCCTCGTCGCCTGCGGCGCGGCCAAGCTCGCCCACCAGCGCAGGCACCGGCACGCCGGTCTCGCACACGCCCTCGGCGATTCGTTCGAGCCGCAGGTTTTCGACTCGCGCCGCTTTTGTGATCGCCTCGGCGATGTGTTGCGGGACGAGGCCCACCTTCGCCTCGGCGCGCGCCAGCGCAGCCTCGACGTCGAGCATCGCCTGAAGCTCGGCCGCGTCGGAAAAAAGCGCGCGCATCTCGGCTGTGCTCCACAGCGCGCCGGAGATTTCCGAATCCGCCGGATGCACGCTCATCGCTTCCGTCCGCGCAACTGCGAGCCCATCGTTTTTACACGTCGAGCAGAATGGTCTCGTCTTTATACATCAAAAAAGACGGTCTCGTCGGCGCCCTGCAATACGATATCGAAATGAAGTACGCGCTCGGCTGTGCCGCCGGCAGCCGCGCGCGCGACAAGCGTTGCGCGGCGCTTTGCGGGAATCGCGCTCAGCAGCGGATCGCCGTCATTAAGCGGCTCGTCCGGGAAATAGAGCCGGGTGGCGAGCCGCTTCAGGAGCCCGCGCGCGAACACCGACACGTTGATATGCGGTGCCTGCATCGCGCCGCCTTCTCCCGGCACCGCTCCTGGCTTTACCGTGCGCAGGCGAAACCGCCCTTCGGAATCCGTGGCGACGCGGCCGAAGCCGTGGAAGTTGGGATCGATGGGTCTGTTCCCCTGGCCGTCCTCTTGGCGATCCGCGGGATGGTCGTAACGGCCGGCGGCGTTGGCCTGCCATATCTCGACCATCGCGTCGCCCACGGGCGCACCGTCGCCGTCGCGCACGCGTCCTTCGATTGCGATACGCTCGCCGGCCGCGCCGCGCGCCGCGAGATCGTTCCATCCCTCGTGCAGCAGCGCGCGATGGAAAAACGGGCCGATGGTTTGCGAGGGCGTCAGACGGCTCATCGTGGGCCACCGCTCCCGCCGCTCTCGAACGGGGTCGCATCGCGGCCGCGCAGCACGATATCGAAGCGATAGCCGAGCGCGCGCTCCGGGATGGTCACCTCGATATCGAACGCGCAGACCAGACGCTCGCGCGCAGCCGGGTCGGGCACGCTCTGGAAGATCGGATCAAGCTGGAGCAGCGGGTCACCGGGGAAATACATCTGCGTGATCAGCCGGGTCGCGAAGCCGGGGCCGAAGAGGCTCAGATGAATATGCTGCGGACGCCATGCATTGTGGTGATTCTTCCAGGGATAGGCGGCCGGCTTGATGGTCGCGAAACGATAGGTGCCGTCGGCGCCGGTCGCCACGCGGCCGACGCCCGAAAAATGCGGGTCGAGCGGCGCGTCGTGCTGATCGACGTCGTGCGCGTAACGGCCCGCCGAGTTCGCCTGCCAGATCTCCACCAGCGCGTCGGGAACCGGGCGGCCGTCCTCGTCGAGCACGCGGCCGGTCACCACGATGCGCTCGCCGAGCGCCTCGCCGCCGGCGAAGCGCGTGAGGTCCGTGTCGCCTGCGCTTACGAAATCGGCGCCGAGTCGCGGCCCGGTTATCTCGGAGAGGGTGTGTGCGATACGAACCGGCGGATTTTTCGGGGCGCGCTTGTGTGTGCTCGCGTACGCCGCATGATCGTAGGGCGGATCGATTCCGCTCGCGATGCGGCGGTAACCGAGGAGCGTGCTCGTCATGCTCTCTCTCCCTGGCTCCTGAACGCGACCCCCAGTGCAAGCCCCTTATATCACAGCGGGCGGCAGATGATGTTGAGGACGGCCTGGCGGCGCTCTTCGCGCACCGCGCGGAGCGCCCGCTTGAGCGCCACCGGCAATTCCACGGGGTCGCTCACTGCCTCGCCGTAACCGCCGTACGCCTCGGTGAATTTTTCGTACGCCGGTTGCATCCCGAAACGCACGAACGGCATCTCCCCGGTGCGCATCGACCATCCTTCCGGATGCACGCCCTCAACCGAACGATGCACCGCGCCCCATCCGCCGTTGTTCGCGATGATCGTCAGGGTCGGCAATCCGAGCGTGGCCGAGGCCAGGTGGCATGCGCTCGGCACGCTGAAGATGTAACTGCCGTCGCCGACCACCGCGATCACCGTCTTCTCAGGCGCGCCCAGCTTGATGCCTAGCGCCGCGCCCACGCCCCATCCGAGGTGTCCGGCGGTGGAATGGCCAAACTGCATGCCGGGACGGTCGAGCGTGATATGGCGCAGGCTCAGATTGTATTCGTTGACGAACACCGTTTGCTCGTCGCAGGCGCGATCGAGGCAGTGCGCGAGCCACTCCATCGTGACGTGACTATGCTTGCCCGCCGCTTCTATTTCCGCCTGCGCCGCAGCGGCGAGGTCGCGATGCCGTCGCGCGATTGTGGCCGCGCGCCGTTCGATCGCGCCTTTGTGGGCGGCGCGCATCGGCGCCATCGCCTCCGTCAGCATCGGAATCGCTACGGCCGAATCGGCCTGCACCGCCAGATCGGAAGGGAAGCTCCATATCGGGTAGCGATCGTAAATCGGGTTGACGCCCAGGTGGATGATTTTGGTCTCGACGCCGGGAGCGCGCAGATGCGGAATCCACGGGACGTCGGTATCGATCACCACTATGAGATCGGTGTCGTCCAGGTAGGGCGCGGGATCGTAGCCGAGATGCAGCGGATGGTTGTTGGGAAAGTTTACGTAAGCGGGGTTCGGATGCTCAACTACCGGCAGCGCGAACGACTCGGCCAGCGCGACCAGGCTCGCAACCGCCGCCGGATTGCGCCCGAGCATTCGCGTCACAACAAGCGGATGCTTCGCCTCCGCGATCATCCGCGCCATCGCGGCGAGCGCAACTGGCGACGGCGCCGGCGGCATTACGGGCGCCGCGAGACCCTTGGGCGAGTAGCTGAATTCGCGCTGCGCCGCGGCCAGCACCTCGCGCGGCAGGCTCAGATAGACCGGTCCGCGCGGCTCCGCCATCGCGACCGCGAACGCGCGCCGCATCACGGCCTCGAGCTGATCGAAATTGCGCAGCTCGTAGTCCCACTTGACGAACTCGCGCACGATCGAGCCCTGGTCGAAGGATTCCTGCCCCCAGTGGATCAGCGTGTCGCGGCTCCCGGGCATCCCGGCCTCGGTCAGCGGCGTGCGCCCGGCGCACAGCACGAGCGGCACGTTGGAGCGATACGCGTTCATCAGGGCGCCAAGCGCGTTGGCGGTGCCCGGCGTGGTATGGACCATCGCGACCGCAGGTTCGCCGGTCGCCAGGTAGTAGCCGTGCGCCATGCTGACGACGCAGCATTCGTGCGCGACCATCATCGCGCGCGGCCTGGATTTGCCGTCGAGGGTGCGCTTGGAGAAGGCGTCGATGATCGAGGCGAAATCAGTGCCGGCGTTGCCGATTAGATAGCGCACGCCGAGCGCGTCGAGCATTTCGAGAAAGGCCTGCGCGGTGTTCTCGACCGCAACCGTCTTGCGTGTGCTCATCGTGATCGCCGGCGCCCTCGCGTATTCGATAGCGCGCCCTCAACCGAAAGCAGAGCATACCCCGGTACGCCCGCGCTTACGACCTTTATGGCGCGCCGCGCGCCTTGGTGGATGCGGCTTTCGGCGCATCGCGCTTTCGATGGAAAATGCGTCATGACGCGCCTTCTTGCGTTCTCGCGCAGATTGCTCGACGGCCGCATCTTCATGCGGGTGGCCGTGATGCTCGCGCTCGCGGCGGCGTGCGCGGTTCGCGACGCCTCCCCTGCCCTTGCCGATCCCGTCGAGCCGGCGTGGCGCGCGATCGTACTCAAGGGTGCAGCAATCCCGCAGCTTCTCGGCAGCCCGGAGAGCCATCTTGAGGCGCTCGCGCTCCGCGGCGGGCATCTTGCGCCGATTCCTTTCCAGGTCGATGAAGTCCTGCCCGACGGGCGCTATGCACTGACCGAAGGCCCCGAGCCGCTCAGCGACGACAGCCCCGGGATTCTCGACCGCGACGATGAAAT
>Ga0335085_10011396_pt1 | contig 13202 bp, 14 predicted proteins | sample Lox_Sample_45_FD_206712 | JGI IMG/M metagenome (GOLD analysis project Ga0335085, IMG submission 206712) | Soil microbial communities from Loxahatchee National Wildlife Refuge, Florida, United States - Lox_Sample_4.5 | ecosystem: Environmental > Terrestrial > Soil > Wetlands | place: USA...
TGGAGAATCCGCGCCGCGAGACGGGCGGGCTCCGCTCCATGTTAGCCTCCTTTCGCGCAAAACGGAACACAGCGCACTGCTAGAATGGCCGTTCATCACCCGCGAGGGAAAGCCATGGAACAGAGTTACAGCGAAGACGAGGTCAAGAGACGACTGGCTACCGAGCTCCCGCACTGGTACTACGAGGATGGCTGGATTCGTCGCAAGTACAAGACCGCGGGCTGGAAGGCGACGCTGATGGTCGTGAACACGGTGGGCCATCTCGCGGAGGCCGCATGGCATCACCCCGACCTCACGGTCTCTTACGCGTTCGTGATTGTGAAACTGGCGACTCACACCGCGAAGGGGGTAACCGACAAGGACTTCGCGCTGGCCCGGAAGATCGAAGAGGTCATTCAGTGGCAGCCCGGCAAGGAGGGCGGACCGCTCGAAGGCACGCCCAACGAAGACCAGCGGTTCAAGTACATCAAATACGATTGAGCGCCCGAATAGAGAGCTCGTCCGTCGACACCATGGACATCGTCTTCATTCGCGATCTCAGACTCGACACCCGTATCGGCGCTTACGAAACTGAGCGGCGCAAGGTGCAGACTTTGCAGTTCGAGCTCGAACTCGGTCGGGACCGATTGCAAGCCTGTGCAACGGATGAGCTCACGGACACGATGGATTACGCCGAGGTGGTGAAAGCGATCCAGACCGTCCTTGCAGAGCACGAGTTCCATCTTCTCGAGCCTCTTGCGGAGGCGATTGCCCAACGTCTTCTCGAACGTTTCGACGCGCGCTGGATCCGGCTGGAGGTCAGCAAGGTCGGCGTGGTCCCCGGCGCGCGGCAAGTGGGCGTACGCATCGAGCGCGGGGGATGATGCAGGATCAGCTGCAAGGGCGAGTCGCGGTCGTTACCGGCGGCTCCGGCGGTATCGGCTCGTCGATCTGCCAGCATCTCGCACACTGCGGTGCCACAGTCGTGTTGACCTACCGGACGCGCCGCCAGCCAGCGCAGCGGATCGTCGATTCGCTCCCGGGCGCTGGGCACTGGGCCGCGCAGGTCGCGGTGGACGACAGCGCCGCCCTTGCAGCGCTTGCGTCCGAAGTGGAAGCGAAGCGGGGGCGGTGCGACGTGCTGGTGAACTGCGCCGGCATGACCCGCTTCGTGCCGCACGCCGAGCTCGACGCGCTGGATGACGAGCTGATAGACCAGATCTTTCGCGTCAACTGGCGGGGCGCGTTCGCCGCAGTTCGGGCTTTCCGTCCGTTGCTGAGGACTGCGGGCAATGGCCTGGTGGTCAACATTTCTTCCATTGCCGGCGTGACAGCCATGGGTAGCAACATAGCTTATTGCGCCTCCAAGGCCGCGCTCGACTGCATGACCAAGTCGCTGGCCCGTGCGCTGGCGCCGGAGATCCGCGTGGTCTCGGTATCGCCAGGGCTGGTAGACACCGAATTCGTCCGTGGGCTGGATCAGAAGTGGCGTGACGAACAGGCCGCGCGGACGCCGCTCGGTCGCCTTGCGACACCGGATGAAGTCGGCGCCGCCGTTCTCGCGGTTGCCACGACGCTGCTGTACTCCAACGGCTGCATTATTGCGGTCGACGGAGGTAGGCCTCTTACCTGACTTTGGCCCGCGTATGCTCGACGCCCTGAGGGCGGGCCCCGCAATCGCCGGCGGAAACCTGGCTCTGCGCCATATCCCGCCGGGCACACCGGTATACTAGCTCCATGTCCGGAGTCCCAAATCTCTACGACGGCGTGATCCTCGATCACATCAAGAACGCGCGCAACTATCGCGTCCTGGAGCAACCCGACCAAGTCGCGGAAGGGGTAAACCCGCTTTGCGGCGACAGCTTCACGATCTACGTTCGGCTCGACGGGGAAGTCATCCGCGACGCCAGCTTTCAATGCTCGTGTTGCGGAATTTCGATGGCGTCGGCATCGGTAATGACCGAAGCGGTGAAGGGCCGTACGGTGTCGCAGACGCGCGAGCTCTATCGTCGCTTCACGGCGCTGCTGTCAGAAGCCGGGGCGCCGGAGTCCGCCGACGATCTGGGAGAGGTTGCAGTCCTGGCGGTGGTGCGTGCTTTCCCATCGCGTCGCAACTGCGCCGCGTTGGCCTGGCACACACTCCTCGCGGCACTCGAGGGCCGCGCGAGCATGGTCCTGGGTTCGGAGACAACTGCCTAGTCGGCTTTCTGAACTCCGGTCGCCTCTGTGGTGGATGGTCTCTGCATTTGCCTGCCGAGCCGCCAGGCCATCCATCCGAGCAGCAGGACGCCCAGCACCAACGCACCCCACAGCACGAACACCCTGTAGTTGAACGGCCGGTGGAGCGCCGCGGCCCCGCCCAGCAGTCGCTCTGGCAGCGAAGCCACGTGGGCCAGCCGGGGCTGCTGGTCGCCGCGCCAGCCCGGCACCACCGTGTCGATCGGATAAGCGGCCGGCTGCACCTTGCTGCTGCCGTAGGCGATCAGGAAAGGCCCGTTGCCGCGTGCAGCGAAGACCAGCTTCTGTGGAACCCAGCCCGCGCTCAGGCGCGTCAGCCCGCTTCCAAGGCCTCCTCCTTTCTGATCCACACGCAGAAGCCAGTAGCGGTTGGTGCTCGGCGAGATCGCGAGATCGGGGCTCGTTACCTTGTGTCCCTTCTGGGTCAAACGATAGATCACACCGCTCGCCGCCGCCTGCCACTCGTGGCCCGAGTCGGGGCGTGACAGCAGCTCGACGCGAGCGATTGTGTTTTCCTGCGGCAGGCTGAAACGCATCCGTTCCACTGGAAACTGCCCGCCGAGATCGTAGAAGTATTCGCCGGGCTGCTCGCCGACCTCTGGCAGAGCGTCCTTCCAGCTGCGCTCGGGTTCCAACTCGATATCTCCAGTCCGCACGCTCGCCCGCGTCAGCTCGAGGGGCTCGGCAACTTCTTGTCCATTTGCCTTCGCGGACTCGGGCCACGACAACCGCAGGTACTTCGCTGTGCGCGGTTGGAACTCAATGGTGTGCTGCTCAAGTCGTTGCCCGTCGTGCTCGACGCGCAGCAGCGGGGCTTGAGCCGCGACCGTGGTCCAGCTTTTCAGGTCATCGCTCGCTTCGACGCGCAGGCTCGTCGCGTAGCTTGCCGAAGCCTGGTGCCAATCGAGCTCCAGCGCTTCGTAGGGTTGCTTGAGCGCGCTCACGTCGACCAGGTATGCAAGCAGCCGGCGTTTGGCCGCGAGTTGGCCGCCTTCGCTTTTCACGCTGACCACCGTTCCCGTGCCCGATTTTTCCACCTTGAGCCGCAGGCCATCGAGATCGCCGGAGTGCTCGCCGTAAAGGGGGAAATATTTGACGGCGACAGGTCGCGGCGTCTGCGCCCGTTGCGGTGGCCTGGGCTCCAGTGCGAATGGTACGGGCTCGCCGTCGGCGTTGAACACACGCAGATCGCCGAGATCGCCGCGCGTGGTGCCCTGATACACGGACGCGGGGACATCTATCTCGTAGAGCGCTTCGCTCCCATCCACTTCCACTGGCACGCCGAAGGCAAAGTCCGACGGCTGCTCCGCTGCGAGAGCGATCATCGGTGCCAGAAGTACGGCGAGCAGCGCCTTCATCTGGCGGTCTCTTCCGGGTTCCTGGGCGGAGCCGGCGAAAAGTAACCTATCAGCAGCATCAGCACTCCGACCCCGATGAACGACACGATGCGCTCGACCGTACCGGTCTTCGACAAATCCACCAGCGCCAGCTTGGCCACCACCACGACCATCAGCGATGCGCCGACGATCCATAGCGGTCGCACCCGCAGGCGAGTCGCAGCCATCATCGCGCACAAGGCCAATAAGCTCCAGGAAATAGACAGTGCTGCCTGGACCAGCGTCGAGTGCAGCATCGCGTCCAGGTTGTAGGGGATCGCGGCCCAATGGTGCAGTGCGCGCAACAGTGAGCCGTTGAGACCGATGAATGCAATCGCGCCCAGCGCAGAGTAGGTGAGGGCAGGGTTGCCACCGGCGTAATCGGCCAGGTCCATGCGCTTGAGGCCTCGGATCCAGGCCACCATCGCGAGCCATGCGGCGAACTGAGCAAGGTCCAGCGGATTCAGTATGGGCACATAGGGCAGTGGGTTCGCGCTTCCATCGTTCGTCGCGTTGGCCCAAAGGATCCAAAACCACAGAAACACGGCAAGCGGCGCGGCGCCGAGAAGTGCATAGGTGCCAAGTCGGTCCCCGACCGGCCAAGGCAACAACCGAGCGCGAGTTGCCATTAGCCCGAGCAGCAGTCCCGGCACGATGCCCCATGCGATCAATCCCCAGACCGGGCTGGCTTGAATCGTGTGGTCGATGGTCCACGCCAATTCCCAAGAGGCGAGGGCGGCAAACAACCACAGCTGACCGGCGTGGAGGAAGTCGACGTATGCATTATTCGCTTCTTCGTGCCGGTGCAGGAGCCAGAGGTGCGCGACGAAAGCGGGTGACCATGCCAGTACGCCCAGATACGCGAACGGATGTCTGAAGTCGGCGGCATCCGCTGCTGCGATCAATATCATCGCTGGCAGCAGCGCCAACGCAGGGTAGCGGGCCAGGCGCCAGCTCAGTGTCCTCCACAACAGGCTGAAGGCCAGACACGAGCCGGTGACAAACAGCAGCGCAGCTCGCGTCTGGTAAGAGGCGCCCACGCGTACGTGGATCTCGTTCACGGCCCCGCCAATCCACCAGAGCAGTGCCCACGCAAAGGCCGCTACTGCGAGCGCGGGTTCCCATGCGCGCAAGAGCTGACGATGGCGCTCGAGAACCCAGTTGGAGAAGAAGCCCGCGATGCTGATGAACACACAGCCCAGGTAGAGGCTGTTGAAGACGGGTAATTCCCCGGTTCCGCGGTCGAAGGCGCTCAGGAAAGCGAAGCCTGCTGCGAGTTGCAGGAACAAGCCAAAGTTTCGTGCCAGGCACCGATTCTGACGCGCGCCCGCCCAAACGACGGCGGCACCCTCAAGCGCCCATGCAGCGGAAGTCCAGCGACCATCGAGTGCCAGCGGAATCGCTAACGTCCCGAACACCACGCCCACCGCGAGGAACGACTCCACCAGCAGACGCAGATCGTCACGGCGCCGCGACCAGAGCCAGCGCGCCAGCGTGAGGTACATGAAGCTGAGCGCCAACGCGCTCCATGCTGCACCGTACTCGACGTTGCGCACCAGTTGCGTCTGCAGGCCAAATGCCACCAGCGGTGCGCCGAAGACCAGCGTTCCGTCGACGTAGCTTTGAACTTGGACAGCTGCAAGCCTGGCGACGGGACGTGCGCGTTGTCGCGCGAACAACACCGGTATCGCAAGATAGATCAGGAAAAAAATCACGAGAAAAGGTTCGGTGCTCGCAAACAGCTCGGGTCGGTAGAAGCCGCTGCCCCATAGCGTCCCGATCGCGAAAGTGAACAGGAAGCCCAGCAGGTTGAGAGGCCGCCAGGCGCGGTACCAGGCGATGCCGAGGATGCCCAGATTGAGCATCACGTAGTAGCTGAACAGCATGACATGGTTGCCACTGCCGGTTGAGGCCAGAATGGGCGCTAGAAAGCCGCCGCTGGCACCGAGCACGGCCAGAGATTGCGCGTCCTGCATCACTGCCAGGGCAGCGGAGAGCGACGCGATCAAAAACAGCAGGATCAGCGCGGCCTCGGGTGGCAGGACCTGATAAAGGCGGAATGCGGCGAACACGGTGAGATACAGCACTCCCACGGCCCCGCCCTGCAGCGCCAATGCATAGTCTGGACGCTTGAGACGCAGACGCCAGCCAATGGCCAGCATGACGATGGCGGAGATGGCAACAGCGGTTAGTCGCGCCTCGATGGGTATACGCGTGTGCTCGTAGGCGTATTTGAGCAGGAAGGCGATGCCGAAGAAGAGCACGACGACACCCACGCGAACCACCGTGTTTCCACCCGTGAACCAGCGCCAGAGGAAGGACGGCTCGCGCCTTGGCCTTGCTCGGGGCGGATGAGGGTCTGCCCGCGGTGGGTCGGGTGGACGAATCTCCGGTGGTTGTGCGTCTGACACTTCAAACGCGGCGTGAGGTGCAGCGATGTTCTCTGCCGCAACCGTGGCAACCGCAGCTGTCAGCGATGGGATGGGCTCGTCGGGACCCCTGTCTGCGTGTTCCGGCGATGGCTCTGGTTTGCCCTCGAGCGTCGCAACGCGCCGGTCCAATGCCTGCAGTGCGCCTGCTATGCTGGCCAGCCGCGCCTCGAGGCTCGCTCCCCGGACCTTTGCGTCATGGCTCAGGATCAGTTGGCGGAATCCATAGCCGACCGCCCAGCCGATGAGCCCGCCCACCAGCGCGCCCTCGAAACCGTCGATCGCGGCGCCGATGGCCAACCCTAGCAGAAGACCGGCTATCCACATGGTGCCCCCTCTGGATCTAGCCCCTCGCGGGATGCCCGCCCGGATGCAACCCCCGTGCCCGATGAGTCATCACTGGACCAGGCGGGGCATCAGAGCCTACCCATTGTCCTATGCGATCTGCATGGACTCCTTCTCAAGCCTGTCGGAGAGCGAGCGCGCTGAGATGCAAGCGTCAGCGCAGCAGGGGATTGTTGCCGACGTTCTAAGTTGATGCCCGACCGTTGAAAGTCCTCTCGCGGTGCAAGTCGGCAGCGCAGGCCAGGCGAAATCCCTATGGATGGGTGCGGGCTGAAAGGCTGTCCTGCGGAACGCAACGGACGCCGCACCCGCGGCGGGTTGACGCGGTCGGCGCTTCGGAGAAGCGCCGGATTATTCGGACTGGATCACTTCGGGACTCTGTCTGCCGCGGCCTCGACGTTCTCTTTCAGGCGTCACAGCGGAGGAGGTTTCACGGCGGCGTTCACGAACACCGTCGGTGTGAAAGCCTGTGGCGCGACGCCTATCGTTCAAGGTAACCATCAGCAGCGTGGCGCTCAGTTGCTCGACCTGGCTCTGCAGTTCTCTGATCTGACGATGCGCGTCATTCAGAAGTTGTCGCAGCAGCCGCGCTTCCTCAGAAACGTACTGATCAACCATCGCTATGCCCCTCTTCAATAGGGAGTATTGGCGCTTCTCCCGACACCACCCCAAATTCACTGGGTAGATCGGTGCCCGTTTGCCAAGCCAGCAAGCTTAAGCGACTCACTCGTACTAACCCACAAGTGTAGGCTAAAACGTTGGACATCAAAACTGGACGATAGTTATATCGAGCAGCATCACAATGGCATAATCGTCCCCGCTCTCGAAGGCTCCTGTGCCGACGCCGGGCCCACTGGCGGCGCCGTACTGCTCCAGTCGTCACATGTATACAAGAGACAGGGTTTGGTGAACGGGATGTGCTGCGACTCAGACGCGTCTCTTCTTCGCTCCGACGGTGTCTCTTCGGCAACGTCTACCCCAGTGCCATGGGGTAGGGTATGGGTTCGGTGTGCCGTGATGCTTGCGGTCATCGGGGACGCCGTGGTCACCGGTCACCCCTTTGCGCCCTTCAGCTCGACCAGATTGTCCTCGGGGTCATACACGTAGATCGAAACGCCCTCGCCTTCGGCACCGAAGCGCGGTCTGATCTCGCCAATGCGGGCGTGGCTTACCGTGAGGTGCCGCACGATCTCGTCGACGTCGAAGGGATGCACCCGAAGGCAGACGTGATCCATGTTGCGCCCTTCCATCCCAGGTGCCGCACCGCCGATGCGTCCGAGCTGACCGTCCACCGGAACGAGATCGATCATCGCAGCCCCGGCCCTGAGATGCACCAACCCGAGATCCGGGCGGCGCCACTCCAGGCTGCAGCCGAGAACCTTGCAATAGAACTCGATCATCCGTTCGAGCTCGCGGACGCGTAGAACGATATGGTCGATGTCTCGGATCTGGAACATGCTGCCGCAGCCCGACTCCGACTGGGAACGGAAGCTCTGACCTCAGCGGCGTGCCGACAACCGGTTGGGGCGTTCGATACGAGCGCGTATGGGAACTTGCACCGAAGGCTGGTACATGGCGGTCGCATGATAGCGGAGCTCCAGCAGACAGCGATGCTCGCAGGCACGCCCGCGATCCTGCCAGCCGTGGCAACTCAGTTTCCCTGAAACCTTGCCACGACCGCGAGAAAGCATGTCCGAGATGATCGAGGTCAGATCGAAGCCGCCAGCCAGGCACGCAGAGCACGGGCAGGCGACTTCGAAATACGCCCTGGCCGCCGGACCTAGCCTGTGCGTCTGAGGCGAATGCTTGCCAACCCCTGTCGGGTCGCTGAACGTCAGCTCCAACGCAACTTGCTCGACCGTCGGGAATTTCTCTCTCAGGCTGGGCGCGCTCAGATAAGCGCGTCGACGGGTGTCGCGCTCCTGTTTGTACGCGTCAAGTTGCCTCTGAACCATAGCCGTTCTCCGCAGTTCCGTGTCCGAGTATAGGCGGCGCGCTAAAAACCGATACTGCGTCGCGCCCGCCAACGCACCAGACAAACGGTCTGCTACGTGCACCATCACAAGCAGCATACGCCGTCGGGCGGACAAGGCAACTATTTGCTGAAATCGTCGGCTTGTATCGCTTCAGAATGCCGCTTTCGTCGAGCGATGTCCGCCGTTGCCTTCTGCAGACTCAACCCTCCAGGATCCGCGCGCGCAGCCGGGAGGACAGGTAGTCGGCGCTCATCACGAGCGCCAGAATCACGATCACGCACGCTGCGGTATCCTGGTATTGGAACAGCTTCATACTGCTGTATAGCTCGAAGCCGATGCCGCCTGCGCCAACCATGCCCAGGATGGTGGAAGCGCGCAGGTTCACCTCGAAGCGATACAACGTTGCAGCGATCCACGCGGGAAGCGCTTGGGGCACCACCGCGAATAAAATGGTCTGCAGCGAACTGGCTCCTGTTGCTCGCAAAGCCTCCACCGGACCGGAATCCACCTCCTCGACTGCCTCGGCGAAGAACTTTCCGAGCATCCCGGCCCCATGCAGCGACAGCGCCAGCACTCCGGCAAACGGGCCGAGGCCCACCGCTGCCACGAATATCAACGCGAAGATGATCTCGTTGATACCCCGCGCCACGTTCAGGATCTGGCGCACGAAATGGAACACGGCCGGACTCGGGCTCAGATTGCGGGCTGCCAGGAAAGTAACGGGTAGGGCAAGGAGCACCGCGAGCAACGTTCCCCAGAGAGCGATCAGGATTGTTTCCACGGCTGGTCTCACCAGCTTGTCGAAAAATGCCCAATTGGGCGGCAACATTCGCGACAACAAGTCCCAAATCCACGGCGCGCCTTTCACCAGTTCACGCGGGCTCAAGCCCAGATGGGCTGCGCTCCAGCCCAGCAGCACCACCACTGCCGCCGTCGCTGCGACCCGCCTCAGCCCGCTCGACCTGTTCCAAGGTCGCCCGATCAGAAAGCGATTTCCGCTGCTCACAATGACGCCTCCGCCGCGCGCGTTGCGCGCGCGGCCAGGAGTGCGACGGGGTTCAGCCCTTCAGCCGCGTCCCCGTCCAGGCCCGGATAGATGCGTTGCAGCGTACCCGGCGTCAGTCCGTCGGGCGTCCCCTCGAATACGACCTGTCCGGAGCAAATGCCAAAGACCCGGTCGGCGAACTCGCGGGCATAGGCAACCTGATGCAAGTTGCACAGCACCGCGATGTTCAGATCGTGAGCGGCACGCCGCAGATCGCTCAGAACCACGCGCGCGGTCTTGGGATCGAGACTCGCCACCGGCTCGTCTGCCAGTATGGCGCGTGGCTCCTGTGCAAGCGCGCGTGCCACCCCCACGCGCTGCTGCTGACCCCCCGAGATTCGATCGGCGCGAGTCCAGGCGCGATCGAGCAGCTCGACGCGGTCCAAGGCGCGCGTCGCGATCTCGATGTCGCGTACCGGGAAGATCTGCAAAATGGACTGGAACGTCGACAGGACTGCGAGCCGTCCCGTCAGTACGTTCTTCAGTACCGACATGCGCGGTACCAGATTGTGGTCCTGGAAAATCATGGCTACGTGCCGGCGCACCTCTCGCAGTCCGCGGCGGTCGTTCGGCACCAGCCTGCCGGCAATGCGTACTTCCCCGGCATCGGGCTCGGTAAGACGGTTGATGCAACGCAGGAGCGTGGACTTGCCGGCGCCCGAGGGCCCAAGCACCACAGCCATCTCGCCGCTGCGGACCTCGAGGCTGACTTGCGTCAGCGCCGCGACCTCTCCATAGCGTTTGGTCAGGCCGCGGACTTCGATCATTTGAACTTTTTCAAGTCCAGGTTGAGCACGCGCGCGGCCTCGCGTACCACATCGTAGGTGGCGTCGTTCACGGGTTCCCAGCGTCGCAGGACTCCCTTCGATCCCCACGGTATGTCTCGCATTGAGTAGAACGCGTCGCGAACCCGCTTTTGGAACTCAGGAGGCAGATCACGCCGCATAACGAAGGGCGAACCCGGGATCGGGGCCGAAGTCCAGATGATGTCCACCTCGTCGCGCTTGACTACTCCGCGCGCGACCGCCGCATCGAACAGGCCATCGGCGACCGCCGCCGCATCGACCTTGCCGTTCTGGACCGCAATCGCGCTGGCATCGTGCCCGCCGGAGAAAATCACGTGCGCGAAATCTTTGTCCGGATCGAAACCGATCTTCATCAGCGCGGCCTTCGGGAACAAGTGCCCGGACGTCGAGCTGGGATCGACAAAGGCGAAGTTCTTGCCCTTCAGATCGAGTAAGCCATGAATGCCGCGATCCTTGCGGGCGATGATGTACGCGCGGTAGTAGGTAGTCTGCTTCACGGTTTCAGCCACCGCAAAGGCTTCGACGTCTGCTACCGTCGTCGCCAGAACGTAGGAGAATGGCCCCATGAAAGCGATGTCGAGCCGTTTCGAACGGAGGGCTTCGATCACGCCGTTGTAGTCGGTGGCCACGAACGGCTTGATCTCCACGTTGAGCGATCGCCCCAGCGTGTCGAGGAAGGCCTGGTTGTCGGCAACCATCACCCGCGGATCCTCGGATGGAATCAGCCCGATCGTGAGGGTGTCCGCCGCGGAGACGGGCAGGCCAGAGGCCAGGCCTGCGAGCAGCCAGCAGCGCGCAAGCCGGGTCCGGCCGCGCGACCAAACCAACCTATCCACGAGCTTCCCTCCCGTAGCCGCAGGCGCTCTCTCAGGCGGAGCGCTCATGCCGGTGATGTTACCGTACCGGCGCGACTGGACCACAGGAGGTTTAGGCGATACGGGCGCCTTCGCGCCACGTCATCATCGCTACCGGCACGCCCTCGAACTCGCGCACACGAACGAAGTCGGCACGCTTTCCACTGGCGATTTCGCCGCGATCGTCCAGCTGCACGAGGTGCGCCGGCGTGAAGGTGACTGCGCGTACCGCCTTCGCAAGCGGCCACCCGGCGAGATCGCGCATCAGGAACGCCCCATGCAGCAAGCTGTGCGGTACGTAGTCGGAAGACAAACAGTCGAGCAGATCCTCGCGCGCCAACCCGAGTGCCGAGACGTTGCCAGAGTGGGAGCCGCCGCGGACAAGATTCGGCGCGCCCATGACGATGCCCAGCCCATGCAGCCGCGCGGCGCGTGCGGCCTGCTCCGTCGTCGGAAACTCGGAAATGACGAACCCGGCTTGTACCGCCTCCGACACGTGCTCGGCGACGGTGTCGTCATGGCTGGCGAGCGGGATACGCCGACTGCGGCACAATTCGAGCAAGCCAGACCGATTGCGCTCCGCATTCCGCGCCTGCATCTGCTGCCTTTCGTTGACTACCTGCTCGAGATACTCGTCGCTCCAGCGCTGGTTGCGTTGCGTGTAGATACGGAACCGCTGAACGTCCATCCATTGGCGCTGTCCGGGCGTATGGTCCATGATCGAGACCAACCGCACGGTGGGATCGTCGAGGAACGGCGTCACGACCTCGAGCATGTTGTCGCACGCGATCTCGCATCGCATGTGCAGCAGATGCTCGGCGCGCAGCAGCGCCCGTTGACGCGCATGATGAAGCGCCTGAGTCGCCGCCTGCAGGCCCTGCGCTCGAACCGAATTTTCGTCGAAGTCTCCAACGCCCATGGCGTCGAGCACGGTGGTGATGCCGGCGCTGGAGATCAGCGCATCATGGATCAAGAGGGCGGGCAGGGCGGGCCAGCGCACCCCGGGCCGCGGTTCCAGCTGCTTTTCGAGATTGTCGGTGTGCAACTCGACCAGGCCGGGGATTAGGTAGTCGCCGCCCCAGTCTTCGGCCGCGGCTAGGCTGGTGACTCCCGGCTGCACATCGGTAAAGCGGCCTTCGTGCAATTCGACGGTGCCGAGGACGACTTCGTCCGCCATCGCCACCCGGGCGTTCGTAATCAGTCGCGTGGACAAAGCTTATACGATAGTGAATTGTGGAACTTTTATCATAGCGCACCTGCGTCTGTGCCATGACCCTCCGCTACGCCGTCTATTTCGCGCCCGCCGAATCCACCGCCCTGTGGCAGGCAGCCTGCCAGTGGTTGGGGCGAGATCCCCGGACCGGTAGGTCGCTGGCCCAGCCCGAGGTCGACGGCTGGCCTGCGGAGCGTATCTCGCACCTCACCGCGGCGCCGCGGATGTACGGGTTTCATGCGACCCTGAAGGCGCCCTTCCGACTGGCAGAAGGGCGTACGATTGTGCAGCTCGCGAGCGCCCTCCAACAGATCGCCTTGCGCCTGAAGGCTTTCATCGTCCCACAGCTATCAGTGCGGGTGCTCGACGGCTTTCTTGCGTTGCAGCCAGGCGACGACGACGCCAGGCTGAACGCGGTGGCCGATGCGTGCGTCGTCGAGCTGGAGAGCTTTCGTAGGCCGCCGCCAGCGGAGGAACTCGCGCACCGGCGCGGGACGCGTCTGAGCCCGCGGCAGGATCAACTGCTGCTGCAATTCGGTTATCCGTACGTGCTGGATCAATTCCGATTTCACATGACGCTGACAGAGCGGCTGTCGGATGCGGACGCTCGTGTCCTGGCCCCGTGGTTGCGCGACTATTTCGCTGCTGCGCTGTCGTTTCCGCTGCGATGCGAAGACCTCTGCCTGTTCGTCCAAGATGGTCCAGGCGAGGCTTTTCAGCTCCTGCAGCGGTTTCCTCTTGACATCCGCTAAGCTCGCTCGCCGCAACGCGTTCTCCCTGTGCGCGGAGCATGGGCATGCTCCTTGCCTTTTCGAGTGTCAATGGAAGCAGGATCGAAAATGCATCAGGAGCTGAGTTCGGGAGAGTGTTCATGCCGTTGCTGATCGCACTGACCGCCTTCATTCAGGCGTTCTTCTTGTTTCATGTGTTCCGCACCGGAC
>Ga0335085_10011397_pt1 | contig 13200 bp, 11 predicted proteins | sample Lox_Sample_45_FD_206712 | JGI IMG/M metagenome (GOLD analysis project Ga0335085, IMG submission 206712) | Soil microbial communities from Loxahatchee National Wildlife Refuge, Florida, United States - Lox_Sample_4.5 | ecosystem: Environmental > Terrestrial > Soil > Wetlands | place: USA...
ATCTGCATATTTCTCCTTTGGAGTAAGGCGAGCTGGCCTAAAGGACGATGGGTCAGCACACCTCGAGTGTGCTCGCATCTCCTCCATCCAGTGTCCCTGCGAGAAGGACGTGGGTAGGGACCCTCATTGTCCGTGGCGCCGATGGCTCAGCACGCGGCCCTGCGAGGTACTCAAGTAGGATCGCACCATCTGTCCCAATTTTGAAGGCGGTCCAACGCCTCAGACGCGACTATGGCCCGACGTGGAACGTCCCGGCCGAACTGACGTCACGAGAGGAGTTCCCGACATACACGGTGTAGTCACCCGCGGCTGTCATCCAATTGCCAGAAGTCGTGTCCCAGTATGATAAGGGATGAGACGTATCGCTTGTTTGGATTGTAACCACTACATGCTGTTGCTCGTTTGCCTGAAGAAGGACTTTCTTCCATGCCACCAGCCGCTTCGGAGACTCCCCCACACCTTGGGGTAATCCCAGATAAACCTGTGCGACTTCTTCTCCGGCGCGGCCCCCCGTATTCTTCACGTCGAAACTGACTTGAAAGCCACTGGCCGACGCAGCCGCCGTCAATTGCCGGTTGGAGATCGAAAAGTTTGTATAGGAGAGTCCATACCCAAACGGAAAAAGCGGCTGTATTGCCTGCGCGTCGAACCACTTGTACCCAACGTCGAATCCCTCCACCGTGTAGTCAACCTCGAAAGGTGCTGTGGAATCGGGCGGATCGGGAATCGGAATGATCGGCCTAGGCAAGTCCGTGATGCTAGCAGGAAATGTAATCGGGAGTTTGCCAGAAGGATTGACATCGCCGAACAGTATATTGGCGATCGCCTCACCCCCGCGCTGCCCCGGATACCACGCTTCCAGCACCGCGCCTACGCTGGAAAACCACGGTATCACACGGGCTCCTCCGTTCTCCATCACCACGATGGTCTGCGGATTCGCCGCCGCGACCGAGGTCACCAGGGCATTCTGGTCGTCTGAAAAACTGAGATCTACCGATTCCATCCCCTCGCTCTGCCAATCGTTCACAAAGACGATCGCAACGTTGGAGGCTGCCGCCAGAGCCCCTGCCCTGACAGGGTCCGTCCCATCGTCGAACTGCACCGAGACCCCGGGAGCCTTGAGCTGGATCGCTGCCAGAGGAGACGATGGATCGTAGATCTGCGACGAATTGGTGCAGGCCAGTCCTCCAGGTGGAGGAGTGTACGGCGGACATGCAGGAGGCAGCGTAAGAGCGGCTCCTCCCACCGGCGACGTTTGTGCGGAACCACCGCCTGATAGCACCCCAACGTCGGCGTGAGCCCCGATCACGGCGATTGAGCTCAGACTCGACGAACTCAGTGGCAATATCTGCGCGGCGTTCTTCAGCAGCACTGCGCCCTTCTCTTCAATCTCCTGCGCGATTGCAGCGTCCCCAGCCGTATCAATCGGTTGGACCGATCGAGGATGGTCGAACACTCCAGCCGCGTACATGGCCCGTAAGATTCGGTGAACCATGTTGTCGAGCCGTGATTGTGGCAGGTCGCCGTTTTGCACGGCAGTTTTCAGACCCTCACCCCAGATCCCGCCGAAGTAGTATTGCCCGGGCTGTTCCTGGTCCAGCCCGGCTTTCGCCGAAGCGACCGAGCTTTGCGTCGCGTACCAATCGGAGAGCACGAAACCGCGGAATCCCCAATCTTGTTTGAGAACCTTGTTTAAAAGATGATCGTTCTCGCATGCGTAGATGCCGTTCACCAGATTGTAAGCACACATCACCATCTGGGCGTTCGAGTCCTTCAGCGCGATCTCGAAAGCCAGCAGGTCACTCTCACGCGCTGCGCGTTCATCGATGACGGAATTCGCTGACGTGCGAGCGGTCTCTTGGTCGTTGAAGGCAAAATGCTTCACCCCGGCGATGATGAATTGATCCTGAATCGCGCGAAGATGCGCCGCAGCCATTTTCCCAACAAGAATTGGATCTTCTCCCCTGGTCTCAAAGGTGCGGCCGTTGCGCGGCTCGCGGCTCGTCAGATTGAGGTTGCCTCCGAGAGCCACGCTCACGCCGTACGCGCTAAGCTCCTTACCCGCCACTTGGCCGAACTTGTAGGCTTCATCCGTATCCCAACTGGCGGCGTTCGCCAGGCCAGAAGGAAGGCCTGTGCCCTGCCCCATGCTGGTTCCCACTCCAAGACTACCGTCTTGAAAGAAAAGGTCGGGAATGCCGAGCCGCGGAATGCCCGGCACCCATCCCACGGCTCCGCGCGGGCCGAAAGGATTACTCAGATCAAGCCCGCCATGGACCAATTGGATCTTTTCGTCCAGCGTCATCTGCGACAACAGCAGGTCAGCACGCTGATCGGGGTCCGTCACAGGAGGAGGTGGTGACGGAGGCGGGGTGGTCGATGAACTTCCGCCGCCACAACCCAATGCAAGACTCAATAGCGCGATCGTGGTTGCCAAACTCGGTTTTGACATGGCAAGTTTCGCGGCATTCTACCGCGTTCTGCCGCTGGGACACAGTGAGGCAAACCTACTTCGAATAGCCGTTTTTTCGCCCTACGGCGGTGGATGCTTCGTATCGAGAGCGTAGTTCCGTGCCGCCCCAAATCCCGCCACGCTGATGTGGATGATAGATACCCACCGTTCCAGCTTGTGATGTCCCGTCCGATGAAACGCATATGAAATGCCGATGGAGGTTACGGTCGCTGCCGCCTCAAGTGCAGCAAAACCGGCATGGTTATCGACGACCTCCTGCGGCAGAAGAATCTCTTCCCTGCCCCGTCGCAGCATATTCATCGTCGACGTGTAATCGAGCATCCGCATGACGCCCACACCCGCGAACAACATGATGTTCTCTCGATCCCAAAAAGCATGCACGCGAGGCGGAAGTGGCACGAGGGGAAGATATGTTGGGGGCCGAGCGTGCAGCGGAAGTTCGACTTCAATGTCAGGCGCCTGTGGGTTGGAAATCTCGGCAGCACCCTGCGCCCAGCAAACGCGCGGCAGCAGGAGCATGGCGAAAAGCAGGGCCGTTGCCAATTCCAGTCTTACCGAGAACAAGTCATCTCCGGTTTGCTCCTGATCATCGTTCGGTCCTTTTTTTCGATGTCGTGCTGGGCGGCGTTCAGGCCGCGAAGAGCCTGTCCTGAGCTTGTCGAAGAGACCTAATGTATTTTGCTCAATAGCGCCGCTCGCTTATTCTTCAGGACCTTCTTTTATAATTGATAATTTCTCTGCCAGCACAGGAGGCCGATAAGCATGGCGTCGTACAACGGAATCGCAGCCCCGGCGGATGGAAAGCCGATCACCTACACCACGGGAACGTATCATGTGCCGGATCGTCCGATCATTCCGTTTATCGAAGGTGACGGCACCGGCCGCGATATCTGGAAGGCCTCCGTCCGCGTCTTTAATGCTGCTGTCGAAAAAGCCTATCAGGGGAAACGTTCCGTCGCCTGGTACGAAGTTTTCGCCGGCGAGAAAGCGAAGGCCCGTTTTCAAACCTGGCTTCCCGATGACACGGTCAATGCGATTCGCGAGTTTCGTGTTGCTATCAAAGGGCCCCTCACCACGCCTGTCGGCGGAGGCATCCGCTCGCTCAACGTTGCGCTGCGGCAGATTCTCGATCTCTATGCCTGCGTACGACCCGTGAAGTACTACCAGGGAGTGCCCTCGCCGGTGAAGCATCCCGAGCGCATGGACGTCGTCATCTTTCGCGAGAACACCGAAGACGTCTACGCTGGAATCGAATGGGAACAGGGAACGCCCGAAGTCGCGCGCCTCATCGAATTCCTCAACAAAGACATGCTGAAGGGGGGCAAGAAACAGGTTCGCCTTGACTCCGGCGTGGGTATCAAGCCAATTTCCGTCAGTGGCACTAAGCGCCTGGTGCGGATGGCTGTTCAACACGCGCTCGAAAATGGCCGTAAGACGGTCACTCTGGTCCACAAAGGCAACATCCAGAAGTTCACCGAAGGCGCGTTTCGCAAATGGGGATACGAACTGGCGACCGAAGAATTTCGCGACAAGGTCGTGACCGAACGCGAAAGCTGGATCATCGACAACAAGGACAAGAATCCCGGCCTCACAATCGCGCAAAGCGCGGAACGCGTTGAGCCCGGCATGGAATTCGCCCCGCCCGAGTTTCGCCAGGCGGTCGAAAAAGAAGTTCACCAAGTTCTCGAAGCCATCTACTCCACTCACGGTCACGGCACCTGGAAGAAGAAACTGATGATCAACGACCGCATCGCCGACTCCATCTTCCAGCAGGTGGTCACCCGCGCCGATGAATACAGTGTTTTCGCAACGCCGAACCTGAATGGCGACTACATTTCCGACGCCTGCGCCGCCCAGGTTGGCGGACTTGGCATCGCGCCCGGCGCCAACATCGGAGACGGCTATGCCATCTTCGAAGCGACCCACGGCACCGCGCCCAAGTACGCCGACAAAGACGTCATCAATCCCGGTTCTGTCATGCTTTCGGGAGTGATGATGTTCCGTTTCCTGGGCTGGGGCGAAGCGGCCGACCTGATCGAGCGCAGCCTGGAACGCACCATCGAGCAAAAGAAAGTGACCTACGATTTCGAGCGCCTGATGCCCGGCGCAACGAAGGTCAGCACCAGCGAATTCGCCAGCTCGATGATCGAGAACATGGCCGCGCGAGCGTTGAGTACGGCATAGTTCGAGCAGTCAGCACTCAGCGATCAGCATTCAGTTTCGCAAGAAAGGTTGGCGCGATCCGCCGGGTCCCGGAACTGAATGCCGAGTGCTGAACGCTGAGTGCAGTCTCCGAAAGGAAAACTTCATGCGCAAAAAAGTAACCATTGTAGGCTCTGGCAACGTCGGCGCCACCGCCGCTCATTGGATCGCCTCCAAAGAACTGGCTGACGTCGTGCTCATCGACATCATCGAAGGTGTGCCCCAAGGCAAGGGCCTGGACCTGCTCGAAGCCATGCCGATCGAGAAGCGCGATTCGCACGTGGTCGGCACCCAGGACTATGCCGACACCGCTGATTCCGACATCGTCGTCATCACCGCTGGCATCCCCCGCAAGCCCGGCATGAGCCGTGACGACCTTCTCAACACCAACCACAACATCATGAAGGACGTGGTCAGCAAGGTCGTTAAGTATTCGCCGAACTGCATCCTCATCATCGTCTCGAACCCTCTCGACGCCATGGCGCAAGCTGCTTACAAGATGAGCGGATTCCCTCGCGAGCGCGTGATCGGGATGGCGGGCGTGCTCGATTCCGCACGCTTCCGCACGTTCATTGCGCAAGAACTCAAGGTGAGCGTTGAGAACGTGACCGCTTTCGTTCTCGGCGGTCACGGCGACACCATGGTCCCTCTTCCGCGGTATTCCACTGTCGCCGGAATTCCGATCACCGAACTGCTGGAACCGGAAGTCGTCGACCGCCTCGTCCAAAGAACACGCGACGGCGGCGCCGAGATCGTGAAGTATCTCAAGACCGGCTCTGCCTACTACGCGCCTTCTGCCGCGGTTACCGAGATGGTAGAGGCCATTTTGAAGGACAAGAAGAAGATCCTCCCCTGTGCCGCATTTTTGCAGGGAGAGTACGGCGTGCATGGTCTCTTCGTCGGTGTGCCGGTGAAGTTGGGGGCGAAGGGCATCGAACAGATCATCGAGATCAACCTCACCCCGGAAGAGAAAACCGGCGTCGCCAAAAGCGCCGCCGCCGTCAAGGAACTGGTGGACGTGATCAGGGTTTAGGAGCCGCACCAAGCCAATCTCGTTACCTGTGTGTGGCGGGCACTCCGGCCCGCTTACCGCTTTCGCACATTAAAACGGGACGGTCGGAGCCCTTTCAATGGTTGACCATGGTCCATGACCATGGTACGATTCAACCGTGAAGGAAATCGCTATTTCCGAGTTTAAGGCGAAATGCCTGGGCATCCTCGAAGAGGTCCGCAAGACACGCAGACCCATTCGCGTTACCCGCTTCGGCCAACCCGTTGCCGAAGTCGTTCCGCCCGCTCCGCCCAAACCCTCGGGAAGGCGGCTGGGGTGCATGGCGGGAACCGCTGAGATTCTGGGAGACATCGTTGGTCCGATCGGGACTCTGGATGACTGGGACGCTTGGCGGAAATGAAGTACCTCCTCGACACCCATGTTTGGCTGTGGATCTCAATCCAGCCCGATCGCCTTTCCAACCGCCTAAGGAAGGTTCTTTCCGACCCACAAAGTGAGTTATGGATGTCGCCTATCAGTGTTTGGGAGCTGACGCTCTTGTGCCGGAAGGGACGGTTCCGAGTGAATCCAGATATTCCCACCTGGGTTGCTCGCACTTTTTCGGATCTACACCTCACCGAAGCGCCACTCACGGTCGAAGTGGCCCTCGCCATTCCATCAATCGGCTTCGCGCACGGTGACCCGGCCGATCACTTCCTTGCGGCGACCGCCAAAGTATTCGATCTCACTCTGGTGACCGCCGACGAAACGCTGCTCCGCACGCCCGGCGTCAAAGTCTTGTCGAACCGGTGAAGCCTGGATCCGTCCTCCTTGCACATACCAGGTACCTAACAAGAGCCTCTCGTCGCTCTTGCGGATATTCGGCGCCCTCTTCCACTGTGGCGTGCGGATAGATATAGTGGGTTGGGCCAACCTTCGCAATGGACTTTGATCAGCTTGAGATTTTCCTGGAAGTTGCGCGTCTTTCCAGTTTTTCCCGTGCCGCCGAGAAGCGGTTCCGGACGCAGCCGGCGATCTCTTCTCAAATCCGCGCTCTCGAAGAAGAGGTCGGAGCGCGCCTGCTCGACCGCTCTGGCGGGCGCGTTTCTCTCACTGCCGCTGGAAAGCTGTTTTTCAAATACGCCGAAGACACACTGGAGCAGCGCCGCGTTATTCTCACGTCCATTGCCGAAACCGAGAGCGTGCCTCGCGGCGAGATTGTAGTCGGCGCGAACGAAGGCACTTGCCTGCATATCTTGCCGGAAGTATTCTCCGAATTTCGTCGCAACTATCCCGATGTGGCCGTGGGCATCAAACGCGCTGATTATGCTCGGATTCTCGAATCCATTCTTGAGAATGCGGTCGATTTCGGCGTGGTCTCACTACCTGTGAACGACAACCGCCTCCAGGTCCACATGATCCATCGTGATGAGCTTGTCGTCATCACTCCGCCGAACCATCCGCTCTCCGGGAAGAAGAGCGCTACGGTCAAGGAGGTTGCCGCCTATCCCCTGGTCGTGCCCAAAGCCGGGCACACTCGCGATGCGCTCGAAGCACTCTTCTACGATCATCACGTGAAGCCCCGCTTCGCCATGGAACTGGATTCGAGCGAACTGCTAAAACGCTTTGTGGCGGCAGATGTCGGCGTCGGTTTCATTGCGCGCTCCAACATCCAGGAAGACATTCGTGCCAACGCACTGTCGGCTGTCGAATTGTCCGATGGCCAGATCCGGCGCGATCTGGCGCTGGTTTTTCGTAAAGACAAGTCTCTCAGCCGGGCGGCCCAAGCTTTTATTGACATCGCCGTGAAGAAGAAGAACTTTCCCGCCACGGCCACTGCCGCTGCATCCAAACGTTCTCGATGACCAGGTCTTTGGTTCTTCCGCTTGCTTTATCGTTCCTGTGGCTCCCCTTGGCTGCGCAGAAGCGCGCGACGGGAGCAGCCTCCGTTACCTCGTACAAGTTGCTCGAGATCAAGGTCACGGGAACAGAGCGCTATACCGGTAAAGACATTCTCCCGGCGATCGGCCTGCAGATTGGCCAAAACGTGGGCGAGGGAGACTTCAAGGAAGCGGTGCGGCGCCTTGGCGAGACGGGATTGTTCACCAGCGTCGCCTATTCTTTCACCTTTTCCTCATCGGGAACCAAACTCGAATTCCAGCTCCAGGACCTCGACGAGAAGAAAATGGTTCCCGTTCACTTCGAGAATTTTGTCTGGTTCAGCGACGCAGAGCTTTCCCAGCAACTTGCCAAGCGTGTTCCTTTATTCAAAGGGAAACTCCCTGTCGCCGGCGGACTCATCGATCAAGTCACTGAAGCTCTGCAGGCCATGCTCGACGAGAAACAGATTCCGGGCCGCGTCGACTACCTGCGCGAGGCCCCCACCGAAGGCGCGGACGTCACCGGCTTTGCATACAGGGTTCCTGACCTGGCGATTCGGATTCACGACGTGGAATTCCGCGGAGCGTCTCCAGAGTTTGTTCCGCTTCTCACCGCGGCTGCTCAGAAAATGATTGGAGCTGATTACGTCCAATCGTCATTGGGCGTGATTGCAAACGTCGACCTTCTTCCGGTCTATCTGCAACGTGGATATTTGAAGGCATCGTTTGGGCCCAGCGATGCGCGTGTGCTGTCAGCGCCCGCGAAAAGGTCTGACGACAAAGATACCCAGGTGGATGTCGTCGCAGTTTTCCCCGTCGATGCAGGCAAGCTCTACTCGGTCTCCGATGTGGCGTGGACAGGCAACACCGCGTTTCCCTCCGCGCAACTCCAACCGCTGATTCATCTGTCGCCAGGCCAGCCGTCCGACGCGGTTCGCCTCACTCGCGATCTGGAGAGCGTGACCAGGCTCTATCATGTCCAGGGTTACATGGCGGCCCGCATCAACCCGAGCCCCAAGTTCGACGACGAGAAGTCTACGGTCCATTATGATCTGGTTGTCTCCGAAGGCGATCGCTTCAAGATGGGTGAGCTCGACATTGCGGGACTCGATTCTCAATTGAAAGCACGTTTGGAGGAGGCTTGGGCGCTCCGCGAAGGCGAGCCCTACAACGCTGACTACCCGCGGAAGTTCATCAAAGACAACATGGGCCTTCTTCCCGAGTTCACCAAGTGGAACATCAGCGTTCACGAAGCGGTCAATGAGAAAGACAAAACCGTCGATGTCACGGTGAAATACAGCCCCCGCTGATTCGGAAAAAAGTCTGCCACCGCGAGCGTTTGTGAATCTAAACTAGAACTGGTCTCATAAATAGTTTGCAGGGGGTTGGAGGGCTTACCTCAGGGGCTGAAAGCCCAGCGTTTCTACGGCCGGTAGCGGCACGACTGAAGTCGTGCCCTTCCCAAAACCCATTTATGAGACCAGTTGTAGTGTGATGTCACGGGGTCGTGGGCTGAATCCATCAGAATTATCTTAGGAGAAAGTCGAAGATGAAATCACGTAGCCTGATTTTTGCGTTTCTTGGCGCCATGCTTATCGTCGGTCTTACCGCTCTCCCCACGTTTGCCGCCGACAAGACCCTGAGCGGAAAGGTCAGCGACACAATGTGCGGGGCCAAGCATGCTATGGCCGGCAACGACGCCGACTGCACTCGGGCCTGTGTGAAACAGGGATCGAAGTACGCACTCGTAGTCGGAGACAAAGTTTACACACTTGAGACTTCCGACAAGGCGGCCCTCGACAAACTCAACTCCCTCGCGGGCGCGACCGCCAAAGTTACCGGCGACATCAAAGGCGATTCCATCGCGGTGAAGTCGGTAGCGGCGGGATCGTAAAGAAAAATCAAGCTGCTGGCCTCCAGCACTGGCGGAGGGACTGGCTCGCTGGAGGCTAGTGGCTGGCGGCTAGTAGCCTTGACGCACCCGCCTGACCTCGCTGGCGGCTCCATTGACAGCCGTCCGCATCCTCTGATATTCCAAAAGATCTCTTCTTCGCAATCTTCCGGGTACTCGAACATGGTTGGCATTCGCACTCGCGATCTGCGCAAGGTCTACAGCTCTGCGCCGCCTCCCGGAGCCGTAGCTGCCTTCGGTCCGCCTGCGGCCCGCGGCAAGGCACCGAAGCAGCCTAAGCCACAAATCGTTGCCCTCGATGGCCTGACTCTGGATGTCCATGCGAGCGAAGTCTTTGGGCTCCTCGGGCCGAATGGGGCCGGCAAATCTACCACCGTCGGAATCCTCACGACTCGGGTGCGTCCGACAGCAGGCCAAGCCTGGATCGGCGAGCACGATGTCTGGGAAAACCAGGTCGCTGTCAAACGCCTGATTGGTGTCGTCGCGCAGCGTCCCAATCTCGATTTTTCCCTGACCGCACGCGAGATCCTGCTCTTCCACGGCGCCTACTTCGGTCTCGATTCTGCAGAGCGTGCACGCCGCGCCGAGAATCTGCTCGACCGCTTCAAGCTCCGCGACCGCGGCGACCAGATGGTGCGCGGGTTCTCCGGCGGCCTCATGCAACGCCTCTCGATTGCGCGCGCCATGATGCACGATCCGCAGGTGCTTTTCCTCGACGAACCGAGCGCCGGCCTTGATCCCCAGACGCGTCTGTTGTTGTGGGAGATCATCCGCGAATACAACCAGAGCGGAAAGACAATTCTTCTCACGACACACAACATGGAAGAAGCAGACGCACTGTCGCACCGCCTTGCCATCATCGATCATGGACGCAACATCGCGCTTGGAACGCCGAAGGAACTGAAGGCCTCCGTGCCGGGTGGCTTTCTGTTGCGGCTACGCTTTGGGCAGCAATCCGAAGGCTTGATCGATCGGCTCAAGGTGCTCGCCGGAGTGCGCGAGGTTCGCGCCACCGATCACGATGGCTCTGCCGACTTGTATGCCGACCGCGGGGGTTCGCTGATCCCGGAAATTGCCAGTCTGGCTTCAACAGCCGGCGTCGAATTGCACGACGTGCATATTTCTGAACCCAGTCTCGAGAATCTTTTCCTCCACCACACTGGAAGGAGCCTGCGGGAATGAATTGGAAAGCCTTCCTGGCCATGCTCGCCCGCGACGCGCATGTGGCACGTCGCAACGCCTTCGTGCTGGTGCTGCAGACTTTCCTGCAGCCGCTGATGTTCGTCTTCATCTTTGGTCGCGTCATGGTGCGCAGCGGCTACATGCCGGAAGACTATAAGAGTCTGCTCCTGCCCGGCATCATGGCCATCAGCATGGTGTTCACCGGCATTTGGGCTGTCGCCATGCCGCTGATCGCTGAATTCCAGTGGACGCGAGAAATCGAAGATCGCCTACTCGCACCCATGGACATCGCCTGGGTAGCTGTAGAGAAGGTGCTAGCCGGTACTCTGCAAGCGCTCATTGCCGGTTTGATCGTCATGCCGCTGGCCTGGCTGATCCTCAGGCCAGGCGTGCAATTCAACCTGCAAACCCCGGTGACATTTGTTTGCGTCACCGTGCTCGTCGCGCTATTCGCGTCTTGCGGAGGCCTTGCTCTCGGGTGCAGTGTAAACCAGACTCACATCGGCCTGATGTTCAGCATGGTGCTGACACCGATGATTTTCTTTGGCTGCACCTACTATCCGTGGAGCGCATTGAACAACTTTCCGATCTTGCAGAAAGCAGTTCTGGTGAATCCTCTTGTGTATGCGAGTGAGGGTCTGCGTGGGACTCTCGTGCCTCAGTCTCCTCATCTGTCACTCGCGGCCGTGTTGCTTGTGTTGACCGTCTTTGACGCCGCGTTCCTTGTCGTGGGCCTCCGGCAATTTCGCAATAAAGCCATCAGCTAGTTGACCGCCGGAAATCCTCGTCAGTCCTTCGTCGATCTTCGTGGTTGATCACTTCTCATCTCCAAGCGAGAACTCCGCCGGAATCGGCGAAGAACATCCGGCGCAAAACAAAACCGGCGGCCGCAGCCGCCGGTACGTCTCGCAAGATGAGGTTTTAGTTCTGCTGCTGGTCCTCGCGCCGCTTCAAAGTCGGACGATCATCGTCGCTCGACTGCTGGTCGCCACCGTTCTTGCTCTTATCGGTGGTGGAAGCTCGCCGCAGTGTGGGCTTGTTCCCTTCCCTGTCGTCGACAACCTTATGCCGGTTCTCAATGACCGCCAGCCGCGCCTTTACGTCGTCAAACTCCGAAGTCGACACAATGTACTGCGGCCGCGCCGGAAGGATCGTCGCAATCTCCTGCTGCGATTTTTCGATGCGATCGGGGGTCTGGGGATGGCTGGCGAAGACCTTGGCCATCGTGCCCGGCGTCTTCTTTTCTTTCGCCTGCAATTTCTCGAAGAACGTCACGAACGCCTGCGGATCGTATCCTGTCTTGTACATATACTGCACGCCAAGATAGTCAGCTTCACTTTCGAAACCGCGTGAAAATTGCATAAACGTCATCGGCAGCGCCAGGCTGGCCGCTGAACGCACGGCGTATCCAATACCGCCGCCGACAAAGATCAGAGGAATCGTTCCAATATTCGCCCAATTCGCGCGCGTCATCTGCCGGGTTGCGTGACGCGCCGCGACGTGCGCAATCTCGTGAGCCATGACGCCGGCAAGTTCGGCTTCTTCGTCCGCAGCCAGGATCAGTCCCGAGTTCACATAGAAGAACCCGCCGGGCAGCGCAAACGCATTCACCTCATCGGAGTCCACTACCTTGATCGTAAACGGCACCTGCGCGTCGGAATTGCGAACCAGGTTCTGCCCAATCCGGTTCACGTACTCGTTTACCACCGGGTCCTGCACCAGCTTTACGCTCGCCTCGACCTGCTGGGCGTATTCTTTTCCCATCCGAATCTCGGACTCCAGCGAGTACCAGTTGCCCGCACCGCGATGGCCCATATTCCGGTTGCCGATCGCGTCGACGTCATTCTTGCCGCCATCGTGCTTGACCTTGCTGTCGTCGGGCAACTGCACCGGCTGTTCGGCTTGCGGCGATGCTTGAGTGGCCGACGAGTCCTGCTGCTGAGCACTCTGGTCTGGCGGGTTCTGGCTTTGGGGTTCCTGGGCTACTGAGGCTGGAACGCCGAGAGCCAACAAGAGAAGCGGAATCAATAATTTACGGAACGTCATGCGAAACTCTCCCCAGCGCAACCTGACCGGTTAACCTGATTATACTCCGGAGCACAAGCCTCATCTGGCGAAATTGCTCACTTCATTGGACGCGCCGAGGACGCCCGGAGTTACTTCTGATTTTCAAAGCAAGTGCTTGAAGATGAACTTTTTCCCACTGTTTGACCGCGGCGGTGTACCATTTCGCGTTTCCGCAGTCACGGAGCCTCCACATGCTCAACCGTCGCAGTTTCCTTTCGTCTTCCATGGCCGCCGGCACCGCTCTCGCCCTTCGTAGCGGACTCTGGGCGCAACTCCAGTCGTTGCCCTCGAAACTCCCCGATCGTTCCCTTTACGATTCAAACGAGGACGTCTACTGGAGCGAACTCCGCAAGCAGTTCCTCATCCCCGCTGACGAGATTTATCTAAACAACGGTACGGTGGGATCCAGCCCAGCGCCGGTCCTTCGTGCCGTCTTCGAAGGCTACGAGGCCTGCGAAAAACTGAACGAGGCCGACCCCGAAGACTACCCCAT
>Ga0335085_10011399_pt1 | contig 13199 bp, 9 predicted proteins | sample Lox_Sample_45_FD_206712 | JGI IMG/M metagenome (GOLD analysis project Ga0335085, IMG submission 206712) | Soil microbial communities from Loxahatchee National Wildlife Refuge, Florida, United States - Lox_Sample_4.5 | ecosystem: Environmental > Terrestrial > Soil > Wetlands | place: USA: Florida...
GACCGTGTTCGGCAACGTCCGGGCGTACAACCTGGCCACCAAGACCTGGTCGACGCTGCCGAACATGGCCGAACCACGGCACGGGATGGGCGCGGCGGTGGTCGGGAACACCATCTACTCCATCGACGGGGCGTCCCTGCCCGGGCACGCCGGATCCACCCGCACCCTGCAGCTCCTCCGCTTCACGATCAAGTAGGCCGCGGCCGGCGGCGATCACCCGCCGCGGCCCGGTTACCTGGTGCGGAGGCCAGGGCAGCGGCGCCAGCGCCGCCTGGTGTGACGCCGCCATCCGCGGCGCCGGGCGCGGTGCTGCCGTCGCGGCCAGACGGCCAGATGGTTCGTGAGGTGGACGGGCAGCGCTCTACCGAATGTTCGGCCCACCGGACGGAAGTGCTGGCACGGACCCGGCCGGAGCGCTGTGCAGCCTGGCCGCAGGTGGGGTAGGTATCGCGCGTGTTCAGGCTCGACCCGGCGGCAGAGGATGAGGTGCGGCGGCGCCTTGGCCACCAGGAGGCTGACGCCTTCCTGGCCCGCCTGGAGCACCTGTCGTTCGACATCGCCGAGCCGCTCGGGCAGGTTTACGGCGGCGTCGCCGACCTGACCGGCTTGGTGACCGAGCTTGTGCTCGACGCGCTGAAGGCGGCCGCCGAGCGACCGATGGCCCTGCGGCTGCTCGATCGCCGCCGTGAGATCGATCCGGCCTGGTTCCAGCGGTCCCGGATGGTCGGCTACGTGTGTTACGCCGACCGGTTCGCCGGCTCCCTGCCGGGCGTCCGGCGGCACCTGGATTACCTGGCCGAACTCGGCGTCACCTACCTGCACCTGCTGCCGCTGCTCAGGCCGCGCGAGGGGGAGAACGATGGCGGCTACGCCGTGGAGGACTACGACGCGGTGGACCCGCGGGCCGGCAGCATGGCCGACCTGGAGGCGCTCGCCGGCGATCTGCGTGAGCGCGGCATCGCGCTGTGCGTCGACCTGGTCCTCAACCACACCGCACGCGAGCACGAATGGGCACGCAAGGCCGCCGCCGGGGAGCCGGCCTACCGCGAGATGTACCTGATCTATCCCGACCGCACCCAGCCCGACGCCTACGAGCGGACGCTGCCGGAGGTTTTCCCCGATACGGCGCCCGGCAGCTTCACCGAGGTGCCGGGGCTGGGCTGGGTGTGGACGACGTTCCACGACTATCAATGGGATCTGAACTACGCCAACCCCGCCGTCTTCCGCGCCATGCTGGGGACGATGCTCGCCCTGGCCAACCACGGCATCGACGTGCTGCGGCTGGACGCGGCGCCGTTCCTGTGGAAGCGGATGGGCACCGACTGCCAGAACCAGCCGGAGGCCCACCTGCTGCTGCAGGCGTTCCGCGGCCTGGCGCGGCTGGCCGTGCCCGGCCTGGTCCTCGAGGCCGAGGCCATCGTCGGCCCGGACATGCTGGTGCAGTACCTCGGCGGGCACGACCGGTACCGCCCGGAGTGCGACCTGGCCTACGACAACCAGCTCATGGTGATGCTCTGGTCGACGCTGGCGACCCGCGACGTGCGTCTCGCCGAGCACGCGCTCGCGCGCCGCCGGCCCCCACCGGTGCCGACCGCCTGGGTTTCCTACCTGCGCTGCCACGATGACATCGGCTGGGCCGTGTCCGACGCCGACGCCGCCTCCGCCGGGCTCGGCGGTCCCGCCCACCGGCGGTTCCTCAGCGACTTCTACGCCGGGCGGTTCCCGGGCTCCTTCGCCCGGGGCGCCCTGTTCCAGGAGAACCCGGTCACCGGCGATGCCCGCGTCTCCGGCACCACCGCTTCGCTGTGCGGCATCGAGGGCGCCCTGGCCGCCGGTGACCCCGGAGAGCTCACCCTCGCCATCAGGCGGCTGGAGTCGATGTATGCCGTCGTCTTCTCCTTCGGCGGCATCCCGCTGATCTACATGGGCGACGAGCTGGGGATGTGCAACGACCGCCGGTGGCGGGAGGACCCGGCGCACGCCGGCGACAACCGGTGGATGCACCGGCCGCCGATGGACTGGGCCCGGGCCGCCCGGCGCGGCGACCCGGGCACGCTGGAGGGCCGCGTCTTCGCCGCGGTCCAGGGGCTGGCCGGCGCCCGGCGTTCGCTGCTCGCCCTGCGCTCGGGCGGGGTGACCGAGATCTTGCCGGCCGATAACCCGAGCGTGCTGGCGTACCGCCGGGTTCACCCGCGCAGTGCCCCGTTCCTCTCGCTCACCAACTTCAGCGACACCGCCCAGTCGGCCGACGCCGGGATCATCGCCCGGGCCGGCCTGCGCCAGCCCCGGTGCGTGCATTCGACCAGCGGTGATCTTGTCATCGGCGCGGGCCGGATAGAGCTGCCGGCGTGGGGCTTCGCCTGGCTCACCGGTACGTGACCCATCCGGAGGTGCTCCATCGAGAGGGATGGTCGCATGATCACTGTCGTCGGCGAGTCGCTCGTGGACGTGGTCGCCCGCCAGGGCCACGGTGAGCTCACCGTCCACCCGGGGGGCAGCCCGGCCAACGTCGCCGTCGCGCTCAGCCGGCTCGGGCAGCGCACGGCGCTGATAACGCAGATCGGAGCCGACGACTACGGCGCCCTCATCCGCGCGCACCTGGAGCGCAACGGCGTCGGGGTGACCCTCGCGGGCCCGCCGGGCCCGCCCACCAGCCGGGCGCTGGCCAGGCTCGACGCCCGGGGGGCCGCCAGCTACGAGTTCGAGCTCAGCTGGGATGTGCGGGGACTGCGGCTCGCCGAGAGCAGCGCCGCCGTGCACATCGGCTCCCTCGGGGTGATGCTCGCACCCGGCGGTGAGCAGGTGCTGCGGCTGGCGGAATCCGCGTGCCGCAGTGGCGACGTCGTCGTCAGCTATGACCCGAACGCCCGGCCGTCGGTGACGCCGGACCGCCAGGAGGTGGCCGCCATCGCGGAGAGGGCGGCCGCCAGCGCCCACATCGTGAAGATGAGCGATGAGGACCTGGCGTTCCTGTTCCCGGGCATCACGCCCGCGCAGCTCGCCGCGAGGCTGCTCGCCGGCGGCCGGCCCACCCAGCTCCTGGTCATCACGATGGGCCGCGACGGGGCGACGGCGGTGACGCGGAGCTCACGTTTTGCCGTCCCGGCCGTCCCGGTGGTGGTCGTGGACACCGTCGGGGCCGGTGACACGTTCACCGCCGCGCTGCTCGCCGGGCTGGCCGAGGCCGGCCAGCTGTCGCCGGAGGCGCTCGCCGGGCGCGTGGCTGGAGAGCCGGACCTGCTGCGCGACGTCGTGGGCCAGGCGCTGGCGGCGGCGGCGCTGACCTGCACCCGCCCGGGAGCCGACCCGCCGACGGCCGGCCAGCTGAAGCGCTTCCTCGCGACGGCCGGGACGACGGGCACCGGGAGCCGCGGGCGCGATCAGGCGTGACGTCGCGGCGCCCGCCGGTGGCGGCGGATGGGCGCTGGCGGCACAGGTCAGGGCCGCTGGCCCTGGCGCTCCATCTCGCGCCTGATGTCGCTCTCCGAAATCGGCCGATGCCGGTAGACGAACCAGGCGCCCACCGCCGTCAGCAGCACCCACACGCCGAGCGGGTAGATGATCCAGAAGTTCCACACGTCGTGGATCCCGGAGCTCTGGCTGAATCCGTGGACCGGCCAGCCGCCCGCGTTGTGGTACTCCGAGGTCGCCCAGATGACCACCAGCAGGATCATGCTGGCGGTAGCCGCGACGGTGCTGACCCAGAAGCGGCGCCTGCGCTCGATCTGCTTGATCGCTTGCTGGCGGGCGAGCTGACCACCGGTGGCGGGCACGCCCGGGTCGCTGCCCGCGGGCGTGTCGTGGAAGATGTCGTGAGTCATCTCGGCCCCTCCTTTGCGTTGGCGGGCGCCAGGCACGGTGGGAACTCATCTCACTCCCTGGCTCCAGGGTCGGATCCCCGCCGCCGGCCGGGCAGGGCCAAGTGTCACCGGCCGCCCGGCGAAAGGCCCGACGGGCTCCATCAGGCGGCAGCCAGTTCGCCGCCCGCGCCGCCCGGCACGGCCGGGCCGGCCGGCATCTCGGTGCGGATCAGCTCCGACACCAGAGACCGGATCAGCCGTGCGTCGCGGCAGATCGTGAGGTGACCACAGCCCGGGATCAGCAGGTTGACCGCCCCGTAGCCGGGGTCGTCGAGCCGGGCCGACGCCGCGGGGACGACGTGGTCGCCGTCGGAGTAGTAGGCCAGCCAGCGGACCGGGCCCGGCGACCCGGCCTCCGGCCGGGCGCCCCGATGGCCCGGATGCATGATCCGCGCGCAGTGCCCCGGGGCGATGCGGGCCAGCGAGATGCCGCGGTGCGGGCTCGCGATCGTCACCGCGCCCCCGGCCTGGCGGCTGAGTTCCGGGCTCGCCGCGAGCGCGGAGCGGACGATCAGGCCGCCGAGGCTATGGCCGATCAGGTGAACCCCCGGGGCGCCGGCCGCCGCAGCCGCCCGCAATGCCTGCCGGGTCAGCTCGGCGGACACGGCCACGGGGTCCACCGCGAAGGAGTTGTAGTCCAGGCTGACGATGTGCCCGAAGCCAGCTCCGGCGAGCGCGCTGCGCAGCGGTGCCCACACCGATGCGGTCCCGGCGTAGCCGTGGACGAGCAGCACCGGATAGTGAGCGTTGCGCTCGGCTACATAATGGGCGCTGCCGCATCCGGCCCGCAGTAACGCGTGCGGGAACTGCAGGGCGGCCATCCCCGCGGCCTGCAATTCCCGCAGCATCGTCATGCCTCATAAGAGGGCGGCAGACGCGGCCTGATACCTGGCCCGGGGGCAGCTGACCGTCAGGCCGGGGATGCGGAGAGACCCCGGCTACCTGGTGCCGATGGGCGGTGATGGCGCCGAGCGCGTCCCCAGCGCCGCCGCGGCATCGAGGCACAGGTCCTCGCGGTGGCGAGGGCCGATCACCTGAGGTACCCGAACGTCAGCCCGGCTGGGGGACGATACGGATGTACGGCTTGGGCTCCTCCCAGTCGCCGAAGATCTGCCGGGCCTCGTCGTTGGAGACCGAGCCGGCGATGATGACGTCCTGGCCCGGCTGCCAGTTCACCGGCGTGGATACCCGGTGCTTGGCGGTGAGCTGAAGGGAGTCGATCACCCGCAGTACCTCGTCGAAGTTGCGCCCGGTGGTCATCGGGTAGACCAGGATCAGCTTGATCTTCTTGTCCGGGCCGATCACGAACACGTTGCGCACCGTCTGGTTGTCGGCGGGCGTGCGTGCCTTCGGGTCGCCGGAGGTGCTGGCCGGCAGCATGCCATAGAGCTTGGACACGTTGAAGTCGGCGTCGGCGATGATCGGGTAGTTGGGTGCCTCACCCTGGGTTTCCTTGATGTCGGCCGCCCACCGCTCGTGGTCGGTGGCGGGGTCAACCGAAAGGCCGATGATCTTCACGCCGCGCCGGTCGAACTCCGGCTTGATCTTGGCCATGTAGCCGAGCTCGGTCGTGCAGACCGGGGTGAAGTCCTTCGGATGCGAGAACAGGACCGTCCAGGAGTCCCCGATCCAGTCGTGGAAGTCGATCGGCCCCTCGGTCGTCTGGGCGTGGAAGTCCGGGGCGGTATCCCCGAGAGCCAGCGTCATAACTGTTTTCCTCCGTTGAGCTCACTTGTGCATTGAAGAAGGCCCGAGCGGGCGCCGATAACTGAAGGCGGTTTAATAGCAAACCGCCACTGACCAGGCCAGAGGGGCCATGATAGCGCGGCGGCCCGGGTACGTCGCCGCCACCGGGACGTTGATCCCGCCTTCACGGCCGGGCCGGCCCGCTAGCTGCACTGGTGACGCGGCTGGCGGCCGGAATACAGCTCGGCAGATGGCGCCCGGCTCTCGCCCCTGCCGCCCTGACCTATCACGGATTTTTGTCACCCGAACCGGGACGAAACCGGCGTGATCATGACTGAAATCCGTGACATGAAGGCCCCGGCGAGGGTGAAGGCGGGCAAGGTTACCGGGTACGGCCCGGCGCGGGTTATACCGTGCCGGAGCGGCTGCGGCGGCGCCAGGGCGCGGCCCGGTGGTCGGCGCGGATCTGACGCACGACGTTGCGGCCGGGGATCCCGGTCACGCCGCCGCCGCCGTGGGTGGCCGAGCCCGCCTGGTACAGGCCGTGGACCGGGGTGCGCAGGTCGGCGTACCCGGCGGCCGGCCGGGCATGGTACATCTGCCCCAGGCTGAGCTCGCCGTGGAAGATGTTCCCGCCGACCAGCCCGTACTCCTCCTGCATCTGATGCGGGCCGATCACCTGCCGGTGCAGGACCGACCCGGCAAATCCGGGCGCGACCGTCTCCATCCGGCCGATCACCCGGTCCGCATAGGCCGCCAGCTCGGCCTCGTACGGCGCGGACGCATATCCGCACGGAACCCACTGGGTGAACAGCGACATCACGTGGTGGCCCGCGGGGGCCAGCGAGTCATCGAACACGCTCGGGATGCAGACGTCGGCGAACGGCTTCGCCGACGGCCGCCCATTGGCCGCCTCCTGGAAGGCGTTCTCGATGTCGTCCAGGCTCTCGGCGAGCACGATCGTCCCGCCATGCACCTGCGGGTCGAACCCGGGGTGGCTGGCGAACACCGGCAGCCGGTCCAGCGCCAGGTTGATCTTGACGGTGCCGCTGCGGCTCTGCCAGCGGCGGATGTCGGCGAGGAACGGTTCCGGCAGCACCGCCGGGTCCACCAGCATGCCAAACGTAACCTGCGGATGCGCCGTCGCGACCACGATGCCGGCGTCCACCTCCTCACCGGACGCCAGGGCCACGCCGGCCGCCTGGCCGCCGGGCGTGACCCGGATCCGGGCCACCGCGGCGCCGGTGCGGATCTCCGCGCCGAACGAGCGGGCCGCCCCGGCCAGGGCGGTGGTGACCCCGCCCATCCCGCCCCGCGGGAACCCCCACGCGCCGGCATGTCCATCGGTGTCGCCGAGGTGGTGATGCAGCGTCAGGTAGCCGGTGCCCGCCGACCGCGGCCCGGCCCAGGCGCCGATCACCCCGGACACCGACAGCAGCCCGCGCACCGCGTCCGATTCGAAGTAGGGATCGAGCAGGTCGGCGATGCTGCCGGTGAGCAGCCGGGTGACGTCCACCGCGTCCCGCACGTCCAACCTGCGCACGTGCCGCAGGAGCATCCCCTGCCGGGCCAGGTCGGCCGGTCGCCGGGAGCCCAGCCGCGCCGGGATCCGGCTCAGCATCGGCCCCAGCACCTGCCCGATCTCCCGCATGCGCGCCTCGTACGCCGGGTAGGCCGCAGCGTCGGCGGCGGAGAACTTCGCGAGTTCCTTGTGCCGGGCGGCCGGGTCGTCCGGCAGCCGCAGGTAGCTGCCGTCGGCCCGGGGGGCGAAGTACGGGCCCTGCGGGAACACGTGGTACCCGTGCCTGGCCAGCTGGAGGTCGGCGACCAGGTCGGCCGGCAGCAGCGACACCACATACGACAGCGAGGTCACCAGGTAGTCCGGGCCGAACGGGCGCTCGCTCACCGCCGCACCGCCGACGACCTCCCGCCGCTCGCAGACCAGCACGTCCAGGCCGTCCCGGGCCAGGTACGCCGCCGCCACCAGCCCGTTATGGCCGCCGCCCACCACCACCACATCCCGCCGCGAACTCACCCAGGCTCACGGGCGGAAGCCCCGTCCTTCAGGGCGGGGAGGAAGCCCGCACGGCGCGCCTCCCAGGTTCTTACAATCATGTGCGGTCTCCTGCAAAAGTGAGGACGGCTTATCGGTGCCGGGCGTACCCGGACCAAGCCCAGCAGGCGGTCCTGGTGCGCACGTTTGGCTGCGCCCGCGTGGTCTGGAACCGCACCCTTGCGGCACGGCACGAGCGGTACATGCTGGCCCGGGAAGGTACCTCGTATGCCGAGACGGACCGGGCGCTGACTGCCATGAAGCGTGACCCTGAACTGGCGTTCTTGAACGAGGTGTCCTCGGTGCCGCTCCAGCAGGCCCTCCGCCATCAGCACGCCGCGTTCCAGGCGTTTTTCGCCAGGCGGTCGCGCTACCCGCGGTTCAAATCCCGGCGTGGGCGCCAAGCGGCCACGTATACCCGCAGCGCGTTCTCCGTGCACGGCGGAGCGCTCCGCTTGGCGAAAATGAGCGGGCCCGTCCCACTCGTGTGGACGTGGCCGGATGTCGACCTGACCGCGCTGGACCCCACGTCCGTGACCGTGGCCAAAGACCCGGCTGACCGGTGGTTCGTGACCTTCCAGGTGGACGCGCCCGGTCCCGCGCCGCTGCCAGTGGCTGGGCAGGGCGTGGGCGTCGACGTAGGCCTGACGGACCTCGCCACCCTGTCCACCGGGGAGAAGATCCCCCATCCGCGCAACTGGGAACGTCACGAACAGAACCTCAAACGCTGGCAGCGCAGGCTCGCCCGGTGCCAGAAGGGCAGCAGAAACCGGGCCAAGACCAGGGTCAAGGTCGCCCGCGCGCACGCCCGGGTGGCCGACGCGCGGCGCGACTTTCTGCACAAGGCCAGCACGGATCTCATCCGCCGGTTCGACGTCATCGCCATCGAGGACCTGCAGGTAGCGAACATGGTCCGCAACCACCATCTCGCCCGCGCGATCTCCTGCACCGGCTGGGCGGGGCTGCGGGCCATGCTGGAATACAAGGCCGGGCGGTACGGGCGGCAGGTGGCCGTCGTGGATCGCTGGTATCCCAGCAGCAAAGCGTGCTCTGCGTGCGGCCACCTGCTTGAGCAACTGAGCCTGTCTACGAGGATGTGGCGCTGCCCATCCTGCGGCACCCGGCACGACCGGGACATCAACGCCGCCAAGAACATCCTTGCCGCCGGGCTGGCGGCAGGTGCCGGAAACGGCACCAATGCCTGTGGAGGGACGGTAAGACGCGCCGGGACACCCCGGGCGTACGTCCCGGCGAAGCAGGAACCCCAACCCGTGAGGGCTGGAATCCCCGCTCTTTAGGGCGGTGGAGGATGTCAAGATCTGCCTCTCCCTCGCCGGTCTGCGGGAAGGCGGCAGGTATCCGGCCGTCCTGATCCGTTGGGCATCCTTGTCTACTGCCGCCCGCATCCGCCGGCATCTCTGGTCTATCTCCATGCGGCCTGTCAATTAGAGCGGGCCCGGGGGCCGCCCGGCACCGGGTCGGCTGAGCTTGCGGGTGACGTAGTGGCTGACGTCGGCGCTCGGCTGCTCCATCGGGGCGAGGTAGCCGGCCGTGAACATTCGCGAGCTCATGCCGTCCTGGACCTGCTCGCAGATCGACCAGTCCTGGCGGTTCACCAGGTCCCAGAACTCCACCGCGTCCGAGGGGTCGAAGTCATCGCGCGCGATTTCGTCCGGGTGGAACAGGAAGTCGCAGAGCACGGTGGTGTGCCCGGCGTCGTGCGGCCAGAGCGTGAACGCGGCGACGTGGTCGGCTGACAGACTGAGCATGAGGTTGGGCAGGACGAGCTCGCCGCGATGCCGTGTCCTGTCCGATGCCGACAGGCCTGGGAAGGGCGCCCGGCGGGTCGTGCCGGTCAGCGTGAACGTGTAGGTGCCATCGCGGTGCGGGATGCCGGCTTCCCAGTCCAGGTCGCCGCCGCCGCCTCGGCGGAACGCCGGGATCAGCTCGCACAGTTCCGGGTGGACCGGGCCGCAGTGGTAGCACTCGTTGTAGTTCTCGCAGATCACCTTCCAGTTGGCGGCGATCCGGTAGACGATCCGGTGGGCCGACCACAGTTCCGCCAGCGGGTAGGCGGCGAGCCGGCTGTCGGCTCCGTTCAGCTGGTCGGTCAGCGGGTGGTCTCCCCGGCCGGCACCCAGCCGGGCGAAGACGAACCCGCCCCAGGTGGTGACGGCGACCGGGTGCAGCGCCAGCCGGTCACGGTAACGGCGCAGCTCGGGCAGGAACGGTGCGGCGCGCAGCGACCCATCGAGGCCGTAGGTCCAGCCGTGGTAGGGGCAGCGGATCGCGGTGCCCGCGCAGCCGCTGCGCGCCCGGTCGCCGTCCGGCTGGGAGCCGGCCACCGGCACGAGCCGGGAGCCGCGGTGTCGGCACAGGTTGTAGAAACCGGCCAGGTAGCTGCCCGGCCGCCCTCCGTCTGGCGTGCCTGGTCCGGCCGGCGTGTCTGGCCCGCCCGGCGTGTGTTGCCGGCCTGGCCCGCCGGGCCCTGCTGGTCCGCCCGGCCGGTCCGGCCGGTCCGGCCGGCCCGCGGCCCGCACGATCAGGATGCTCTCGCCCGCGACGTCGGCGGTCAGGTAATCCCCGGGCCCGGCCAGGGACTCCTCCCGGCCGACGCAGAACCAGTCCGCGAACAGGATCGCCTCCCGCTCCCGGGCGAACTCCGTCTCGGAGGTGAAACTCGGCCTGGGCAGGCTGAGCTCGAGCGGGATCTCCGCCTGTTCGACCGGGCTGATGAGGGTCGCTGGGGCGGCTGGTTCAGCCGCGCCTGGTTCCCGCGCTGCGTCTGGCATCGGCGCGCGGTCGGCTCTGCGTGCGCTCACGGCCGCTCCTTCTCGGTCCGGCCCCCGCCCCATCGGCCGGGCTCTGGTCAGTCGTCGGAATACGGGTTCGGTGGCTCGATCGGCCGGCCGTCGCCCAGACGGCCGGGCCGGAATGGCGCGAGATCGACGCTGCCGGCCGGGGCGCCCGCGATCAGCCCGGCGATCCCCTCGCCGACCGCCGGCGCGATCTTGAAGCCCATGCCGGAGAACCCGGCCGCCACGATCAGCCCGTCCAGGCCGGCCAGCCGGCCGAGCAGCGGCCGGGCGTCGGGGGTCATGTCGTACACGCCGGTGACCCCGCGCACGATGCCGGCGTCCTCGAGCGCGGGAACCCGGCGCGAGGCCGCCTGCACCAGCGGCGCCAGGTCCTCACCGGCCGCGGCAGCCGCGGCATCCGGGTCCCAGCCACGCTGGCCGGCGAAGGCGCCGACGAGAGTCATCGCGCCCCCGGCCTCGGGCCGGAAGTAGGTCTGGGTGACGGAGTCGATGCAGGCTACGGGCGCGCCCTCGCCCGCTCCGTGGGCGAGCACCGCGACCCGGTGCAGCTCGGTCTCGATCGGCAGGGCCGCGCCGGCGGTCCGCAGCAGTGGCGGGGACCACACCCCCGCCGCGAGGACGACGGTGCCCGCGTACACGCGGTCGCCGGAACCGCTCCCGCCGGCCCCGCGGCCCGCGGTTCCCCCACCGGGCCTGCTGCCCGCGGTTCCGCTCCGGCCGGCCCCGCTGCCCGCGGGTCCGCCGCCGGGCCTGCTGCCCTCGGATCCGCCCGCGCCGGAACCGCTCCCGGCGAGCTCGACGCCGATGACCCGGCCGCCGTCGGTGAGCAGCGAGGCGACCGGGGCGTGCGGGCGGTACCGTACCCCGCGGGCCCGGGCGGCGGCCAGCAGGTCACCGGCCACGACCGCCCCGTCCCCATAGCCGCCGTGCGGCTCCCACGCCGCGCATGCGACGTCGTCGGCCCGGAGCCCCGGTGCCACCTCCTTGAGCCCGGCGGCGTCGATCACCTCGGCCCGGGCGCCGAGCGCGCGCTGCATCGCCACGTTGGCGCGCAGCGCCTCCTCCTCGCCCGGCGACACGATCCGGACGAACCCGGTCCGGCGGACGCATCCGGGGCGGCCGACCAGATCCGGCCAGGCCTCGAACATCGCGTCGCTGCGCACCGCCAGCTCGACCTCGGGGCCGAAGGTGTAGTGCATCCGCACCAGCGCGGACGAGCGGCAGCTCATCCCGGACCCTACGGTCGCGCGGTCGAGCACGAGCACGTCGCCGGCCCCCAGCAGGCTGAGGTGGAACGCGGCCGCGGCGCCGATCACGCCGGCCCCGACGATCACCACATCCGCGCTCATTGTCCCGCTTCCCTCGCGGTGCGCCGGGCCGGAGGCGCGCTGGCAGGCACTTCGCCCGGCCGTACCGGCGGCGCGCCCGGCGGCACAGCGGGAGGCGGGTCCCCGGGGGAGTCCGGGGGACCGTCCCCGCGGGCCGGCCCTGTCCCGGCACCGGGAAGCGGCTGGCGCTGGGTCGTGCCGGAGGCGCGCCAGCGGGTACCGCGGCCCGGTGCTTGCGGCCGCCGCCGTCCAGGGCGGGTGCGCCCGGCGCCGGCCCGCAGGTCGGCGAGGACCCGGCGGGCCGCGTTGTAGCCGGGCGCGCCGGTGACCCCGCCGCCCGGGTGGGCCCCGGCGCCGCACAGGTACAGGCCGGGCACCGGCGTCGCGTACCTGGCCCAGCCGGGCACCGGCCGCATGTGGAACAGCTGGTCCGGCGCGATGTCGCCGTGGAAGATGTTGCCCTCGGTGAGGCCGTACTCGCGCTCCAGGTCGAGCGGGGTCAGCACCTGCCGGGCGATGACCGCGGCGGGCACGTTCGGCGCGAACCGGCCGATCCGGGCCAGGACCCGGTCGCCCAGCTCGTCCCGCCGGCCGTCCCAGGTCCCCTCGGCCAGCCGGTAGGGCAGGTACTGGACGAAGCAGGTCATGATGTGGCGGCCGGGCGGGGCCAGCGAGGGGTCCACCGCGGACGCGACCACGCAGTCGATGAACAGCTGGTCGGCACCGGCCAGCTCACCTCGTTTGGCATGGTCGTAGCATGCGTCGGCGACCGCGAGGTCCGGCGGCAGGGTGAACAGCGCCCGGCGGCCCGGGCTGGCGCCGCCCGGCATGCCGCGCACCTGCGGCTCGGCGTCCAGCACCAGGTTGACCTTGCCGCACGGGCCGTCCATCCTGATCCCGCCGACCGCGGCGCGGAAGTCGCCGGGGAGCTCGGCCGCGTCGACCAGCTGCAGGAACGTCCGTTTTGGGTCGGCGCCGGACAGCACCGTGCCGGCCGCGATCTCGGTGCCGTCCGCCAGCGCGACCCCGGCCGCCCGGCCGCCCTTCACCAGGATCTGCGCGACCGGCGTGCCGGTGGCGATCTGCATCCCGGCCGACCGGCCGGCCGAGGCGATCGCGCCGCTGATCGCGCCCATCCCGCCCAGCACGTGGCCGAAGAACCCCTGCTCCGCGTGCTCGCCGCCGGACAGCAGGTGGAAGGCCAGGCCGATTAACGTGCCCGGCTGGTAGGGGCCGCCGTGCTTGCCGTACAGGTTGTTGGCCAGCAGCAGCGCCTTGGCCTGGCGCGAGGAGAACCTGCTGTCGATGAACTGGCCCAGGCTGCCGGTCAGCAGCGTGGTCAGGCCCTCGAGCTCGCGGCCGCGCACCCCGCGCAGCCGCCGGCCCAGGCGCAGCAGCTCGCGGGCGCCGCGCAGGCCGGTGGCCCGGGTATCCGGGGGCAGGTCCAGGAACA
>Ga0335085_10011400_pt1 | contig 13198 bp, 13 predicted proteins | sample Lox_Sample_45_FD_206712 | JGI IMG/M metagenome (GOLD analysis project Ga0335085, IMG submission 206712) | Soil microbial communities from Loxahatchee National Wildlife Refuge, Florida, United States - Lox_Sample_4.5 | ecosystem: Environmental > Terrestrial > Soil > Wetlands | place: USA...
GCGCGGCCCTGATTGTCGGCGAACTCCACCAGCACCGCCCCCTGATCAAGCATCTCGACAACGGTGCCGACTTGGCCGCGTGCGAGACCCTCGGACGGAAGATCGGCGAGCAGCGCCACGACATCGAGAACAACCGCCTGTTCGCTTCGTCTTGCCCGTTCGGTCATCACAGCACCCAGCAGGTTACAAACCGGGGCACTTCCTCGCCGGTCCGTACAATCCAAATTGTTCTTACCACAACGCTCATGTCCTGTCGTGAGATCGGCACGTCAACCCGCCAGCGGCGGCCAAAGACGTCAACCGCGATCTCACCCGCTTCGGCGTCTTGCACTCCGGCCAACAAAACGCCACGGAGCCAAGCCGCGTCCTTGCGCGTGACGCCGAGCAATTCGCGAAAAAGCCGGGCCTTGTGCCGGCCGCGCGGATGCCACGGATCGAGGCAATAGTCCTCGATCTTGCGGATATCGAGGATAGCCCGTTCGCTCATTGGCAGGCGCGCCATGGCGATATGGTAGGCGAAACCGCGGACCGATCGGTGGGTTACGCGCCTACGGCGCTAACCCACCCTACGCAAACTACCGCTTCGAGAACTGGAAGCTGCGGCGAGCCTTGGCCTTGCCGTATTTCTTGCGCTCGACGACGCGCGGGTCGCGGGTGAGGAAGCCGCCGCGCTTGAGCACCGGACGCAAGTCCGGCTCATGCCGCATCAGCGCCTTCGACAGGCCGTGGCGCACCGCGCCGGCCTGGCCCGACAAGCCGCCGCCCGAAACCGTGCACACCACGTCGAACTGGCCCTGCCGGTTGGCGGCGACGAGCGGCTGCTGAATCAGCATGCGCAGCACCGGGCGGGCAAAATAGGTTTCGACCGGCCGGTCGTTGATGACGATCTTGCCGGCGCCGAGTTTGACCCACACGCGCGCGACCGCATCCTTGCGCTTGCCGGTGGCGTAGGCGCGGCCCTGCTTGTCGAGCTTCTGCACATAGGTCGGCGCCTGCGGCGCAGCGGCGGCCGGCTTGAGCGTTGAAAGCTCTTCGAGCGATTGCACTGTATCGGCCATCAGGCGACCCTCTTGTTCTTGCGGTTCATGGCCGCGATGTCGAGCTTCTCCGGCTGCTGCGCTTCGTGCGGATGCTCGGCGGTGGGATAGACGCGCAGATTGGCAAGCTGGCGGCGTCCGAGCGGTCCGCGCGGCAGCATGCGCTCAATCGCCTTCTCGACGATGCGCTCCGGAAAGCGTCCCGCCAGGATCGACTTCGCGGTGCGCTCCTTGATGCCGCCGATGAAGCCGGTGTGCTTGTAGTAGATTTTCTTCTCGGCCTTGCGGCCGGTCAGCACCGCCTTGGCGGCGTTGATGACAATGACGTTGTCGCCGCAGTCGACGTGGGGCGTGAACGACGGCTTATGTTTGCCGCGCAGCCGCAAGGCGACGAGCGAGGCGAGCCGGCCGACGACGAGGCCTTCGGCGTCTATCATTACCCATTTCTTGTCGACTTCGGCGGGCTTGGCCGAAAAGGTTTTCATGTCCGCTTCCATTGGCGATTGCGCCGCCGCACAGGCCGGCGCCGTGGCGAGGCTTCTATCGACGACCGCTTCGGCGGTCAATCAAAATAGCGGCCATTCTCGCTATTTCTCAATGTGTTGACTTAGAGGTAATATATTACTATAACTCCTTGCGGGGCGGGATCGAATAGGTCGAGGTGACGTGGGCGACGAGATCGTCCTCGCCGTCCGAGCGTATGGCGACCTCGCCCACCGCAAGCCGTTGGCCGAGCTTGATCAATTTCGCCTCCGCGATCAGGTCGCGCGGGCCGGGCTTCTTGAGGAAATTGATATTGAGGTTGGTGGTGACCGCGAGCGGCACCCATCCGATCGCCGAAAGCACCGCCACGTACATGGAGAAGTCCGCGAGCGCCATGATGGTCGGGCCCGACAAAGTCCCGCCCGGCCGCAGCGATTGCGCGTCGTAGTGCTTGCGCACACAGGCGCCGCCATTCGAAATGCCCTCGATGAGATAGCCGCTCGCGGCGTGGAACATCTCGGGAAATTCGGCGCGCAGCCGTTCCTCGAGCTCCTTGTGCGACAGTTTCGATGTCGCCATTGGTGTGCTGCTCCCTGCCCTCGTCGATGTGCCAACGTCTGCGAGATCAGATACAATGGGCGCGCTTCGATCGCAAAATCGGCAACGGGCCGCCGGGTAGAACGATGAATGTTCAAGCAGCCACCGCCGCCGCACCCTCTTCGCTCATCCTGTTGCGCGAGGATACGGACGGGATCGCGGTGCTGATGCTCAACCGACCGCAGGCGCGCAACAGCCTGTCGCTGGCTATGCTCGAAACGCTCGGCGATATGCTGACCTCAATCGCGCACGAGCGCAGCGTGCGCGCCGTGGTGATCGCTGCGAATGGACCGGCGTTCTCCGCCGGCCACGATCTCAAGGAAATCGACCAGCACCGCGGCGATGCCGATCGCGGCCGCGCCCATTTCAAGCGGATCATGGAGCTGTGCAGCGCCGTGATGCAGCAGATCGTCACGCTGCCGCAGCCGGTCATCGCGGCGGTGCAGGCGACCGCAACGGCGGCGGGCTGCCAGCTCGTCGCAAGCTGCGATCTCGCGGTCGCCTCACGCGCCGCGAAGTTCGCGACGCCGGGCGTCAATATCGGCCTGTTCTGCTCGACGCCCATGGTCGCCCTGTCGCGCAACGTCTCGCGCAAACACGCCATGGAAATGCTGCTGACCGGCGATCTGATATCGGCCGAAGACGCCGCGCGCATCGGCCTCGTCAATCACGTGGTCGCGCCGGGAACCGAACGCGAAGAAGCGCTCAAGCTGGCGAAGAAGATCGCCGCCAAGTCGGCGCTGACCCTGAAGATCGGCAAGGAAGCGTTTTATCGACAGGCCGAGATGCCGCTCGCCGACGCCTACCGGTACGCATCCGAGGTGATGGTCGAAAACATGCTGGCGCGCGACGCCGAGGAGGGCATCAGCGCCTTCATCGAGAAGCGCGAGCCGAAATGGCAAGACCGCTGAGCAACGCGGCGCAATGAATCACGACAGCTACGACGACAGCTACATCCGCGGCATCCTCAGCACCGTGAAGACGATCGCCATGGTCGGCGCCTCGGAGAAAGAGAACCGGCCGAGCTACTTTGTCTTCAAGTATCTGCTTGAACGCGGCTATCGCATGATCCCGGTGAATCCGGGACGTACCGGGCACGACATGCTCGGCCAACGCATCTACGGCAAGCTCGCCGACATCCCGGAGCCGATCGACATGATCGATATTTTTCGCGGCTCGCAATATGCGCTCGACATTGTGCAAGAGGCGCTCGCGCTCAAGCCGCGGCCGCAGGTCATCTGGATGCAGATCGGCGTGCGCAACGACGAAGCCGCGGCACTTGCTGAGGCCAACGGCCTCAAGGTGGTGATGAATCGCTGTCCGAAAATAGAATACGGCCGGCTGTCCTCGGAAATCGCCTGGATGGGCGTCAACACGCGCACGCTGAGCTCGAAGAAAGCAACCATCAACGGCATTCAGCGCATGTCGCTCAACCGCGCCAGCGCCCAAGGCGGCGCGACCATAGCGGCCGATCACGCCCAGCGCGAGGACAGCGGCCGCTGAGCGGCCTTTGTCTGCCGGCGGCGGGAAACGACGCCTCATTCCGCGACCTTGAGGTGCGAGCGCAAGCGAGTCTGAAGGGCGACGGCCCCAGCGCACCGCCTTGACGGCCTCAGCCGCTTCTATAAACCGGAGCCGACGTTTTTCAGATTGAGGAGGGGGCAGATGAGCGAACGCATTCCTGGATTTTCCACGCTTGCAGTTCATGCCGGGGCAAAGCCCGATCCCACGACCGGCGCGCGGGCGACGCCGATTTATCAGACCACGTCGTTTGTATTCGACAGTGTCGATCACGCCGCTTCGCTGTTCGGCCTGCAGACTTTCGGCAACATCTATACGCGCATCGGCAATCCGACCAACGCCGTTCTCGAAGAGCGAGTCGCCGCGCTCGAAGGCGGCACCGCGGGACTCGCCGTCGCATCCGGCCACGCCGCGCAGGTCCTGGTGTTTCACTGCCTGCTGCAGCCGGGCGACGAGTTCGTTGCGTCGAAAAAGCTCTACGGCGGCTCCATCAACCAGTTCAATCATGCGTTCAAGAATTTCGGCTGGAACGTGGTGTGGGCGGACCCCGACGATATTTCATCGTTCGAGCGGGCAATCACGCCGAAGACCAAGGCGATCTTCACCGAGTCGATCGCCAATCCGGGCGGCGTCATCACCGACATGGCGGCGGTGGCGCAGATCGCGCGCCGCGCCGGCGTGCCCTACATCGTCGACAACACGCTGGCGACGCCCTATCTGTGCAAGCCGTTCGAGCACGGCGCCGACATCATCGTGCACTCGCTGACGAAATTCCTGGGCGGCCACGGCAACTCGATCGGCGGCCTGATCGTCGACGGCGGCACCTTCAACTGGTCGCGCGAGCGGCGCTATCCGATGCTGTGCGAGCCGCGGCCGGAATATCACGGCATCGTGCTGCACGAAACGTTCGGCAACTTCGCCTTCGCCATCGCCTGCCGGGTGCTGGCCTTGCGCGACATCGGCCCGGCGCTGTCGCCGTTCAATGCGTTCCTCATCCTCACCGGCGTCGAGACGCTGCCGCTGCGCATGCAGCGCCACTGCGACAACGCGCTTGCGGTCGCAACCTGGATCGGCGCGCATCCGCAAGTCGCCTGGGTGAGCTATCCGGGACTGCCCGGCGACCGCTATCACAACCTCGCCAGGAAATATTGCCCGAACGGCGCCGGCGCGGTGTTCACGTTCGGCCTCAAGGGCGGCTACGACGCCGGCGTCAAGCTTGTTTCCAAGGTGAAGCTGTTCTCGCATCTCGCCAATATCGGCGACACCCGCTCGCTCATCATTCATCCGGCCTCCACCACGCACCGCCAGCTCAGCGATGCGCAGAAGGTTCAGGCCGGCGCCGGCCCGGACGTGGTGCGGCTCTCGATCGGAATCGAAGACAAGGACGACATCATCGCCGACCTCGAGCAGGGTCTCGCCGACTGACTCGGCGCGGCGTTCTACGCTCGCGCCGGCACCGCGACGGCCTGCGGCGCGTGCTCGGCGATGCGCGCGGCGTGAACGGCCGCCGCGGTCAAGACCAGCATGGCAACGGCCTGGTGGAGCAGCGCCAGAGGAAGCGGCGCGGCCATCAGAACGGTCCAGACCCCAAGCGCGGCCTGCAACGTTACCGCGGCGGCCAGAATGACGGCGCCGATGACTGCGCTGGCCCGTTTCGTCGTCGTAGCGACATCGAAGGCGTGCAGCACCGCGAATAGCCAGATCGCATAAGCGACCATGCGGTGGTCGAACTGGACGGTGAGCGTGTTCTCGAAAAAGTTTCGCCATAGCGGCACATCGAGAAAGAGCCGCGACGCGCCGGGAACAAAAGCGCCGTCGATGAGCGGCCACGTGTTGTAGACGTAGCCGGCGCGCAGACCGGCCACGAGCGCTCCCAGATAGATCTGCGCCAGCACCAGAATAAGAAGGCCAATCGCGCCGGCGCGAATGCGCTGCGGCGTTACCTCGCAGGAGCGCTCGTCAAGCCGCACCGCGGTCCACAGCATCGCCACGTAGATCACGCACGCCAAAACCAAATGGGTCGCGAGCCGGTACTGCGAAACTTCGACACGGTCGGCGAGGCCGGATGCGACCATCCACCAGCCGACCGCACCTTGCAGCGCGCCGAGGCCGAAGATCAGCCACAGCCGGCCGCGCAATCCGGGCCCTATCCAGCCGCGCCAGAGGAACCACAGCAGCGGCAGCAGGAATACGACGCCGATGACGCGGCCGATGAGACGGTGCGTCCACTCCCACCAATAGATGCTCTTGAAGGCGTCGAGGCTCATGCCGCGATTGACCTCGCGGTACTGTGGAATGGCCTGGTACTTCTCGAACTCGGCCCGCCATTGCGTCTCGCTCAACGGCGGCAGCGTGCCCATGACCGGCCGCCATTCCGTGATCGAAAGGCCGGATTCGGTGAGCCGCGTGGCGCCGCCGACCAGCACCATGGCGAGCACCAGTGCGGCAACGGCATAAAGCCAAAGCCGGATCATGCGGGTGCGAGCATTTCCTGAAACTGCGTCGGTCATCGAAGCTTGCTTGGTCGGTTGCTTGGGCGCTTGCTCGGGCGCTCGCTTGTGTGCGGCGCGCGGACCATATAGTGGTGCCCCCTGCCCTCGCAACCGACGTTATGCCGCCTGTTCCATGCCGCTTCGACTGCGAAAATTCATCGGCACGATCGGGCTCTTTGTGCTGGTCATTGCCTGGGCGCTGATCGCGATGGCGCTGGCCCAGGCGCCGTCGATCCGCGACAACGGTATTGCATCCGTCATCTATTATGTCGTCGCGGGCCTCGGATGGGTGCTGCCGGCGATGCCGATCATCGCCTGGATGAGCCGTTAGATTATTGCGGCTCGCCACTTCATCTGAGCGTAGGAACGCAGCTAACGGCGCGTTTAGAAACGAAGTTGACGCTGGCGTTCGATCACTCCGCGGGAGTGGCCGACGCGCTCCCGTCTGCCGCCTCGAATTAATTCCCGAGCGCCTAGCGGCTCCGGCCCTTGCCGGCTCTGGAAGCTAACAAAGTCCAAGGAACCGCCGAGGGTCTTTCAAAGCCTAGGCTTGAATCGGTACCATTCGTCCTCCTGAACCGAGGAGCTGACATGAGGCGGCGTGACCTTCTGCTTTTCGTTAGCGGCGGGACCCTGGCGTTGCTGAGTAAAACGCGGGCACAGGGGTCAAGGAAATTGATCGGGCTGATCAGTGGTTTTGCTGATGAGGACCTGCGTCCGTTAGCGCTCGAATTTCGGTCGCAAATGAGAAATCTAGGCTGGTCGGATGGTGACAATATCGCCATTGATGTCCAGGCGAGTGGAGGAAACTACAAGCAGCTCGAAAGGGATGCTCAGGAACTCGTTGCTGCGAATGCGGCGATCATCGTTGCCATGGGCACGCCTGGGCTTTCTGCGGTGCTCAAGTACAGTCATACAGTGCCTGTCGTGTTTACGCTCGTAGCTGACCCTGTGGAACAAGGCTTGATTGAAAGTCTCTCACATCCGGGCGGATCGGCTACGGGCCTCACCAACTTCGAATTCTCTTTCGCTGGAAAATGGCTCGAAGTACTGCAGCAAATGTATCCGTCGCTATCCGGAGTTACGCTCATCGCGAATCCGGCAAATGCAAACACGAAGCAATTCATTGACACACTCGTTTCCGCTGGGCACACACTGAACATACGAGTGGAGTCAGCCCTCGCGCGCAACGCCACCGATATCGAACAAGCCATTAAGGAGGCCGGCCAGAAATCGAGGAGCGGCTTGGTGATCATGCCCGACAGCCTGCCAGTGGTGAATCGCGAACTGATCATCGAGGAGGCGCAGCGATATCAGCTCCCGGCGATTTATCCGTTTCGAATCTTTCCCGTCAGCGGAGGTCTGGTGTCGTACGGTTTGGACTATCGGGACATCTATCAGCAGGCAGCAAATTACACGGACAAAATCCTGCGCGGTACGAAGCCTAGTGATCTGCCAGTACAAGCGCCCAACAAGTTTGAACTCGTCATCAACTTGAAAGCTGCGAAAGCATTGGGAATAGCGGTCCCGCAGGCGTTGCAGGTGCTTGCGGACGAAGTAATCGAGTGAGATCCTGGTTGTCGGTGAGGACGTTCTCTATCGTGTCGGTGGCCAGCTTGCCGATTATTTCGTTGACGCCGGAAATTGAATGCTTCCCGCCATCATCGCGGACGCTCGATAGCGCCTCGGGCACGACCGAACCGCTGCCGGCTGGCCTCGCGGATTATCTCCCCGGTGCCTAGCGGCGGATAGAGCGTTAGGACATCGTCACGCCGCGTCGAGGCGGCGGAACCCGTTCCACATCGCCGTCGCCGAACCCGACAACAGCACGTGTACGTAGCGCATGCGCTGGTACTCGCCGTTGAGCGAAACGCGCGGCAGCGCCATCAGATGACGCCCGTGCTCGGGAAACAGGACGCCCGGCCGCGTCGTCACCGCAGTCTTGAAGCCAAGCTCGGCGGCAATGTCGAATTCGCGCGACGCCGCGGAAGAGCGGTCGCCGAACGGATAGGACAGATGCTCTGAGCGCAGCGACAGCGCGGCCTCGATGACCGATCGGCTGAGGTCGATTTCCGCGCGCACCTTTTCCTGCGTGAGCTTCGCCAGCATCGGATGGCTCACCGTGTGCGCGCCGATGGTCACGAGCGGATCGGCCGCGAGCTCGGCGAGTTCGGGCCAGTCCATGCAGTGCTCCCGGCAGATGGCCGCGGCGTCGATGCCGTAACAGGCCGCTAGATTCTTGACCGCGTCGCGCATCTGCATCTCGGTCGGCAGCGAGCGCAGCCACCAATAGAGCTCATCGAACAGCGCGCGCTTTTCGGCGACCGCCGCGCAGTCGAAAATGCGATTGCGGCCGTCGATCTCGATCCTGACGTGAATGTTGCGGGCAATCACCGCTTCGAGCGTCAGCCACCACAAATCGCCGAGGCGGTCGGGAAAGCTCGTCGGCACATAGATGGCGAACGGCACCTCGGCCTGTTTGAGGATCGGATAAGCCCATTGCTTGATGTCGCGATAGCCGTCGTCGAAGGTCAGGCAGACGAAGCGGCGCGAAAAGTCGGCCTCGGTCATGCGCCGGTGCATTTCATCGAGGCTGACGATGTCAATGCGCGAGCGGCGCAGACTGCGGATCACGCGGCCGAGGAATTCCGGCGTCACTTCGAGCATCCGGTTCGGCTGAAACCGGTCGCGCCGCGCCGGCCGCACGTGATGCATGGTCAGAATCGCGCCGACGCCGCCGACGAAGGGCTTGAGCACCACGTGCGCGCCGGTGAAGAAGAGCGACTCCAAGCCGCCGCGGATGATCGTTTGTCTGAAGCTCGCCACGGGCTTTCCCTTTACGGGAACTATCCCAGCCGTTCGTTGATAATCCTTTGCCGGCTTCGCGACTCCGCTGCTTCAGCGGCATCGGGAACCGCTCAGGCGGCCGCCGCCGTTGCCGCCGCACCGGCGGCGTGCGTGCCGATCATGACGATCACGTCGTCGAACCCGGCGGCGAACAGATGCTCGCGCGCCGCGGCCGTGGCGGCGTTCGCCGTCGTCCCGGCGACGAGGATGGCGTACGGCGCGATCTCGCCGATATCGCGAAGATTGGAGCCGTTGGCCGCGCCCGCATCAAAAACGACATGGTCGTAGCTGCGCGCCAGCGCCAGTAGATTGGTCTCCATCCCGGGCGCGGAGAGGATCGTGCGGCGATCGGTGAGCGCGCGGCCCGACGAGATGAGATGCAGCCGCGTCTGCCAGTCCTTGGTGATGATGTCGCGGAACGACGCCGTACCGTCGGTGAATTCCGCAAGCCCGCCGGCGTAGGGATCGTCCGATGCGGCCTTGATTGCCGCGTCCGCAGCGCCGAGACCGACAAGCACGACGCGCGCATCTTCGGCCAGCAGGCGCGCAAGCCGCAGCGCGGCCCTGCCCGCCTCCGGTCCCGGTGTGGCGCCGAAGACGGCAACCCTGGCGCCGGCGCCGCCGGCCGCGCGCAGATCGTAAGCCACGTCCTCGATCGTGCTGATCGGCACGTTGACAATATGCGATGTTTCCTTCGGCGCCGGCTCGCGGATCGCCGCCGGCATTCGCGGCTGCAACTCGTTCGCTGCGGCAACCTCCGCCGCCGGGCGAGATCCAAACCCAAAACGGGATGCCAGGCTTGACCCTAATTTCCACGAAAGTCCTTCGGCGGCGGGGCGGCTGGGACGGCGCGCACGGACGACGTCGGCCGGCCCGGACAACAGTTCCTTGGTCACGATATAGCCGGCGCCCAGCACCAGCGTGGTGAACGTGGCGATCAGCACCGTCGGCAGCTTCTTCGGATAGAACGGAACGTTCGACACCGTCGCGCGCGAGATGATGCGCGCGTCGGCCGGAGCGGAATTGAGCGTATCGCGCGCCGTCGCCTCGCGATATTTGCCGAGATAGGATTCGAGCAGATCGCGCTGCGATTTGGCGTCCATTTCGAGCGAGCGCAATTGCACGTCCTGCTCGTTGGTCGCCGCCGCCTGGCCCTTGAGCTGGTCGAGCGCCGCCAATTGCGCGTCCATCCGCGCATCGGCGAGCTTGGCATCGTTTTCGAGCGAGCGCGCTATTCTCGCCGCCTCGTCGTTGATCTGATGATCGAGATCGGCAATCTGCGCACGCAATTCCTTGATGCGGGGGTGGCCGTCGAGCAGGGTCGAGGACTGCTCGGCAAGCTGGGCGCGGAGCGTCACGCGCTGCTCGGCGAGACGGCGAAAAAGCTCCGAGTTGAGAATGTCGGAGGATTCGAGAGTCTGGCCGGAGCGCAGCATATCCCGGATCATCTTGGCCTTCACCTCGGCGTCCGCCTTCTGTGCACGCGTCGCAGCCAGTTGCCCGTTGAAATCGCCGAGCTGCTGCGCCGACAGCGTGGTGTTGTTGGTGCCGACGAGGAGATTGGTCTTGGCGCGGAATGCTTCCACCTTGGCGTCGGCCTCGGCGACCCTCTTGCGCAGGGTGTCGATCTGGCCGGACAGATAACCGGCCGCGGTCTTGGCCTGGTCCTGCTTCGCCGCGCGCTGGCGCTCCAGATAGGCTTCCGCGATCGCGTTGGCGACGCGGGCCGCAAGCTCCGGGTCCTGGGACAAAAAGTCGATCGTGATGACACGCGACTTCTCGACCGGCGAAACTGTGAGCCGGTCGTAATAGGATTCGAGCACGCGCTCCTCGGGCGTCATGCTCATCGGATTTCTGATGAGGCCGAGGAGACCGAGGATCGCCCTGACCGGCGAGATGCCGCCCAGGGCCGGATCGAATTCGGGAAGCTCGTTGAGCTTGAGCTTCTTGATCACCTCGAGCGCAAGGTCGCGCGACATGATGATCTGCGCCTGGCTGGTGACCGCCTGCTCGTCGACTTCGGTGCCGTTGTTGATGTCCTTGTCGGCGTCCGGACGCATGTAGACGTTGTCGTGCTGCTCGATGAGGACGCGCGACTCCGAGAAGTATTTGGGCGTGATCAGCTGGACGACGACGAGCGTGAACAGCGCGACAAGACCGGCAGCGAGCAGAATGGCGCGTTTGTTCAGCCAAAGCGCCGTGCCGAGAGCGGCAAGGTCCAACTCGTCGTCAACCGGCCGCACTCCACTCGAAAGTCGGGAGGGCTGTGACGCTACGCTCATTTTCGACTCCTACCGACCCGCTGCCACGGCGGCGATGATTACTAACGATTAGGGTTGACATCCCGTTAAGGCTGCGCCGCGCTTGCTTTGCAGGCCGTGAAGCTTTTTTAACCTCCGGGGTTCTTAATCCGTCCTTAACTGTTCGCGACGCGGTTTAGGGACTTCGTACATGGGCAATGCGCAGCCGGCTTCATCGGCGCTGGCGATGGCGCCGCGACCGGCCGCGCCTGATCCGAGCGAGCCTTCGCCCGCCGGACGAAGCCTGAAGATTCTGCACATCCTGCGCGCGCCGCTCGGCGGCCTGTTCCGCCACGTGGTCGACCTGGTGCGCGGGCAAGCCGATCGCGGCCACCGCGTCGGACTGATCGTCGACAGCACGACGGGCGGCGCACGCGCCGACGCGACGCTCGCAGAGCTCGCGCCGCGCCTCGCGCTCGGCTTCGATCGGGTGGCGATTCCGCGCCAGCTCAGCCCGCGCGATATTCCGGCGCTCTATCACGTCGCGCGCCGGATCGGGGCGCTGGACCCCGACGTGATCCACGGTCACGGCGCAAAAGGCGCGGCCATGGCGCGGCTCGCGCCCGGCGTCGGCAACGCCATCCGCGTCTACACGCCGCACGGCGGATCGCTGATCTATTCACCCGGCACGCTCAGCGGCGGCTTCTATCGCTCGCTGGAGCGGGTCCTGAACTGGCGCACCGATCTGTTCCTGTTCGAAAGCAGCTATATCGGCGAGCGCTTTCGTTCCGAGATCGACCGGCCGCGCGGCATGGTGCGCGTGGTGCGCAACGGCGTCGGCGAGGCCGAATTCGAGCCCGTGCAGGTGCGTCACGATGCCACCGACCTTGTCTGCGTCGGCGAATTGCGGCCGGTCAAAGCCATCGATCTTCTGATCGAAGCCATTGCAAGCCTGAAACGATCGGGCCGCCGCGTCACCGCAACGATCGCCGGCGAAGGGCCCGACGAAGCAAGCTTCAAGGCCCAGTGCGAACGGCACGGGCTCACCGATCAGGTTCACTTCATCGGTCACAGTCCGGCGCGCGAGGCCTTCGCCAAGGGACGCATCTTTGTCATTCCGTCGCGTGCGGAATCCCTGCCCTATGTGGTGCTGGAAGCCGCGGCGGCCGGACGGCCGATTATCGCCACCGCGGTCGGCGGCATGGCGGAGATTTTCGGCGCACAGGCCGAGCACCTGGTTCCGCCCGACAACCTGCCGGCCCTGATCGGCGCCATCACCCGGACGCTCGACGAGCCGGCGCGGGCGCAGCGTGCCGCGGAAGAAGTCCGAGCGCGCGTGCGCCGCGAGTTCTCGGCAAACACCATGGTGGAGGGAGGCCTTGCGGCCTATCGCGAAGCCATCGCCATGCGAAAACTCGCTCAATTCGCATAACCAAATTTTGAGCCTTGTTCACTATTTTGATCTTGCCGTGGGATCGGCGCGTTAACCATGTCAAAGCCAGAACACAGCACGATCTTCGAAGCGGCTTCGGCCGTTTCATCGGCGATCAAGGCGATACCGCGGGTCGGTGCGGCGGGAATCCGTCCGGCGCGGCTTTCGCCCGCCGCGATCGAAGCCGCGGCACAAGATTCCAAGCCGCCCTATTCCCCGATCGTGCTGGCGGGAACGGTCCGCGCCATCGAAGTCGCTCTGGTCGCGATCGTCGGGTTTGTCGTCTATCTGTGGTACGCGCCGGCAGGCGGCTCACCCTGGTACTACTTCTGCGCCATCGCCGGGATTGCTTTCTTCTCCATGCTGGCGTTCCAGGCTGCCGACATCTATCAGGTGCAGGCGTTCCGCGGGCACGAGAAGCAATATATGCGGCTCGCCTCGGCGTGGTCGGTGGTCTTTCTGCTCGCGATCGGCGTGTCGTTCTTCGCCAAAACCAGCGATCAGCTTTCCCGCGCCTGGCTCGGCACCTTCTACGTGCTGGGGCTGATC
>Ga0335085_10011401_pt1 | contig 13198 bp, 11 predicted proteins | sample Lox_Sample_45_FD_206712 | JGI IMG/M metagenome (GOLD analysis project Ga0335085, IMG submission 206712) | Soil microbial communities from Loxahatchee National Wildlife Refuge, Florida, United States - Lox_Sample_4.5 | ecosystem: Environmental > Terrestrial > Soil > Wetlands | place: USA...
CGGTGTTCACGTAGACGACCACCTCGAGCCCGAGCTCCGGGAGGCGGGAGAGCCCGAAGTCGGCGACCTCGATCGCCTCGCGCTCCGCCGGCGTCAGCACGATGCCCGCCGACGCGAGGCTCTCGGCGGCCCGCCGCCGCGCGGTCGAAACCTCGGCCTCCGTCAGCACGCGGCGATCGTACTGCGTATCCTCGGCACCGAATGACCGTGGCGACGACGGCCGACGGGATGCCGGTTGAGCTCTTCACGCTCGCCGACACGGCCGGGATGTCCGTCTCGATCGCCACCTACGGGGCGACCGTCCAGCGCGTCGTCTTCCCCGACCGGGAGGGGAGGCCGGCCAACGTGGTGCTCGGGTATCCGGCGCTCGAGGGCTACCTCGCCGGGAATCCCGACTTCCTCGGCGGCATCGTCGGCCGCTACGCGAACCGCATCGGGGGCGGGTCGTTCGCGCTCGGCGGGAGGAGGTACACGCTCCAGACCAACGACGGCCGGCATTCGCTCCACGGCGGCCCGGTCGGGTTCGACAAGCGCGTGTGGCGAATCGTGGACCTCACGGAAGGAGCCGAGCCGTCGGTGACGCTCGCGTATCTGAGCCCGGACGGCGAGATGGGCTACCCCGGAACGCTTTCGGTGCTCGCGACCTACCACCTCGGTGGCGGAAACGCCCTCCGGCTCGACCTCGAGGCGACCACCGACCGGGAGACCGTGGTGAACCTGGCGAGCCACGTGTACTGGAACCTCGCAGGAGAGGACTCCGGCACGATCGAGAGCCATCTGCTCTCGGTGCCGGCGAGCCGGTACGTGGCGGTCGACTCCGAGCTGATCCCCACCGGCGAGCTCGTCTCAGTGGCGGCGACGCCGCTCGACCTGCGCGAGCCTCGCGTCCTCGGCGAGCAGCTGCGCCGGCCGTCCCCCGTCCTCGCGGCGGCGGGCGGCCTCGACGTCACCTTCGTGCTCGACGCGCCCCCGGCAGGTTCTCCCGCCCTGGCGGCGGCGCTCGTCGACCCGGGCAGCGGCCGCCGGCTCACCGTCCTCACGACCGAGCCGGGGCTCCATGTGTACTCGGGGCAGCGTCTCGCCGAGCCCCACCGGGCCTTCGCGGGCCTCGCGCTCGAGACCCAGCACTTTCCGGACTCCCCGAACCGGCCGGAGTTCCCGTCCACCGTCCTCCGACCCGGCGAGACGTACTCGTCGACCACGATCTGGCAGCTTTCGGTCGACGCATGAAACAGGACGGCGCGACATGAGCAGCCTCAGCCGGCAGGAGCAGCTCGCAGGCGCCCTGGCCGCACCGCCGGCGCCGCGCCGGCTGCGGCCCCGGGACGAGGAGGCGGACGCGTTCTGCGAGCGCGTCGCGCGCCACGCGTTCTTCCGCGGCTCGGCGCCGATTGCCGTCGGGCGCGCCCCTGGTCGCTACGACGTGCTCGGCGGCATCGCCGACTACTCCGGAGCGCTCGTGCTCGGCCTTCCCACGGGCGTCGGCGCCTTCGCGGCCGCGCAGCCCTGCGGCGACGGCCGCGTCACCGCCGTCAGCGGCACCCGGCGGATCTCGTTGCCCGTCGCCGAGCTCGTCGAGCTCCCAGTCGAGAGCCTCGCCGCACGCCTCACCGGTCCCGACGCCTGGGGCGCCTACGTGCTGGGCCCGCTCGCGCTGCTCGCACGAGCGGCCGCCATCGAGCCGCCCGGGCTCCGGGTGCTCGTCTCCTCGACCATTCCCGAGGGCAAGGGGCTCGGCTCCTCGGCAGCCGTCGAGGTCGCGACGCTCCAGGCGGTGTCGGCGAGCCTCGGTCATTCCGCTCAGATCGAGTCGCTCGTCCTGCTCGCGCAGCGGGCCGAGCACCTGCTCGCAGGCGCCCCGTGCGGCCTGATGGACCAGATGACCGTCGCACGGGGCGAGCGCGACCGGCTGCTCGCGATCCTGTGCCGGCCTGGCGAGGTGACCGGGTCGCTCGAGCTTCCCGCCCCGCTCACGGTGTGGGGGATCGACTCCGGGACGACCCACGCGGTCTCGGGGGACGGCTACCGGCGCGTGCGCTGCGCGGCGTTCATGGGCAAGGCGCTCATGGAACACCGCGGCCATCTCGCGGAGCTCGACCCGTCCGCCGTCGACGGCGCGAGCCTGCCCGAGCAGATGCCGGGGAGGGAGTTCCTGCGCCTTCACGCCGGGGTCGACGACCCCTTCAGCACCGTCGAGCCGGACGTGGTCTACCCGGTGCGCGCGGCCGCGCTCCACGCGGTTGAGGAGCACCTCCGGGTTCGGCTGTTCTCCGAGCTGCTCGACGGGCCTCTCACGCGCGAGCGCGCGCTCCTTCTCGGCGAGCTCATGTACCAGTCGAACGAGAGCTACGGCCGCTGCGGGATCGGGGCGCCGCGCACCGACGCGATCGTCGCGGCGGTGAGGCGAATCGGATGGGACTACGGGCTGGCCGGCGCGCGGGTGAGCGGCGGCGGCGGCGGCGGCACTGTCGTCGTGCTCGGCGACCGGAAGGCGGAGGCGCTCGTGCTCGCCCTGGCCGAGGAGCTCGGCACCGGCTACGTCGGCGGCTCGTCGGCGGGCGCAGCGAGCTTCGGCTCGCGGGCCGTCACGCCCGAGCTCGGTTAGCCCGCGACGAGCACCTCGCAGTCGCGGTCGCGGAGCGACTCGACCACCGCAGGATCGGCCGAAGCGCCCGTGATCAAGAGGTCGATGTCCTCGACGGGGCAGAGCTTCGCGACCTCGATCCGGCCGAGCTTGCTGCCGTCGGCGAGGACGATCCGGCGCTGGGCGGCTGCGAGCATCCGCTTCTTGGTCGCCGCCTCGGGGAGGTTGATGTTCGTGATGCCGCCGCGCGGGTCGACGCCGTTGCAGCCGAGCAGCACGGTCTTGACGGAGATCTGCTCGAGGATCAGCGTCGCCAGTGGGTCGACGAGCGAGTGCTGGAGCGGGCGGAGCGTCCCGCCGAGCACGACGACGGTGATCCGCGGAATCGCGGGCTCGAGCTCGAGCGCCGTCTTGAGGCCGTTCGTGAACGCCACGACGTCGTCGAGCTCGATGCGCGCGGCGATCGCCCGGGCCGCGGCAGCTGCCGTGCTGCCGACGTCGATCAGCAGCGTCTCGCCGTCCTCGAGCAGGGCGGCAGCCGCCTGCCCGATCGCCACCTTCTCGGCGGCGAAGCTCGAGACGCTGTCCTCGAAGGGCTGCTCCTGCCGCGCGATCACGCGCGGGATCGCGCCGCCGCGGACGCGATGCACCTGCCCCCGTGCGGCGAGCGAGTCGAGGTCTGCCCGCACCGTCATCTCCGACACGCCGAACTGACTCGCGAGCTCGCCGACCCGTACGAACTCCCGGTCTCTGGTCACCGCCAGCATGCGCTCGCGCCGGAGGGCGGCCGGAACCGGCGGTTTCTTCTCGCCCGTGGTCATGGCAAGGCCGGCTGCGGAGAGGCGACGGTGAAGAGCGTGTCGAGCTCGATCGGCTCCTCGGGGACGACGAGCGCGGCGAGCCGGCGCGCGGCGTCCTCCGGCGCCACGTCGTTCAGGAACAGGCCGAGCCCCGTCTCCACGCTGGCGCGGATCTTCGTCGCGTGCCGCGCCCGGTGCAACGGGTACAGCTCGAATGCGAGGTGCCAGTCGGGCTCGTCTGCCGGCGCCTCCTGCGACACCATCATGTACGGAAGCGGGAGGTCGAAGAGCGCGTCAAACCTCCGGACGGCGTCGCGGAGGGCGAGGGCGAGATCGCGCTGCTCGGCCGGATCGAGATCGGCCAGGCGTCCGAGCCCGTGCCGGCGGGCCCGCACGTGCACCTCGAACGGCCACCGCGCGGCGAAGGGAACCGCGACGACGAAGCTCTCGTTCGCGGCGACGACCCGGCCGGAACGAGCATCCGCCGCCGTCACGTCACACGAGAGGCAGGCGCCCGTCTGCTCGCGGTGACGCCGATGTGCCGCTGCCTTCGCAGCCGGAATCGGGGGGACGTGATCGAGGGCGTAGATCTGCCCGTGCGGGTGCGCGATCGTGGCGCCGACCTCGGAGCCGCGGTTCTCGAAGACACAGACGTACGCATGCGCCGGTTCGCTCCACAGGTCGCGTGCCCGGTCGATCCACACCGCGACGACGCGGGCGATCTCGGCCGGCGAGAGGAGCCCGAACGACGCCGCGTGGCGCGAGGTGTAGAGCACGACCTCGCACCGGCCGAGCGCCGGGCCGGTGGGCCCGTCGAGCGCCGGCGTCGGAGGAGGGACCGGCCGGAAGGAGGGAAACCGGTTGTCGAAGACGGCCGCCTCGTAGGGAAAGGGCACCTCCGCTCCACCCGGGCAGAACGGGCAGCCGTGCGCGGTCTCCGCGGCCGAGTCGAGTGGCCGCGCGTTTCGAGCCGGAGCGATCCCGATCCAGGCGCCGGTGAAGAGGTCGAGGCGCTTGTGGATCGCCTGCGGCTCCTCCGCGACCGGCTCGTCGCCGAGGCTCCCGAGGAGCGGGCCGTAGACGAGCAGGCGGCGCCCGTCCGCGTGGAAGAGCTCGTGTCGGGCCAGGGTTTGCATTTCTTTCGAAGCTACGCTCATCATTGTCGTTTCCGACAATAATGGCAAGCGCGATGAACACGAGACTCCTCGGCAAGACTGGCCGGCAGGTTTCCGAGATCGGCTTCGGCGCCTGGAGCATCGGCGCCGACTGGGGGCCCGTGGACGACGCCGAGTCGCTCGCCGCGATGCACGCCGCCGTCGACGCAGGCGTGACCTTCTTCGACACCGCCGATGTCTACGGCGACGGACGCTCCGAGCGGCTCGTCGGCATCGTCCTACGCGAGCGGCCGGAGCAGCTCATGGTGGCGACGAAGTTCGGACGGCGGGCGCCCCTCGACCCGGCCAGCTACACGTACGAGAGCTTCCGTGGGTGGATCGAGCGCTCACGGGAGAACCTCGGCGTCGAGACGGTAGACCTCGTCCAGCTGCACTGCCTGCCCTGGGAGACGTACTACACGCCGTCGGTCTTCGACGCCTGTGGGAGGCTGGTCGAGGAGGGGCTGGTACGGGCCTACGGGGTCAGCGTCGAGAAGGTCGAGGAAGGGCTGAAGGCGATCGAGTACCCGGGGCTCGCCACGGTGCAGATCGTGTTCAACGCGTTCCGCCAGCGGCCGGCGGAGCTCTTCCTGCGGCAGGCGGCCGAGCACGAAGTCGGCGTGATCGCCCGCGTCCCGCTCGCCTCCGGCCTGCTCACGGGGAAGTTCGATCGCACCACGCGCTTCGCTGCGGACGACCACCGCGCCTACAACCGCCACGGCGAGTCCTTCGACGTGGGCGAGACGTTCTCGGGGATCGATTTCGAGACCGGCCTCGAGGCGGTCGAGGAGCTTCGTCCACTCGTGCCGCCGGGGATGACGCTCGCGCAGCTCGCACTGCGCTTCATCCTCGACTTCGACGCCGTCTCGACCGTGATCCCCGGTGCGAAGACGCCGGAGCAGGCGCGTGCGAACGCGGTCGCGGCCGGGCTGCCGCGGCTCCCTGCGGAGACGCACGCCGCCATCGCCGAGGTCTACCGGCGGCGCATCGCGCCGCTCGTCCATCAGCGCTGGTAGCGGGTCACCCGGCGCCGTCTGCGGTCGCGTAGACGCGACCCGAGCCGTTGCGCCCCGTACGAGCGACGTAGGCGGCGGCGACGCGCGCGGCGAAGGCGTCTGCCGTGCCGGCGTCCGCGAGCGCCACGACCGAGCCGCCGAAGCCGCCGCCGGTCATGCGCGCCGCGACGGCGCCCTCCTCGTAGGCGAGCTCGACGAGCAGGTCGAGCTCCGGGATCGAGACCTCGAAGTCGTCGCGGAGGCTGGCATGGCCCTCGCGGAAGAGCGCACCGAGCGCCTCCCGGTCCGGGCCGCCGGCCGCCTCGAGCGCGCGGACGCACGCGCGGACGCGCTCGTTCTCGGAGACGACGTGCCGGAGACGGCGCCACGACACCTCGTCGACGCCGGCCGCGAGCGCCGCCGCCTCGGCCGTCTCGACCGTCACCTCGGAGGGCCGCGCACCGCCGAGGGCCGGCAGCGCGCGCTCGAGCTCGGCGCGGCGGGTTGCGTAGCCCGAGTGCTCGAGGCTGCGGCGAACGCCCGAGTCGAAGACGGCGACTGCAAGCCCCGTCGGCAGCGGCACGAGCCGGTGCTGCTCGGTGCCGCAGTCCAGGAGGAGCGCGTGACCGCGCTTCGAAAGCAGCGACGCGGCCGGGTCCATCAGGCCCACGGGCACGCCGACTGCCCGGCGTTCGGCCTCCTGCGCGACACGCGCAAGCTCGAGCCGGGGCAGCCCGAACCTCGCGGCGCGGCAGAGGCCGAGGGCGAGCGCGACCGTGAGCGCCGCGGAGGACGACAGCCCGGCGCCGACCGGCAGGGTCGACGAGACCGTCCCGTCGAGCCCCGCCGCCGGCCGGCCGCGCTCCCTTAGCAGCTCGGCGACGGCGGCCGCATAGCGAACCCATCCGCCGAGCTCCGAAGAGGCCGTTCCGTCCGCCGGCAGCTCGACCGTCTCCGGGAACTCCTCCGAACGGAGACGGATGGCCGAGCGATCCCGCCGCCAGCGAAGCGTCACGCCTCTGTCGACTGCGACCGGGAGGACGAGTCCGCCGGAGTAATCAGTGTGTTCCCCGATGAGGTTCACGCGGCCGGGCGCAAAGATCGCCATCGTCGTGTGCCCAACCACACTTGAGAAATCTATCGACACTTGTTATATACGCAGGCTAGCCGAGTGATTTCGAAAGTGTCCGACCGTTGCCCGTTCGCTCTCTGGGCTGATTCGGTCGGGACGAGACCGAGGTGAACAGGAGGAACGATGGCATCAGACAAGCCAGTAGAGGTCGGCAAGGAGCAGTGGGAGTTCTCGCGGCGGAGGTTCCTCAGGAACGTCGGGGGGGCGACTGTCGCGTATGGCGGGCTCGCTGCGTTGCTCGGTGCGCCCGGCGCCAGCGCTGCCAGGCTCGCGCGCGACAACAGCGACACCGCGTTCTTCGCCAGCCACCCGAAGTACAAGTTCGTGATGGTCAACCACGTGACGACCAACCCGTTCTTCACGGCGACGATCTACGGCATCCAGGACGCCTGCTCCATCACCGGCTGCGCCTACCAGTGGACCGGCTCGACGAGCTCGCTCGTCTCGCAGATGGTCTCGGCGTTCAACAGTGCCATCGCCGCCAAGGCAAGCGGCATCGGGTGCTGCCTGATCGACAACACCGCCTTCAACGCGCCCGTCAACAACGCGTTGAACGCCGGCATTCCCGTGATCGCCTACAACGCCGACGTCTCGGAGGGAGTGCCGAACAACCGGATGTCCTACGTCGGCCAGAACAACCTGACCGCGGGCGCGGCGGTCGCCGCGCAGATCCTCAAGACCGGACTCGTGAAGAAGGGCGATCTCGTCGCAGGGATCATCGCGACTCCGGGAACGGGAAACATCCAGCCGCGGATCGACGGCGCGAAGCCGGTTCTCGTGAAGGCCGGCATGGACTTCGCCGAGGTGGGGACGTCGGCGACCACGGGCTCGCCCGAGTACAACAAGATCGCCGCCTGGTACGCCGGGCACAAGAACGTGAAGTTCATGTTCGGCGTGGACAGCGGCGACAGCGACGCCATCGCGCAGTTCATCCAGCAGAACAACCTGAAGGGGAAGATGGGCGGATCGGGCTGGGACGTCGGGACGCCCGTCGTGCAGGGTGTCAAGGCCGGCAACCTGAGCTTCACGATCGACCAGCAGGCCTACCTGCAGGGCTTCGACACGATCATGCAGCTCTTCCTCTACCAGGTCTCGGGCGGCCTGATGAAGCCGACCAACACCGACACGGGGCTCGGCATCGTCGTGCAGTCGACCGTGGACCCGTACCTGGCGACGAACAGGTTCGAGGGGACGAGCTCGAAGCAGCAGACCCTGAAGTCGCCGGTCCCGATCCCGCACTGACGTCGCGCGGATGACCTCGGGTGCTCCAGCGCCTCCTGCTGCCCCGGCGGGCCACCCGCCGGGGCAGCAGCGTCCACACCCGTCGCTGGGGCACCGCGTCCTGCGCCTCTTCCTCTACCAGCGCGAGCTGACGCCCATCCTGATCACCGCTGGCCTGTTCGTGTACTTCGCGATCAGGGCCGGGTCGACGTTCACCGACCAGCTCAGCCTCAGCTCGGCCGCGGGCTACGCAGGGCCGATCGGCGCGATCGCCGTGGGTGAGGTGCTGCTGCTCGTGCTCGCGGAGATCGACCTGTCGGCCGGCCAGGTGTTCCTGTTCTCCGCGTGGGTCAACTGGTGGCTGTACAGCGAAGGATTGCCGGTCTGGCTTTCGATGTCCCTCGCGCTCGTTGTCTGCTGCGGCGTCGGAGCGATCAACGGGCTGATCACGGTTCGCCTGAACGTGCCGTCCTTCGTCACGACGCTGGCGATGAACTTCATCCTCTACGGCCTCGTGCTCATCTACTCGAACTACACCCAGGCATCGCCGGTCCCGCTGTCGCAGTACGCCTCGCCGAACGGTCACGTGAGCTTCGCGGGCCAGGTCTTCGGAGTGTGGCAGTGGTCGGAGATCCTCTGGGTCGTGGCGATCGCGATCGTCGCGCACCTGCTGCTCACACGCACGCGGTTCGGCGTCCGGATCATCGCCACGGGCGGGAACCTGGTCGGGGCAGCCGAGGCAGGGGTACCCGTCCGCCGCGTGAAGGTGTGGGCCTTCGTGCTCTGCTCGTTCCTCGCCGGGCTCGTCGGGCTCGTCGACGCCGTCAAGTACGGGAGCCTCGATCCCGGCAACTTCGGGGTCGACTACATCCTCTACGCCGTCGGCGCCTGCGTGATCGGGGGCACCGCGCTCACCGGCGGGCGCGGGACGGTGATCGGCGCCTTCATCGGCGCGATCCTGATCGGCATCCTCGAGGACGGCCTGACGCTGATCGGGGTCAGCACGAACGATTTCTTCGTCTGGGTCGGCGTGGTGATCATCTTCGCGATGGCCCTGAACGTGCAGTTCGACCGGCTCATCGCCCGCTCGAGGGCGGCATGAGCGAGCAGGCCGTGGAGACGACGCCGCCCGCGCCTGCGTCAGCGGGGGCTGCGCTCGAGGTGCGGGGCGTGACGAAGCGGTTCGGCGCGATCGTCGTCCTCCGCGGCGTCGACCTCGTCCTGCGCCAGGGGGAGGTGCTCGGGCTCGTCGGCGACAACGGAGCCGGCAAGAGCACGCTCGTCAAGATCCTGTGCGGGTTCCACCAGCAGGACAGCGGCGACGTGCTCGTCGGCGGCGAACGCGTCCGCTTCCACTCGGTCGAGGACGCCCGCGGACACGGGATCGAGACCGTCTACCAGGACCTGGCGCTGATCCCGCAGCTTCCCGTCTACCAGAACCTGTTCCTGGGCCATGAGCTGACGAGGATGGGCCCGCTCCGCTTGCTCGACAAGCGACGGATGCGGAACCTCTCGCGCCAGTACCTCGACGAGATCCGCGTGCGCGTCCCGAGCATCGACGCGGAGGCCGAGCAGCTCTCGGGCGGTCAACGGCAAGCGGTAGCGGTCGCAAGAGCCGTGCGCGCGGCGCCCAAGATCCTGCTGCTCGACGAGCCGCTCGCAGCCATGGGGGCGCGCGAGTCGCTCCTCATCATCGAGCTCGTCAAGGATCTCGCCGCGAGCGGCAGGGTGTCGATCATCGTGATCGACCACAACTACGCGCACCTCTTCGAGCTCTGCGACCGGATCAACGTCCTGCAGGGCGGCCGTATCACGACGGACCAGCTGGTGCACGAGACCTCGCTCGAGACGCTGACCGAGCTGATGGTCTCGAGCTATCGGCGGGAGCTCGACGAGATCTCGGACGATGGGGCCTGACGCGCTCGCACAGCTCGAGGCCTGGTTCGTCTGCGGGAGCCAGCACATGTACGGAGCCGAGCAGCTCCACACCGTCGAGGCGCACGCGGCCGAGATCGCCGCTGCGCTCGACGCCGCTCCCGAGATCCCCGTCCGGATCGTCGGCAAGCCGGTCGCGACGACCCCGGAGTCGATCCGGGCCGTGCTCGTCGAGGCCAACGCGAGCCCGGCGTGCGTCGGCGTGATCGCGTGGATGCACACGTTCTCGCCGGCGAAGATGTGGATCTCGGGGCTCGCCGCCCTCCGGCGGCCGTTCCTGCACCTGCACACGCAGTTCAACCGCGATCTCCCGTGGCGCGAGATCGACATGGACTTCATGAACCTGAACCAGTCGGCGCACGGCGACCGGGAGTTCGCGTTCATGGAGACGCGGATGGGCCTCGTCCGCAAGACGGTGGTCGGCCACTGGAGCGAGCCGCAGGTGCTCGAGCGGATCGGCGCCTGGTGCCGCGCCGCGTGCGGCTGGCGGGAGGCGCAGGCCCTGAAGGTCGCCCGCATCGGCGACAACATGCGCGAGGTCGCCGTGACCGAGGGCGACAAGGTCGAGGCGCAGCTCCGGCTCGGGATCTCCGTCTCGGGCTACGGCGTGGGCGATCTCGCCGACGCAGTCAACGCGGTCTCGGAGGCGGAGGTCGACGAGCTCGTCGGCGAGTACGAGTCGGCCTACGTGCTCGCGCCGGAGCTGCGCGCCGATGGTGCACGGCGCGAGTCGCTCCGGGACGCGGCGCGGATCGAGGCCGGCCTGCGCGCGCTGCTCGACTCCCTCGGCGCGCGGGCATTCACCGACACGTTCGAGGACCTGCACGGGCTCAAGCAGCTGCCGGGGATCGCGGTGCAGCGCCTGATGGCCGACGGCTACGGCTTCGCGGGCGAGGGCGACTGGAAGACGGCCGCGCTCGTCCGGGTGATGAAGACGATGGGGACGGGCCTCCCGGGCGGCACGTCGTTCATGGAGGACTACACCTACCACCTCGCTCCCGGCTCGCAGCGGATCCTCGGCGCGCACATGCTCGAGGTGTGCCCGACGATCGCCGGCGGGCGGCCCTCGTGCGAGATCCACCCGCTGTCGATCGGCGGCCGCGACGATCCGGTGCGCCTCGTGTTCACGGCCCCGCCGGGCCCGGGGCTCAACGCCGGGATCATCGACCTCGGCGACCGCTTCCGGCTGCTCGCCAACGAGGTCGAGATCGTCGACCCGGACGAGGAGCTGCCGCGCCTGCCGGTCGCGCGCGCGGTCTGGAAGCCGGCGCCCGACCTGACGACCTCCGCGGAGGCGTGGCTGATCGCCGGCGGCCCCCATCACACGGGCCTGACGACGCAGTACGGGATCGAGGTGCTCTCCGACTTCGCGTCGATCGCCGGGCTCGAGCTCCTCGTCATCGACGGGGAGACCCGGATCCGCGACTTCCAGAAGGAGCTCCGCTGGAACCAGGCCTACCACCACCTGGCGCGCGGGCTCTGACGCGCGGGTCACGCTGATGCTGCACCGCGAGCTGCGCGAGCACGCGCTCCGGGCCAACCGGGAGATCGTCGAGGCGGGCCTCGTCGTGCTCACGTTCGGGAACGCGAGCGCCGCCGATCGCGCCGCGGGCGTGATGGCGATCAAGCCGAGCGGCGTCCCGTACGCCACGCTCAGCCCCGAGGCGATGGTCGTCGTCGACCTCGAGAGCGGCATGGTCGTGGACGGCGCCTTCCGCCCGTCCTCCGACACGCCGACGCACCTCGTGCTCTATCGCAGGTTCGGAGAGGTCGGCGGCATCGTCCACACGCACTCGCCGGTGGCGACGGCATGGGCGCAGGCCGGCTGCGCCATCCCCTGCCTCGGCACCACGCACGCCGACCACTTCCACGGCCCCGTCCCCGTCACGCGCGACCTCACGACCGCCGAGATCGAGGGCGAGTACGAGGCCGAGACGGGGAACGTCATCGTCGAGACGATCGAGGCGCTCGGGCTCGACCCGCTGGAGATGCCCGCGGTGCTCGTCCGCTCGCACGGGCCGTTCACGTGGGGTCGTGACGGCGCGGGGGCTGTCGAGAGCTCGATCGCGCTCGAGCTGGTGGCCCGGATGGCGCGCGACGCGCTGGCGCTCGCGCCGGAGGCGCCGCCGGTCGCGCCGGAGCTGCTCGAGCGCCACTTCCGGCGCAAGCACGGCCCCGCCGCGTACTACGGCCAGGGGCGCCCGTGACGGGCGGCCGCTACGCCGTCGGGATCGACTTCGGCACCGAGTCCGGACGCGCGGTGCTCGTGGACTGCACGGACGGACGCGAGCTCGGCACCGCCGTCCACGTCTATGCGAACGGTGTCATCGACGAGCGCCTGCCGGCGCCCGACGACGATGTGGCCCTCGAGCCGGACTGGGCGCTTCAGGATCCGGACGACTACGTCGAGGTCTACCGCCGGGCGGTGCCGGAGCTCCTCGCGGCGACGCGCGTCGACCCGGCGAGCGTGATCGGCATCGGCATCGACTTCACGTCCTGCACGATGTTGCCGGCGACCGCCGACGGAACGCCGCTCTGCCGCCTGCCGGAGTGGCGGCGGAACCCGCACTCGTGGGTCAAGCTCTGGAAGCACCATGCCGCGCAACCGGAGGCGGACCGGATCAACGCCGTGGCGGCCGAGCGCGGCGAGCCGTGGCTCGCCCGGTACGGCGGACGGATCTCCTCGGAGTGGTTCATCGCCAAGTCGCTGCAGATCCTGCTCGAGGCGCCCGACGTGTACGAGCGCGCCGAGCGGCTGATCGAGGCGGCCGACTGGGCGGTCTGGCAGCTGACGGGCGTCGAGACCAGGAACAGCTGCACCGCCGGCTACAAGGCGATGTGGTCGAAGCGAGACGGGTTTCCGTCGAGCGACTACTTCGCGGCGCTCGACCCGCGCTTCGCCTCGGTCGTCGACGAGAAGATGTCGAGGCGGATCGTCCCGCTCGGGACCCGTGCCGGCGGCCTCTGCGATCGCGCGGCGGAGTGGACCGGCCTGCGTGCCGGGACCCCTGTCGCCGTCGCGAACGTGGACGCCCACGCCTCGGCGCCCGCGGCGACCGTGACCGAGCCGGGGACGATGGTCGCGATCATGGGCACGAGCATCTGCCACATCCTGCTCGGTGCCGAGCCGGCGGAGGTCGAGGGCATGTGCGGCGTCGTCGAGGACGGCGTCGTGCCGGGCCTGTACGGATTCGAGGCGGGGCAGTCGGCGGTCGGCGACATCTTCGCGTGGTTCGTGGAGACCTGCGTGCCGCCCGAGGTCCACGAGGCCGCGCGCCGTCGCGGCGTCGGCGTTCACGAGGAGCTGGAACGGGAGGCGGCACTGCTCGCGCCGGGCGAGAGCGGCCTGCTCGCGCTCGACTGGTGGAACGGCAACC
>Ga0335085_10011402_pt1 | contig 13197 bp, 11 predicted proteins | sample Lox_Sample_45_FD_206712 | JGI IMG/M metagenome (GOLD analysis project Ga0335085, IMG submission 206712) | Soil microbial communities from Loxahatchee National Wildlife Refuge, Florida, United States - Lox_Sample_4.5 | ecosystem: Environmental > Terrestrial > Soil > Wetlands | place: USA...
AAAAGCTGGTGTAATCACCGGCGGCAATGGAACTGACGCCGGTGGCAATCTGCATCGGTGTGCTACGGTCGGTCGTGGTGCCGTCGCCCAATTGGCCCCAATTATTCCAGCCCACCGTCCAAAGCGTACCGTCGGTCTTCAAGAACAAGCTATGTCCCCAGCCGGCGGCGACCGCAGTGACTCCGGTGGCAATCTGCACCGGTGTGCTGCGGTTGGTCGTGGTGCCATCGCCCAATTGGCCATAATAATTGTCACCTACGGCCCAGAGGGTGCCATCGGTCTTCACAATCAGGCTGTAGTCAAAGCCACCGGCCATTGATTTTGTTCCGGTCGAGATTTTTTCTGGTCGAAAAACAAAGGAGGGGTGCCCATCGCCGATCTGGCCATAAGTATCGTCGCCAAACGCCTTCAAGGTGCCGGACGTTGTCGCGCGTCCCGCCGGGACGCAGATCAAGCCGATAACGAAGGTAAGGCCCAACTGTGAAAGCCGGCCGAGACGAACCATGCGGGAGAGGGAAGGCTTCATGGCAGAGACGGATTTGTGATCCCTTGAATCGAGCCGCCGTGCAGCGGCCGCCACTAACAGGCTTGCGCCCACAGGTGCAAAGTAAAGCTACGCAATGCAAAATGAAGGTAACTCCGTTGCCACGCCGTAACGAGAGCAACGATTGTTTGCCCTCTGCCCGGGCCCGCCAACCGGACTCGTCAGGCTTTCGGCCGGAATGCCTTCATCACCGTTTCGTTGGTTTCCAGCCGCGGGCCGCCGATGAGATCGAGGCAATAGGGGATCGCGGGGAAGATCGCTTCAAAGTTTTCCCGAATCGCCTTGGGCCGGCCGGGCAGATTGACGATGAGCGTCCGGCCGCGCACACCGGCCAGGGCGCGCGAAAGGATCGCGGTCGGGACAAACTTGAGCGAGGCGGTGCGCATGAGCTCGCCGAAGCCGGGCAGGATTTTTTCGCAGACTGCGGTGGTGGCTTCGGGCGTGACGTCGCGCGGCGCCGGTCCGGTTCCGCCGGTGGTGACGACCAGTCCGCAGCCGGCTTCGTCGGCGAGGCGGCGCAACTCCGCCTCGATGACGGCGCGCTCGTCGGGAACGATTTTGTAGTCGGTCTCGAACGGCGTCGTCAGCCATTCGCGCAGGAGGGCGACCACCGCCCGACCGGGGGTGTCTTCATAGACGCCGGCGGCGGCGCGGTCGGAAATGTTCAGGACGCCGATCTTGACGGTCATGAGATGAATTTAACCACGGATTGCGCGGATGAACACGGATAAATTTTCCTCATCCGCGCGGCTCCGTGCCATCCGCGGCCGGAAATTGAGCGATGATCTGCTCCGGCGTGACGCCTGTTTGCCGCAGCGCGCGCAGGCTGAGCGCGTCGTGGCGCTTGGCCAGGCGCACCCCGTTTTCGTCGGTCATGAGTTCGCAGTGGCAAAACGCCGGAGGCGTGTGCCCAAGCGCGCGGTAAAGCAGGAGCTGACGAAAGGTGGAACGGACGAGATCGGCGCCGCGCACGACCTCGGTGATGCGCATGGCCGCGTCGTCCACCACGCAGGCGAGCTGGTAGCTGGGCGTATCGTCCTTGCGCCAGACGAGGAAGTCGCCGAAGTCGCGGCCGGCAGTCGCGCGCTGCTCGCCGAGCCGGCCATCGGTGAACACAAGCTGCTCGTCGGGCACGCGCAGGCGCCAGTTGACGGAGATTTTTTCGCCGAGCGGCGGGAGCGGCGCGTCGGCCGCGGGACGGAAGCTTTTGGGATAGACCGGCTCGTCGTTCTCGCCCTCGTGAGGCGCGCTCGCGGCCTCGATCACGTCGCGCCGCGAACGGGTGCAGGGAAAAATCAGCCGCGCGGCGTGGAGTTTTTCCAGCGCGGCGCGATAGAGCGGACGGCGTTCGCTCTGGCTGTAGGGCGTATACGGTCCGCCGACGTCGGGACCCTCCTGCCAGGTCAGTCCGAGCCAGCGCAGGTCCTCGAGCATCGCGTCCACGAAATCCATCCGGAAGCGCACGGCGTCGAGGTCCTCGTTGCGGAGCACGAGTGTGCCGCCGGCGGCGCGGGCGCGTTTGGCGGCGATCCAGAACGTGCGCGCGTGGCCGAGATGAAGATGGCCGGTGGGCGAGGGCGCGAGCCGCCCGCGATACGATGGATGGTTTGCAATCACCGTTTTCTCCTCTTTAGCCGGAATTCCGCGGAGATTGAACCGCTAATTTACGCTAATGCGCGCTGATAAAAATCGGTTTCAATCCAGGTGTCTGATAATTATCAGCGTGAATTCGTGTGAATTAGCGGTCTAAGATTTTCCATGCAAAGGCTCCTTTGTGTTTACTGCGCGTCCAGCGATCACCTCGAGGCGAAATACCACGCGGCGGCGGCGGAGCTGGGTCGCGGCATGGTGGCGCGCGGCTGGGGGCTGGTCTACGGCGGCGGGCACATCGGCTTGATGGGCGTGGTGGCGCGGGCGGTCAAGGCCGGCGGCGGACGGGTCGTGGGCATCATTCCCGATTTCATGATCTCGCGCGAGCTGGCCTACGACGGGGCGGACGAGCTTGTGACCGTGGCCACGATGCGCGAACGCAAGCGGCTGATGGAGGAGCGCGCGGCGGCGTTCGTCACGCTGCCGGGCGGCATCGGCACGCTGGAGGAATTCGCCGAAATCGTGACGCTGCGTTATTTGCGCCGCCTCGACAAACCGGTCGTGCTGGTGAATCAGGACGGTTTTTATGACGACCTGCTGAAATTTTTTGCGCGGATGGCGCAGGAGCGTTTCACCTCCGCACGCGCCGCCGGCTTGTTTGCCGTGACAAAAAATGTAGAGGAAATCTGGCCGTTGCTTGAGCGGACGCAGCCGTTCGAGGCCGATGCGCTCTGGCGATGAGAGCCGGCGCGGCGGGCGTCAGCGCCAGAGCGAAACAAGGTCCTCCGTGCGCACCCAGCCGGTCTGACCGTTGGCGAAGACGAGGCGCGACCAGGAGCCGGTAAGGAATGTCTTGTCCACCACCGCGAGATTGCCGGCGGCGAGGGATGAGGTTTTTTGCATGGTGTCGGCCTCGGTCGGGATTGAGCGGAGCGTGGTCGAGTGCCAGACAATTGCGGCGCGCGCATCGGCCGCCGGGCCGTAGGCGTGGAGGCTCGCGCCGCCGGCAAGGACGGCGAGCAGCGCCAGCGCGAGCACGGGCAAGGCGATGAATTTGGTCCACGCCGGCAAATGGCCGTAAACGCGCAGCAGCAGCAGCGCGAGGGCGAACGCGATGAGCGCAGTGGCAGCGGCCAGGATCTGCTGCCATTCCGCAGGCGAGGCGAGGCGGGCGAGAAATTGCAGCGGCCCCGGCGAGGCAAAGGTGACGAGGTCGGAGGCGGCATAGCCGGCGTGCTCGAAGCCGAGCGCGAGATTCCAGCGCAACGTGTCGTTTTCCGGGTGCTGCACGAACGCCGCCGTCCATTGCGCGGCGGCTTCGGGCCAGCGGTCCTGCTGGGCGAGCGCGAGGCCGAGATCGTGGCGTGCGATCCAGTCGGCGGGCGTGCGCGCGAGCGTGGCGCGCCAGCCGGTTTCGGCCGCGGCAAAATCACCGGAACGATAGGCGGCAATGGGATCGGCCGGCGCCGGTGCGTCGGCGCGGAGGGTGAGCACGAGGACGGCGGCGGCGGCGAAGGGCAGGAGATTGCGCGGCAGCAGGAGCGTGGCGGCGGAAAATTTCGGCGCGGGGCGGGCGGCGAGCGCGGCCGCGGCGCGGTCGGGCCAGTCGGCGGGCAGGCTGGCGCCGGCGGCGTAGAGCGCGCGTTCGCTTTCGCGCCAGAGCTGCTGCCAGGCCGCGTCGTCGAAGGCGGTGGCGGGCGGCGCGGCGTGGTGGAGCCGGGCGAGGATGATGGCGTCGTGCTGCCAGGCGAGAAGGAGCCGGGCGCGTGCCGCCGGATCGGCGGTGGCGCGGAGCGAGGCGAGCGTGGCGGCAAGGCGGGCATGGGCTTCGCGTTGTGCCCGGCGCGGGTCGGTGGCGCGCGCCCGGCGCAGCGCGAGGGCGAGCCAGAAGAGGAGCAGCACGCCGAACGGCGCGAGCAGCACCGCGGCGAACGTCCGCCGGCTCCACGGCACCGGCGCCTCGGCGGTGCCGGTGAGCGCGTCGCGCGGAATGGCCGTCGGCTCCGCCGGCGCGCCGGGCAGCTTCAAGGCCGGCCCGGCCGGTGCGGTGGTGGCCTCAGGCTGGCTGGTCCGGTTTGCGGCTGCCGGCGTGACCGTCACGGTCAGGCTGGCGGTAGTGAGCGTTTTGTAGCTGCCAGTCTTGGGATCGAAATAGGTGAAGTGCGACGGCGGCAGGATATAGTCGCCGGGCTTGGTCGGAATGAGGATGGCGTCCTCGGTGAGCGTGGCGTCGAAGAGCGAGCCGTTTTTCAGTTCGCGTTTCGGCTTTGACGGCACGACCTGGAAATCCTGCGAGACTTCGCGCGCGGGCAGGCCGGCGATGTCTGGCCAGTTGCCGGTGCCGCTCAGGGCCAGCGTCCAGGTGATGGGTTCGCCCACGGCCACGGTGGCGGGAACGGCCCTGCCGGTGAAGGTGAAGCGTCCGACGGCGCCGCTGAAATCGGCCGGCGCGGGCGGCAGCGGCTTGATGGTGAAGGTGGGCGCGTTGCTGGACACGGTGCGCTCCACCAGACGGGGAAAGGCGAAGGAAAACGGATCGAAGGGCGAGCCGCCGACCGCGAGCTGCACCTGCTGGTGCACGGGCGAAAGCGTGATCTCACCGGGCGTGCGGGCGTAGCCGCGGGTCTTGAAGGCCACGCCGAGATGCGGCTCGCCGTTGACGGAGAGCTCGAATTCCTCGGGCTTCGACCAGTCCTCGACGGTGAGGGGCGCGGGCGACCACTGGAGATCACCGATGCCCTGCGGCCGGTAGCGGCGTACGAGGTCGAGCGTGTAGCTGAGGGGGAAAACCTCGCCGGCCCAGAATTCGCCTCCGGCCGGAGCGAGCTTGGCGTGGGCCGCATCGGCCAGCGACGAGGCCGCACCCGAGCTGCTTCCGCCCGTGGACGAGGCGGTGGTGTCCACGTCGAACGTGACCGCCGGCACCTGCACATCGCCTTTGTTCGTCGCGACGGTGAAGGCGGAAATCGGCAGCGCTCCGTGCCGGGTGGGATGCGCGAGGTAGATGATGGTGTAACTCGAGCTCGACTGGCCGTTGATGATCGAAAGGCCGGAGCTGCGCGAAGCGATGTCGAGTTCCAGGCCGACCACCGGCGGGGGCTTGATCGAATCGTCCTTCGGCGTGCAATCGTCGAAGACGAGCTTGAGTTCGCAATCCTGGTCGAATGCGAGCGTGCCGCCGGACGGCTCCCAATGGGCGCTCTGGGCGCGGGCGGCGGCGGCGAGCAACGAAACGAGGAGCAGGAGGGAAAGCGTGCGCATGGGGGTCACCAATTTTCTCCGTTTTGTTTTTGGGGCTTGTTTTCGCCCCGCATGAGCTCGTAGAGGACGGCGGGCGAGTCCTGTTGCTTGAGCTGGTCGAGTTTTTCCAGCGGCACGGCCAGGGCGGGATCGGCGGACTCGGGATTTTTTTGCTGCGGCGTGCCGCCGAATTTTTGGAGTTCGCGGCCGTCGGAGATTTGCGGCTTGGCGGGGGGCGGCGGAGATTGCATGGGGCCAAAGGCGGACGGCCCGAGCGGAGATGGATGGTTGTCGGGTGAATTTTGGCTCCGGGCCGGCTGCGGATTTTGGGCGGAAGATTTTTGCTCCTGATTTTGCTGCGACTGTTCGCCACCGGGCTGGTTCTGCGGCGAGGAATTTTGGCTCCGACTATTTTGGTTCTGCTGCTGCTGATTTTGCTGTTTCTGCGACTGATTTTGCCGAGGCTGTTTCTGGGGCGGCGGCTTTTGTTGAGGGGGTTTCTTCAGCAGCGTGGCGAGTTCGCGGCGGAGTTGCGGCCAGTCGGCGGCCTTGCCGTCGAGGGTTTCACCGGCGTCCACGGCGGTGAGGGCGTCGCGCACCGGCCCGGCGGGCACGGGTTTTTGCGCGGTTTGCAGGCGCTGGCCGTAAGTGACGGTGGCTTGGGCGAGGTCGGCCCAGTTGCGGGCGGTGGTGGTGTTCTGCGCGGAAAGATGTCCGACAAGGTCGGCCAGCGGGGCGGCGTAGGCGGTTTCGTCCTCGGCGCGAAGGCGTGGCGAAAAAATGCCGGCGGCAGCCAGAAGGCAGAGTGCCGCCGCGCCGGCCGTGCTCACCGCCGGCTTCCGCCCGGTTTCGGAAACCGGCGCAAGGCGCACCTCGCGCGGCCGCGGGCGCACGGGAAATTCGCGCCAGAAGCTGATGAGCAGGCAGAGCAGCGCAGGGGCGAGGGCCCATTGAAAGCGTTCGACGAAACGGGTGCGGTTTTCCTCGCGGAACTGGCCGCGGCGGCCGGCGTCGACCGTGGCCTGGAGCAGCGCGGGGAGATCGACCCAGCTGCTGGCATCGGCGTAAGTGCCGCCGGTTTTTTCGGCGAGTTCGCGGAGGGTCGAGCTCTCCAGCTTGGCGAGGTGGACCGCGCCACGCTCATCCTTGACGAAGCCGCCTGCGCCGTCGGGGATCATCGCGCCGGCCGCGGTGCCGACACCGAGGCCGATGACCCGGATGTTCTTTTTCTTCAAGTCGTCGACCAGCGGCCGCCAGTCGTCGTCGGTCGCCTCGCCGTCGCTGAGGATGATGAGGTAACGGTCGGCGCTGGCGTCGGTGCTGAAGGCATCGAGGGCCGTTTCAAGGAGATCGTGGTAATTGGTGCCGCCTTCGGGCATGAAGCCGGTGTTGAGCGTGGGCAGGAACTCGCGGAGGATTTCGTAATCCGCGCTGAGCGGGCATTGCAGGAAGGACGTGCCGGAGAAGACCGCCAGGCCGACGCGCTCGCCACGCAGCCGGTCGAGGAGCGACTGGATGAGGAGCTTGGCGCGGTCGAGGCGCGACGGCGCCACATCCTGCGTGTTCATGCTGCGGGAAAGATCCAGCGCGAGCAGGATCTCGCGCGACTGGTCGAAGACCGGCTCATCGATCCGGCCCCATTGCGGCCGGGCGAGGGCGACGATGGCGAGCGCGAGGCCGGCGCAAAGCCAGGGCCGGGCGCGGCCGGTGCTTTTGGCCGGCGAGGAAACCAGCGCCAAATGCCGCGCGTCCGCCTCGGCGTGAATGATTTTCGGATGGAGGGAGCGCACGGCGGCAGTGCGGCGGACCAGCCCCCACGCCAGCAGCGCGGTGGGCGCGGACAAGAGCCAAAGCAGATGGGGCCAGTAGAAACTCATGACAAACGCGGCGCTGGTTGCGGGCGGGCGGCCGCGTCCCCGCGGACAAGCAGCGCGGCGAGCAGCAGCAACGCGGCGCCGGGCACGGCAAGCCAGGGAAAAAGTTCGGTCGTGACGAGGTAGGAGTGGGCCTGGAATTCGATTTTTTGCGCCCGATCGATCGCCTTGAAGGCGTTTTCAATCGTGTCGGAATCCGCCGCGCGGAAATATTTCCCGCCCGTCGCGTCGGCGATGTCGATGAGCGCGTCTTCGTCGAGGTCGGCGTCGTGGCCGGCGCCGATGGTGTAGATCGGAATGTCGCGCGAACGGGCGATGTCCGCCGCCTGCCGGGGCGCGAGCGCACCGGCATTGTTGGCGCCGTCGGTCAGGAGGACGACGAAGGCGCCCTGGCGGTGGCCCTGGTCGGTGCGCGCCGGCTGCTCGAGGCGGGTGAGGGCGAGGCCGAGGCCGTCGCCGATCGCGGTCTGGTTGGGATCGACCAGGCCGATGCGCAGGCGTTCGACCTGGCGCGCCAGCCAGGCGTGATCGAAGGTGAGCGGCGCAAGCGTGTAGGCGTTTTTGGCAAAGAGCACGACGCCGATCCGGTCGTTGGTCCGGCGGTCGATGAAGGCCTGGATGACGGGCTTGATCGCCTGCAGGCGGGTGAGGGCCTGGCCGTCCTTCTCGTAATCCGGCGTCATCATCGAGCCGGACAAATCGATGGCGAGCATGATGTCATAGCCCTGCGAGTGCACCTCGCGCTTGTCGTCCACGCGCTGGGGCCGGGCGAGCGCGGCGATGATGAGGACGAGTCCGGCGCCGGCGAGGATGAGCGGCCAGCGGGAGGCCGGCGCGAGCGACGGGCGGTACCACGCCGCGGCGAACGGCACGAAGAGCACGGGTACGCGCCGGCGCTGCCGCAGCCAGACCGCGGCCGGAAGGGCCAGCAGCGTCAGAAGCCAGAGGGGATCGTGGAGGACGTAGTTGTCCATGTTCAGCTGCGCATGCGCGCGTGGAAAAATTTAACCAGCGCGTCGAGGCGGTCCTCCCCGGTGGTGACGACGAGGCGGCTGCGCGGGTCGGGAAAAAGCGCGGACCAGGCGGCTTCGCGGCCGGCGCGCCACTCCGCGTGCGCCGTGCGTTGCGCCGCCGAACCGTCGAGCATGACCAGACGGCTGGCCAGCGGATCGTAGGCGGCGAAAGTTTCGCCCGCCGGCAGCGAGCGTTCCCACGGATCGTCCACGCGGAATCCCATGGTCTGATAACGCCGCTGGAGGATGGACCAGCCTTCGGGCGCGGGTCGCGCCGGGAAATCGCCGAGCCAGACGAGGATGGTGTGCTTGGGTGTGGCGCGGGAGAGCAGGCGCCAGGGAATTTCGGATTGGCGCGGCGCGGCGCGGAAAGTTTTTTCCATTCCGCGATCCGCGATCGGCAATCCGGAATCAATCGCCGGCGGAGGCTGGCTGAGCAGGGATGCGGCCGCGTGCAGGATGCGTCCGCGCCCGCGCACGGGCTCGCGGAAAAGATGGCCCTGCGGCGTGGCATGGACGAAGCCGACGCGGTCGCGATTGACCGCACCGAGCAGCATGACGAGGCCGGCGAGCTCGAGCAGCGCCTCGCGTTTCGAGAGCGCGCCGGAGCCGAACTGCAGGCTGGCCGAGTCCTCGAAGACGATGAGAAGCGTGACCTCGCGCTCCTCGACAAATTTTTTCCGGTAGGGCTCGCCGAGCCGCGCCGTGACGTTCCAGTCGATGTCGCGCACGTCGTCGCCGAATTCGTACTTCACCACCTGGTCGAATTCCATGCCGCGGCCGCGGAAGGCGGAGCGGTATTCGCCGCTGAGGATGGTTTCGACGGCGTGCCGCACGCGCCACTCCAGCCGGCGGAGCAGGGCGAGCGGCGCCTCGATCGAAGCAAGATGGTTTTCCTTGGCCGCGGGCATGCTGCTTGGCCGCCGGCTCATTTTGCCGGCACGGGCGTTTTTTCCAGGATTTGCGCGACGATTTTGTCGGCGGTGACCTCCGCGGCCTCAGTCTCGTAGGTCAGACCGACGCGGTGGCGGAGCACCTCGGGCGCGAGTTCCTGCACGATGGAAGGGCTGACAAAATCCTGGCCGCGCAACCAGGCGAGGGCGCGGCCGGCCTGGTAGAAGGCGAGCGAGGCGCGCGGCGAGGCGCCGAAATTGAGCTGGCGCGGAGCGGCGCCGTTGCCGCCGGGCTCGGCCAGTGCGCGGGTGGCGCGGACGAGCGAAAGAATGTAGCCCTGCATGGCGGGAGCGACGTGGATTTTGTCCACTTCGGTGCGCAGCGTGAGCAGCTCCTCGCCGCTCGAGACGGCGGCGAGCTCGGGCTGGCGCGTAACCTGGCCCCAGCGCGCGAGCATGTTGCCTTCCTCCTCTGCGCTCGGGTAGTTGACGAGCAGCTTGAACAGGAAGCGGTCGGTCTGCGCCTCCGGCAGCGGATAGGTGCCCTCCTGCTCGATGGGATTCTGCGTGGCCATGACGAAGAACGGCCGCGGCAGGACGTGGGTCTGGCCGCCGATCGTCACCTGCCGTTCCTGCATGGCCTCGAGCAGCGCGCTCTGCACCTTGGCCGGGGCGCGGTTGATTTCGTCGGCGAGGACGAGGTTGGAAAAGATCGGCCCGCGGTGCGGCGTGAACGTGCCGTCCTTGGGGGAGAAGATCATGGTGCCGACGACGTCGCTGGGCAGCAGGTCGGGCGTGAACTGGATGCGGTCGAACTGCACGCCGAGCGCGGTGCCGAGAGACTTGACCAGCAAAGTCTTGGCGAGGCCGGGCATGCCCTCGAGGAGCACGTGGCCGTTGGCCAGCAGCGCGACGAGCAGGCGCTCGACGACGGCATCCTGGCCGATGACGGCCTTGCTGATTTCTTCGCGAAGTTTTTGGGACCAGGCGGATCCGGTGGGCATAAGGCAAATGAAATGAGACAGGGCGCGGGGCGCGAGGGAAACTTTTCGCGAGGTTTGACTGGAACAAACCAATAAGGTTTCACTCAGATGCGCCATGGCAGACGGCTTCGATCAACTTGACGAAAATTTGCAGCGGCGGCTCGCCGCGCTGGGTCTGCGCGCGGCCGAGGTGGAGGAAAAATTCATCCGCGGCCGCGGCCCGGGCGGCCAGAAGATCAACAAGACCTCGTCCACCGTCTGGCTGCGTCATTTTCCAACCGGCACGGAGGTTCGCGTGCAGCGCGAGCGTTCGCAAGCCGCCAACCGCGCGCTGGCCTGGGCCGAGCTGTGCGCCCGGCTCGAGGCGCGGCGCCGTGCCGCCGTCGCCGCGGTCCGGCAGCAGCGCGAACTGCTCCGGCGGCGCACGCGCCAGAAAAGCCGCGGTCAGAAGGCCGTCATGATTGAGGCCAAGCGCCACCGCGCCCGTCACAAGGCGGCGCGCGGCCGGATTGGGGTGGAAGAATGAAAACGGAAAGCAGAAGTCAGAGTTCAGAAGTCAGAAGTCAGAAGCCGCTTGGCGGGCTGATCTCTGCCCTCTGTCCTCTGATCTCTGCCCTCTGTCCTCTGATCTCTGCCCTCTGGCTTCTGTTCGCCGCCGGCTGCGCGACCGCGCCCAAGGCGGTGCCGTCGCGTCCGCCCGCGCTCACGCCGCCGCCTGCCGCGCCGGCGGCTCCACCGCCCGCCCAGCCTGTGTCGCCTCCGCCGCCTCCGGCCCTGCCGCCCAAACCACCGCCCGTGCCGCCCAGCACGCCTGCGGCGCCGGCGGCAGCTGCGCCGGCGCCGCAAAAGGACGAACAGATCATCGCCATCGGCTCGCAGCCGGCCGGCGCGATCGTGGTGGTGAACAACATTCCCATCGGCCGGGCGCCGCTGCGGCTGAAGGTGAAGGCCACGCCACAGGGATTTTTCCGCGACTACGTGACGGTGAAGGCGCGGTTCCTCGCTGCCAGCGCGGCGGAGACCTCGCAGACGGTGGAGGAGGATTGCACCCCGCTGCAAAGAATTCCATCGGGCATCCTTTTCACGCCGCAGGGATCGCAGCGGCAGGAACAGCAGTAGGATATTTTCGATTTTTTCTGATCAGGCTTTATGGTCAGTTTGTAATATAATACGTTACAAATTCCTAAATCAACTCCATCAGCATTTGTAACGTATTATATTACAAACGCCAGGGGTCGAATAAGACTTTTGGGAGTCTATCCAAATCGAAAATACTCCAGGCGGAAACAATCCGCCGGCTCAGCTGCGCCGGACGACGTCGCGCGGCGCGGTCTCGACCGACCCCGGCGGCGGCAGGTCCTTGACGCCCTTTGCGCCCAGCTCGGCGAAACGCCGCGCGCCCGGCAGCAGGGTCTGCTCGAACGAACCGACGGCGGAATTGTAGCCTTTGACCGCGGTTTCCAGACCGCGGCCAACCTTGTCGAGATGCTCGGCAAAGGTCGCGGCGCGATCGTAGAGATCGCGGCCGAGCCGGCTGATTTCCTCGGCATTTTTCGAGACCGCCTCCTGCCGCCAGCCGTAGGCCGCGGCCTTGAGCAGCGCGATGAGCGTGGTGGGTGTGGCCAGGAGCACGCGGCGCGCGATGGCGCGTTCCATCAGCGAACTGTCGGCCTGGAGCGCGGCGGTCAGGAAATGGTCGCCGGGCAGGAACAGCACGACGAATTCCGGCGCGGGCTGGAACTGCTCCCAGTAATTTTTTGCGCCCAGTGCGTCGATGTGGCCGCGGACTTTCGCGGCATGCTCGGCGGATTTTTCCGCGCGGATTTTTTCGTCGGTTGTCTCGGTCGCGGCGCGGTAGGATTCGAGCGGTGCCTTGGCGTCGACCACGATGCGCTGGCCGCCGGGCAGGCGGACAACGAGATCGGCGCGCAGCGAACCCGCGGTCTGCTGCTCGACAAAATCGCAGTACGGCAGCATGTCGGCCATCTCCACCACGCGGCGGAGCTGCAGCTCACCCCAGCTGCCGGCGTAGGTGGTCGAACGCAGCGCGGTGGAAAGCTTGCCGGCCTCGGCCTGCAGGCGGAGCTGCGCGGTCTGCAGCGATTCGAGCTGCTGGCCGAGCTGGCCGTAGGCGGTGGCGCGCGCCTTTTCGATCTCGGAGATTTTGCCATCCACTTTTTCGAGCGACTCGCGAAGCGGCTTCACCAGCGAATCGATGGCCTGCTGGCGCGAGGCGAGGTCGCCCTTGGCGCCTTCCTGGAATTTTTCCAGCGTGGCCTGGGCGAGCCGGAGAAACGACTCGTTGTTGCTCTTCAGCGCCTCGGCGCTGAGGGCCTTGAACTCGTTGGCCAGCCGTGTGTGGGCGTCGCGCTCGGCGGCCAGGAGGGTTTCCAAGCGGGATTTCTCCCCGGCGGATTTTCTGCCGAGCCAGAGCCAGACAATCAGCCCGGCCAGAACCGCGGCCACGAGTGCGACGAGAGTCGTCATGGAATGATCATGGCAGACGGGGCAGTGCAGCTCAAGCTTGGCGGCGGCGAGTAAAGAATCTTTTCGTCATTCTGAACGAAGCGAAGAATCCATTTGGATACGGCTAATGGAGCCTCACTGGATTCTTCGCTTCGCTCAGAATGGCAGAAGGTAGACTCAGCCGTCGTGGCGGGTGAAAAGGTCGGCGATGATATCCTCGATCGGCACGTCCTCGATCGTGATGTCGGCCACTGGTCCGGCGGCGAGGATGCGCTGCGACACGGCCACGACCTCGTCGCCGGGGACGTGGAGGGTGATTTCGCCGTCGTCCGCCGTCGATGACTTGCCATTGGCGAGGTCGGCCAGCGCGGGAAATTTTCCATCGGTCGGCCGGAACTTGATGATTTTTTTCCGACCGCCGGCGGCTTCCAGGCGGTCGAGGCCGCCGTCGTGGATTTTCTTGCCCTTGTGGATGACGATGACGCGTTCGCAGAGCTCCTTAATGTCGGCCATGTAATGGCTGGTGAGGAGGATGGTCACGCGATTCTTGCGGTTGTAATCGCGCAGAAACGAGCGCACGGCTTTTTGGGAAAC
>Ga0335085_10011403_pt1 | contig 13197 bp, 11 predicted proteins | sample Lox_Sample_45_FD_206712 | JGI IMG/M metagenome (GOLD analysis project Ga0335085, IMG submission 206712) | Soil microbial communities from Loxahatchee National Wildlife Refuge, Florida, United States - Lox_Sample_4.5 | ecosystem: Environmental > Terrestrial > Soil > Wetlands | place: USA...
CTCGAAGAGCCCGCTCCAGAGACCGGCCGAGACCGTCAGGCTCCCCCGGTCGAGGGCACGCGTCCAGCGGCCCTGCCCGCCGAGAGCGCCCCCCGTCTCCGCCTCCGCCTCGTCGAAGAAGAGCGCCCGGCCGGCGAAGGGGCGGCGAACTCCCTGAGCCGAGGCGAGGAGGCGGAGGTCGTCGCGGTGGCCGGGCCGGTAGACGAGCTGCGCTCTTCCGGAAACGAGCCGCGACTCGAGGGCGGGCGGCTCGTCCCTCTCGAACCGCCGCGCGCGGTCGAGGCCGCCGGAAAGGGACAGGCGGAGGCGGTCACCGATCGGGCCAGAGACGAACGCGCTCGCCCGGGCGAGCGATCCGAAGCGGGCGATCGGCGGCGCCCCGCTTCCCTCCGTCGAGCCCGGTCCTTTCCAGGGGACGGCCTCGCCTTCCACGCTGCCCCGCCAGGCCGGGGCGGGATCGCGTGAGACGAGCGTGAGCGCGATCCCGGGCTCTCCCTGCTCCACGGGGGCCTGGCCCGAGACCGCCTCCATCCGGTCCAGGCTGGAGGCATCGGGCGGAGCGAGGGGTGTCCCGCCGCGGAGGGGATCGGTGAGGTCGATGCCGTCCAGGAGGACGGCGTTCTGCGTCCACGACGATCCGCGCATCGAGAAGCGCCCGGGCTCTCCGGGGTGGAGGCCCGCTCCGTCGATGCGGTCGAGGATCGCCGCCGGCTCCGCGGTCTCGAGCAGGGACCAGGCGCTGCCGCTCGTCGGCAGGTCCCGGACGAGCCGCTCGCCGAACACGGCGACCGCGCGGGCCTCGAGCCGGTCGATGCGGAAGCGAGCCTCCGGCCGGTCGGTCACCGCGTCGACGAAGAGCGGGCACGGTGGCACGTCAGCGATCACCGCGAAGCCTCTCTCGTCCGTCGTGGCCGTCCAGCGGCCGCCCTCCGGGCAGCGGGCCACGAACAAGAGGCCGGGGAGGGACCGCTCGCCGTCGAGGGCGCGGATGACGACCGTCGAGCCTCCGGCCCCGGCGCCCGGCGGCGGGCGGCGGGCGTCCTCGCCTGCCTGTTCGGCGGCGCCCGCGCGGAAACCGGCGACATCGAGCGCCAGGACGAGCGCGAGCCGCGCCAACTGCAAGGTCCGCCTCCGCAACGGTCCTCCAATGATACTTTTCGCCCCCCACTGCGGGGCGGTGTGCTACTCTCCGAGGCCAGACGCTGCCCCGCGATCCCGATCCTCTGGAGACCAGCGACGATGCCCCTCCGCCAAGACACCCGTGCGTCCCGGCGCCTCGCCGCACCGGCGTTCGCGATGGGGCTCCTCGTGCTCGGCTGCGGGCGAGGGCCACAACCCGCCGCATCGGCCCGAGCGACGCCCACCGTCGCCGCCCAAGTGACCCCGGCCCCCGACGAGCCCCTCGAGCCCGCCCCCGAGGCCACCCCGCTCCCCCCCGGCCTCGCCCCGATCATCGAGCCCTTCAAAGGCGACCTCGACGGGATGGTCCGACGCCGGCTCGTCCGGGTGCTGACCGTCCAGAACCCGATCCAGTACTTCGTCGACCGCGGGCGCGAGGTCGGCCTCACGTCCGAGGCGGTCCGGGCGTTCGAGGAGCAGCTGAACCGCGGGCTCGGGAACAAGGTCGTGATCGTGCACGTCGTGGCCATCCCGGTGGCTCGCGACCGGCTTCTCCCGATGCTGGTCGAGGGGCGCGGCGACATCGCCGCCGCCCAGCTCACGGTCACGCCGGAGAGGAAGAAGCTCGTCGACTTCTCGGATCCGGTCGCCACCGGCGTCCGGGAGGTCCTCGTCACCGGGCCCGGCGCGGAGCCGGTCGCGAGCCTCGACGAGCTCTCGGGCCGGGAGGTCTACGTTCGGCCGTCCAGCAGCTATGCCGAGCACATCGGCGTCCTGAACAAGCGCTTCGCCGCGCAGAGGAAGCCGCCGCTCCGGATCCTCCCCGCCCCGGAGGTCCTGGAGGACGGGGACATCCTCGAGATGGTGAGCGCGGACCTCGCCCCGGCAACGGTGGTGGACGACTTCACCGCCGACCTCTACTCGCAGGTCTTCCCGCGCCTGCGCAAGAACTCCGACATCGCCAGCCCTCCGGGCGACATCGCGTGGGCGTTCCGCAAGGGCAGCCCGCAGCTGGCGGCGGCGGTGAACGCCTTCGTCCGGACGCACAAGCAGGGCTCGCTCGCCGGCAACGTGCTCATCAACAAGTACCTGAAGACCACCAAGTGGGTGAGGAACGCGCGGAGCGACGAGGACCGGAAGCGCTTCCTCTCGATGGTCGCCCTCTTCCGGAAGTACGGCGACCGTTACGACCTCGACCCCCTGCTCATGGGCGCCCAGGGCTACCAGGAGTCGGGGCTCGACCAGTCGAAGCGCAGCCGCGTGGGCGCGATCGGCGTCATGCAGGTCATGCCCGCGACCGCCCGCGACAAGGCGGTCAACATCCCCGACATCGAGAGGCTGGAGAGCAACATCCACGCCGGGATCAAGTACAACCGCTGGGTGATCGACAAGTTCTACGACGAGCCCGGCATCACGCCCCTCAACCGGATGCTCTTCGCCTTCGCGTCCTACAACGCGGGGCCGGGCAAGGTGGCGAGCCTGCGCAAGGAGGCGAAGGCCCAGGGTCTCGACCCGGACAAGTGGTTCAACAACGTGGAGCTGGTGGCCGCGAAGCGCATCGGCCGCGAGACCGTCACCTACGTCAGCAACATCTACAAGTACTACCTGGCGTACCAGATGATGGTCCAGGGGCAGAAGGCGCGCCGGGAGGCGAAGGCGGCGGTGGCGAAGCGCTGATCCGGCAAGCGCCGGCCGGTCCTCGTGGGGCCCCCGGTACCGCCGTCGGTGGGGCTTGCTGGTGACGTCCCGCCGACGAGTGCCCCAGCCATCGAGGTGTCGGCATCCGGTCTCGTCTCGATCGAGGGACTGACCATTCGCGCAAGTGACCACCCTTGGAGGGCGGCCATCACCCTGGCTGCCTGCCAGGATTCCTGAGAACGCGGGAGGATCGTATGAGACGCATCGGTCGCTCGGTCGCCGGCGCTCTGACCTTGGCCGCACTCGTCGTTGGCCAGGCATCCATCGGAACCACTGCCTCGCGGCACGCTCAGGGGTATTCGTTCAGGACGATCGACCCGCCGGGTTCGGTGTCGACCTTTCTCTTCGGGATCAACGCGCGCGGCGACATCGTCGGCCAGTCCACGGACGCCGCGGGAGCGACTCAAGCGTTCCTGCTGAGCCGGGGACGGCTCAGAGTCATCCGCGTTCCCGGCGCCGCTGCCACCCGGGCGAGGGGGATCAACTCTTGGCGTGAGATCGTGGGCGTGTACAGCGGAGGCCACGGCTTCCTGCTCCGCCGCGGACGATTCACGCAGCTCGACTTCCCGGGCGCCTGTGCAACGCTCCCCAACGCGATCAACGACGCGAGAGACATCGTGGGGGACTATGGCGTGGGAACCTGCGACGGGACGGAGGAACATCACGGCTTCCGGCTGAGAGACAGCACCTACAGCACCCTCGATGACCCCGACGGTGCCTACCAGTACGTGACCGTGCCCTACGGCATCAACGCGCGCGGTCGCGTCGTGGGCACCTACGACGATGCCGCCGGCTTGACCCACGGGTTCCTGCTGCGGCGAGGTACGTTCACCGACATCGACGCGCCGGACGCCTTCGGCGTCACGAGGTGCTTCGGGATAAACGTCCGGGGCTGGATCGTCGGCGACTACTTCGACGCGGCCGGGGTGCGGCACGGCTTCCTGACGGACTTCGCCCTTGCTGTGAACGGCCCTTGCGGCGCTCGCCAATCCTGATCCTCCCGCTGCAGTGGTCATTCGCCTTCCGACTCGAGCGGCCACTCTCCCTTAGCTCATCGACCCTGCCAGTCCGAATCGCAGCGGGTCTTCCAGAACGGCAGATTCCCGGAGCTGTCGAACTTCTACTGCCTCCCCGGCAAAGCCGGGGGGCCTCCCAAAGACGCTAGGTGGATGGGTCCAGCGCGCGCGGCCGCCACCTGCAGAGCTGTAGAGCCTAGACTGGCGCAGGACCTTCCGTACCCGGCACGGTTCGGATCATCATTGACCTGCAATAGGAGGCAACGATGGCGCGATTCTCCAGACGGGCGTTCCTCGAGACGGCGGCGGCGGGAGCCGCGGCGGCCGGCATCTTCTCCTCTGCGCGCGGGCTCCACGCCCGCCCGCTCGGCCTGCCGATCGGCAGCCAGACCTGGCCGCACCGCGAGCGCATCCGCAAGGGGGACCTCGCCGGCCTCTGCAAGGACCTGGCCGCCCTCGGCGTCGGCACGCTCGAGATGTGCTCGCCGGGGTACGCCGAGTTCACCGGGCTCACCGACGGCAAGCAGACCCGCAAGATCATCGAGGACCACGGGCTGAAGTGCCCGAGCGCGCACTTCACGATGGACGAGATGCGGACGAAGCAGCCGCAGATGATCGCGTGGGCAAAGGACATCGGCATGACGCAGATGGGCGTCGCGACGCTCGCGGAGGGCCCGCAGGGCGGGAAGACGACGATGGACGTCGTCAAGCGCGCCGCCGACGAGTACAACCGCATGGGCGAGACCGCGGCCAAGGCCGGAATCGTGCAGTTCCTCCACGACGAGGAGTTCGAGGCGGCGCACGTCGACGGCCGGCTCGTCTACGAGATCCTGATCGAGCGGCTCGACCCGAACTACGTGAAGTTCCAGTACCAGATGAGCGCGATGCCCCAGGTCGGAGACGTGGTCGGCTACTTCACCAAGTACCCCGGCCGCTTCATCTCGATGCACTTGCAGGGCGTCGACCCGAAGGCGGGCCCCCACGGAGCGCAGCTCGCGGTCGGCAAGGACGGCGTGGACTGGGCGAAGGTCTTCGCCGCGGCGAAGACCGGCGGCGTGCAGAACTACTTCGTCGAGCAGGGGTGGGACCTCACGGTCCAGAGCGTGGCGTACCTCAAGACCCTGAGCGCCTGAGTTCGCCGGCGGCCGGGCGGGCTGTCGTGCTCAGGCCCGGCCGGCCGGGACACGGGAACCGGAGCTGCGGCGGCCGCCCGGTCGGCGGCGGCGGCGAGGCCCGCCGCGAGCGGCGGTACAGCAGGTGCGCCCATTTGCCGAACGGCACCTCGACCGCCAGCATCGGAACGGCGATGAAAGGCCAGTGTGCTGATCCGCACGAGGGTGAGCCGTGTCTGGAGGGCCTTCGGCCTTCAGCCCTCACCGCACGGAGAGATTCGAGCTTTCGCCCGATCCCCTGTTGATCGACAGGGTCCGTGACGTGGAAACTACGGGACCCACAGGACCGCCATCATCCGGAACTGGTTCGCCAGGCGTTCACGCTTCCACGTCCACTTCACCCCGACCTACGGCTCCTGGCTCAATCTCGTTGAGCGCTGGTTCGCCGAGCTCGCGCAGAAGCAGATCCGTCGTGGCAGTCACCGTAGCGTCCCAGAGCTCGAGAAGGCGATCCGGGAGCTCATCGACGTCCACAACTCGGACCCCAAGCCTTCGTCTGGAGCAAGACTGCCGACGTATTCCTCGCCAGCATCGCACGCTTCGCGCAACGCACCTTCAACACCCATGGCTCCGTCAACTGGCACCCGAACCATTGGGACAGGACACTACGTTGGCGAGAATCGCCTGGTGACGTCGGCTGCGGCTTGCCCGCCCACTCGCCGCTGAGTAGAATCCGTCCCCAAAGGAGAATCCATGAGGCACATTCTCGCGACGGCACTGCTCTGCCTGCTTTCGGCGTCGCTCGCCACGTGTCAACAGTCGGGCACAGACAAACCCCTGAAACCGAAGGCGAAGACCGACGCCGCCTCCGCGACGAGCAGTGTCGCGGATCAGATCAAGAAGCTCGAGCAGGCTTGGGCACAGGCGACCATGAAGGACGGCGTCGCTGCGGTGGATCAATACGAGGCAGATGACATCCTCTCCACCGATCCCACCGGCCGCGTAACTGACAAAGCCCAGGACAAGATGGATCTGAGTTCGGGCGACCTCAGGTTCCAGTCCATGGACCTGAGTGACCTGAGGGTTCGCGTCTACGGCAACACTGCGGTGGCCACCGGAGTCAATACCCTGAAGGGCACCTACAAGGGGCAGGCAATCGACGGCAGATACCGCTTCACCGACACGTGGGTCGAGCGAAACGGCAAGTGGCAGGTCGTGGCCACACAGGGCACGAAGGTGCTGCAGTAAAGCACTAAGCGCTGGGCGGCGCCGGGCTTCGCGCGGCTATTTCTCACGGCTTTTCGCGGGCCCCGTGGTCCTCGAGGTAGATCATCAGCGTCACGTTGCGTGCTTCGATGGCGGCGAGAAGAGGCGTCGTCGCGCCAGCGGTCGTGTTCACGTCGACACCGGCCTCCACGAGCATGTGAACGATCTCGAGGTCGCCGGCTTCGACGGCCGAGGCAAGCGCGGACCTGGCGGCGCGAGGATCGTTGCCGGCGGCAATCAGCGCGCGAATCACCTCGGGGACGGGATTCATCATCGCGAGATCCAGCGGGTTGTCGTAGCGCGCGCCGCTGCGGCGGCTCGGCCCGAGAAAGGCCTTCCAGAAGGACTCGCTCGGACCCGTCCTCGGCGTGCCCCACGCGGACTTCGGATCCGCACCGGACCTCAACAGGGCGGCGACGATCTCCACGAGGTCGGGCCGCCGCGGTCGCACCTGCTTCAGCGCGAGGTACCACGCCGACTGTTGGCGGCCGTCGACCTCCACACTCTTGTTCGGATCGGCACCCGACGCCAAGAGCGCCTTGACCTTGCCGAGATCGCCCGACGTCGTGGCGGCGACCAGCTGAAGCTCCGGCGCCCCGCCCCGAGGAGCCTGGCTGCACGACGAGGCCGCCACGATCGAGACGAGCACCAATGCGAAGAGACGAGCAGCCCTCATTGCCTTTCTTCCGCCTGCCGAAGGACCGCGGCGACGCTGTCGAGCGCCCTGGCGACCGACGGGTCCTTCTCCTCGCTTCGGGCCGAGAGCACGACCTCGAGGGCCGTCCGGCCGTCGTTGCCGCGGCGCACGGGATCGGCGCCGTGCTCGAGCAGCGCGCGGACGGCGTCGGCGTGGCCGAAGACGGCGGCGCGGAAGAGCACCGTCTTCCCGTCGATCGGCGCGGCGTCGTTCACGCCGCCGCCGGACGTCAGCGACCGTTCGATGCCGGCTACGTCGCCGTGACGGGCGGCGCGAAACAGCCGCTCGTCCTCATCCGAGAAACGGCGGCGCGGCAGCTCGATCTTCCACACCCCCACGCCCAGCACCGCCAGCGCGAGGACCGCCACGTACAGAAACTGGCCGGCGCGATTCAGCCCCAGCAGCGCGTAGAGGATCGGCCGTTCCTTCGAGACGGTCACGTGTCAACCCTTCCTGGCCATGGCAACGGAAGCCGCGCGGCTACGGCTGGCGTCACGGGCCTGAACCTATCGTCCCGAGGACGACGGCGAGGCCGACTCGAAGGGCACAGGACATGGGGCCACCAGGCTGTCTTCGCCGCCCGCCTTGGCCCACGGCACGAAGCGAGCACGACGCCCGCGGCGCAGCTACCCCGGCAGCCCTGCCCCGCGTCCGGGTTACGATGCCTGGGTGCCCCTCACGGAATGGTTCGCCCGCGCCGACGTCTGGATCACTCGCGGGATGGCGCGCCATGGCGTCGGCGCCCTCCGCGTCAGCCTCGGCATAGCTTTCCTTCGAGCGCTCTAAGTACGACGGCAGGGCGGCCCAGATCCTGTTCGAAAGGGAACCGCGGGTCGCAGGCTAGGCAAGTCGCTGAATTCATTGGCCTAGCTGACCTTGCCCGCGCAGGACAGCGAGAGGACGGGGCGGCCGGCTGGAAAGACTCCGAACTCCGGAAGGCGAACGAACGTTAGCTATCTAAGGAGAGCGGGAGATGGCACAGCAACGCCCACCTCGGCGACGAAGGAACACCCGGGAATCGATCCTCCGAGTCGCAACGGATCTTTTCGCCGACGGCGGCTATCACGAGGCCTCGATTCGAGCGATCGCCCGCAGGGTCGGGATCAAGGAGAGTTCGCTCTACAAGCACTTCAAGAGCAAGCAGCACATCCTGACGGAGATCCTGGAGGGTTTCGACGCGCAGTTCTGGGGTGGCGAGGCGAAGCAGGTCTCGATCACCGGCATGCTGGACGCCGCCCCGCCTGCCGCCATCCTCTCCGCCGGGATCGAGTTCTTCAAGGAGCGCATGCGCTTGCCGGGGATGATGAAGACGTGGCGGATCCTGGCCATGGAGCAGTACCGGAACGCCACCGCGCGGGAGCTCGTGAAGAAGACGATGGTCGACCGCGTGCTCGATTTCCTGCGCCGGCTCTTTGCCGAGATGGCCGCGCGGAAGCTGATCAAGCCGCTGGATCCTTCGGTTCTCGCTCTCGAGTACCAGAACCCGCTCTTCCACCTGATGAACGAGTACTGCCTGCGGCGACTCGTCGGAGAGGACACGGTCGAAGTCGAAGAGCAGATGGACACCCACGCGCGCTTCTTCTGGGAACTCGTGCGCAGCGAGAGCCAGGATCAGCGATCCACAGCGGGACGGGGCGAGGGGCCAGGCCCGTTCGTCGCCAGGTAGCCAGGGGAGGGTATATGTCCGGACGTGAGCCTGAACACGCGAGCGAACCAACAACGGCAGCCGAGAGAACGCGGACTCCTCTCTGGCGAGGATTCCGAGCCGCTGCCCTCTACTACGTCGTTGCCGTTCTCGTCTTCTTGCTGCTGAAGCTCGCCTTACCCTTGCGGCACGACGTCTACCTCTTCTTCGTCTTCATGCCCGCCGTGCTGCTTGTGGGCGCCCTCTGGGCAGTCGTCTCCGTCATCGCCGGTGTCTTTCGTGTGTGGCCGCGAGGCGCATTGATCCCTCACGTCGTCGTGATTCTGCTGGCCTGCTGGCTCGTGCCCCCCAAGCCGCCCGTCTTCCCCAAGGCCGGACCGAATCCCGTCCGGGGTGACTTGATGCCCACCTTCCACACCCTCCATGACCAGAGACAGTATCTATCCGACTATCAAAGAGAGCTGGAATCATGGCCAGTGCCTACCGAGGAACGGGACGTCGACACGGCGTTCGGCAGAACGCATGTCGTCTCCTTTGGGAATCCTCAGGGGCAGCCACTGGTGCTCCTGCACCAGTTCTATACGAATGCCACGGAGTGGAAATACATGGCGCCGTTCCTCCGCGAGCGCCATCGTGTATATGCCGTTGACGTGATTGGAGACATGGGGAAGAGCCTGGCCTACGATCCGCCAAACTCCGAACAGGCGGTATCTCAGTGGCTCACTCAGGTGCTGGATGGTCTTGGTTTGAGCAGAGTCCCTATCTGTGGCCATTCCAATGGGGGCTTCGAGGCCATGCTGATGGCGCAGCACGCACCTGACAGAACTGAGAAGCTGATTCTGCTCGCGCCCGCGGCGGCATTCAAGCCGTTCAGCGCCAAGTTCTACTTGACGGTGTTTGGAGCGGCCCTGTACCCGAACGACACCATTCTCGGAACCTTCAGGAATGCGAGTACTGTGAGAGCGGATCTATTCAGCAAGGAAGCGACGGAGATGCTGAGCTTGTCCTTCAGGGTGGGAGCCAATCAAGTGAGAGTCTACCCGAGGGAGTTCAGCGATGACGAGGTCAGGGCCATCAAAGCCCCGACACTCGTGATCCTGGGAAACGAAGAGATGATCTACTCACCGGCGGAGGTCGCCGAACGAGCGTCACGACTCCTGCCGAAATCCAGAGTGCTCATGCTGTCCGGCTGCGGTCACGCCATTCCGTTTGACGCGCCAAAGGAGGCGGCGGCGGCCATCGATTCGTTCTAGGGCCCGGCGTGCGGAACGGCCGGGGGGCGTCGGGAAGGCGCCGCCGCGGGGCGAGCACCTCGCCCAGGGCGAAGGGGAGGGCGCACCACTCGATCGGAGTCGAGAGGGGATGCAACTCCGGCGGGCGGGACGCGCCAAGCTCAGCGTCCTGCCGGGCGGGCACGCCCCTACTTCTGGCAGCCCGGGCAGTAGCGGGTGGCGCCACCGAGGAAGGACCGCTTCGCGATCGGAGTCCCGCACGACGTGCAGGCCTCGACCCTGGCCCCCACAGCCTTCACGTACCGCCCCGGCCGGCCGTAGATGTCGCAGGCGTCGGCGCTGCCGCCCATACGGGTGGCGTCGGCGAGGACGCCGCGGACCGCGCGGTGCAGCCTCTTCCTCTCGTCGCGGTCGAGGGAGGAGACCCTGCGCGTCGGGAGGATCCCGGCCCGGAACAGCATCTCCTGCATGTAGCCGTTGCCGAACCCGCGGAGGCGCGGCCGGTTGATGAGGAAGGCCTTGATGGGGTGGCTCGGCTTCGGGTACTCGGTGAAGAGCCGCTCGAAGCAGGAGAGGGTGAACTCCGGGCCCAGCGGGTCGATGGTCTTCGACTGGTCCACCGGGACCACACCGCCCACGCCGAAGAAGCCCCAGAGGCCGACCGTCGCCGTGAGGGCGGCGCCGTCCTCGAACCGTACGAGGAGCTGGTACTTCGCCGGCAGCGAGGCGCCCTTTCCGTGGAACAGGATGCGACCGTCCATCTCGGCGATCGAGAAGAGCGCCTTCGGCTTCAGGTCGAAGTAGATGTACTTGCCGTCGCCGCGGACGGCGGCCACCTTTCGACCCGCGAGCGTCTTCGCGATCTCCTCCTCCGAGGGCTTGAAGAAGGCGAACTTGTGCGGGCTGTTTCCCCGGCCGGCGGACGCGATCCTCCGGCCCTTCAGCTCCGCATCGAGCTGGCGTGAGAGGTTGAGGACTTCGGGAAGCTCCAGCATGATGCCGTCTCCTCGCCCCAGAGGCTACACCACCATCGCTCGACACGCGTCCGCGCGGCACGGATGGTCCGCCCGCCGATCCGCGGCCAATAGACGCGGCCGGGACATGGAGGAGTGGAGCCATCCTCTCACGGGCCGGAAGGCCCGCCGGCTCCGATCAGGACGACCGGAGGTGCGCCTCGAGCGCGGCGAGCGCTTCGGGGAAGTTGAGGCGGCCGAAGCCGAGGCGAACGTGGCTCTCGCCCCACTCGAAGACGCTGCCGGGCACCAGCATGACGCCCGCCGCCTCGGCCAGCCGCTCGCAGAAGGAGGACGCGGCGCCCGGGCGGAGCCGCACGAAGGCGATCGGGCCGGCGCGTGGCGGGCGCCAGGCGAAGGTCTCCGGCTCTCGGGCCAGGAAGGCCTCCAACACCGGCCGGTTCGCGGCGACGATCGCGCGGCATCTCGCCCGCAGCCGCTCGGCGTTCTTCAGGGCGACGACCGCCAGCCGCTCGCCCGGCGCGCTGGCGCAGATCGTGGTGTAGTCCTTGTACGCCTGCACGGCCTCCGCCAACGCGCGGTCACGGGTGGCCAGCCAGCCCGTCCGCAGCCCGGGCAGACCGTAGGCCTTCGACAGCCCGCCGATCGAGACGCCCCGCGCGGTGGCGAGGGCGCCCGGCGCGAGCCGGGCCAAAGGGTCGTACTCCAGCCCCCGGTACATCTCGTCCGAGACGAGGACGGCCCCGGCCCGCTCGGCAGCGGCCACCACGGCCGACCACTCCTCCGCGTCGGGCAGGGCTCCCGTCGGGTTGTGCGGGAAGTTGACCACGATCGCCCGCGCGCCGCCGCGCGCCAGGGCCTCGAGACGGCCAGGGTCGAACCACCAGCCGTTCTCCCGCTCCTCCGGGGTCCAGCGTTCGACCTGCGCCCCCACGGTGCTCGCGATCTCGTAGAGCGACTGGTAGCCGGGGAAGGTGACGATCACGCGGTCGCCCGGCCGCAGGGCGGCGCGGCCCAGGAGATAGAGCGCCTCCTCGGGCGCCGCGGTCACCACGTCGTCGGGCCCGAGACCCGGGTAGGAGGCGGCAATCCGCTGGCGCAGGTCGAGAAGACCCGGCGACTCGGTGTAGCCGAGCCGGAGCCCGGCCCAGGCGGCGCGGTCCGCGTCGTCGGCCAGGTCGAGCAGCTCGGCGAGCGAGAGCGCCTCGCAGTCGGAGCTCGCCAGCAGGAAGCGCGCCGTGAACTCGAAGCGGGCGAAGTAACGCTCGAGGAGGAACGGGCGCGGTCTCGGGTCATGGTCGGCCATCGACGAGACTCGCTCCAATGCACCCCACGTCGGGCTCGGTCAGGGAGCGCTCGGCGCTAGGGGCTCGCGGGAGGCGGGTAGACGATCCGCGTGTTGACGATGCCGAGCTCCACCCGACGGTTCTTCGCGCGGGCCTCCGGGGTCGTCGCCTTCACCAGGGGACGCTTCTTCCCGTGCCCGGTGACGCTCAGGATGTCCCGAGAGAGCCCGGCCTTCACGAGGTAGTCCCGCACCGCCTCGGCGCGCCGCTCGGAGAGCTTCTGGTTGTACTCCTCCGTCCCGACGTCGTCGGTGTGACCGTTCACCGAGACGGTGTAGTCCTTCGACGTCATCAGGATGCCCGCGACGCGGCTCAGCAGCTCCCGGTCCTCCGGCCGCAGGTCGGCCTTGTCGAACTCGAACTTCAGGTGGTCGCTCCCGAGGGTCATGACGAGGCCCAGCGCCGTGCGGTGCGTCTCCGCGACCTGGGCGAGCGCCGCTTCCAGGCGGTTCAGCTCCGCCTCCGCCTGCTTGCGGACGCGGTCCGCCTCGACCTGCGCGGCCGCCACGGCCTCGAGGGCACTCGCCGTCTGGATGCGCGCAGTCTCGGCTTCCTTGCGGGCGGTGTCCGCCTCCCCCCGGGCCTGGGCGGTCTGGGACTCGGCGGACGCCCGGCCCTCCGCCGCTGCTCGGGCCGCGGTCTCCGCGGCGGTCGCCCGCTCCAACGCCCGCCGGGAGAGGGCCTGGGCCTCGTCTGTCCTGGCCGACAGGCCCGCGATCTGCTGCTCGATCGCGTCGGCCCGCTGCCGGATCTGGTTGCCGAGGAACCCCAGGCCCGCCAGGAGAAGGGCGAAGGCCACGAGGAGGACGACCTGCCCCCCGCGGCGGCCCCGAGAGGGGCCGGCCTCTTGGGGGCCCACGAGCGGGTTCGGCGACCTCGGCGTCTCGGTCACTCTCCCAACAGACTAACAGACAGAATGAGGAGCCGGTCCAAGTCACTCGGGGTCGGCGCAGCGCCTGGTCTACCGCAGCGCGTCGATCACCTCGGCGCGGGGAGGCCAGGGCCGTCGCGCCACCGTCACGCGGAGCCGGCTCAGATTCGAGCCGGCCGGGGCACGGGCACGCTGACCGCAGCCGACGCGCGATCGGCCGC
>Ga0335085_10011404_pt1 | contig 13196 bp, 13 predicted proteins | sample Lox_Sample_45_FD_206712 | JGI IMG/M metagenome (GOLD analysis project Ga0335085, IMG submission 206712) | Soil microbial communities from Loxahatchee National Wildlife Refuge, Florida, United States - Lox_Sample_4.5 | ecosystem: Environmental > Terrestrial > Soil > Wetlands | place: USA...
CGCACCCGGGCCACCAGCCGCCGGGCGAGGGTGGTCTTCCCCGTGCCGGAGGGAGCGGAGAGGGCGAGGAGCAGGCCCCGGTGGCGCGGCGTGGGCATCATTCGACGTTCTGCACCTGCTCCCGGATGCGCTCCAGCTCGGCCTTGAGCTCCACCACCCGCACCGAGGCCTCGCCGCTCTGGATCTTGCTCCCGGCGGTGTTCACCTCGCGGTTCATCTCCTGGAGGAGGAAGTCCAGCCGGCGGCCGGCCGGCTCGGCCGAGCCGAGCAGGGCGCGGAACTGGCCGAGGTGCGACTCGAGCCGCGTCAGCTCCTCGGCGATGTCGGTGCGCTCGGCGAAGAGGGCCAGCTCCTGGGCCAGCCGCGCCGGGTCCACGCCGGTGCCCCCGGTGAGGTCGGCCAGCCGGGCGGCGAGCCGGTCGCGGTACTCCTCCACCGCCCGCGGGGCGAGCGCCAGGAGGGCGCGGAGGAGCTGCTCCACGCGCAGGAGCCGGCTCTGCAGATCTCGCTCCAGCGCCGCGCCCTCGCGCTCCCGCATCCCCTGCAGCCCGGCCAGGGCCTCGGCGACAGCCAGCTCGGCCGCGCGTGCCGCTGCGGCGACGTCCACCGTCGGCTCCTCCATCCGCACCACGCCGGTCTGGGCGGCCACCTCGGCGGCGGTGACCTGGTCGGGCAGGCCGGTGGCGCGCGCCACCTCGGCCAGGGCGGCCCGCCAGGCCCGCGCCAGCTCCGGGTCCACGGTGGGGACGCTGCCGGTGGCGGTGGGGGTGGCGCGGCGCAGGGTGAGCTCCACCGCGCCCCGGGTGCACACCGCCTTCACCTGGCGCTGGAGCTCAGGCTCGAGCTGCTGGAGCTCGCGGGGAAGACGGGCCTTGAGCTCGATGTACTTGTGATTCACCGCCTTGAGCTCGGCGGTGAGCTCCTCGCCGCTGGCGCGGCCGCGCCCCACGCCGAAGCCGGTCATGCTCCGCAGGGTCCCCAAGCGCTCCCGCTTCTACGGGCCCCGGACGCGGCCGGCAAGGAGTACTCTCCGCCGCCCGTCCATGACGCCGCTCAAGCGCCTCGAGGGCTGGGCCAAGCGCGCGCTGGCGCTCCTCGCCGCGGCCTTCCTCTTCCGCCCCGGGCGCCGCCGTCTCGGGCCGGGGCAGGCGGCCCGGGCCCGCCGCATCCTCCTCGTCCGCATCGACGACCGGGTGGGCGAGGCGCTGCTCCTCACCCCGCTCTTCTCGGCGCTCAAAGCTCGCTCCCCGCCGGCGGAGGTCCATGCCCTGGTCCACGCCCGCTCGGTGCGGGTGCTCGACGGCCACCCGAGCCTGGATGGCCTGCACGCCCTCGACCGGGCCTGGCTCGGGCTGGGGCCGCTCGCTCCGGGCGTCCGCGCCGTCCGGGCGCTCGGGCCCTTCGACGCGGTGGTGGACTGCGGCAACTGGGAGGTGCCCTCGGTGACCTCGGCCCTGGTGTCGCGGCTCGCCGCCGGCCCGGCGCCGGTGGTGGGTCCGGACGTGTGGCCGGCCGGCCTCCTCCACGACGTGCGCGTCGCCGCCCAGCCGGGCACCCGCTCCGAGCTCGCGCAGCGGCTCCATCTCTTGTCGCCCATCGTCGGCAGCAGCCCGGTCGGCCGGCCGTCCTTCCGCACGCCCCGGCCGCGCCCCGAGCTGGGGGCATTCCTGGCCGAGGTCCGTTCTCGCCCGCATGCCGTCCTGGTCCCGGGCGGGCGGCTGGGCTGGCGGCGGGTCCCGCCCGGCGCCTTCGCCGCCGCGGCCCGGGCGCTGGCGAGCGTCGGCCGGCGTCCGGTCGTCGCCTGGGGACCGGGAGAGGAGCCACTGGCGCGGGCCGTGGTCGAAGCGGCGCCCGGCTCCGTGCTCGCACCGCCCACCGACCTCGACGACCTGGCGGCGCTCTTCGCCGCCGCGCACTGCACGGTGTGCAACAACTCCGGCCCGCTCCACCTCTCGGTGGCGGTGGGAGCGCCGACGCTGGGGCTCTTCTTGAAGATGGATCCCGAACGCTGGGGCTACCCGGAGGCGCCGCACCGGATGGTCGACCTCACGCCGGCGGCGGAGCGCGGAGAGCCACTGGATGGGCGCGTCGCCGCCGCGACCCTGGAGTTTGCGACCCGGCGAGGAGCTTCATGAGGCATGAACCCTTCGACCGCCCCCAGCTCAAAAGGCTCGGAGCGCAGGAGCAGCAGCAGCTCGACGGTGCAGTGACGGTGGCCTTCGCTTGGGCGATCGCCATCGCGGCGGTGACCACCGGCGGACTGACAGCCAAGCTCCTCGGGAGCCAATGGAGGAGTTGGTTCGAGCTCCAGTCTGCAGTCGACGCAAAGCGATTCTCCTTCACCCTGGTGACCGCGGTCGGGACGCTGATGCTGGCGCCCGGCATCATTCTTGGCTGGGTCGCCCTCGGAGTGTGGGTTGGGCTCACCATCGCGTTGAAAGCTCGCAAGGACTGGGCGCTCCCCTTGATGGTGGCGGTCTATCTCTTGGACACGGCCCTGGCCTGCATCGTCATCGCAAAGAAAGATCTCGCTCTCATCCTCTCTCTCTTCGGGTTTGTGACATTCGGGCTACGCATCATGGCGCTGGGGAGCTGGCTCAGGTTGTGGTGGCTGGCCGAGGGCTTCCGCCGGCGCGGCTTTGCCCTCGAGCGCGACAAGCCAAATGCGGTCGGAAATTAGGTGTCCTCTACGAGAAAGACGAACAATTCATCGGCAGCGGGTCTTAATTGGAACCTATTACTTACGGCCGCCCCCGCCGCTCATCGGGCCGGCTTGCGCGACCACGCGCCGAACATGCCGATGCCCGCGGCGTAGGAGCGCGTCTCGTCCAGCTCGCGCTCGAGCCGGTCCCCCAGCGTCCCGAGGTCGCCGAGGCCTTGGGTGGACAGGCCGAGCTCCCGGAAGCGCGTCTCGAGGGTGGCGATGAGGTCGGACAGCCAGCGGCGGGTGTCCGCGCCCTGGTCGATGGGCACATCCAGCCTCATCGTCGGCAGAGGGAAGCCGATCTCCTGGAAGCCTCGGAAGAGCACCCGCGCCATGTCCTCGCGAACTCCGCTCCGCCGGAACGATTCCATGATCAGCCCGGCGGCGGCCGACCAGAGCGGGAGGTGCGCAACCTGCGAGAGGAACGCCGGCCAGTTTGCCTCCTGGAAGGCGAGAAGTCCGCCCGGTGCCACCTGGGCAGCGAGGGTTCCCAGGACGGCGACCGGATCCGGCTGGAACATGAGGACGAACCGGCCGACGGCGGCGTCGAACGGTCCCTGCCCGGAGAGCTGGTTGACGTCGGCTTCGATGAAGCGAAGCTGCGCCAGGCCCGCCTCGGCCGCTCGGTGGCGCGCCTTGGCCAGCGCGGCGGCATCGCGGTCGACGCCGACCACGGCTCCCCCGGGGCCGACCAGCCGGGCCACGAGCAGCGCGACGTCCCCCACCCCGGAGCCGAGGTCGAGCACCCTCTGGCCGGGGCCGATCCCCGCGTCCCGGAAGAACCGCTCGGTGAAGCGCTCGAGCCGCCGCCCCTGACGCCGGAGCCGGTCATGCTCCGGGTCGGAGCTGCCCAGGACGTACCGTGTCGACCGAGGGGGCGTGCCCACGTCACCGCACCGCGAACGGCTCTCCCGGATGCATGAGCGGAATCCCGTCCTCCACCGGATAGCGCAGCTTGCAGGCCGGGCACTGCGCCGCGCTGGCATCCCAGCTCAGCGGGCCGCGGCACCTTGGACAGACGAGGAGCCGCCTCAGCGACTCGTCCACCCGGGCCCGGAGCCGGGCGGCGCGCTCGGTGGTGCTGTGGTCCTTGGCGTCCCCGGCGATGGCCACCCGGCCGCCCCAGGCCGCCACCTCGTCCCGCTCCGGGACCGTCTCCGGCGTGTAGTCGGTCCCCTTCACGTGCACCTCGGGCCGCAGCCGCCGGAGCACCGCACGCACGTCCGGCTCGTCGAAGAGGAGCACCAGATCTGTGCAGGCCAGCGCCGCCACCAGCTCGGCGCGCTCGGCCTCGGGCACCACCGGCCGGTCCGCCCCCTTCGCCTGGCGAACGGACCGGTCAGTGTTCACCGCCACCACCAGGACGTCGGCCAGCGCCTTCGCTCCCTCCAGGTAGCGGACGTGCCCGACGTGGAGCAGGTCGAAGGCGCCGTTGGCCAGCGCCACCGTCCGGCCGCGCGCCCGCTCGGCCTCCACCGCCCGGGCCACCGCGTCGAGCGGCTGGATCTTGCCCGACGTCCCGGCCATCAGGCACTCCGCTCCAGCTCGGCGCGGAGCTCGGGGAGGGGCACGGTGGCCGTTCCCTGCTTCTGGACCACCAGCCCGCCGGCGACGTTGGCCAGCCGTGCCGCCTGCACCGCCGTCGCTCCGGCTGCCAGCGCGAGGGTGAAGGTGGCCATCACCGTGTCCCCGGCGCCGGTCACGTCCACCGCCTCGCGCGCACCGTGGACCGGGAGCGACGTCACGCCGCTCTCCTCGAAGAGCGCCATCCCCTGGCGGCCGCGGGTGACGAGCAGGGCCTGGCAGGAGAGCAGGTCGAGCCCCTCCTTGCCCGCGTGGAGGAACGACTCCTCCGAGGTGATGCGTACCCCGGTCAGCGCCTGGAGCTCCGGCTCGTTGGGCTTGGCGGCGAAGAAGCCGGCCAGGGTCTGGAGCCCGTAGCGCGAATCGACGCACACCCGGGTCCGCTCGGTGAGGCGCCGCAGCTCGGCGCGCACCGCATCGTTCACCACGCCGGCCCCGTAGTCGCTGACCAGGACGATGTCCACGTCGCCCGCAGCCGACCGGAGGTGCTCCACCAGGCGGCCCGAGATGTCCGGTCCGAGCGGGGGCACGTTGCCCCGGTCCACCCGCAGCATCTGCTGGCGGGTGGTGTTGATGCCGCCGGCGAGGATGCGCGTCTTCGTCTCGGTGGCCACGCCCGGCCCACCGGCAGCCTGCACCGCGATTCCCGCGGCCTTGAACAGGCGCCGCACCTCGCCGCCCATCCGGTCGTCTCCGAGCGCTCCGACCACCGTCACCTCGGCGCCGAGCGCACGGGCGTTGGCCGCGGCGTTGGCCGCCCCGCCCAGCTTGACCTCCTCCGCCTCGTGGCGGACGACGAGCACCGGCGCCTCGCGGCTCACCCGGTCGGTCTGCCCGTAGAGGTACTCGTCCGCCACCAGGTCGCCCACGACGAGGAGATGGCGCGCCGGGAAGACGTCGAGGAGCGCGCTGAGCGAGGCCAGGGGCGGAAGGGAGGCGGGCACGGGAGCGACCCCCGCGTTGTACCCACGGTTCGACGGGAGAGCCAGACTATGTCCCGACCAGGAACAGCGCGCGGCCCTCGGCCGTGGAAGCGAGCAGGACGTTCGGCCCGCCCGGCGCGGGCGCACGCCAGTGGATAGCCTCGGCGAGCACGTCGGCCACCTGCTCCCCCGCCAGCAGCTCGGGCCGTCCCCAGGAGCCCTCGCGCCTCCACAGACGGACGTAGCCACGCTCGAGCAGGGCTCCGACGGTCGCCCGGGCGACGGAAGGACGCTCGTCCTCCGCCACGTCGGGACAGCCCCCGGCCAGCAGGTACACCACCTCCCAGAGGCCGACGAAGTCCTCCACCGACGCCCACAGCACGCAGCGCTCGACGGCGTCGAGAATCATCGGGCCACCCGGCCGGGCCAGCTCACGGGCGGCAGCGTAGGCCCGCGGCGGTCGAAGCGACACCCGGGTCCCCTGGCCCCGGGCGGGAGGGGATGCCCACCTCGTGTGCGTGTGTGTCCTTCACCCGGGCAAGGAGCCGGCGCCTACGGCGCCCCACCGCTCACACACCGAGCACGCGCGCGAGCTCGGGCTCGCCCGAAAGCACCGAGACGCCCAGCCGCACCACCCAGGCCGGGAAGCCCTCCGGCAGCCGGACGGCATCCTTCTCCGTCGTCACCAGCTCGGCGCCGGCGCCGGTCGAGGTGGCTCGCAGCTCGGCGAGCTCGGAGGCGCGAAAGGCGTGATGGTCGCTGAAGGCGCGGACGAAGACGACCTCCGCACCCAGAGCGGCCAGCGTCTGGTCGAACGACGACGGGCGCGCGATGCCGCAGAACCCCACCACCCGCCTCCCGGCGAGCGCGGAGAGCGGACACGTGGCACCGTCCGGGCCGACCAGCTCGGAGGGCGCGTGCCGTGCCCGCACCACGGGCACCCCACCGGGCAGCGGCGGGGGAGGGGCCGGCTGCTCCGCCACCCGGAGCCAGAGGAGCGAGGCGCGGGCCAGCGCCGACGGGGGCTCCCGCAGCGGCCCCCAGGGAAGAAGGTGGCCCGTCCCCAGGCCAGCGGCCTCGTCGAGCACCAGGAGGTCCACCTCGCGCCCGAGGCGCCGGTGCTGGAAGCCGTCGTCGAGCAGGGCCACCGTCGCCCCGGCAGCCCGCGCCCGTCGAGCCAGGTCCACCCGGTCTCCTCCCACCCAGACGTCGAGCCCCGGGACCCGGCGTGCGAGCAGCAGCGGCTCGTCGCCGACCCGCTCGAAGGAGGGCCAGGGCGGGCCGAGCACCCGCTCCACCGCGCTCCCGCGGCGCCCGTAGCCGCGCGACAGGACCGCCACCCGGATTCCTGCGCGCCGGAGCCGCTCGGCGAGGAAGGCCACCACCGGCGTCTTTCCCGCCCCTCCCGTGCCGAGATTCCCCACCGAGACCACGCGCAGGCCCTCGACGCGCATCGTTCGGAAAAACCCGGTGTCGTAGAGCCAGTTGCGCAGGAGGACGCCGGCGCCGAACACACCTGCCCCCAGCGCCAGCGGCGAGCGCAACAGGCGCGCGCCGGGCGAGGGCGGCTGCTCCGGATAGAAGTGGGCCTCCACCCAGCGGCTCATCCGCGCGCTCCCGCGCTCCGGTAGAGCGCCAGCACCTCGGCGGCCACCGCCGCCACGTCCGGCACCGTCGCCGACCGGCGCTCGGCGCCCAGCGCCGCCCGGGCGAGGGCCCCGGGCGTCAGCTCCTCCAGCACCACGTCCGCCCAGCGCGGCAGCGCGCCGAGGCGCGACGCCACCACCCGCGCGCCGCAGGCCCGGCCCTGGAGCGCGGTGCGCCCTGCCCAGTCGTTGCCGAGGCCGAGGACCCACAGCTCGTCCAGAGCCTGGAGCCAGCGGACGAGCTCGGCGCCCCGCTGGTACCCTGCAAACCGCACCCTCGCCTCGAGGCCCAGCCGCCGCACCCGCGCCCGGATGTCCGGCTCGAGGACGCCGTCGCCGAGGAGAACCAGCGTCGCCTCCGGGACCCGCACCAGGAGCTCGGCGAAGCCGGCCAGGGCGAGCTCGTGGCGCCGCGAGGCCTGGAAGGTGGAAGCCATCCCCACCACCGGTCCGGCGGGCAGCTCGAGCGCCCGGCGCAGGGCGGCCCGCTGTGTCCCGGGGCGGAAGAGCGAGGTGTCCACCAGCGCCGGAAGCACCATCGAGGGTCCGGGCGGAAGCTGCGCTGCGAGCTCCGGAACGGGCACCGTCGTCGCATCCGCCGGCGGCAAGCTCCAGCGGAGGGAGCGCACCGCGTGGACGGAGCGGACCAGGCGCGCGCCGGCCGGACGCCCGAGCCAGGCCAGCCAGTGGTCGTGGCTCGCATGGCAGTGCACCACCTCCAGCTCGGCGCGCGAGAGCCGCCGGGCGTCGGCCAGCATCCGGAGCGGACCGCTCCGCGTCGAGAGCAGGAGGCCGCGCGCATCGAGGAGCCCGAGCGCCTCGAAGGGTGGAGCGGCCGGCTCCTCCGAGCCGGTGCCGGCCCGCGTCCGGTCGACGGCCACCGTCACCTCGGCGCCCGCCCGGCGCTGTGCTTCGGCCAGGAGGGCCACCGCCTCGGCCGCTCCGCTGAACACCGGGCTGGAGAGCAGATGCAGCACCCTCATCGGAGGGACCCGTAGACCGCCTCGAGGCCAGCCACCTCCCGCTCGAGCGGGAACAGGGTACGCGCCGCCTCGGCCGCCGCCCGCCCCACCGACTCCGCCCGGGCGGGGTCGGCCAGGAGCGGGGCCAGGACCCTGGCCAGCGCGTCCACGTCGCCCGGCGGATAGGTGAAGCCGGTGCGTCCCTCCTCGAGGAGCGAGCCGAAGTGCGGCATGCGCGCCGCCACCACGCAGCACCCCGAGGCCATCGCCTCGGCCAGCGCCAGGGAGAAGCTCTCCGCCCGCGAGGGCTGCACGACCAGCGTTGCTCCCTGGTAGTAGCGGCGGACGTCCCGCTGCTCTCCCACCGCGCTCACCCGTCCGCCGGCGCCGGTCAGCAGCGACCCGAGCCAGCTCCGGTCCCTTCCCCGCGCCTCCCCCACCAGCACGGCGTGCCAGGCCGGGGCACGCGGAAGCACGCGCCCCAGGGCGGACACGGCATCCCCCTGCCCCTTCGCCGGCCGGATGCGCCCCACCACCGCCACGCCACGCTCGCCCGGAAGGCCGAGGGCAGCCCAGGCCGCGCGCCGGTCCGGCGGTGGCTGGAAGGCGCGGACGTCGACGCCGTGGGGAACCACCACCGACACGAGGCCGAGTGCCCCGGCGCCCTGGGCGGTGAGCGTCACCCGGGCATCCGCCCCGCGGGCGAGCATCCGCGTCCACCGCCCCGGGGCCCCGGGGCCGTGCCGCGTCCACACCACGCGCACGCCGCGCCCCACCGCCCGCAGGGCACGGGCCAGGAGCAGCTCCAGATTGCGGTGCACGTGCAGGACGAGGCCGCCGGCGCGGGCCGCTTTCCACACCTCCGCCGGGCCGGCACGGGGGATGTCGGGGGCGAGCGCGCAGCCGGCCGCGCACGCCCCCCGGTCCGCCATCGCCCGGACCACGTCCTCCACGTGCCGGGTCACGCCGGTGCGACGGCGGTGGAGGTGGAAGTGCACCACCCTCAAGGGGCCGGCCTGCCTGCCGCGGACGGATCCGGCGGCGGACCGAGGAGCCGGGCGATGAGGTCGACGTTTCGCTGGCTGGCACCGGAGGTCTGACGCACCGCCTGGGCGGCCAGCTCGCCCAGACGGGCGCAGGCCTCGGGCCGGGCGAGCAGGTCGGCGATGAGCGCCTCGAGGTGCGCGGCATCGGCCACCTGGATCCCGCCCCGCCCCACCAGCACCTGCACACTGTCGCGAAAGTTGTCCATGTTCGGGCCGAACAGTACCGGCTTCCCCTGCGCCGCCGGCTCGAGGATGTTCTGGCCTCCGCGGCGGGTGAAGCTGCCTCCCACGAAGACCAGCGTCGCCAGCCGGTAGGCACGCGACAGCTCGCCGATGGTGCCCAGCACCACCACCTGGGCATCGGCCGCGGCCGGCGCGGCCGGGGTGCGGAGTCCGATCCGGAACCCGGCCGCCTCGGCCTGCGCCGCCACCCGCTCGGCCCGGTCGGTGTAGCGCGGAGCGAGCACCAGTTTGAGATCCGGATGGGCGGCGAGCAGCCTCCGGAAGACACCGAGGAGGAGCTCCTCCTCGCCCTCGTGGGTGCTCCCGGCGATGAGCGTCCGGACGCCGGGGCGGAGGCCGAGCGCCGCGCGCAGCTCGCCGTCGTCCCCTCCTTGGGCCGGAGCGCGCAACCCGTCGAACTTGGTGTTCCCCGTCACCCACACCCGCTCCAGCGGCGCGCCGAGGGCGAGCGCCCGTTCCGCCTCCTCCTCCTCGCGCATGAGGAGCAGATCCAGCTCGCGGAGCGGGTTGCCGGTGAGGGCGAAGAGGGCCCGGTAGCTGGACAGGCGCTCCGGGGCGAAGCGGCCGTTGGTGAGCACCACCTTCGCCCCGGCCGCGTGCAGGGCGTGGATCAGGTTCGGCCAGAGCTCGGTGTACTCGAGCACCAGCACGTCCGGGGCCAGCGCCCGGGCAGCCCGGCGCGTCGCGCCCCACAGGTCCCAGGGTGCGTAGACCACCCCGTCCAGCTCGCCGGCCAGCCTCTCCCGGGCCATGAGCAGGCCGGTGTTGGTGATGGTGGAGACGACGATGCGGCAGCCGGGAAAGCGGACGCGGAACCGCCGCATCATCGGGGAGAGAGCCTGGAGGTCGCCGGCGCTGGCTCCGTGCATCCAGATGCGCGGCCATCCGCCGCGGGGCACCGCCTCGGGACGGTAGAAGCCGAAACGCTGGAGGAAGCCGCCACGCGTCTTGCGGTGGAGGAGGAGCACCGGCGCCAGGACGAGGAAGAGCAGCGCGCTGAAGACGACGTAGAGCAGCCTCACCCCAGGCTCCGCCGTGCGCCGTCCGGGGCCCGGTGCTGCAGCGCCCAGAGCCGGGCGTAGGCGCCATCCCGGACGAGCAGCTCGGCGTGCGTCCCCGCCTCCACCACCCGTCCCGCCTCGAGGACGTGGATCCGGTCTGCGGCCACCACCGTCTCCAGGCGATGGGCCACCACCAGCGCGGTGCGTCCGTGGAGGACCTCGCGCAGCGCGCGCTGCACCTCGCGCTCCGATTCCGGGTCGAGGTTGCTCGTCGCCTCGTCGAGGACGAGCAGGTCGGCGCCGCGGAGCACGGCACGGGCCAGGGCGAGTCGCTGCCGCTGCCCACCGCTCAGCCCGGAGCCCTGCTCCGAGAGCGGCGTCTCCCACCCGCGCGGCAGCGCTCGGACGAAGGCCTGGGCGTCGGCCAGCCGCCCGGCCTCCTCCACCTCGGCGTCGGTTGCCTCCGGGCGGGCGAGGAGGAGATTCTCGCGAAGGCTCCCGGAGAAGAGCAGCGGCTCCTGGGTGACGAGCGCCATCCGCCCCCGGAGGCTGGCGGCGGTGAAGTGGTCCAGGTCCTCCCCATCCCAGAGGAGGCGGCCGGCGTCCGGGCGGACGAAGCGCAGCAGGAGCGCGGCCACGGTGCTCTTCCCGCCCCCGCTCGCCCCCACCAGCGCGGTGACCTGCCCCAGGGGCAGGACCAGGTCCAGGCCGCGGAGCGCGGGGCGATCCCCGTACCGGACCTCCACCCCGACCAGGGAAATGGCCCGCCGGAGCGGGGGGGCAGGCCGCGCGCCGGGCGCATCGGACACCGGATGCACCGTGTCCAGCACCTCGAAGAGGCGCTCGCTCGCCGCGGCGGCCTGGGTGGCGAACTGCGTCGTCCGCCCCAGGTCCTTGGCCGGCTGGTAGAGGAGGACCAGCGCGGCGAGCAGCGAGAGGAGCCGCTCCGGCGGCACCCCGGCATGGGCGCCGGCCCAGGCCAGCGCGCCGGCCACGGCGGAGGCGGCGAGCACCTCGGTCAGCGCGGGGACGGCGCTCCGCGCCCACGCCGCGCGCGACAGGGCCCGGGCATGGAGCCGGGTCAGGTCCCGGAAGCGGCGAGCCTCTTCCTCCTCGGCGCCGTAGGCCTGCACCGTGCGCAGGCCGGAGAGGAGCTCCTGCGCCTGACCGGCGAGCGCGCCCAGCCGCCCCTGCGCCTCGCGCGTGCGGCCGAGCACCGAGCGCGTCAGGGCGGAGACGGGAAGCACCGCCGCCGGGATGCAGGCGAGGCCGGCCAGCGCCAGGCGCCACTCGGCGAGGAGGGCCACGCCGACCAGCACCACCACCTGGATGCCGTCGCGGACGTAGCTGCCCACGGTGTAGACCGCCGCCGTCTCCACCGCCCCGACGTCGGCCGAGAAGCGGGCCAGGAGGTCCCCCCGGAGCCGGGCGGAGAGCTGCACCGGGGACTGGGCGAGCAGCGCGTCGAAGAGTCGGCGCCGCAGGGCCGCAGTGCTGCGCTGGCCGAACTGTCCCATCCAGTAGAACTGCCCGAGATAGGCCGCCCCCTTGACCAGCGCCAGGAGCACGAGCAGCCCGGGAAGGACCCACAGCGCCCGGGCGTGGTCGATGCCGCCCACGGCCGGCGCCGCCCACCGCATCCCGGACAGCCCGGCCTCCCCGCCGGTGAGAAGGAAGCGCAGCGCCGGTCCCACCAGCCAGGCGTAGGCGCCGGTGGCCAGCCCGAGCACGGCCATCGAGGCGAAGGCGAGCGAAAGGCGCGAGAGCTGGCCGCGGGCGAAGGGCAAGAGGCGGACCAGCCCCCGAAAGGGCGCCGCCGTGCCAGAAGAGATGCCGTCACCGCTCACCGGCGCCGGTGTGTACCATCCCTGGCCACCATGGCGTCCGGGGAGATCCTGGTGGTGGCCGGCGAGGCCTCGGGCGACCTGCTCGCCGCCGACCTCCTCCGCGCGCTGCGCGCTCGCCGGCCGGAGCTGAGGGCCTTCGGGATGGGAGGCCGCCACCTCCAGGAGGCAGGGCTGGAGCGGCTCTTCGACGCCTCGGAGCTGTCGGTGGTGGGCATCACCGAGGTCCTCCCCCGGCTGCCGCGCATCTGGCGCGTCTTCCACGCCCTCCTCGACGCAGCCCGGGAGCGGCGGCCTCAGGCGGCGCTGCTGGTCGACGTCCCGGACTTCAACCTCCGGCTCGCCCGCCGTCTCCATGCCGCCGGCATCCCGGTGGCGTTCTACGTCAGCCCCACGGTGTGGGCCTGGCGCCGGGGCCGGGTCAAGGCCATCGCTCGCGACGTGGACCGGCTCCTGTGCATCCTCCCCTTCGAGGAGGCGTTCTACCGGCCCTACCGCGTGCGGGCCGTCTACGTGGGAAACCCGGTGGCGGCGCGTCTGCCCGCTCCGGCCGAGCCGGCCGTGTTCCGCCGCGCGCTCGGGCTGGACGCCGAGCGCCCGACGCTGGCCGTGCTCCCCGGGAGCCGGGCCTCCGAGCTGCGGCGCTGCCTTCCTCCGCTGGTGGAGAGCGCCGCCCTGCTCGCCGGGGAGCATCCCGGGCTGCAGATTGCCGTCCCCCTGGCGCCGGGCGTGGACCGCGCGGCGGTGGACACCGCCTTCCGCGCCCGGGGGCTGCAGGCGGTGCTCGTGCCGGGGCGGGCCGCGGAGGTGGCCGGCGCGGCGGACGTGGCCCTGGTCACCTCCGGCACGGCGGCGCTCGAGGCCGGGCTGATGCTCCGGCCCCTGGTGGTGGTGTACCGCGTCTCCTGGCTGAGCTGGCTCCTGGCACGGGCCATGGTCCGGGTGAGCTTCGTCAGCCTCTTGAACCTCCTCGCCGGCCACCGCGTGGTGACCGAGCTGCTCCAGGGCGCGCTCACCCCGAGGAACGTCGCCGCCGAGGCGGCACGCGTCTGGGGGGAGGGGCCGGAGCGGTGGGCGATGGTGGAGGAGCTGCGGCGGGTGCGCGACCTGCTCGGGCGCCCGGACGCCAGCGCGCGGGCGGCGGAGGAGGTGCTCGGCCTCATCGACGAGCGCTCGGCCGCTCCGGACGCGGCGCGCGTGCTAAGAGGCGCACCCTCCGCCCGATGAACCCCGCCCTGGTCTG
>Ga0335085_10011405_pt1 | contig 13196 bp, 11 predicted proteins | sample Lox_Sample_45_FD_206712 | JGI IMG/M metagenome (GOLD analysis project Ga0335085, IMG submission 206712) | Soil microbial communities from Loxahatchee National Wildlife Refuge, Florida, United States - Lox_Sample_4.5 | ecosystem: Environmental > Terrestrial > Soil > Wetlands | place: USA...
GGCGTCTGGGTGCAGGATCTCGACTCGACGAACGGCACCTACGTCAACGGTTCCCGAGTCGCCGGCGCGCAACGACTGGACGGCGGCGACGTGCTGCGCGTCGGTGAGACCGACCTCCGGGTCGAGGAGAGCTAGTGCCTGTCGGCGCGTACGCGGTGGCGAGCGACACGGGGCGCAGACGGCGCCGCAACGAGGACAACTACGTCGTCGCACCGCCGCTCTTCGCCGTCGCGGACGGCATGGGCGGCGCGCAGGCCGGCGAGGTCGCGTCGCGGCTCGCCGCGTCGGCCCTCGAGGCCGCCGACTCCGAGGGGCTGGAAGGGGTCGAGGGGATCGACGCGCTCATCCAGGAGGCGAACCGCCGCATCTTCGACCGCGCCTCGACCGACCCCTCGGCCTCGGGCATGGGGACGACGATGACGGTGGCGGTCGTCGAGGGGATGACGGTCGTCATCGGCCACGTCGGCGACTCGCGTGCCTACCTCGTTCGGGGCGAGCAGATGGAGCAGCTGACCGACGACCACTCGCTCGTGAACGAGCTGCTGAAGACCGGCAAGCTCTCGGAGCAGGAGGCGCAGGTCCATCCGCAACGGAGCGTGATCACGCGGGCGGTGGGAACCGACCCCGACGTCGACGTCGACGGCTTCACGATCGAGGCCGAGGAGGGCGACGTCTTCCTCATCTGCTCGGACGGCCTGAGCGACATGGTCGCCGACGAGGAGATCCTCGAGATCGTCCACACGAACCGCGACAACCTCGAGAAGGCCGTGCAGGGGCTCGTCGCCGCTGCGAACCGCGGCGGAGGCGAGGACAACATCACGGCCGTGGCGTTCCGGGTCTCCGCCGAGGTGCCCCCGGTGTCGCTCGAGGACACCGTCCCAATGCCCGCCATCACGGATGACCCGGACGAGCCTGACGAGCAGACCCGCGAGTACGCGGACCCGGCCCCGGAGGACACCGCGGACGAGCCCGAGCCTGCCGGCGGCGCGCGGCGTGTCCCGATCGTCGTCGCCGCGATCGTCCTCCTGGCGTTGGCGGCGGCGCTCGTCGTCTGGTGGCTCTCACGATGACCCTTCGCAACCGGGAGCTGGCCGCACTCCTCACGGTCGGGGCGCTGACGGCGATCGGCTTCGCCACCGTCTACACCGCCCTCAGGTCGCAGATCTCGGGCGGCTCGCTGGGCTACGCGGTCTTCTTCTTCGGCCTCTATCTCGTCGCGCACGTCGTGGCGCGGATCACGGTGCCGCTCGCCGATCCGTACCTCCTGCCGATGGCCGCGCTGCTGACGGCGATCGGTGTGACGGAGATCTACCGCCTCGGCCCCAACAATGCGTTCCGGCAGGGGCTCTGGATCGTGATCGGCGTCGCCGCGTTCTCCGCGACGTTGTTCTGGCTGCGCCACGACTACCGCGTGCTCGAGCGCTACAAGTACGTCTTCGGGGTCACGGCGATCTTCCTGCTCTTCCTGCCGCTCGCCCCCGGGATCGGTGAGACGATCAACGGCTCGCGGCTCTGGATCCACTTCGGGTCGCTCCAGTTCCAGCCGGGCGAGCTCGGCAAGATCGCCCTCATCGTCTTCCTCGCCGCCTACCTCCGCGAGAAGCGCGAGGTGCTCGCACAGGGCAGGCTCAAGGACTGGGGCCCGCTGCTCGTGATCTGGGGCGGCGCGATGCTCGTTCTGCTCGCGACCGACGACCTCGGTAGCGCGCTCCTGTACTACGGGATCTTCGTCGCGATGCTCTATGTCGCGACCGCACGGCTTTCGTTCGTGGCGGGCGCGCTCGGCCTCTTCCTCGTCGGCGCGTACGGGATCTCGCAGGTCACGCCGCACGTCCGCGAACGGGTCGATATCTGGCTCAACCCGTACCAGCACGCGGAGTCGAGCGGCTACCAGATCCTGCAGTCCCTCTACTCGATGGCCCACGGCGGGTTCGGTGGCACCGGATTCGGCCACGGCATCGTCACCGGCCCGACGGGGCAGCAGGTCGTACCCGACCAGAACTCCGACTTCATCTACTCGGCACTCGCGCAGGAGCTGGGGCTCGTGGGCGCCGCCGCGCTGCTGCTTCTCTACATGGCCTTCGTGCTGCGCGGCTTCCAGATCGCGCTCGCTGCGAGCGACGGATTCTCGAAGCTGCTCGCCGCGGGCCTCAGCTTCAGCTTCGCGTTCCAGACCTTCGTCATCGTCGGCGGCATCACGCGGGTCATCCCGCTCACGGGCATCACGCTCCCGTTCGTCTCGTACGGAGGGTCGAGCATCCTCGCGAACTTCCTGCTCGTCGCGCTGCTGATGCTGGTCTCGCACAGAGCGAACCGGCAGGAGGCAGGAGCGTGAACAAGCAGATCCGCCGCATCTCGGTGGTCGCGCTCGTGCTTCTCGCCGCGCTGATCGTGTCGACGACGTACTGGCAAACCTGGGCGCGCGCCGACCTCGCGAACCGGAAGGACAACTCCGTCACGAACATCTCGCGGCTCACGATCGACCGCGGCAAGTTCATCGCCGCCGGCGGCACGTTGCTCGCGACGAACCGGAGGTACCGCAAGCACGGGCTCACGATCTACATTCGGCACTACCCGCAGAACGATCTCGTCCCGCAGCTGATGGGCTACTCCACGACGGCCGGCACGACGACGGGCCTCGAGCAGTCCCTCGACGACTACCTGACCGGGGCGAACACGAACCTCAGCAACACCTTCAAGCAGGAGCTCGACAGGCTCGGCGGCCAGACCGTGAAAGGCGACAACGTGGTCCTCACGCTGCGCCCGGCGATCCAGAGGCTCGCGCTCGACGAGCTCGCAGGCCGCTGCGGCGCCGTGGTCGTGCTCGACGCGAAGACAGGCGCCGTCTACGCGATGGCGTCGTCGCCGACGTACAACGCGAACCTGATCAACCAGCGGAACGGCTACGCGAAGATCAGGAGCATCAAGGGGACCTGCGGCGACCACACGGCGCTGCAGAACAACGCGACGCTGGGCCTCTACCCGCCTGGGTCGACCTTCAAGATGGTGACGGCCGCAGCGGCGCTCGACTCGGGCGCGTACACGCCGAGCTCGCCGTTCTACGACCCGGGCTACTGCACCGAGTACGGCCGGCGCGTCTCGAACGCGGGCAACCCTGACCAGAGCGGCCCCGAAGCCTTCGGCAACGTGACCCTCTCGCAGGGCTTCGAGCACTCAATCAATTCGGTCTTCTGCAACGTCGGCAAGCACATCGGCGGCCAGGAGATCCTCAAATACGCGAAACGGTTCGGCTTTTACTCGCTGCCACCGCTCGAGACACCGTCCGACGAGCGCGTGCCGTCAGGCCTCTACAAGAACGGAAAGCTCTGGGACCCGAAGAGCGAGTATCAGATCGACGCCGGCCGCCTCGCCTTCGGCCAGTTCAACATGCTCGCCACACCGCTCCAGATGGCGATGGTCGCGCAGACGATCGCGAACAAGGGCGTGGAGATGGAGCCCCACGTTGTCGATCGTGTCGTCGCGCCCGACGGCAGCCTGGTCAGCCGGACGAAGCCGCAGACGCTCGGCCGGCCGATCAAGCCGCAGACGGCCGCCGAGCTGAACCAGATGATGCAGCTCGTCGTCCAGGGAGGGACGGCCGCCGGGATCTTCCCGTCCAGCCTCAAGGTCGCCGGCAAGACGGGCACTGCAGAGCTCGGCCTCGGGACGATCTACGACGCGTGGTTCGTGGCCTTCGCCCCCGCCGACAACCCGCGCTACGTCGTCGCGGTCGTGGTCGAGAAGCAGCCGAACGGCTTCGGCGCTTCGGTCTCGGCCCCGATCGCCAAGGCAATCCTCGAAAAGCTCCTCCACCGGTGACGATGATTCCGATCCCGCACCCCGAAAACCCCTGCATCGCGCAGCATGTCTCTACCCTTAGGCCGCCGTGGCCGTAAGCGACTCCCTCATCGACACGCTCTTCGACGGCCGCTACCGGATCCAGCGCAAGCTCGGGGCGGGTGGGATGGCCGACGTCTACCTCGCGGAGGATCAGGAGCTCGGCCGCCGCGTCGCGATCAAGATCCTCAACAGTCGCCACGGGAACGACGACCAGTTCATCGAGCGCTTCCGCCGCGAGGCGAAGAACGCGGCGGCGCTCAACCACCCGAACATCGTCTCGATCTACGACCGCGGCGAGGCCGAGGACACCTACTACATCGCCATGGAGTACCTCGACGGCCGCACGCTGAAGGAGCTGATCGTCGGCCGCGGGGCCGCACCGATCAACGTCGCGATCGAGTACGCGCGCCAGATCCTGTCGGCACTCCGTTTCGCGCACCGGCACGGCATCGTGCACCGGGACATCAAGCCGCACAACGTCCTCGTCGACGGTGACGGGCGGGTGAAGGTGACGGACTTCGGGATCGCGCGCGCCGGCACGAGCCAGATGACCGAGACGGGCTCGATCGTCGGCACGGCGCAATACCTCTCGCCCGAGCAGGCGCGCGGCGGCGAGGTCGATCCGCGCTCAGACCTCTACTCGCTCGGCGTCGTCCTCTACGAGCTCTTGACCGGCAAGACGCCGTTCGAGGGCGAGACGCCGGTCGAGATCGCGATGAAGCACCTCTCGAACACTCCGCAGCCGCCGTCCAAGCTGCGGCCCGACGTCCCGCCCGAGCTCGACATGGTCGTCATGAGGGCGCTCGCGAAGAATCCGAACGACCGTTACCAGAGCGCCGACGAGATGGAGGGCGACCTCGATCGCGTCGCCCGCGGCGCCCGCGTCGCACCGGCCACCGTCGACACCGCGACGCAGGTGATGCGCACGGCAGCGGTGGTCGCGGCAGCCGACGCGACGCAGGCCACGATGATCGCTCCTCCGCCGGCCACGAGCAGCGTCCCGCCGCCGACGATGATCGAAGACGAGGATTTCGACACCGGCCGGGACCGGCCGTTCTGGCCGTGGCTCGTCGCCGCCGGCTTCGTCATCGCAGCGCTGGTCGCAGGCTTCTTCGTCTGGCAGGAGCTGTCCGGCTCGGCGGTCCAGGAGCCGGTCGGCCTCTACACCGGGCAGCCGGTGGCCCAGGCGCAGCAGCAGATCGAAGCGGCGCACCTCGTGGCGGTCGTGAAGAAGGGCCCGAACGAGCGCTACAAAGCGGGAATCGTCTTCAAGCAGGATCCGAGCGCCGGGTCGAAGGTGGACAAGGGCGGCACCGTGACGATCTGGTCCTCGACCGGCCCGCCAAAGGTGAAGGTCCCCGACGTCAAGGGCCAGCAATGGACCACAGCGGAAGCGACCCTCACGAACGCGGGGCTGAAACCCGTGGAGCACATCGTCCCGGGCAAGACGAAGGGACAGGTGTCGGCGACCGACCCGGCCGCCGGCCAGTCGGTGCCGAAGGGCTCGACGGTGCGCGTCAACGTCTGGGCGGGCCCGGCGCCGGCGACAGTGCCGAGCGTCGTGGGCATGAGCGTTTCGGAGGCACTCACGATCCTTCGCAACGACGGCTTCAACCCGAACCCGTCCTACGTGAACAGCGACGCCACGCAGAACCAGGTCATCTCGCAGAATCCGGCCGGGGGAACGCCGTCCACGAAGGGCACGACGGTCAACATCAGTGTCTCGAACGGCCCGCCGAAGGTGACCGTGCCGGACGTCGTCGGGTACACCTCACAGCAGGCGATCCAGACGCTGGAGGGCGCCGGCTTCAACGTCACACAGCAGTACGTCTCGACCGACGCGAGCCAGCAGAACATCGTCCAGTCGCAGAACCCGGCCGGCGGCTCCTCGGCGACGAAGGGCGCCACGGTGACGATCGTGATCGGCCAGACCTCGCCCGGGCCGCCGACGACGACCACCACGTCGACCACGACCGGGTGAGCCCGGCCCGTCGTCTCCGCCTGGCCATCCTCGAGGGCGGCCGATCGAGCGAGCACGAGATCTCCCTGGCCTCGGCTCGGTCGGTCGCCGCAGCTCTCGACCCGGAGCGCTACGAGATCGCGGAGATCGCGATCGGCCGCGACGGGCGCTGGGCCCTCGAGGCCGCACGGCCGGACGCCCTGCCGGCAGGCGGTTCCCCTGCCGAGACGCTGCCCGTGCCGGCGGAGGGCGGGACGCTCGAGACGATCGGCCGGGTGGACGTGGTCCTGCCGATCCTGCACGGCCCGTTCGGCGAGGACGGGACGGTACAGGGGCTGCTCGAGCTCGCAGACGTCCCCTACGTCGGCGCCGGCGTCGCGGCGTCCGCGCTCGCGATGGACAAGGACTTGTTCAAGAAGGTCATGCGCGACAGCGGAATCCCGGTCGCCGCGCACCACGCCATCCGGCTCGGCGACGCCGCCGCGAATCCGTTCGGCTACCCCGTGTTCGTCAAGCCGGCCCGGCTCGGCTCGTCGGTCGGCATCTCCAAGGTGCACAGCGAGGACGAGCTGGCGCCGGCGGTCGAGCTCGCCTTCCGGCACGACGAGAAGGTGCTCGTGGAGGAGTTCGTCGCGGGAACCGAGGTCGAAGTCGGCGTGCTGGGCAACCGCGTCCCGCCGCCGGTCGCGTCGCTTCCCGGGCAGATCGACACGCTGGAGCACGAGTGGTACGACTTCGCGTCGAAGTACGACGAGGGGGGGATGGACCTGATCGTCCCGCCGCCGGGCCTGTCGCAGGAAACGGTCGAGCTGCTGCAGCGGCGCGCGGTCGAATCGTTCGTCGCCTCCGAGTGCGAGGGCCTCGCGCGGGTCGACTTCTTCGTTCGCGAATCCGACGGCGAAGTCGTCCTCAACGAGCTCAACACAATGCCTGGCTTCACGGCGACGAGCGTCTGGGCGCGCCTGTTCGAAGCGTCGGGCCTCGGCTACCAAGCCGCACTCGAGCGGCTGATCGAGCTCGCGCTGGAGCGGCACGAGCGGCGCTCGAAGCTCGAGTACTAGCTCGTCGCCGTGACCTCGGATATCTCGGCGCGGTCCTGCGGCGGCAGCTTCGTGATCCAGACGACGTAGTACTGCCCGCTCGTGCCGGCGAGCGTGAAGGTCGTCTTCGCAGCGACAGTCTCCGAGGAGGAGTCGACGGTGAACGGACCGCCTTGCGAATCGCCGACCTGGATCTCGGCGACGAAGCCTGGCGTGGGCGTCGTCACCGTCAGGTGGACCAGCTTCACCGAGCTGCCTGCGTCGAGGACGAGCCCGACACCGTCCTTGAGGCCCCCGAAGTCCTGGCTTCCGTACGTCTCGGTCGTCCACGAGGTCGCCGGATTGCCGTCAGTGGCGAGAGGCGCCGTGTCGGAGTGCTCGCCGCCGTTCCCCTGCGGGTCGTAATCGGTGACGCCGTGCAGCTGCACGGCCGAGCCGGTCGAGCCGCCGCCCGAGCCGCCGAGTTGGTTACCCCCGCCGCGAAGCAGGGCGATCGCCGCGAGCGCCGCTCCGGCGACAAGGAGCACCGGCAACACCCAGACCCACGGACGCCGCCGTGAGCGCCGACGCACCCGCACGGGCGCCGGGTCCGGCGGCCTGACGAGCGTCAGATCGGCGTCGTCGGGAACGGCAGGCGCCTCGGCAGTTGCCTCGGCGAGGCAGGCGCGAAGCTCGGCGGCGAACGCCGCCATGGAAGGAAAGCGGCGCGCCGGATCCTTCGCCAGCGCGCGCTCGACGGCCGCGTCGAGCCTCGGTGAGACGTCCGGCCGCCGCTCGCGCAGGCTCGGCGGCGTCTCGTTCACGTGGCGCAGCGCGACCGCGACGAAGTTCTGGCCGGCGAATGGAACCTCACCCGCGAGCAGCTCCCAGAGCACGACGCCGAGGGAGTAGACGTCGGTCGCCGGCGAGACCTGCTTGCCGCTCGCCTGCTCGGGCGCGAGGTACTCCCCGGTGCCGAGCACGGTGCCGGTCTGCGTGACGCCGTGCTCCACGTGGAGCGACCGGGCGATGCCGAAGTCCGTGACCTTCACCTCGCCCTCGCGGCTCAGGAGGACGTTCTGAGGCTTCACGTCGCGATGCACGAGCCCCTGCTCGTGGGCGAAGCTGAGCCCGTCCGCCACGGCCAGCGCAAGCTCGAGCGCGCGACGTACCGGCAGCGGACCCGTCCGCACGGCGAGCTCCTTCAGGTTCTCGCCGTCGACGTGCTCGAAGACGATGTACTGGCAGCCGTCGTCCTCGCCACGGTCGATGACGGTGACGATGTTCGGGTGCGACAGCCGGGCGACGGCACGCGCCTCACGGCGGAAGCGCTCGAGGTACTCCGGGTCCTCGGCGTAGTGCTCGTGGAGGATCTTGATCGCGACGCGCCGCTCGAGCTGGCGGTCGTGCGCGCGGAAGACGCTCGACATCCCTCCGGTCCCCACGAGCTCCTCGAGCTCGTAGCGGCCGGCGATCAGATCGCCGGGCTGCGGGGGCCGCGACACGGCACGGTTGGTCGACCTCGATCCCTGCTCACCGCCGGCGCCCACGAACCGCGGGCGCGGCTACGCAAGGACCGCTTCCAGCGCCTCCTCCCACGCCGCGAGCCCTTCCTCGAGCTCTGCGTCCGTGATCACGAGCGGGCAGAGGACGCGGTTGCAGTTCGAGTGGACACCCGCCTTCAGGAGCAGGAGACCCCGCAGGGCGGCTTCCTCGGCGACGCGCGTAGCGATGCCCGGCGCGGGCTCCTTCGTCGTGCGGTCCTCGACGTACTCGACCGCGAGCATCGCACCAAGGCCGCGGACGTCGCCGATCGCCGCGAAACGTTCCTGCCAGGCGAGCATGCGGGCGCGGATGGCGTCGCCGATCTGTTGTGCGCGCTCGACGAGCGCCTCCTCCTCGAACACGTCGAGGACGGCCACCGCTGCCGCGAGCGCGATCGGATTGCCGACATACGTGCCGCCGACGGCGTTGTCCCAGAGCGAGTCCATGATCTCCGCCTTGCCGACGACGCCCGACAGCGGCAACCCGGCGGCGATCGACTTCGCGACCACCAGCAGGTCCGGCTCGACACCGTAGTGCTCGATCGCAAACATCCGGCCGGTGCGGCCGAAACCCGTCTGCACCTCGTCGACGACGAGCAGGATCCCCTCGCGATCGCAGATCGCGCGAAGGCCCTCCATGAACTCCTGCGGGGCCGGGACGAACCCGCCCTCGCCCTGCACCGGCTCGACGACGATCGCGGCGACCGTCTCGGCGGCGACCTGCGTCGAGAGCGCACGCTCGAGCGTGTCGAGCGCGTCCGCCGCCGTGATCCCGCGGTACTCGTTCGGGAACGGGACGCGGTAGACCTCCGGCGCGAACGGCCCGAGTCCCGCCTTGTACGGATGCGTCTTCGAGGTGAGCGTGAGCGAGAGGAGCGTGCGGCCGTGGAACGCGCCCTCGAAGCCGATCACGGCGGGCCGGCGCGTGTAGCCGCGCGCGAACTTGACCGCGTTCTCGACCGCCTCGGTGCCGGCGTTGAAGAACGCGGCCTTCGACGGACCCGAGAACGGCGCGATCGCCGTCAATCGCTCGGCGTACTCGACGTAGATCTCGTAGGGCACGATCGTGAAGTCGGTGTGGAGGAAGTGCGCGGCCTGCTCCTGGACGGCCGCGACGACGCGGGGGTGGCAGTGGCCGACGTTGAGGCAGCCGACGCCGCCCGCGAAGTCGACGAATGTGTTGCCGTCGACGTCGGTGACGATCGCTCCCCGACCGTCCGCGATCACGATCGGCAGGTAGAGGCCGAGCGGGTCGGCCACGACGCGCTCCTTCCGCTCGGTGATCTCGCGGGAGCGCGGGCCGGGGATCTCGGTGCGAAGCTCGATCGCGCGGGTGATAGCCATGGCGCCACGATAGCCACTCCGCGCGACGGGGATTCACGGTAAGAATCGTGGGGATGGTCCTCTCCGACGCGACGATCGCCCGCCTGCTCGCCGCCGGGAGGATCGAGATCGACCCGTACGACGCCGCGCTCCTGCAGCCGTCGAGCGTCGACGTCCGCGTCGACCGGCTCTTCCGCGTCTTCCACAACAACCGCTACCCGTTCATCGACGTCAAGGTCGATCAGGCGGAGCTGACGGAGCTCGTCGAGGTCGACGGCGACCATCCGTTCGTCCTCCACCCCGGCGAGTTCGTCCTCGGCTCGACGCTCGAGCGCATCAAGCTGCCCGACGACCTCGTCGCGAGGTTGGAAGGGAAGTCGAGCCTGGGGCGGCTCGGCCTGCTCATCCACTCGACCGCCGGCTTCATCGACCCTGGGTGGGACGGCCACGTGACCCTCGAGCTCTCGAACGTCGCGAATCTGCCGATCACGATCTATCCCGGCATGAAGATCGGGCAGATCTCCTTCATGCAGATGACCGAGCCGGCCGCGACACCGTACGGCTCCGATTCGATCGGCTCGAAGTACAAGGGCCAGCGCGGTCCGACCGCGAGCCGCTACTGGCAGAACTTCGAGGAGGGCGAGTGACGGTTCTCGTGACGGGCGGGACAGGCTTCATCGGGCCGCACGTCGTGCATGCGCTGCGCGCGCGGGGCTTGCCCGTGCGGGCGCTGGTGCGCAGGCCCGCACGCGCCGGCCGCCTCACCGCGTGGTCGGTCGAGCAGGCCGTCGGGGACGTGACCGATCCGGCATCCCTCCGCGCAGCCTGCGAAGGAGCGGACACGGTCGTCCACCTCGTCGCGATCATCCGCGGACATCCCGCCGACTTCGAGCGCGTGATGGCCGGGGGAACGCGGAACGTAGTCGCGGCCGCCCAGGATGCGGGAGTGCGGCGCTTCGTGCTCGCGAGCGCGCTCGGGCTCGACGAGCGCTCGAAGGACGCCGTGCCGTACTTCGCCGCGAAGTGGGAGATGGAGCGTGCGGTCCGGGAGTCGGGCCTCGAGCACGTGATCCTCCGGCCGAGCTTCGTCTTCGGCCGCGACGGCGGCGTGCTGCCGACCTTCGTGCGCCTCGCCCGTTACGCGCCGGTCACACCGATCGTCGGCCCGGGGACGCAGCGGCTGCAGCCGATCTGGGTCGAGGACCTCGCCGAGTACTACGCCCAGGCGGTCGACTTGCAGGCCGCGACGAACCGCACGTTCGAGCTCGGCGGCCCCGACGCCGTGACCTGGAACGAGTTCTGGCAGCGCCTGAAGGCCGTCCTCGGCGTGCACCGGCCGTCGCTGCACGTCCCCTTCGGGGCGATGCGGCTTCAGGCGGCGCTCACCGAACGGCTGCCGGGGGCACCCGTGACGCGCGACCAGCTCACGATGCTCCAGCTCGGCGACAACGTCGTCACGGACTCGAGCGCTGCCGAGACGTTCCAGCTGCCCCTCGTGCCGCTCGACGAGCAGCTGCGCCGGGCGACGTGATACGCGGCGTCGTCTACGCAGAGCCGGGCGCCCCGCCGGTGCTCGAGGAGTTGACCGTCGATCCGCCTGGGCCGCGCGAGGTGCTCGTCCGCGTCCTGGCCTGCGGCCTCTGTCACTCCGACCTTCACATCGTCGAGACGAACGGCTGGGGGATGAGGTTCCCGATCCTGCTCGGGCACGAGGGCGCCGGCGTCGTCGAGGAGGTGGGAAGCGACGTGACCTCCGTCGCTCCCGGCGACCGCGTGGTCGTCGCCTGGCGCGCGCCGTGCGGCGAATGCCCCCAGTGCCGGCGCGGCGACCCCCGCCGCTGCTCCTCCCAGCTGCGCGCGAGGCGGCGAATGCACCGTGCCGCCGACGGCGCGCTGCTGACACCGGTGCTGCGCTGCGGGACGTTCGCCGACCACGCGGTCGTGCACGAAGCGTGCGCGGTGAAGGTGCCCGAGGAGCTGCCGATCGAGCAGGCGACGCTGCTGGCGTGCGGCTTCTCGACGGGTGCCGGCGCGGCCCTCTGGGCGACGCCGGTGCGCGAGGGCTCCTCGGTCGCAGTGATCGGCTGCGGCGGCGTCGGGCTCGCAGTCGTGCAGGGGGCGCTGCTGGCCGGCGCCGAGCGGATCGTCGCCGTCGACGTCGCAGCGGAGAAGCTCGAGCACGCACGCGCGCTCGGAGCGACGGACACCGTCGATGCCACCGCCGGCGACGCCGTCGAGGCCGTCCGCGAGCTCACCGGTGGGGTCGGTGTCGAGTTCGCGTTCGCCGCGGCCGGCGGGGCGCAGGGCCTCGCCCAGGCGGTCCGGATGTGCGCCTACGCCGGGACGGCGACGCTGGTCGGCCTGGCACGACCCAACACGACGCTCGACGTCGATCTCGACACCGAGGTCTTCGGCCCGAAAGTCACGATCGCCGTCACGCACGGCGGCGACACGATCCCGCAGGAGGACTTCTCCTTCCTTGCGCAGGCCGCACTCGACGGGCGGCTCGACCTCGCCCGCTTCGTGACGAGCACGATCTCGCTCGACGAGGTGCCGGAGCGCCTCTCGCACATCGGCGAGCGCGGCGAGATCCGGACGGTGGCGCTGCTCTAGCCGGTGGTCTTGCCGAAAGAGGCGCGGCGGGCGATGTCCGCCTCGTCGACCATGTGGCCGTCCCGCTCGACGTAGCCGTCCTTGCCGCCGATCGCGAGCAGAACAGCCTCCTCCTCGAACGGATTCGAGACCTTGCGGGGAGTCGTCGAGGAGACGTGGAAGAGACCGCCCTCGCCGAGCACGCGCGTCTCGCCTTCCACCTCGACCTCGACCCGGCCGCGATGGACGAAGTACAGCTCGTCCTGCGTGTCGTGAAAGTGGAGGAAGCCGTCGTGCCCCGGCGCCATGACGATCCCGTTGATCCCGAACGCGGTGACATCGAGCGCGGCACGGATCTTGCGGAAGCCGGGGCCGCTGCCGAGCTCGTCGAGGGAGGAGAAGGCGTGGCTCACGCGCTGCACGCCTCGGACGTGTGGGCCAGCGGCAGACGACCGAGCAGCTCTGTGAGCTGCTCACGCTCCTGCACGTTGAACCGGGACCCGAACAGCTCCTCGACGTCGGCGAGATGCGACTCCCGTGCCTCCTCGAGCTTCTTCACACCGGCCTTCGTGAGGACGGCGTAGGTCACGCGCGCGTCGGACTCGCAGCGCTCCTTGCCGACCAGCCCGCACGATTCGAGGCCGTCGAGGAGACGTGTGATGCCGGACGCCGTGAGCAGGACGGAGCGCGCGAGGTCGATCCGGCGCATGCGGCGTCCCTCGGCGTAGTAGAGCTGCACGAGCACGTCGAAGTCGCTGAGCGTCAGCTCGTGCAGCGCCTCGAGACGCGAAGAGAGCTCCCGTGTGAGCGCCGCGTGCGCGCGTAGAAAGCGCACCCAGGCGCCGTCGGGCAGGGCCAGAGGCTCGGAGACTGCTTGTGTGGTCAATACTTGACTAGACAATCTTTTCTCGCTATGAT
>Ga0335085_10011406_pt1 | contig 13196 bp, 10 predicted proteins | sample Lox_Sample_45_FD_206712 | JGI IMG/M metagenome (GOLD analysis project Ga0335085, IMG submission 206712) | Soil microbial communities from Loxahatchee National Wildlife Refuge, Florida, United States - Lox_Sample_4.5 | ecosystem: Environmental > Terrestrial > Soil > Wetlands | place: USA...
ACGCCGGCAACGGCACGCAGCTCTGGGCCCGCGAGCTGTCCAGCGTCACGGGCGTGAGCACCGACGCGCGCTTCGCGTTCGCCAGCGACGACCAGGGCGCCGTGCACGCGTTCGACCGCAGCAGCGGGCGCAGCTACTGGAAGCAGGATCGGCTGGCGCGCCGGCAGTTGACGCTGCCGCTGCCGCTCGGCGAGGGGGTCGTGGTCGGCGATTTCGAGGGCTACGTCCACCTGCTCGCGCGCGAGACCGGTGCGCTGGTCGCGCGCGCGGAGACCGACGGCGATGCGATCCGCGCCGCGCCGGTGCCGCTGCCGGACGGGGGCTTCGTGGTGCAGACGCAGGGCGGCGACCTGTACGCGCTGCACCCCTGAGCGGCCGGCGCGCGTGAAGCCCGTTCTCGCGCTCGTCGGGCGCCCCAACGTGGGCAAGTCGACGCTGTTCAACCGGCTGACGCGCCGTCGAGACGCCATCGTCGCCGACGTGCCGGGTGTGACGCGCGACCGTCACTACGGCGAGGGACGCGTCGGCGAGCGCTCGTTCATCGCGATCGACACCGGCGGCCTGGAGCCCCGGACCAAGTCCGGCATCTTCGCCGAGATGGGCCGCCAGGCCGAGCAGGCGATGGCCGAGGCCGATGCCGTCCTGTTCCTGACCGACGGACGGGGCGGCCTGCACGCCGACGACCGGGAGATCGCGGCGCGGCTGCGCAGGCTGGGCGCGCGCGTGTGGCTGGTCGTGAACAAGTGCGAGGGCATGCCGAGCGACGCGGCGGTGGCCGAGTTCCACGCGCTCGGGCTCGGCCAGCCGCAGCCGATCTCGGCGGCGCACGGCGAAGGCGTGGCCGACCTGATCGAGGGCGTGCTGGCGGATTTTCCGCCGGCGACGCACGAGGCGGAGACGGCGCGCGACCGCCATCCGCGCGTGGCGATCGTGGGCCGGCCCAACGTCGGCAAGTCGACGCTGGTCAACGCGTTGGTCGGCGAGGAGCGCGTCATCGCGCACGGCGAGCCCGGCACGACGCGCGACGCGATCGAGGTGCCGTTCGAGCGCGGCGGGCGGCGCTACACGCTCGTCGACACGGCTGGCGTTCGCAAGCGCGGCCGGCAGGGCGAGGCGGTCGAGAAGTTCTCGATCGTGAAGACGCTGCAGGCGATCGAAGCCGCGAACGTGGCGGTGCTGGTGCTGGATGCCGCCGAGGGCGTTTCCGAGCAGGACGCGCATGTCGCGGGCTATATCCTGGAGCGCGGCCGCGCGGTGGTCGTGGCGCTGAACAAGTGGGACGCGGCGGACAAGGCCGCGCGCGGGCGCGTCGCGCAGGAGCTCGCGTGGAAGCTGGGATTTCTCGCCTTCGCCGACGCCGTGCAGGTCTCGGCCAAGGCAGGCAGGGGGCTGGGCGAGCTGCTGCGGGCGGTCGACGGCGCCTATGCGGCCGCCATGGCGAAGATGCCGACGCCGAAGCTGACGCGCGCGCTGATCGCCGCGGTCGAGCGGCAGGCGCCGCCGCGCAAGGGCCTGCGCCGGCCGAAGCTTCGCTACGCGCACCAGGGCGGGCAGAATCCGCCGCGCATCATCGTGCACGGCAACTCGCTCGACCAGCTGCCCGAGAGCTACCGCCGCTATCTCGAAGGCATGTTCCGGGATACTTTCGAGCTGCGCGGCACGCCGATGCGGGTCGAATTCCGCACGGGCCGCAATCCGTACGCCGGGCGCGGCCCCGCGCCGCGCCGCAGCAAGGCGCCCTAGCCCCCGGGCGCAATGCCGTCCGGCGCCCGTCTCGCTGCGTACTTCGGCGCGTACTTCCTCTACGCGGGCGCGCTGGTGCCGTACTTCTCGCTGTACCTCGACGCGCGCGGGCTGGACGCCGCGCAGATCGCGGTCGTGATGGCGATGCCGCAGGTCGCGCGCCTCGCCGCGCCCTCGTTCTGGGGCTGGCTCGCCGACCGCACGGGCGCGGGCAAGGCCATCGTCGTCGCCGGCGCCGGCGTGCTCGTTGCCGGCTACGCGCTGGTGGCCGCCGTGCACGGCGCGTGGGCGATCGCGGCGGTGATGCTCGGCATGAGCCTGCTCACGGCCGGCGCGCTTCCGCTCGTGGAGGCGATGACGATGGCTTCGCTCGTCGGGCGCGCCGAGGGCTACGGCCCGATTCGCGTCTGGGGCTCGATCGGCTTCATCGCGGGCGTGATGGGGACGGGCCTGTGGCTCGACCGGCACGCGCCGCCGTCGTTGATCGGAATCCTGCTGGCGCTCGCGGCGCTGACCTTCGGCGTGGCCTTCCTGTTGCCATCCGCGAGCGCCCCGCGATCGGGCGGCGAGGATGCGGCGCGCCTCGTCGACGTCCTGCGGCGCACGGAAGTCCGCGGGCTGCTCGCCGCCTGCTGCCTGATGGCCGCGGCGCACGGCGCCCTGTACGGGTTCTTCTCCCTGCACGCGCAGGCGGCGGGCTACAGCAAGACCGCGATCGGCCTGCTCTGGACGCTCGGCGTGCTGGCCGAAATCGTCGTCTTCCTGGCCTGGCCGCGCCTTGCCCGCCGATGGAGCCTGCGCGCGCTGCTGCTCGCGAGCTTCCTTCTCGCCGCGGCGCGGTTCGTTGCGATCGGCTGGGGCGTGCGGGTGTTCGCGCTGCTGCTCGCGGCGCAAGCGCTGCACGCGGCGAGCTTCGGCGTGTACCACGCCGCCGCGGTCGCCGCGATCCATCGCCTCTTTCCGGGACGGCTGCAGTCGCAGGGCCAGACGCTGTACTCGAGCCTGTCGTACGGCGTCGGCGGCGGGGCGGGGCTGCTGATCGCCGGGTGGAGCTGGGAGGCGCTCGGCGCCGCCGCGAGCTTCGGCGTCAGCGCGGCATTTGCGCTCGCCGGTGCAGCGCTCGTCGCGCGCAGCGTGCGCGTGTAGGCTTTCTTCATGCGCCGCGCCCTGCTCGTCGCCGCTTCGCTGCTCGCGCTCGTCGGGTGCCAGACCGTGCAGACGACCAAGCCCGGCGCGGTCGGCGTCGATCGCAAGCAGTCGATGATGCTCTCATCCGCGGAAGTCGACGCGAGCGCCGCGAAGGCCTACCAGGAAGTGCTGGCGGATGCGAAGAAGAAGGGCACGCTCGATCGCGACCCCGCGCAGGTCGAGCGCGTCCGGCGCGTGGCGCACCGGCTGATTCCGCAGACCGCGGCGTTCCGCTCGGACGCGCCCGGCTGGGACTGGGAAGTGAACGTCATCAGCACGAAGGAGCTGAACGCCTGGTGCATGCCGGGCGGGAAGATCGCCGTGTATACGGGGTTGATCGAGCAGCTGAAGCTCACCGACGACGAGCTGGCGGCCATCATGGGACACGAAATCGCGCATGCGCTGCGCGAGCACGGGCGCGAGCGCGCCTCGGAGGCCATGGCCGAAGGCCTGGCGCTGAGCATTCTGGGCGCCCTGACGGGCCTGTCGCAGGGCGGCATGGACCTGTCGCAGCTCGTGCTGAACGTGACGCTGACGCTGCCGAACTCGCGGCAGCACGAAACCGAGGCCGACCGCATCGGCGTGGAACTCGCGGCGCGCGCCGGCTACGACCCGCGCGCGGCCGTCGAGGTTTGGGAGAAGATGGCGAAGCAGGCCAACGGCGCGCCACCCCAGATCTTGTCCACCCACCCGGCCCCGGAGTCGCGCATCGCGGACCTGAAAGTATATTCAGCTCGCGTCATGCCGCTCTATGAGGAGGCGCAGTCGAAAGCGCGGTAATCCGAGTCCTATCAAGGACTTTGCTGTGCCATAATCACCGGCTTTCGCGACGTCGCACCATGGACCGCACGCTCTACGACAAGCTCTGGGACAGCCACCTCGTCCACGCCGAGGAGGATGGCACCGCGCTCGTCTACATCGACCGCCACCTCGTGCACGAAGTGACGAGCCCGCAGGCCTTCGAGGGCCTGAAGCTCGCCGGGCGCAAGCCCTGGCGCATGGCCTCGGTGGTCGCGACAGCGGATCACAACACGCCGACCACCGGCTGGGAGCGCGGGATCGCAGGGATCGTCGACCCGACGTCGCGCGTCCAGGTGGAAACGCTCGAGGCCAACATGCGGGACTACGTGCCGAAGGCGTTCTTCCCGTTCCTCGACCGGCGCCAGGGCATCGTGCACGTGATCGGGCCGGAACAGGGCGCGACGCTGCCCGGCATGACGGTGGTCTGCGGGGATTCGCACACCAGCACGCACGGCGCGTTCGCCTGCCTCGCGCACGGCATCGGCACCTCCGAGGTCGAGCACGTCCTCGCGACGCAATGCCTCGTCGCCCGGAAGATGAAGAACATGCGCGTCACCGTCGAGGGCGCGCTCGCCCGCGGTGTGACGGGCAAGGACATCGTGCTGGCGATCATCGGGCGCATCAGCACGGCCGGGGGCAGCGGGCACGCCATCGAGTTCGCGGGCAGCGCGATTCGCGCGCTGTCGATGGAAGGGCGCATGACGGTCTGCAACATGGCGATCGAGGCGGGCGCGCGCGCTGGCATGATCGCCGTGGACGACACGACGATCGACTACCTGAAGGGGCGCCCGTTCGCGCCGGCGGGGCCGGACTGGGATGCCGCGGTCGCGTACTGGAGGACGCTCAAGTCCGACCCCGGCGCGAAGTTCGACCGCGAGGTGACGCTGCGCGCCGAGGAAATCCGGCCACAGGTTTCCTGGGGAACGTCGCCGGAAATGGTGACTGGCGTGGACGGCGAGGTGCCGGATCCGGAGCGCGAGAAGGACGCGATCAAGCGCGAGGGCATGGAGCGCGCGCTGCAGTACATGGGCCTGAGGCCGCGCACGAAGATCACCGACATCAAGCTCGACAAGGTGTTCATCGGCTCGTGCACCAACTCGCGCATCGAGGACCTGCGCATCGCCGCCGCGGTGGTGAAGGGCCGGCGCGTGGCGCCCAACGTTCGCCTTGCCATGGTCGTGCCCGGCTCGGGCCTGGTGAAGGCCCAGGCCGAGAAGGAAGGGCTCGACAAGGTGTTCAAGGATGCGGGCTTCGACTGGCGCCAGCCGGGCTGCTCGATGTGCCTGGCGATGAATGCCGACCGCCTGGAGCCGGGCGAGCGCTGCGCCTCCACCTCCAACCGGAATTTCGAGGGGCGCCAGGGCGACGGCGGCCGCACGCACCTCGTCAGCCCGGCGATGGCCGCGGCGGCGGCGGTGGCCGGGCACTTCGTGGACATCCGTCAGTGGAGATAGCCTGACATGGAGAAGTTCACCGTCCACACCGGAATCGTCGCGCCGCTCGACCGCGGCAACGTCGACACCGACCAGATCATCCCGAAGCAGTTCCTGAAGTCGATCAAGAAGACCGGCTACGGCGAGAACCTGTTCGACGCCTGGCGCTACCTGGACCACGGCGAGCCCGGCATGGATCACGCGAAGCGCCCGCGCAACCCCCAATTCGTGCTGAACGACCCGCGCTACCGCGAGGCGACGATCCTGCTTGCCCGCAGGAACTTCGGCTGCGGCAGCTCGCGCGAGCACGCGCCCTGGGCGCTGCTCGATTTCGGCTTTCGCTGCGTGATCGCGCCTTCGTTCGCCGATATCTTCTACGGCAACAGCTTCAAGAACGGATTCCTGCCGATCGTCCTGCAGGAGGCCGAGGTCGACCGGCTGTTCTACGAGTGCGCATCGTTTCCGCAGTTCCGCCTGACCGTGGACCTGGACGCGCAGACCGTGTCGACTCCCGACCGCTCGCAGGTCATGCGCTTCGAGATCGACCCCTTCCGCAAGTATTGCCTGTTGAACGGCCTGGACGAGATCGGCCTCACGCTGCGGCACAAGGACAAGATCCAGGCCTTCGAGGCCAAGCGTCTGCAGCAGTTCCCCTGGCTGATGCGGTGATCCGATGAGAATCGCCGTGCTGCCCGGGGACGGGATCGGAAAGGAGATCGTCGCCCAGGCGGTGAGGGTGTTGCGCGCCCTGTCGCTGCCGCTCGAGATGGAGGAGGCGCCGGTCGGCGGCGCGGGCTGCGAGGCGGCGGGCGACCCGCTGCCGGAGGCGACGCTCGCGCTCGCGCGCAGCGCCGACGCCATTCTGTTCGGCGCGATCGGCGGGCCCCAGTACGACACGCTGCCGCGCGAAAAGCGCCCCGAGCGCGGCCTGCTGCGCCTGCGCAAGGAGCTGGGCCTCTTCGCCAACCTGCGACCGGCCCAGGTGTTCCCGGAGCTCGCGCAGGCCTCCTCGCTCAAGCCGGAGCTCGTCGCCGGGCTCGACTTGCTGATCGTGCGCGAGCTGACCGGCGACATCTACTTCGGCGAGCCGCGCGGCATCGGCACGCTCGCGGGCGGCGAGCGCGAGGGCGTGAATACCATGCGCTACCGCGAAAGCGAGATCCGGCGCATCGCGCGTGTCGCGTTCGAGGCCGCGCGCCGGCGCGGCAAGCGCCTGTGCTCGGTGGACAAGGCGAACGTGCTGGAGACGACCGAGCTCTGGAAGCAGGTCGTGACCGAGATCGGCAAGGGCTATCCGGACGTCCAGCTCAGCCATATGTACGTCGACAACTGCGCGATGCAACTCGTGCGCGCGCCCAAGCAGTTCGACGTCATTGTCACGGGCAACATGTTCGGCGACATCCTGTCGGACGAGGCGTCGATGCTCACGGGCTCGATCGGCATGCTCCCCTCGGCCTCGCTCGACGAGAAGGGCAAGGGCTTGTACGAGCCGATCCACGGCTCGGCGCCGGACATCGCCGGCAAGGACGTGGCCAATCCGCTCGCGACGATGCTCTCCGCGGCGATGATGTTGCGCTACTCGCTGGCGCGCCCGGCCGAGGCCGGGCGCGTCGAGGGTGCCGTGCGAAAGGTGCTGGCGAGCGGCCTGCGCACCGCGGACATCTATACTGAGGGCTGCCGCAAGGTCGGCACGCGGGAAATGGGCGACGCGGTCGTTGCCGCGCTGTAGGGGAAAGGCGATGCTGAGGGTCGGAATCGTAGGGTGGCGGGGGATGGTCGGCTCGGTGCTCGTGCAGCGCATGCGCGAGGAGCGCGACTTCGACCACGTCGAGCCCGTGTTCTTTTCGACCTCGCAGGCGGGCGGCACGGGGCCGGCGATCGGCAAGGACACGGGTCCGGTGCAGGACGCGCACGACTTGAAGGCGCTCGCGGCGCTCCCGGTGATCGTCGCCTGCCAGGGCGGCGACTACACGAGCGAGGTGCACCCGAAGCTGCGCGCGCTCGGCTGGAGGGGCTACTGGATCGACGCGGCGAGCGCGCTGCGCATGAAGGACGACGCGACCATCATACTCGATCCGGTCAACCTGCCGCTGATCGAGCGCGCGCTGGGCGCGGGCAAGCGCGACTACATCGGCGGCAACTGCACGGTGAGCCTGATGATGATGGGCATGGCGGGCCTGTTCCGCCACGATCTCATCGAGTGGATGACGAGCATGACGTATCAGGCGGCGTCGGGCGCTGGCGCAGCCCAGATGCGCGAGCTGGCCGAGCAGATGGGTTACCTCGGGGAGGTGGCGAGGCCGGTGCTCGCCGATCCGGGCGCGACCGCGCTCGACGTCGAAAGGCGCGTGTCCGAGGCCGTGCGCAACGGCGGCATGCCGAAGACGCAGTTTGGCCACGCGCTGGCGGGAAGCCTCCTGCCCTGGATCGACAAGGATCTCGGCGACGGCCAGAGCCGCGAGGAGTGGAAGGGCCAGGCGGAGACCAACAAGATCCTGGGCCGCAGCGAGCGGCCCATTCCGGTGGACGGCATCTGCGTCAGGGTGGCCGCGATGCGATGCCACAGCCAGGCGCTCACGATCAAGCTGCGCAAGGACGTGCCGCTCGACGAGGTGCAGGGCATGATTGCGGAAGGCAACGAATGGGTGCGCGTGGTGCCGAACCGCAAGGAGGAGACGCTGGCGGAGCTCACGCCGGCCGCCGTGACGGGGAGGCTCAGCGTGCCGGTCGGCCGGCTGCGGAAATTGCCGATGGGCGCGGACTATCTGTCCGCGTTCACGGTCGGCGATCAGTTGCTGTGGGGCGCTGCGGAGCCTCTTCGGAGGATGCTGCGGATCCTGCTGGACGCCGGGATCAAGCCGTAGGGGCTTGGACCGGATCCGGGCGGATTGAGGCTAGCGAACCCTTTGAAAGAAGGGGCGAAAGATCAAAAAACCGAGAAAAGTTCTCAGCTTGCAGGCCTAACGCCATGATGTTATGGTACTCAGTCCGATAAGAACGACTCAGGGTGGTACGGGTGAATAAACCGGTCGCGGTGCTTCGGCTCGTCTGGGCGTCGATGCTGGCCCTGCCTGTGCTCGCGCACGCGGCGGGTCTCGGCCGATTGACCGTGCAGTCGTATCTAGGCCAGCCGCTGCGAGCGGAAATCGAAGTGGTGTCGGTGCAGGCCGGCGAAGAGTCCTCGCTCGAAGCCCGCCTCGCCTCGGGCAACGCGTTCGCGCAGGCGGGCATCGAATTCAATCCCGCGCTCTCCACGATCCGCTTCGAGATGGAGAAGCGAAACGGCCAGCCCTACATTCGCGTGACCACGCGTCAGCCGGTGAACGAGCCGTTCGTCGACCTGCTGGTGGAGTTGCGCTGGTCCACCGGGCTTTTCGTACGCGAGTACACCGTCCTGCTCGACCCGCCGGGCTACGAGGCGCCGAAGCCGGCCGCCGCGGCGGCGCCCGCGTCGATGGCGACCGCGCCGGCCACTGCCGAATCGCCCGCACCCAAGCCCGCACCTGCCACGGCCGAGGCGAAGCCCGAGGCGCGGCCGGAGGCGCCGGCCGCACCGGCGGCGCCGATGGTGGAAACGAAACCTGCACCGGAGATGAAGGCGGAGGCAGAGGCGAAGCCCGAGGCGGCGCCAAAGCCCGCTGAGGCCCCGCCTGCTGCGGCCGCGACGCCCGCGCCGACGGCGGCCGGCGCAACGCCCGGTCCGTCGGGCGAAACCTATGAGGTGAAGAAGGGCGATACGCTGGGCCAGATCGCCCTCAAGTACCGCCCGAGCGGAGTGTCGTTCCACCAGATGCTGATCGCGCTTCAGCGGGCGAACGAGGACGCCTTCATCCGCAGCAACATCAACCTGGTGCGCGCGGGCCGCATCCTGAACATCCCCGACGCCGAAACGGCGGCCGCGGTCGATCCGGCCGACGCGACGCAGTTGGTGGTCGCGCAGAACGCGGAATTTGACGAATATCGCAGCCGGCTCGGCAAGGTCGTGGCCTCGACGAGCGCGGCACCCAAGCCCGCCGAGCAAAGCGCCGCAGGCCCGATTTCGGCCAAGCCGGAAGCGCCGAAGCCGGCCGCCACCGGCGACCAGCTGAAGCTGTCGCGCGCCGACGTGAACAAGCCCGGCAGCGCGCAATCGAAGGCCGCGCGCGCCGACGACCTCGCGGCCCGCGAGCGGGCGCTGCAGGAGGCGCAGTCGCGCATCAGCGACCTAGAGAAGAACGTCGCGGACCTGAAGAAGCTTCTCGAGCTGCGCAACCAGCAGCTGGCGCAGCTCGAGCAGAAGGCGGGCGCCAAGCCCGGTGGGGCGGCGCCCGCAGCCAAGCCTGCACCGGCGCCGCAACCGGCCGCCGCCAAGCCCGCTGCCGAGGCACCCAGGCCCGCACCGGCAGCCGAGGCGCCGAAATCCGCGGCCGAAACCCCCAAGCCTGCGCCTGCGGCACCTTCGCCCGCCGCGGCGCCCGCTGCGCCCAAGCCGGCGGCGCCCGCGCCGGCCAAGCCCAAGCCGCGCCCGGTCGTGGCGGCGCCACCGCCCCCCGAGCCGAGCCTGATCGACGAATTTCTCGACAACCCCGTCGCGCTCGGCGGATTGGGCGCGGTCGTCGCCCTGCTCGCGGGATACGGCGCCTGGGCGTGGAGGCGTAAAAAAAAATCCCAAAGTAGCAAGTTTCAGGACAGCGTCCTAGGCCCGGCATCCGTCGCCGGCGCCGCCGTCGAGCCCTCGATCGCGGCGCCTGCGGGCCCGACCAGCGTTTCGCAGGGCTCCGTGAGCCAGTCGCCCGTGGGCGGCGTAGAGACCGACGATGTCGACCCAATCGCCGAGGCCGACGTCTACATGGCGTACGGGCGCGACACCCAGGCCGAGGAGATCCTGAGAGAGGCGCTGCAGAAGGACCCGAATCGGGTGCCGGTCCTGTCCAAGCTCCTCGAGATTTACGCCAACCGGCGCGACGCATCGGCGTTCGAGCAGACGGCGCTCAAGTTGAAGGGCCAGACGTCGGGAACCAGCCCGGAATGGGAGAAGGCAACCGCCCTGGGCCGGTCCATCGATCCAGGCAACGGCCTCTATGGCGGCGGTGGCGCCGCGCCTGCGGCAGCGCCCGTCGCGGCAGCCGCCGCCGCAGCAGCGGCGCCCGCGGTAGATTTCGACATCGGAGGCGGTGCGGCTGCCGCACCGGAAGCGGCGCCGGCGCTGGATCTGGACCTGGGCGGTGGCGCGGCGGCCCCGGCCGAGGAGAAGAGCGACTTCTCCCCCGGCGGGACATTGATCATCGATGCACAGGAGACCAAGGCTGCCTCGAGCGGATTGGACTTCGATCTTGGCGGCGGCGCGCCGGAGGAAAAGCCGGCCGAGGCAAGCGGGGGCCTGAACTTCGAGCTTCCGGGCGCGACGGCAGCGGCAGAGCCGAGCGCGCCCGTGGCAGCGGGTGCGGCGCCCGCCTCGGGAGGACTCGACTTCGACCTGAACCTCGGCGGTGGCGACACCAAGGAGTCGGCGCAGGCGGCGCCGGCGCTCGATCTTTCAGCGATCAGCCTCGACCTGGGCGCGCCGGGCGAGGGCCACGCGGCGGTCGGAGGCGGCGGCAACGGCAATGGCAACGGCGACCCCAAATGGCAGGAGGTGGCGACCAAGCTCGACCTCGCCAAGGCCTACGAGGAGATGGGCGACAAGGACGGGGCCCGGGAGCTCCTCAACGAAGTGATGCGCGAGGGCGATTCCGCCCAGCAGGGCCAGGCGCAGCAGTTGCTGTCCAAGCTGGGCTAGGACCCCCCCGGCTCGCGGGGCGCCCGCCCCGCGCGGTATCTTCACCGGATGAGAGTTGCGCTCGCACTGGAATACGACGGGAGCCGCTATCTCGGCTGGCAAACGCAGCCGGGCGGCGGGACCGTGCAGGACGCGCTCCAGGCGGCGCTGTCGGCGATTGCGGGCGAATCGACGGCCGTCACCTGCGCCGGACGCACCGATCGCGGCGTGCATGCCCGAATGCAGGTCGTGCACCTCGACACGCAGGCCGTGCGGCCCGAGGGCGCCTGGGTGCGCGGTGCCAACGCGCTGCTGCCCGAATCGATCGCCGTGCAGTGGGCGCGCCAGGTGCCGGAGGAGTTCCATGCGCGGTACTCGGCCCTCGCGCGCACGTATCGATACGTACTCCTCAATCGCCCGGTGCGCCCCGCGCTCGCCGCGCGCTACGCCGGCTGGTGCCACGCGCCGCTGGATGTCGAGGCAATGCGCGAGGCCGCGCGGCATCTGGTCGGGGAGCACGATTTCTCAGTCTTCCGCTCCGCTGAATGCCAGGCGAAGACTCCGGTGCGCACGCTCCATTCGCTCGAGATCGAGGCAGGGGACGGACGCATCGACCTGGTGCTGCGCGCGAACGCGTTCCTGCACCACATGGTGCGAAACATCGTCGGCACGCTCGTGTACGTCGGTCGCGGCAAGCATCCGCCGGCTTGGGCGTCCGAGCTGCTCGCGTCGCGCGATCGCGCCCGCGCGGCGCCGACCTTCGCCGCCGAGGGACTCTACCTGGAGCGGGTCGAGTATCCCGCGTGCTGGTCCCTGCCAGTGGCGTCGCGCGGCGCGAACGCGGTGCCCGTGCTGCCGTGAGGACGCGAATCAAGATCTGCGGCATCACGCGTCCTGCCGACGGCGTGGCCGCGGCAAAGGCGGGGGCCGACGCGATCGGCCTGGTGTTCTACCCGCCCAGCCCGCGCTTTCTCAGCCTGGAGCGCGCGCGGGAGATCCGTTCGGCGCTGCCGCCCTTCATCCCCGCAGTCGCGCTGTTCGTCAATCCTGATGCGGCGCAGGTGTCGCAGGTCGTTGGTTCTGTCCACCCCGCGATGCTGCAGTTTCACGGAGAGGAAACGCCGGAATTCTGCGCGCAGTTCGGCATTCCGTTCATCAAGGCCGCCAGGGTCGCGCAAGGCGTTGATTTGCTAGAATACCTGCGGCCGTTTGGCGCTGCGAGCGGGTGGCTGCTCGACGCGCATGTCGCCGAATACGGTGGCGTGGGCGCAAGCTTCGACTGGTCGCTCGTTCCCCCGCAGCTCGGCCGCCCGCTTATCCTTTCGGGCGGGCTGTCGAAAAGCAACGTGGGCGAGGCGATCCGCCGCGTCCGGCCGTGGGGGGTCGACGTATCCACGGGCGTGGAGTCGGCGAAAGGCGTCAAGGACGCCGCACGCATGGCGGAGTTCGTCGCGGAGGTCAGGAATGCGGATGCATGACTTGCCCGACGCGCGCGGGCACTTCGGGCCCTACGGCGGCGTGTTCGTCGCCGAGACCCTGACGCACGCGCTGGAGCAATTGCGCGCCGCGTACGACGAAGCCCGGCGCGACTCCGCCTTCGAGGCCGAATTTCGCCACGAGCTCAAGCACTACGTCGGCCGCCCGAGCCCCATCTACCACGCGCGGCGCTGGTCCGAGCTGCTGGGCGGCGCACAGATCTACCTCAAGCGCGAGGACCTCAACCACACCGGCGCGCACAAGATCAACAACACGATCGGGCAGGCGCTGCTGGCGCGCCGCATGGGCAAGCCGCGCGTCATCGCCGAGACGGGGGCGGGCATGCACGGCGTGGCGACCGCGACCGTCGCCGCGCGCTACGGGATGCAGTGCCTGGTGTACATGGGCTCGGAAGACGTCAAGCGCCAGGCGCAGAACGTCTACCGCATGAAGCTGCTCGGAGCGAGCGTCGTGCCGGTGGAATCGGGCTCGAAGACGCTGAAGGACGCGCTGAACGAGGCGATGCGGGACTGGGTGACCAACGTGGACAACACGTTCTACATCATCGGCACCGTCGCGGGGCCGCATCCCTACCCGATGATGGTGCGCAATTTCCAGTCCGTGATCGGCGAGGAGTGCAAGCTGCAGATGCCCGAGATGGCGGGGCGCCAGCCGGACGCCGTGATCGCCTGCGTCGGCGGCGGCTCGAACGCCATGGGCCTGTTCTATCCCTATATCGATGTCGCGTCGGTGCGCCTGATCGGCGTCGAAGCGGCGGGCGAGGGGCTGGCGACCGGCCGCCACGCGGCGTCGCTGTG
>Ga0335085_10011407_pt1 | contig 13195 bp, 10 predicted proteins | sample Lox_Sample_45_FD_206712 | JGI IMG/M metagenome (GOLD analysis project Ga0335085, IMG submission 206712) | Soil microbial communities from Loxahatchee National Wildlife Refuge, Florida, United States - Lox_Sample_4.5 | ecosystem: Environmental > Terrestrial > Soil > Wetlands | place: USA...
GTGCCGGGCTCCTGGATCAACGCCAACTTCAACGTCTGGATCGGCGCCCCCGAGGACAACCGCGCTTGGGACTGCCTCTCCGAGGCCCGCGACTTCTATGCCCAGGCGGCGCCCAAGGCCGCCGAGGTGGCCCGCCAACTCGCCTTCGAGGAGATCCTCATCGCCGAGGGCAGCGACTGGAACTGGTGGTACGGTCCCGAGCACCACTCCGCCAACGACCGCGACTTCGACGAGCTCTACCGCAAGCATCTCTCCAACGTCTACCAGGCGCTGGAAGCGGCCCCGCCCGACGCCCTGGCGCAACCCATCCTCACCGCGGCCGCCCGCCCCTACTTCGTCCCCCAGACCGCCTTCATCCATCCTCGCATCGACGGCGCCGTCACCGGCTACTTCGACTGGATCGGGGCGGCCATGTACACCGCCGACCGCCGCTCCTCCTCCATGCACGGCAAGCAGTTCGTGCTGGATGCCGTCTATGCCGGCATCGACGAGAGCAATCTCTACGGCAGGCTGGATTTCGCCGGCGAAGTGCCCGGCGGGAAGCTCGAGGTGGTGATTCACATGGAGGGTCTGGCGCCCGGCGCCGCCCAGGCCCAAGACCTGCGCCTGGATGTGACGCTGGACGACCGGGCGATCGCGGCTTGGAAGCTGGGGCGGGGAGAGGACGGCTCCCGGCCGGTAGAGCCGGCCGGCGGCCTGCTGGTGCGCCTGCGCCGCGTGCTGGAGTTCCAACTGCCCCTGGCGCAGATCCCCGCGCCGCTCCCGGGTAAGGTGAGGCTGCGCTTCAGCCTGTGGCGCGAGCACCTGCCCATCGACGCGCTGCCGCTGGAGGGATGGATCGAACTCGACGTGCTCAGCGAAGACGAACTGGCCACGCGCCTGTGAGGCGCGTGGGGCCGGCTCGCGGAAACCCTACTGTCCGGTGGCGGTGGCCGGGCTCATGGCCAGCGGCCGGTTCAACTCCATGACGATCTCGGTGCCGGCGGGCAGGTCGGCCGAATGCCGCCGCGTCAGCCAGTGGATGACGGTGGCGCCGCCCCCGATCAGGCCGCCGATCAGCGCTCCCTTGCCTCCTCCCACCGCCGCGCCCACGCCGACTCCCGCGCCCGTGCCCACACCCATCTCCAGCAGGTCGCGCGTGTCGTGCCCGGGACCCTTGATCTCACCTTCGTCGTTGACGCCGGTGTGGGCCGCGTTGGTGTCCACCACCACCGCGGTGATGGTGTAGCGAGCGCCGTCGGGCATGGTGATCTGGTCGGGCATCAGGTCCAGGGTGGGGACGCCCTTGATGCGGCGCGGGTCCGTGACCCGCACCACCCGCCCCTGCACGGCCGCGCCCACGGGGATCACGGCCTTGCCGTTGAGCAGCACGGCCTCAGTCACGCGCCCGGCGAAGGTGTCGCCCGGCTTGCTGCTGCGGGTGGAGAGCGGGGTCTCCAGCTTCATCTTGATGCCGGTGCCGGTGGGCAGGGAAAGGGCGGGCGCGGCGGCCGGCTGGGCCTCCTGCGCCAGCGCGGCGCCGGCCGCAGCCAGCGCCAGGATCGCGGTCACGAACACTCTCTTCATCGATCACCTCCCGATGGGGTCAGCCACGCGCAGCGTGGAGATGAAATCCAGCCTCTCCCGCGGACTGTAAAACACCCAAGAAACCGGCACAACATCCGAAAGAACGGGGGAATCAGCCTAGGTACGGGAGGTGCCCGGCCCCGCCCCTCCGGCCCGGCCGCGAAAGTTCGCGATTTCTGCGATAGGATAGGCACCCATATGGCCCAGGTCCCCGGTTCCTTCCCATCCCTGCTGCGGCGATGGCCTGTGCGGGGAGCGTGGCTGCTGGCGCTGCTGTTGGCCTGGGCCTCGGCCGGCGCGCAGCAGGCCTCCACCGCTCCCGCCGCCCCGGCGCGCAACAAGCTCCAGACCGATTCCGCCGCCCGCGAGCGCGACAACGAGCGGCACGAAAGCCATCTCTCCCGCCAGGACGCCGAGGAACTCTTCCACTCGGTGGATTCCATCCTGCGATTCGCCAGCGACGACACCCGCTTGCCCGTCCGCCAGCCCGTCCAGCGCGCCCTGGCCAGCCGCGACCAGGTGGAGCGCTACGTCGAGGAAGAGATGCGCAAGGACAAGGAGAGCGGCCGCTTCAAGCGCGCCCAGTCGGTGCTGCAGAAGTTCGGCCTCATCCCCCGCGACCTCGACCTGGAAGCGCTCATGGTGGAGCTGATGCGCGAGCAAGTGGCCGGCTACTACGATCCCAAGAAGCAGACTTTCTACATGCTCGACTGGATCGCGCCCGAAGTGCAGCGCCCGGTGATCGCCCACGAACTCACCCACGCCCTGCAGGACCAGTCGGTCGGGCTGGAGAAATGGCTCAAGGACCCCAACGCCGACGATCCACCCGACCTCGATCCCGACCTGGCCGCCGACGAGCAAGCCACGGCGCGCACCGCCGTCACCGAGGGCCAGGCCACCGTGGTCATGCTCGATTACCTGCTGCAGCCCGGCGGCCGCACCGTCGCCACCGCCCAGGATTACGTCAACACCTTCGAGCAGGGCATGCTGCAGAGCAGCAACTTCCCCGTCTTCAGCAACTCGCCCCGCTACATCAAGGAGATGCTCATCTTCCCCTACCGCTACGGGCTCGATTTCGTGCGCGACGTGATGATCGAGAAGGGCAAGGAAGACGCCTTCCTGGGCCTGCTCCAGCACCCTCCCAGCACCACCCGCGAGATCATGGAGCCCAAGGTCTACCTGGCGGGCGAGCACCTGGCCCCCCTGCGCTTGCCGCCCTTGGCCAGGCTCCTGGGGACGCGTTATCCCCGCTACGATGTGGGCGCGATGGGCGAGTTCGACGTAAGGGTCCTGCTGGAGCAGTTCGCAGGCGAGAAGGCGGCCAACAAGATCAGCCCGCGCTGGCGCGGCGGCTATTACTACGCTACGGTGCGGCCGGAGGCCCTGCCGGGCAAGGCGGCGGACGGCGCTGCCCTGCGCAAGCAGGCGCTGCCGCCCGCGTCCCTGGCGCTGCTCTACGTTTCGCGCTGGGACTCGAGCGAGAGCGCGGAAAAGTTCGCCCACACCTATGCCGCCATGCTGCCCCAGCGCTACCCCGGGGTACGGCGCGCTCCCAAGAACCCCAACCCGCAGAACTTCGCCGAGCGCGTCGCCAACCACACCGAGTGGCTGACCGACGAGGGCGCCGTCTTCGTCGAGTCCTGGGGCGAGACCGTGCTGGTGATGGAGAGCTTCGACCCCTCGACCGCGGCCCGCCTCCGCGATGCCGTCCTGGAGCGCAGCGGCGAAGGCCCGGAGCCCGCCCTCGGCAAGCAGCCCTGATCCCGCCTCGCTGCGGCCGTCCCCCGCCCCGGCAACTTCGTTCGGTATAATCGCGGCCTTGGTTTCGAGGAGGGAGAGCTTGCCACAGGCAGAGATCGGCATCATCGGAGGCAGCGGCCTGTACGCCATGCCGGGGCTCAGCAAGGTCCGCGAGGTCAGAATCAAGACGCCCTTCGGAGACCCCTCCGACGCCTACGTACTGGGCGCGCTGGAAGGCCGCCAGGTCGCCTTCCTGGCGCGCCACGCCCGCGGCCACCGCATCCTGCCCAGCGAGCTGAACTTCCGCGCCAACATCTACGGTTTCCGCAAGCTGGGCGTGACCCGCATCCTCTCGGTCTCGGCGGTGGGCTCGCTCAAGGAAGAGCACAAGCCCACCGACTTCGTCATCCCCGATCAGTTCTTCGACCGCACCAGCAAGCGCGTCTCCACCTTCTTCGGCGACGGCATCGTCGTCCACGTGGCTTTTGCGGACCCGGTGTGCGCCGAGGTCGCGCGCGCCCTCCACCAGGCTTGCCGCGCCGCCGGCGTCACCGGCAAGCTGGGCGGCAGCTACGTCTGCATGGAAGGGCCGCAGTTCTCCACCAAGGCGGAGTCCAACGTCTACCGCTCCTGGGGCATGGACGTGATCGGCATGACCAACCTGCAGGAGGCCAAGCTGGCGCGCGAGGCCGAGCTTTGCTACGCCACCGTGGCCATGGTCACCGACTACGACTGCTGGCATCCCGCCCACGAGTCGGTCACGGTGGAGCAGGTCGTGGCCGTGCTCAACCAGAACGCCGGCAACGCCGGCAAGGTGATCCGCGCCGCGGTCGCGGCCCTGCCCAAGCAGCGCGGCTGCAAGTGCTCGTCCGCGCTGGCCACCGCCATCCTCACCCAGCGCGATAAGATCCCCGCCCGCACCCGCAAGAAGCTGGCGCTCATCCTCGACAAGTACCTGGGCGCGGGCAAGGGAGGCCGGTAAGCCATGGCCATCCTGGCGGTCGGCTCTATCGCCTTCGACGACATCGCCACTCCCTTCGGCAGCAAGGAGAAGCTGCTGGGCGGCTCGGCCACCTACTTCTCCCTGGCCGCCAGCTACTTCACCGAAGTGCGGGTGGTGGGCGTGGTGGGCGAGGATTTCGCCCTGGAGCACGAGGAGATCCTGCTCAACCGCGGGGTGCGCACCGAGGGCATCCAGCGCGCCCCGGGCAAGACCTTCCACTGGTCGGGCGAGTACGGCGACAACCTCAACGAAGCCAAGACCCGCCTCACCGAGCTCAACGTCTTCGAGAACTTCCGGCCGCAGATCCCGGCCGAATACAAGGAATCGGAGTATCTCTTCCTGGCCAACATCGATCCCGTGCTGCAGGCCGGGGTGCGCCGGCAGATGGACGGCGCCCGCCTGGTGGGCGGCGACACCATGAACTTCTGGATCCAGGGCAAGCCCAAAGAGCTGGCCGCCACCCTGCGCCTGATCGACGTGCTGCTCATCAACGACGGCGAGGCCAAGCTGCTGGCCGGCGATCCTAACCTGCCGCGCGCCGCCCACCGCATCCTGGCCAAGGGACCCAAGGCCCTGGTCATCAAGCACGGCGAGTACGGCGCCACCATCTTCTTCCGCGAGGGCGCCTGGGGCATCGGTCGCCATCCCTTCCGCGCTCCCGCCCTGCCCCTGGACGAGGTGCTCGATCCCACCGGCGCCGGCGATTCCTTCGCCGGAGGCTTCATGGGCTACATCGCCTCCCAGGGCGAGATCAACCGCGAGGTCCTGAAGCGCGCCATGTTCTATGGCGGGGTGATGGGCTCGTTCGCCGTGGAGCGCTTCGGCACTGAGCGCCTGCGCATGCTCACCCGCGCCGAGATCGACGCCCGCTTCCAGCTCTTTCGCGAACTCACCCACCTGGAATGAACCGCGAGGGCGCGCGCGGCACGCTGCGGCTGGCCTCCACGGCCGCCGGGGTCTCCCTACTGTCCTTCCTCTACTTCTACCGCCACGGCCAGATCCTGCTCTACGGCGACGCGGTGGCGCACATCGCCATCGCCCGCCGCATCTTCGATTCCATGAAGCCCAGCCTGCTACACCTGGGGACGGTGTGGCTGCCCCTGCCGCACCTGCTCATCCTGCCCTTCGTCGTTCCCGACGACTGGTGGCAGACGGGCGTGGGCGGCTCTATCCCCTCGATGGTCGCTTACGTGGCCGCGACCGTGGGCATCTTCCGCCTGGTGCGGGCGCGGGCCTCGCGCCCGGCGGCGTGGCTGGCGGCCGCGGCATTCGGGTTGAATGCCAACCTGCTCTACCTGCAGTCCACCGCCATGACCGAACCGCTCTACTTGGCGCTCTTCATCTGGGCTGTGGCCTATCTCGACGACTTCGTGCGTGAGCGGCAACAGGATGCGGAAAGGGCCACCCGCGCGCTGCGCCGCTGCGCCCTCGCGCTGGCCGCGGCCATGCTCACCCGCTACGACGGATGGGTGCTGGCCGCCGTTGCGGGCGTCGTGGTTGTGGCCCTGGCGCTGCGCAGCCCTGCTTCCCGCGCTGAAGAGAAAGCGCGCCTGCGCCGGGCGGCGGCGGAGTTCCTTGTGATCTGCGCCCTGGCGCCGCTGTTCTGGTTTGCCTATAACGGCGTGCGCTGGGGCGATCCCCTGGATTTCGCCCGCGGGCCCTACTCCGCCAAGGCCATCGCCGAGCGTTCCGTGCCGGCGGGCTTCCACTATCCCGCGGAACACAGTCCCGCCGTGGCCGCGCTCTTCTTCCTCAAGTCGGCGGCGCTCAATCTGGGCGGGGAAGGGAGATGGCAGTGGTTGCTGCTCGTGCTCGCGCTGGCGGGGACCTTGCTTCTCCCGGCCAGGCGCCGCGAGCGCTGGCCCTGGCTGCTGCTCTGGCTGCCCTTGCCGTTCTACGCGCTGGCCATCGCCTATGGCAGCGTGCCCCTCTACGTTCCCATGTGGTGGCCGTTCGGCTACTACAATCTGCGCTACGGATTGCAACTGCTGCCGGCGGTGGCGGTCTTTTTCGCGATAGGGATCGAGCAGGTGGCCTCGCTGCCGCGCCTCCGTGTGGCCGCCATCGCCGCCGGGCTGCTGTTGATCGCCGGGAGCAGCCTCGCGGCTTGGCGCGCCACTCCCATCTGCTTGCGAGAGGCGCAGGTCAACTCGGTCACGCGCTTGGCCTTCGAGAAGGCGTTGGCGCGGGAGCTGGCCCGCCTGCCCGCCACCGCGCGCATCCTCATGTTCACCGGCGGCCACCCGGGAGCGCTGCAGACCGCCGGCATCCCCATGCGCCGCACTCTGAACGAGAGCCTGCATCCGGAGTGGGAGCAGGCGCTGGCGGCTCCCGCCGCGGCGGCCGACTACATCGTTGCCATCGACGGCGATCCCGTGGCCGCTGCCGTCGCCGCACATCCCCAGAACCTCCAGGCGCTGGTGATCGTCGAGACCCCGGGCCAGGGCCGCGCCACCCTCTACGGCGTTCGCCCTACCACTCCCTGAGCGCGGTTGGTACAATCCAGCCACTCGACGGCATGGCGACCGCGGCTTCCATCCCGTTCCTCAAGGCCAGCGCCTGCGGCAACGACTTCCTCCTGATCGACGGCATGCACGCCCCCGCCGACCTGGCCGCCGCCACTCGCCGCCTCTGCGACCGCCACGCCGGCTTCGGCGCCGACGGCGTGGAGTGGCTCTTTCCCGATCCCGAGGCCGACGTCCGCGCCCGCCTCTTCAACGCCGACGGCTCCGAGGCCGAGATCTCCGGCAACGGCACCCGCTGCGTCGCCGCCCACTGGGTGGCGGAGCACGGCGGCGAAACCGTGCGCGTGCGCACCGGCGCCGGCATCCGCGAATGCCGCCTGGCCCGTCGCGAGGGAAGCCGCTTCGACTTCGAGACCGCCATGGGCGAGCCCCAGGTGGGCGAGCGCTTCTCCATCAAGCTGGCCTTCGGCGAGGTCAGCGGCATCCCCGTCTCCATGGGCAACCCGCACTTCGTGGTCTTCGTCGAGCAGTACGCTCCGGGCTGGCAGGCGGAGGCGGCGGAGATGGCCAAGCACCACGACTTCAAGTACTCGATCAATGTGGAGATGGTGCGCCCGCTCGAGGCCCACGCCCTCGAGGCCCGCTTCTTCGAGCGCGGCGTGGGCGAGACCCTCTCCTCCGGCACCGGCTCCTGCGCTTCGGCGGTGGCCGCCATCGCCGCCGGCAAGGCGGAGTCCCCGGTCGAAGTCCGCGCTCCCGGCGGCGCGCAGAGCGTCCGCTGGAAGAAAGAAGTTTTCCTCACCGGCCCGGCACAACTCATCGGCCGTGGCGAGTTTTTCATTTAACATTAGGGATTCATGGCTACCGCCGAAAAGCCCCGCCTCAAGCCGCCCGCCCTCCGTCCCGGCGACACCGTGGGCATCATCGCTCCCGGCAGCCCCATCCAGCGCAACCTGCTCGACGCCGGATGCCTCGCCCTGTGGCGGCTGGGCTACAAGCCCTTCTACCTGGACTCCATCTTCGACCAGGATCTTTATTTCGCCGGCAAGACCAGGCGGCGCGCCCGCGAATTGGAAGAGATGTTCACCCGCGAGGAGGTGCGCGCGGTGCTCTGCGCCCGCGGCGGCTACGGCTGCAACTACCTGCTCCCGGAGCTGGACCTCGACAAGATCGCCGCCCATCCCAAGATCTTCATGGGCTACAGCGACGTCACCGCGCTGCTCACCTGGTTCGCCGACGCCGCCCGCCTGGTCACCTTCCACGGCCCCATGGTCACCAAGGACTTCGCCGCCGAAAACGGCCTGCACGTCCCTTCCTGGGCCGCGGCCACCATCGGCAAGGAACGCTGGGAGATCGCGCCCGTCCCCGGCTCCGGCGTGACCGCGCTGGTCGAGGGCCGCGCCCAGGGCATCCTCTACGGCGGCTGCCTCTCTATCCTGGTGGCCTCGCTGGGCACGCCCTACGAGATCAAGACCGAGGGCGCCATCCTCTTCCTGGAAGACGTGAACGTGAAGCCCTTCCAGGTGGACCGCATGCTCATGCAGTTGAAGCTGGCGGGCAAGCTCCAGGGCGTGCGCGGCCTGCTGTTCGGCGAGATGCCGGGATGCCAGCAGCAGCCCGAGCAGCCCTACACCCTGGAGCAGGTGCTGCAGCGGGTGGTGGGCGACCTGGGGATCCCGGTGGCCTACGGCCTGCGCTCCGGCCACGTGGAGCGGGAGAACATCACGCTGCCCATCGGCGTGCGCGCCTCGCTGGACGTCAAGAAAGAAGTGCGGCTGGCGGTGCTGGAGGCGGCGACCGTCGCCCAGCCCGCGGCCAAGCCCGCCCCGGCCGCGCCCGCGCCCCACGCATGAGCCCGGCCCGCCACATCCACCTGATCGGCGTCTGCGGCACCGCTATGGCCTCGCTGGCGGGCATGCTGCGCGAGCGCGCCTTTCGCGTCACCGGCTCCGACGCCGCCGCCTATCCGCCCATGTCCGACTTCCTCGCCGGGCTCGGCATCGCCGTCGCGCAACCTTACAGCGAGGAACACCTCAAGCCGCATCCCGACCTGGTGGTAGTCGGCAACGCCATCTCCCGCGGCAATCCCGAGCTGGAGTACGTGCTCGACCAGCGCCTGCCCTTGCGCTCGCTCCCCCAGCTCCTGGCCGAGGAATTCCTGAAGGGCCGCGAGGTGATCGTGGTCGCCGGCACCCACGGCAAGACCACCACCACCTCCATGCTGGCGTGGATCTTCGAAGTCGCGGGCCTCAAGCCCTCCTTCCTCATCGGCGGCATCGCCGAGAACTTCGGCTCCAGCTTCGCCGTCCGGGAAGGGAAGCACTTCATCCTCGAGGGCGACGAGTACGACACCGCCTTCTTCGACAAGGGCCCCAAGTTCCTGCACTACACGCCCGACCGCGTCTTGCTCACCTCGGTCGAGTTCGACCACGCCGACATCTACAAAAATCTCGAAGACGTGAAGACCGCCTTCAAGCGCCTGGTCAACCTGGTGCCGCGGCGCGGCGCCATCGTCGCCTGGGATGGCGCCTCGACCGTGGACGAGTGCGTCGCCAAGGCCTTCTGCCCGGTCGAGCGCTATGGTTTCACCGGCAACGCCGCCTGGCGCATCACCGACGAGCGTTTCACGCCCGAAGAAACCGCGTGGTCGGTCGAGCGGGACGGCAAGCCCTGGGCCGACTTCGCCTTCCCGCTCGCCGGCGAATACAACGTGCTCAACGCCACCGCCGCCGCCGCCATGGCCACCGCCTGCGGCGTCCCGAAAGAAAAGATCGCCCACGCCCTGCGCAGCTTCAAGAGCGTGAAGCGGCGCCTGGAGGTCAAGGCCGAGGTGGACGGCGTCATCATCATCGACGACTTCGCCCACCATCCCACCGCCATCGCCGGCACGCTGGAGGCGCTGCGCGTGCGCTATCCGGGCCGCCGCCTGTGGGCCATCTTCGAGCCCCGCTCCAACACCCTGCGCCGCAAGGTCTTCGAAGCCGAGCTGGTGCGCAGCCTCGCCCTCGCCGACCAGATCGTGATCGCCAGCGTCTATCGCCCCGAAGCCGTGCCCGAGGCCGAGCGCCTGGAGACCGCCGCCGTGGTCGCCGGCCTGGAGCGCGCCGCCCGTCCCGCCCGCGAACTCCCCGACGCCGACGCCATCGTCGCCGCCGTCGCTCCCCAACTGCGCTCCGGCGACGTGGTGGCCATCCTTTCCAACGGCGGGTTTGGCGGCATCTATGAGAAACTGCCGCGTCGCCTCAGACAGGAGGTCTCCGCCCGCTCGTGACCCGCCGCAAGCTCGCTCCTCTCGCCCTCGCCCTTCTCGCCCTCTCCGCCGCCGCCCATGCCGCTCCGCCGGTGGATTACTACCTCTCGCTGGCGCGCGCCCGCGAGCACGTCATCCACGTGCGCATCCACCTGGCCGGAACCTCCGCCGAGCGCGACCTCCAGCTTCCCGTCTGGAACGCGCTCTACCAGGTCCGCGACTTCGCCCAGGACGTGCGCGTGGTCCGCGCTCACGACGCCGCCGGCCGCTCCCTCCCCGTCCACAAGGTGGACAAGACCACCTGGCGCATCTCCGGCGCCGAGAGCGGCGCCGAGATCGAGTACGACATGTACGCCGACAAGCCCGGCCCCTACGGCGCCCAGCTCAACCTCGAGCACTGCTTCCTCAACCTGGCCGAGATCCTCATGTACCCGCTCGACGCCCGCGACTCGCAGATGACCGTCACCTTCAGCGACGTCCCCGGCCAGTGGCGCATCGCCACCACCCTGCCTTCGCTCAAGCCCCTCACTCCGGGCGGCGGCGGCACCTTCGCCGCCCGCGATTACGACCACCTGGTCGACGCCCCCATCGAGCTGGGCACTTTCGACGAGACCTCCTTCCAGGAGGGCGGCGCCACCTACCGCATCGTCGCCGACGGCGACGAGGGCAAGGACTACGACCTCAACTGGATCAAGCAGACCGTCCGCCGCATCGTCACCACCGAGGTGGCCTGGATGGGCGACCGCCCCTTCTCCGACTACCTCTTCCTCTACCACCTGCCGCGCAACGCCATCGGCGGCGGCGGCATGGAGCACTCCTTCAGTTGCGCCATCGAACTCTCGGCCGAGCGCCTCAAGGACGATCCCGTGGGCTTCGAGAGCATCACCGCTCACGAGTTCTTCCACCTGTGGAACGTGAAGCGCATCCGCCCCCAGGGCCTGGAGCCGGTCGACTACACCAAAGAGAACTACACCGACGCCTTGTGGTGGAGCGAGGGCGTCACCTCCACCGTCGCCGACTACACCTTGCTGCGCGCCGGCATGATCACCCCGGAGCAGTTCTACGCCATGCTCTCGCGCGAGGTGCGCAACCTGCAGCTTCGCCCCGCCCACCTCACCCAGTCGGTGGAGGAATCCAGCCTCGAGACCTGGTTCGACAAGTATCCTTCCTACCGCCTGCCCGAGCGCAGCGTCTCTTACTACAACAAGGGCGAGATCCTGGGCGTGCTGCTCGACCTCGCCATCCGCCGCGACACCGCCGGCCAGAAGTCCCTGCGCGACGTCTTCCACTACATGAACCAGCACTACGCCCAGGAGAGCATCTTCTTTCCCGAGACCGCTGGGGTCGAGCAGGCGGTGGAGGCGGTCGCCGGCAAGAAGTTCGACTGGTTCTTCCAGCCCTACGTGGCCGGGACCCAGGAACTGCCCTACGACGCGCTGTTCTCCACCGTGGGCCTGCGCCTGGAGCAGCGCCAGGTCGCGGTGGTGGACCCGGGCTTCCTCGCGGTGCGCAACTTCGACAGCGCTCCGGTGGTGGTGATCGTCAATCCCGGCAGCGACGCCGAGCGCGCCGGCCTGGTCGCCGGCGACACCGTCCTCGCCGTCAACGGCAAGCCCCCCGAGGGCGACGTCGAGGACGTGCTCGCCTCGCAGCGCATCGGCGATCAGGTGCGCCTGCGCGTCACCGGGCGCCGCGGCACCCGCGAACTCAAGTTCCGCCTGGGCGGCGCCACCCGCAGCGACTTCCAGATCGTGGAGATGCCCGATCCCACCCCCGCGCAGCGCGCCCGCCAGGCCGCCTGGCTCGCCGGCGAGGACCAGCCCGCCGGGGGACGCTAGTGCTGCGCTGGCTCCTGGTGCTGGCCTTCTGGTCGCTCTTCGTCCCCGCCGCCGCCCTGGTCGGCTTTCCCTGGACCTTCCTCAGCGGCAAGGTGGACTTTCTCTACCGCATCGCCATGTGGGGAGCGCGCGCCGGCGTGCGCCTGGGCGGCGTCGAGGTCGTGGCCGTGGGCCTCGAGCGCCTCGACCCGGCCCAGAGCTACGTCTTCATGTCGAACCACGTCTCCAACCTCGACCCGCCCATCCTGGTGCCGCTCATCCCGCGGCGGACGTCAGTCCTGGTCAAGAAGGAACTTTTCCGCGTCCCCATCCTGGGGCGGGCCATGCGCATGGCCGACCTGGTGGCGGTGGACCGCCGCGACCGCGACGCCGCCATTGCCAGCGTGCGCGCCGGCGCCGCCGTGGTGCGCTCCGGCCTCAACATGACCGTCTATCCCGAGGGCACCCGCTCCCGCGACGGCCGCCTCCTGCCCTTCAAGAAAGGACCGTTCTACCTGGCCGAGGAGGCCGCCGCGCCCATCGTCCCGGTGACGATTCTGGGGACCTTCGAGATGCAGCCCAAGGGCTACTTCGGCCTCCGCCCCGGCACCGCCACGGTGATCTTCCACCCGCCCATGCGGGTGACCGATTACCCCGACCGCGACACGCTCATCTCCGCCGTCGAGCGCCAGGTCTCGAGCGCCTTGCCCCCGGAGCGGCAGGGGTAGATTCTCTGATCCCGAGCGCAGTGAGGGACCCCTATTCGCCAACGACTAACGACCAACGACTGACGACTCGTTCCGGCCGCCGACCGAGAGCCGACGACCGAAGGCCGACGGCCGACGGCCCTCTGACCACTGACCACTGGGTTCCTGCGAACCGGGGCGAGCGCAGCCAGCCCGCAAGCGAGCATCGGTCGCGGACAGTGCGCTATCGTGGTATCGGAGAGGAGTCAGTCAATGGAACTAGAAACCGTCGTGAGCGATTTCGCCAAGGCCGTCGTCCTTGCCGACAGCCGCCGCCCGGTTGCCAAGGAGTTCCAGCCGGGGATCGGTCCCTTTGGTGAGCCTGAGGCTGTTCAGCTGGCCATGAAAGAACTCGAGCAGGCTGAGCCCTCCAGATACCGTGAGCGTTACAGGCCGGGGGTCAAGTACCCGAGTATCCCGCGGCAGAAGTGCGATCTCTGCTTGGGTAGCACCCCGAACTGGGAGTGGGCCATTGAAGTCGAGTTATTCAGGATGCTGGGCGACAACGGCAAGTCCAACGACAACATGCTGATGCACATCCTGTCACCCTACCCGAAGCACCGCAGTGCTCTGACAGACTGCACGAAGCTCCTGAAGTCGGGGCTATC
>Ga0335085_10011408_pt1 | contig 13195 bp, 12 predicted proteins | sample Lox_Sample_45_FD_206712 | JGI IMG/M metagenome (GOLD analysis project Ga0335085, IMG submission 206712) | Soil microbial communities from Loxahatchee National Wildlife Refuge, Florida, United States - Lox_Sample_4.5 | ecosystem: Environmental > Terrestrial > Soil > Wetlands | place: USA...
CACCTTCTCGTAGACGCTCTCGATGATGTCGGCCTTGGTCACGGGAGACTCCTCGTGCGGGCGTAAGTGCCGGATTCGTTAGCTGATTTCCGGTCGCATGTCAAACGGATGACCACCGCGAGAGCACCATCAGGGCGCCTCCGGCTTGCGGTCCCCGCCCTTCGGCAGCGCCTCGAGCTCCGAGCGGGCGCGCTCGCGGGCCTCGCGTGTGCGCGCCTCGGCCTGGTCGAGCGCCGCCCTCGTCTGCTCGGCCGGCGGCGCGGGGACGATCTCCGCGCCCCCCGGCCCGCGACCCACACCGGCGGTGAGCGCCAGCACGACGCCGCTGCCGGCGGCCGCCCCGAGAGCGATCACGAGCGCGACGACGGCCATCGCGCGCGCTCCCGGACGGCGCAGCGCCCTGGCCGCCATCACCGCGGCGGCGAGGCCCACCAGGAGCCCGAAGGGCGCCGCGAGCGGGTTCCAGGCCGAGAGGGCGGCGGCGACGGCGAACGCGAGCGCGGCCCAGGGGCGGCTCACGATTCAGCCCCGGAGCTCCGCGCCGAAGGCCGCCGCCAGCCTGGCCACGATGCGGCCGTGGGCGGCGTCCGCCTCCGCGTCGGTGAGCGTGCGGTCGGACGCCCGGTACCGGATGGCGAGGGCGAGGTTCTTCCTCCCCTCGGGGATGGGCGCGCCGCGGTAGACGTCGAACAGGGTGGCCGCCTCCACGAGCGGCTCCTCGCGGACCGACGCGAGGAGCACCTCGGCCTGCACCGCGTCGGCGACCACCACCGCGAGGTCGCGCAGCACCGCCGGGAAGCGCGGTATCGGCCGATGGCGCGGCACGAGCGCCGCCGCCTCGAAGAGCGTCTGCCCGGCGAGCTCGAAGGCCAGCACTCCCCTCGGGAGCTCGAAGGCCTCGGCCACGCGCGGGTGGATCTCGCCGGCGAGCCCGAGCACCTTCCCGCCGCGGGTGATCACGGCCGAGTGCCTGGGGTGCAGCCATCCGTGGCCGGGGGCCTCGAAGCGGGCGCCCTCGATGCCGAGCGAGGCGAACACGTCCTCGAGCGCCGCCCTGGCATCGTGGAAGTCCACCGCCTCGCCGCCCACGGCCCAGCCGGCCGGGCTCCGCCGGCCGAGCATCACGCCGGCGACGTGGAGCTCCTCGCTGGCCGGGGCATCGCCTGGAAGAATGCCGTCCGCCTTCGCGGCGCGCGGGTAGTAGGCCCGGGCGATCTCGTAGAGACGTACGTCCTCCACGCGGCGGCTCCGGTTGAGCGCGGCGTTCCGGAGCAGCGAGGGCACGAGGCCGATGCGCATCACCGCGAGGTCGGCGCTGATGGGGTTCCTGAGCCGGATGGCGGGTGGTGGCCCGGCCCCCTGCGACCCGGGGCCGCCGCCCCCGGAGAACGGTGCGTGGTCGCGGTCGGAGACGAAGCTGAAGTTCACCGCCTCGGCGAACCCGGCCGACTCGAGCGCGTCGCGCACGCGCGCGATGGCCTGCGTCTCGGCGGGCTCGGCCGGGGTGGTGGCGGCGGAGGCCGTGGGGAGCGTCTCGGGGATGGCGTCGTATCCGCGGGAGCGCACGAGCTCCTCGACGAGGTCCTCCTCGATGGAGACGTCGACCCGCCAGCTCGGCACGCGCCAGGTGGCGCCCGCCTCGTCCGCGGCCGTCTCGTCGAACCCGAGCCCGGCGAGGACCCTCCGGGCCTCCTCCCGCGACACGTCCATGCCCAGCACCTGGCCGGGCCGCGCCCAGCGCAGCCTCACCTCGGCGGGCTTCACCAGCCGTGGATGGGCGTCCACCACGCCGGGCCGCACCGTGCCGCCGGCCAACTCCGCGATGAGGCCAGCGCAGCGGTCGGCCGCGGCGATCACCATGCCCGGGTCGGCGCCGCGCTCGAACCGGTAGGAGGCCTCGGTCTTGAGCCCGTGCCTCCGGCTCGTGCGGCGGATGCCGCCCGGCGCGAACCACGCAGACTCGAGGAGGACGCGCGTCGTGCCCGCCGAGATCTCGGAGTCGCCGCCGCCCATGACGCCGGCCAGGGCGCTGCCGCGATCGCGATCGGCGATGAGCAGATCCTCCGGATCGAGCGCCCGGTCCTTCCCGTCGAGGGTGACGAGCCTCTCGCCGGGGCGAGCGGTGCGCACGACGATCTCGCGGCCGGCCACCTTCTCGAGGTCGAAGGCGTGGAGCGGGTGGCCGAGCTCGAGCAAGGCGAGGTTGGTCGCGTCCACCACGTTGGAGATCGCGCGCACGCCGCACGACTCCAGGCGCCTCGCCAGCCAGCGCGGCGAGGGGCCGATCTTCACGCCCTCGATCACGCGGGCGGCGTAGCGGGCGCAGCGGTCGGGCGCCTCGATGCGGACCTTCACCGCGTCGGACGCGGGCGGGCCGCCTTCGCGGAGGCCGGGGTCGGGAAGGCGCACGCGCGTGCCGAGGATCGCGGCCACCTCGCGAGCGATGCCCACATGGGAGAGCGCGTCGGGCCGGTTGGGCGTGACGTTCACTTCGAGGAGCACGTCCTCGAGGTGGAGCGCCCTCGCGATGGGCGTACCCGGCGCCACGTCGCTCTCCAGGACGAGGAGCCCGTCCGCGTCCTCCGAGAGGCCGAGCTCGCGCTCCGAGCAGAGCATGCCGGCCGACTCCACGCCACGCAGCTTCGCGCGCTCGATCCTCTGGCCGCCCGGCAGCACCGTGCCCACGGTGGCGAGCGGCACGACGTCGCCCACCCGGTAGTTCCTCGCGCCGCAGACGATCTGCAGCTCCGCGCCCGTCCCCGGGTCCACCCGCGTGACCGAGAGCTTCTCGGCGCCCGGGTGCTTCTCGGAGGCGACGATCCGGGCCGCCACCACGCCGGCGAGCCCGGCGCCGGTCCGCTCGACGGCCTCGACCTCGAGGCCGACCGCGGTGAGCCTCCGGGCCAGCTCCTCGGGAGCGGGCAGGTCCACGTACTCGGCGAGCCACCTGAGCGAGATGCGCATGGCGGTCGGTCAGAACTGCTCGAGGAAGCGCAGGTCGTTCTCGAAGAAGAGCCGGAGGTCGTCGATGCCGTAGCGGAGCATCGCCAGGCGCTCGACGCCCATGCCGAAGGCGAAGCCGGTGTGACGTGAGGGGTCGATGCCGCCGTTCTCCAGCACCTTCGGGTGCACCATCCCCGCGCCCAGCACCTCGAGCCAGCCGGTCTCCTTGCAGGTGCCGCAGCGCCGCGTGCCGCCCTCGCCGTCGGGCAGGCGTCCGGTGCCGCCGCAGATCGAGCAGGACACGTCCACCTCGGCGCCCGGCTCCACGAACGGGAAGTAGCTGGGGCGAAAGCGGGTGCGGGTGCCCGGGCCGAAGAAGGCGCGGGCGAACGCCGCCAGCGTGCCCTTCAGGTCGGCGAAGGTGATGTGCTCGTCCACGCACAGGCCTTCCACCTGGTGAAACATCGGCGAGTGGGTCTGGTCGTAGTCGGAGCGGTAGACGCGGCCCGGGCAGATGACCCGCACCGGCGCCTTGCCCAGGCGCAGCATCGCTCGGATCTGAACCGGCGAGGTGTGCGTGCGGAGCAGCACCGCACCGTCGCGGCCGCGGCTTCCGCCTCCCGCGGGTCCGAGCGAGGACTCGTCCACGTAGAACGTGTCCTGCATGTCACGTGCGGGGTGGTCGGGCGGGATGTTCAGCGCCTCGAAGTTGTACCAGTCGAGCTCGATCTCGGGCCCGCTCGCCACCTCGTAGCCGAGCCTCCCGAAGATGGCTGCGATGGTCTCGCTGGCGCGCGTCACCGGGTGCCGGTGGCCGCGCGGCAGGAGCCGGCGGCCGGGCAGCGTGACGTCGATGGGCGGGCCGGCCAGCTCGGCGTCGAGCGCGGCGCGCGCCAGCCGGTCGCGGGCGCCGTCGAGCGCCGCCTCCACCTCGGCCTTCACCCGGTTCGCTACCTCGCCGACGCGCGGGCGCTCCTCGGCCGAGAGCGCTCCCATGCCGCGGAGCACCGCGGAGAGCTCGCCCTTCTTGCCGAGGAAGCGGACCCGCAGGTCCTCGAGCGCCTTCTCGTCGCCGGCGGCGGCGACCGCTTCGCGCGCGGCGCGGGCCAGGGCCTCCAGCTGTGCGAGGAGGTCGGCCACCGCCAGGCCCCTACGCGCCGACGGCCTTCACGACCGCTGCGAAGTCGGTCGGCAGGGTCAGCGCGAGGTCGGCCAGGATCTTCCGGTCGAGCGCGACGCCGCTCTTCGAGAGGTCGGCGACGAGCTTCGAGTAGGTGGTGCCGTTCCGGCGCGCCGCCGCGTTGATGCGGGCGATCCAGAGCGCGCGGAAGTCGCGGCGCCTCTGGCGACGGTCGCGGGTGGCGTAGTCCATCGCGCGCTCGACCGCCTGGTTCGCACGCTTGTAGCAGTTCTTGCGACGGCCCCTGAAGCCCTTGGCGAGCTTCAGCACGCGGTTGCGGCGGCGGCGGGCCTTGAATCCCTTCTTGACGCGCATCTTCGTTTCTCCTGCCCTGCGGGAGGCTCCGGGCGACGGTCCGCACCTGCGGCGTCACCCTTCGCGCTTCGTGAACCCCGGTCGGGCGTCGAGTTCCCGGGCCCTAACGGGCGTACGGGAAGTTCTCCTTGATCTTCTTCTCGTCCATGGGCGTGAGATGGCTCCTGCCCTTGAGGTGCCGCTTCTGCTTCTTCGTCTTCCCGAACGTCGCGAGGTGACGGACGCCGGCCCGGCGGAACTTCACCCGGCCGCTCTTCTTCACCACGAAGCGCTTCTTCGCGCCGCTCTTCGTCTTCAGCTTGGGCATGTCTCGCTGCTCTCTTCGTGAGGTGCGCCGCCTGGCAACCCGGGCGGCGCGGGGTTCTACCGCGGACCGGGGGGCGGCGTCGACGGGGACGGCGCCTGGGCCGGAGGATGCGCGGCGGCCGGGGCCTCGGGGGCCGGGGCCTCGGCGGCCGGGGCCTGGGCGGGCGGCCCGCCGGCTGCGGCCGTCGCCGCGGCGGCCTTCTCGGCCATGGCCCGTGCCCGGTCGCGCTGGGCCTGGAGCATCCTCGGGTTGGGCGCGAGGATCATGAACATCTGCCGCCCTTCCATGCGCGGCGCCGACTCGATCACCGCCACCTCGCGAAGGTCGTCGATGACGCGCTGGAGCACCTTCTGCCCGAGCTCGCGGTGCGACATCTCGCGGCCGCGGAACATGACGGTGATTCGGGCCTTGTTCGACTCCTCGAGGAACTCGCGGACCTTCTTCAGCTTGGTCGCGTAGTCGTGCTCCTCGGTGCGGGGGCGGAGCTTCACTTCCTTGAGCTGGACGACGACCTGCTTCTTCTTGGCCTCGTTCTGCTTCTTCTTCTCGAGGTACTTGAACTTGCCGTAGTCCATGATCTTGCAGACCGGCGGCTTGGCCATGGGGCTGACCTCGACGAGGTCCATCCCCAGCTCCTGAGCCTTCGCCAGCGCCTGCTCGATCGTCAGCACGCCGAGCTGCTCGCCCTCCGGGCCGATGGCCCGGACCTCGCGCGCCTTGATCCGCCGGTTGGTGCGAGCGTCGCGGCTGCTGCCGCCCGCGCTCCGACCGCCGTCCCTGCCACCCTGGATGGCCATGCTCCTCCGTCAGAAAAGCCGCGAGCCCGGCTGGCCCGAGCAGCGCGGCGCGCGCTCGGGATGCCGGGGGCGGACCAAAAAGACGCGGAATGATACGGATTTCGGCCTGGAAGTCAACGAGCGCCGGGGTCCGAGGAATCCTTCTTCGCCTCGCGGATCCAGCTCATCATGTCGCGGAGCCGCTTGCCGACCTCCTCGATCGGGTGGTTCCGCTCGGCCTCCCGGAGCTTGTCGAACACCGGGCGGCCCACCTGGTTCTCGAGGATGAACTCCTTCGCGAACTGGCCGGTCTGGATCTCCCTCAGGATCCGCCGCATCTCGGCCTTGGTCGCATCGGTGACCACACGCGGGCCGCGGGTGTAGTCCCCGTACTCGGCCGTGTCCGAGATCGAGTGGCGCATCCAGGCGAGGCCGCCCTCGTACATGAGGTCCACGATGAGCTTCAGCTCGTGCAGGCACTCGAAGTACGCGCTCTCCGGCTGGTAGCCGGCCTCGGTGAGCACCTCGTAGCCCGCCTTCACGAGCGCGGAGGCTCCGCCACAGAGCACGGCCTGCTCACCGAAGAGGTCGGTCTCGGTCTCCTCCTTGAACGTCGTCTCGAGGACGCCGGCGCGCGTGCCGCCGATGCCCTTGGCGTACGCGAGGCCGAGCGCCTTCGCCTGCCCGCTCGCGTCCTGGTGGACCGCGATGAGGCAGGGGATGCCGCGGCCGTCCTGGTACTGGCGACGTACGAGGTGCCCGGGCCCCTTGGGCGCCACGAGCAGCACGTCCACCTCGGCTGCGGGCTTGATCTGCCCGAAGTGGATGTTGAAGCCGTGGGCGAAGAAGAGCGCCTTGCCCTTCCCGAGGTGGGTGGCCACCTCGGCGTCGTAGATGGCCTTCGTGCTCTGGTCGGGCGTGAGCATCATGACGAGGTCGGCCTCCTTCGCGGCCTCGGCCACGCCGAGCACGCGCAGGCCCGCGCCTTCCGCCTTGGCCCTCGACCTCGAGCCCGCCGCCAGGCCCACGCGCACGTCCACGCCGGAGTCCCTGAGGTTGAGCGCGTGGGCATGGCCCTGCGAGCCGTAGCCGATCACCGCCACCTTGCGCTTCTTCACGAGGTCGAGGTTCGCGTCCTTGTCGTAGTAGATGGTCGCCATGTGGGGCCTCACTTCTTGAGGTTGGGCGGAGCGAGGGTCTTGAAGCCGCGCTCGAGCGCGATGCGCCCCGAGCGGCAGACCTCCTGGATGCCGAACGCGGCGAGTCGCTCCTCCAGCGCGTCCAGCTTGCCGGCGTTCCCGCTCGCCTCGACCACCAAGGCGTCGGGGGAAACGTCGGCGATGATCGCCTCGTAGGTCTCGGCCAGGGCGCGGAGCTCGGCGTGGTTGCTCTCCGGCGTGCGTATCTTCACGAGCAGGAGCTCGCGCTCCACGAGGTCCTGCGGGGAGAGCTCGCGCACCTCCACCACCGGCACGAGCTTCTGGAGCTGCCGCACGACCTGCTCGACCGGCTTCGACGAGAGCCGGACCACGATGGTCATGCGCGAGTAATCGGGCCGCTCGGTGGGGCCCACGGTGAGGCTTGCGATGTTGTAGCCGCGACGGGTGAACAGGCCCGCGATGCGGTAGAGCACGCCCGGCTTGTTCTCGACGAGGAGGCTGATGGTGTGGGTGGAGCCGCTGGGTCGGGTCTCGGCGCGTTCCATGTCACTCACCGTCGATCATGTCGTTGAGGGGGGCGCCGGCCGGCACCATGGGATACACCTTCTGCTCCCTGGGGATGCGGACGTCGATGATGGTGGGGCCTTCGCGGTTGGCGAGCGCCTTCTCCACGACCTCGTCGAGCTCCTTCACCGTGCGGGCGCGCAGGCCCAGGCAGCCGTAGGCCTCGGCGAGCTTCACCAGGTCGGGCCGGTCGGAGAGCGGCGTCTCGGCGAAGCGCTCCTCGTAGAAGAGCTCCTGCCACTGGCGGACCATGCCGAGGAAGAGGTTGTTGAGGACGAAGATCTTGATCGGCAGCTTCAGGTCCACCGCGGTGGCGAGGTCCTGGAGCGTCATCTGGAAGGACCCGTCGCCGTCGAAGCCGATCACGAGCTCGCCGGGGCGGCCCAGTTGCGCGCCGATGGCGGCCGGCAGGCAGAAGCCCATGGTGCCGAGCCCGCCCGAGGTGATGAACTGGCGCGGCTCGGACGTCCGCCACCACTGCGCCGCGAACATCTGGTGCTCGCCGACGCCGGTGGTCACCACCGCCTTCCCGCCGGTCTTGTGCCAGATCCGGTCGATGACGTACTGCGCCTGCAGCGGCCCGTCCGGCTCCTGCTTGAAGTGGAGCGGGTGCTTCTCGCGCCACTCCTCCACCTTCTTCCACCACGGCCCGAGGTCGGGCCTTCCCCCGGCGAAGGTGCGCCGCACCTCCTCGGTGAGCTGGGGGAGGAGCACCTTCAGGTCGCCCACGAGCGGCACCGTCGCGGTCACGAGCTTGGAGATCTCCGCGGGGTCCACGTCGAGGTGGACCACCTTCGCCTCCGGGGCGAACGTGGACAGCTTGCCCGTGACGCGGTCGTCGAACCGCGCGCCCAGCGCCACGATGAGGTCCGAGGCCTGGATGGCGAGGTTGGCGTACTTGCCACCGTGCATGCCGAACATGCCCAGGCACTGGCGGTGGGTCTCCGGGAACGCGCCCTTTCCGTGCACGGTGGTGACGATCGGCGCGCCCACGAGCTCGCAGAACTGGAACACCTCGGCATGGGCCTGCGCGGAGCGCACGCCACCGCCGAGGTAGAGCACGGGGCGGGTGGAGCTGCGGATGAGCGCCGCCGCGTCGCGCAGCCTGGGCTCCTCGGCCACCGGCGGGTGGTAGCCGGGGATGTCCACCTCGTCCGGGTACTCGTAGTCGATCTCGGTGTTGAGGACGTCCTTCGGGATGTCCACCAGCACCGGCCCCGGCCGGCCGGTGCGGGCCACGTAGAACGCCTCCTTCATGACGCGGGGGAGCTCGTTCGCGTCGGTCACCAGCCAGTTGTGCTTCGTCACCGGCACGGTGATGCCGGTGATGTCCGCCTCCTGGAACGCGTCGGTGCCGATGAGCGGCGTCGAGACGTTGGCTGTGATCGCCACGAGCGGCACCGAGTCCATGTACGCGTCGGCGATGGGCGTGACGAGGTTGGTGGCCCCGGGCCCGGAGGTTCCCATGCACACGCCCACCTTGCCTGTGGCGTGGGCATACCCCTCGGCGGCGTGCCCGCCCACCTGCTCGTGGCGGACCAGCACGTGCAACGGCTTCTCCGACCCGTAGAGCGCGTCGTAGAGCGGCAGGATCGCGCCGCCCGGGATGCCGAACATCACCTCGACGCCCTCGGCCTCGAGGATCTTCCTGACCGCCATCGCGGCCTTCATTCGCTGCTTGGCCATTCCCAGCACTCTCCCTGTCGGTTCACTTCACCCGTCGTCATCGATCTCGCCTCGCCTCGAATGCCGCGATGACCTCCTCCTTCGACCGGAGGAAGCCCAGCTCGTCCACGCCGTTCAGGAGGCAGTAGCGGGCGAAGGCGTCCAGCGGGAACCTCGCCTCCCCTCCCCCCGGCAAGGTGATCGTCTGCGCGGACACGTCGATGTGCACCGTCGCCCCCGGGGCAGCCATCAGCCGGGCGAGGCTGGGGGCGTCCACGACCACGGGCACGAGCCCGTTCTTGAGGGCGTTGTTCCGGAAGATGTCGGCGATGCTTGTCGAGACCACCGCCCGGAAGCCCGCGTCCACGAGCGCCCACGGAGCGTGCTCGCGCGAGCTGCCGCAGCCGAAGTTGTCGCCGGCCACGAGCACCCGGCACCCCTCGGCGGCGGGCTGGTTGAGGACGAAGTCCGGCCTTGGCGTCCCGTCGGCCGCGTAGCGCCAGTCCGAGAAGAGCACCTTGCCGAGGCCCTTGCGGTCGATCACCTTGAGGAAGCGCGCCGGGATGATCTGGTCGGTGTCCACGTTCTCGCGAGGGAGCACGACCGTCCTGCTCTCGAGCGTGAGGAGCGGTTCCATCTAGCGCGCCTCCACGAGCGGGCGAGGATCTGCGACCGCGCCGGAAACCGCGGCTGCGGCGGCGGTGAGCGGCGACGCGAGGAGGGTCCGGCCGCCGGGCCCCTGCCTGCCCTCGAAGTTCCGGTTGGAGGTGGAGACGCAGTACTGGCCGGGCTCGAGGTGGTCGCCGTTCATGGCGATGCACATCGAGCACCCTGGCTCGCGCCACTCGGCGCCCGCCTCCCGCACCACGCGGTCGATGCCCTCGGCCTCGGCGGCCCGCTTCACCGCCCGCGAGCCGGGTACCACCAGGGTACGTACCTTCACCTTCCGTCCGCGCAGCACGCTGGCGGCTGCGCGCAGGTCCTCGAGGCGCCCGTTCGTGCAGGAGCCGACGAAGACCGCGTCCACCTTCTGGCCGGCGATGGCCTGCCCGGGCCGGAGCCCCATGTAGCGGAGCGCCGCCTCGAGGGAGGCGCGCGCCGTCGGGTCCTTCTCCGCCGCCGGGTCCGGCACGCGTCCGGAGACCCCGATGCCCTGGGCCGGGTTCGTGCCGAAGGTGATCATCGGCTCGAGCGCGGAGGCGTCGAGGGTCACCTCGCGGTCGTACCGCGCGCCCTCGTCTCCGGGGAGCCCCCTCCAGCGCGCCACCGCTGCGTCCCAGGCGGCGCCCGCCGGCGCACGCGGCCGGCCCGCCAGCCACTGGAACGTCGTGTCGTCCGGCGCCACGAGACCCGCCCGCGCTCCGGCCTCGATCGACATGTTGCAGACCGTCATGCGCGCCTCCATCGAGAGCGTGCGGATGGCCGTGCCCATGTACTCGACGACGTGTCCCGTACCCCCGCCGACGCCGATGCGGGCGATGATGGCGAGCACGAGGTCCTTCGCGGTCACGCCCGGCCCGAGCCGCCCGTCCACGCGGATGGCGAGCGTCCTGGGCCTGCGCTGGAGCAGGCACTGGGTGGCGAGCACGTGCCCGACCTCGGAGGTGCCGATGCCGAAGGCGAGCGCGCCGAACGCGCCGTGCGTGGCGGTGTGGCTGTCGCCGCACACGACCGTCATGCCGGGCTGGGTGGCCCCCTGCTCGGGTCCGAACACGTGCACGATGCCCTGCGCATCGTCGCCGAGACCGTGCAGCTCGAAGCCGAACTCGGCGGCGTTCCGCTCGAGCTGCCGAACCTGGGCCTCGGCCTGGGCGTCCACGTACGGCCACCGCCCGTCGGCGCCGCGCGGCAGCGTGGGCGTCGAGTGGTCCATGGTGGCGAGCGTGCGCTCCGGCCGGCGGACCTTCAGGCCCTGCTCGCGCAGCACCGTGAACGCCTGCGGGCTCGTCACCTCGTGGACGAGGTGGAGATCCACGTAGAGGACGGCGGGCGTGTCCGCCGACTCGGGCGTGACGAGGTGCGCGTCCCAGATCTTCTCGAAGAGCGTGCGCGCCATCTAGACGGTCCCCATCCCTGCCCCGAGCCCGGCCGAGGGGCCTGCCCCGAGCTCCGTCGAGGCGCTCTGGGGGGTGGTCCGAAGCACGATGCGGTTCACCACGTCGAGGAACGCCCGGGCGCTCCCCTCCACGATGTCCGTCGAGACGGCCCGGCCGCGGTAGACGCCGCTCGGGTGCTCGACCTCGATCGACACCTCGCCCTGGGCATCCTCCCCGGTGGTCACGCTGGTGATGCCGTACTCGCGCAGCTTCACCGGGATGCCGGTGATCTTCTCGATCGCGCGGTAGACCGCGTCCACCGGGCCGTCGCCGGTGGCGACGTCGCGAAGCTTCTCCCCTCCGGCGGTGCGCAGCGCGACCGAGGCCACCGGAAGCGTGCCGGTGCCGGAGGTGGTGGACAGGGCGTCGAGCTCGAAGGCGCGTCCGCCCTGGGCCAGGATCTGGCCGTGGATGACGAGGGCCTCGAGGTCGGCATCGTAGATGTTCTTCTTCTTGTCGGCGAGCGCCTTGAAGTCGGCGAACACGCGGTCCAGGCCTGCGTCGTCGAGCGGGTAGCCGAGCTGACCCAGCCGCTCCTTCAGCGCGTGGCGCCCGGAGTGCTTGCCGAGCACGAGCTCGCTCCGGGCGAAGCCCACCTCCTCGGGCCGCATGATCTCGTAGGTCTCGCGGTGGGTGAGCATGCCGTGCTGGTGGATGCCCGCCTCGTGGGCGAAGGCGTTCTGGCCCACGATGGCCTTGTTGCGCTGCACGTGCAGGCCGGTCACCTGCGACACGAGCCGGCTCGTGGGGTAGAGGCGCTCGGTCCGGACGCCGGTCCAGACGCCGAGCACGTCCCTGCGCGTCCGCATCGCCATCACCACCTCCTCGAGGGAGGCGTTGCCGGCGCGCTCGCCGATCCCGTTGATGGTGCACTCGACCTGGCGAGCGCCCTCCACGACGCCGGCGAGGCTGTTCGCCACGGCCAGGCCGAGGTCGTTGTGGCAGTGGACCGAGACGACGACCCGGTCGATGCCCCGCACGTTCCTCTTCAGGAAGCGGATGGTCTCGGCGAAGGTGGTGGGCAGCGCGTAGCCCACCGTGTCGGGGATGTTCACCGTGCCCGCGCCCGCCTCGATGGCGCGCTCCACCACCGCCGCCAGGAACTCGAGCTCGGTGCGGGCGGCGTCCTCGGGCGAGAACTCCACGTCGTCGAACTTCTCGCGTGCCATGGCCACGCCGTCGGCCGCGCGCCGCAGGATCTCGTCCTTGGCGAGCTTCAGCTTGAACTCGCGGTGGATGGGCGAGGTCGCGAGGAACACGTGGCAGCGCCGGCGCGGGGCGCCCTGGAGCGCCTTCCAGGCCGCGTCCACGTCGCCGCGCGAGCAGCGGGCGAGGCTGGCGATGACGGGGCCCTCCACCTCGCGCCCCACGGCGCGAATGGCCTCGAGGTCCCCCGGCGAGGCGGCCGCGAAGCCGGCCTCGATGACGTCCACGCCGAGGTCGCGCAGCGCCTTCGCCACCTGCACCTTCTGGGAGAGGTTCATCGAGGCGCCGGGCGACTGCTCGCCGTCGCGCAGCGTGGTGTCGAACACCACCACGCGACCGCGGGGATCGTGCGCGTCGGCGGCTGGGTCCTTCGAATGGTTCATCGGCATGGCGAAACCTCGGCTCCGTGGTTCGGGGCCGGAGCGGTTTGCCTTGTCGAGGGCTCCTCTCCGGCCGGTTTCGGCGGGAGAGGACGCGGCGCGGTCAAGCCGGCCGGGAAGCCTCTCCCGCCGGTCGAAGAAGTCGAATCGCGCGCGTTACGAAAGACACGAAAGCTAAGGCTATCGGACGCGGGCTGGTGCGTCAAGGTAGGGGGGCCCCGGTCCCCCGCCCGGGCCGGATTTCACTCTTTGGGGTTCGGTCGCGAACGGCTGCGATCCCGCGCTCTCCCTCGAGCAGCGCCCACGGGTCGAAGTCCACGCCCGGCTCCGGGGTCACCGTGAGCGCGGTCGACATGACGCCCGCCCACCGCTGGAGCGTCGAGACGGCCTCGGCGTGGTCGGCTGCCGGGAGCTGCGAGAGGCTCGACCCGTGGTTCCCGGCGGGGACGAAGTAGCGAAACGAGTCGTTCGCGACGGCGGGCTCGAACGGCCGCGACGACCACGGGTCGTTCTCGCCGTACACGAACAGGATGTGGGCGCCGCTCGCGGTCGCCCAGCCCGAGATGTCCGGCATGGCCGCCGCATCCCAGGTCTTCGTCACGC
>Ga0335085_10011409_pt1 | contig 13193 bp, 9 predicted proteins | sample Lox_Sample_45_FD_206712 | JGI IMG/M metagenome (GOLD analysis project Ga0335085, IMG submission 206712) | Soil microbial communities from Loxahatchee National Wildlife Refuge, Florida, United States - Lox_Sample_4.5 | ecosystem: Environmental > Terrestrial > Soil > Wetlands | place: USA: Florida...
GACGATATCGCATTAAAGGAGTCGCAGTATCATGTCCTGGAATTATGGCAGCAGACCTACGAAGGTGCATTGCGTGTGATGCTTCCCGATACATTTGGAACCACACAGTTCCTGGCAAACGCTCCCGAATGGGTCGCCGACTGGACTGGACAGCGCGTCGACAGCAAGGATCCGTATGTGGCTGGCGATGAATACATCGAATGGTTGAAGAAGCATGGACGTGATCCTCGCGAGAAGTTGATGATTGCTTCCGACACGCTGGATGTGGACATCATTCTGGGGTTGCACGCTTACTTCGGCGGAGCGATCGCGAAGGGAGTTCACCCTAAGGACTTTCGCAGCGCGACGGATTTTCACGACCGCAACAAGTGGAGGGCGGAGCGGCGCATTCGCGTCAGCGCTGGGTGGGGAACACTGCTGACCAATGATTTTCGTGAGTGCAATCCGAATGATGGGCAGGGATTCGATCCCATAGGGCTAATCTGCAAGGTCTCGAGCGTGGAGGGCAAGCCCGCCGTCAAGCTATCGGACAACTATTCGAAGGCTCTGGGGCCGGAGTCTGAGATTGAACGTTACCGCCGGGTGTTTGGGACGGCTAGCGTCGCAAATGCTCCGTTGGTGGCGTGATGTAACCGTGGATGTACAGCCCGGCTGGTGGTGTGGCAGAATCCGTGGCGTTGACGCTGTCCTTAACTCGTAGCTTCGCGACTGGGGGTGGAACAATGGCTCCGCCCCAACAAAACACGAGTAGGCATGTCCTTCGGTTTACGCAGGTAACTTGTGGAGCGGAACCGCGCGTGCCACGATCAGACCGGGCGCGCATGAAGATCCTTCTAGTAGAAGACTCGTACATCGAACGGACGAAGCTGGGTTGTTTCATGACCGAGTGGGGATTCGAATACTCCGGGGTGGGCAGTGGCACGGAAGCGGTTAAGCTGCTGGAGGGGCCGAATCCTCCGGATCTGGTGTTGCTGGACTGGATGTTGCCGGGAATCGATGGCCTGGATGTGCTGCGGCGCATCCGCAGAGTTAGCCAGGGCAACTACATCTACACGGTCATGCTGACCGGCAAGAACCAGAAGAAGGATCGCATCACAGCAATGGAGACCGGCGCAGACGATTATCTGTCAAAGCCGGTCGACGCCTCAGAATTGCGCTCGCGGATCATGGTGGGCAAGAGAATCCTAGAACTGCAGCAATCGCTGCGCTTTGCCGCGACCCATGATTTCCTCACTACGTTGCTGAACCGGTCTGAGATTCTGGCAGCGCTCGAGCGCGAAGTTGCCCGCGGCGCCCGCGATGACAAACCCGCCAGCATCATCCTGGCAGACATCGATCACTTCAAACGGGTCAACGACACGTTGGGGCACGCCGCAGGTGACGAAGTACTCAAAGAAGTCGCGCGGCGACTGAAGGCCGATTTGCGTCCCTACGACGTTGTTGGTCGTTACGGTGGCGAGGAGTTCCTGCTGATTCTGCCCGGCTGCAATCTGGCGAACGGAACCAAGCGCGCCGATGAAATACGGAGAATCGTCGCGGAAAAGCCCATCCACACACCTGAGGGAGAGACATCCGCCACAGTCAGCATGGGCGTGACGGCCACGGATGCCGCGCGCGATTGCACACCAGCAGAGTTCCTTCGTGAGGCCGATGTTAGCCTGTACACGGCTAAGAAAAATGGAAGGAATCGCGTGGAAGTGTTTTCTCCTGCGGCCAAGTCCACTGGTGCCAGCCAAAGTTAGGCGCCTCCCGTACACAACCTTTTCAATCTGTGTCACATTAGAAGCTCATGTCTCCGAGCGCCGATGCCCGGGCGGGACGCGCCGCCTTTTCCCATCCGGGATTTGTGCTGTTTCAAATTGCGCGCTTCCTCATTGTGGCCGCGGTCGAGATGCAGGCCGTCGCGGTGGGCTGGCAGGTCTACGAAATTACCAAACGGCCGCTTGATCTTGGATACGTTGGGCTTGCTCAGTTCCTGCCTGGCATTCTGTTGTTCCCTATTTCCGGGCATGCCTCCGACCGGTTCGACCGACGCACGGTTTTATCAACATGCTATGCCGGCTACGGGGTGTGCTTTGCACTGTTGCTCACGCTGAGCCGGCGAAGCGTTTCGTCGATTACGCCGATTTACGTCGTCCTCGTGATGATCGGAATCGTGCGCTCATTCAACGGTCCGGCAAGCCGATCCATCCTGCCTCAACTTGTCCCGCAGGAGCATTTCGCCAACGCCGTTGCCTGGAATGCAACCGTCTTTCAGGCGTCGACGATTCTGGGCCCCTCCTTCGGCGGATTGGTGTACGCAGCGTTCCACGGACCATCCGCGGTGTATGCAATCGCGATCGTAACCGCGATCGGCGCCACGATTTCGACATTCCGCATCAAGCCGGAGGTAACCGTCCGCCCACGCGAGCCGATGAGCCTGAAGACTCTCTTCGCCGGTTTGCATTTTATTCGGAACAACAAGCTGATTCTCGGCGCGATCTCGCTGGACTTGTTCGCGGTGATGTTAGGCGGAGCTGTGGCGCTGTTGCCGGTGTATGCGCGCGAGATTCTTCACACTGGTCCGTGGGGCTTGGGCTTGTTGAGAACGGCGCCTGGAGCTGGTGCGGCCATCATGGCACTCGTGCTGGCGCATTGGCCGCTGCGCGGAAAATCGGGACCCAAGTTGCTTTGGGCGGTCGCGGGTTTTGGTGTGTTCACGATTGTCTTTGGTCTGTCGCGAAGCCTGACGCTGTCTATGGTCGCATTGCTTATCGCGGGGGCGAGCGACATGATCAGCGTCATCATTCGAGCCACGCTCACGCTGCTGGCGACACCGGACGAGATGCGCGGGCGCGTTACCGCCGTCGACATGATTTTCATCGGCACTTCGAACGAATTTGGGCAGTTCGAATCGGGTATCACCGCGCAGTGGCTTGGAACCGTCCCTGCCGTCGTGCTCGGAGGAGTTGGGACGCTGATCGTTGTCGCCCTGTGGGCCTGGTGGTTCCCGGAGCTTCGAAATGCCGGGGAGCTTCACGAAATGGCGGCTGAGACCTCGTCTCCCACCGCCGACCCTGCTTAGCCAAATCTTTCACCACAGAGGACACAGGGGGACACAGAGGAGACCCCATGCCTTAGAATGTCGGGTTCATTCTGCTTACAAGGATCCGGCTTGCTCGAACGCTACTTCCGTCTCAAAGAAAATCAGACCACAGTTCGCGGGGAGTTTCTGGGCGGGCTGACTACCTTCATCACAATGGCGTACATCGTGGTGGTCAATCCACAGATTCTCTCGAAGGCAGGTATGCCGGTGGAGGGTGTCGTATTCGCCACGTGCATCGCCTCGGCTGCAGCAACGCTGGTGATGGGGCTTTATGCGAACTATCCGATCGCGCTCGCTCCCGGCATGTCGCTGAATGCGTATTTCACGTATTCGGTATGCCTGAGTCTGCATGTGCCGTGGCGGACGGCGCTGGGGGTCATTTTTCTCTCTGGAGTCGCGTTTCTGGTTCTGACCGTGACTCGTGTTCGCGAGCAGATCGTCAACGGCATTCCGGAATGTCTGAAACATTCCACTGCGGCCGGAATCGGGATGTTCATCGCGTTCGTCGGACTGCGGAATGCGAATTTGGTAGTGGCAAATCCGGCAACATTTGTCAGCCTGGGAAGTTTGGCAAATCGCGAGGCGCAACTGGCGTGCGTGGGACTGGCGATCATGCTGATCCTGATGGTGCGCAAGATTACCGGGGCAATCCTGATTGGGGTGATCGCGACGACGGCGCTCGGAATCCTGCGGGGAATGGCGAATTGGCCGGCAGCAATCTTTTCGTTGCCGCATCCCTCGGCGACCTGGCTGCAACTGGATCTTCGCGGAGCGCTTCACATGGGACTGCTGGAGATTATCTTCGTATTCCTCTTTGTCGATTTGTTCGACAACGTTGGAACCCTGGTTGGTGTTTGCGAGCAGGGCGGGTTCGTGAAAGACGGAAAGATTCCGGGGGTGGGACGCGCTTTGGTCTCCGATGCGGTGGGAACCATTTTCGGGGCACTTACTGGGACTTCTACAGTAACCAGCTATATCGAGAGCGCGGCCGGCGTGGCGGCCGGGGCCAGAACGGGTTTAAGCAACGTCTTTGTCGCAGGTTTGTTCTTGCTGGCTGCATTCTTTGCGCCTTTGGCTACAGCGATTCCGGGGTACGCGACCGCTCCCGCCTTGATTGTGGTCGGTGCGCTGATGACCGAATCCATCGGGCGCATTACGTGGACCGATTTCACCGACGCCATCCCGGCTTTTGTGACCGTCCTCGCTACTCCCCTGACATTCAGTATTGCAACCGGGTTGAGCTTGGGCGTGATTTCCTACACTCTGGTGAAAGTGGCGGCTGGAAAGGTTCGGGAGGTGAGTCCGGTGATCTGGATTCTTACGGCTTTGTTTATCTTCCGGTATGCGTATCTGGCGGCTGAGTAAAACCTCTAACCACTAAGGACACGAAGTTCCACGAAGGAAAACCTTTACGGCACATTTACTGTCACGGTTGCCGTCGTGCGTCCGTACTGGTTGGTTGCATACAGCTTGTAAGTGGTCGTCGCTGTCGGAGTAACCGTCACGCTCGTGTCTCGCACTGCACCCGGTCCGGGCGAAATGATCACATAATCTGCAGTGCCTGCATTCCAGGAAAGTGTCACACTGCCACCCGAGGAAACGTTCGTGGGGGAGGCGGTGAAACTGCTGATGACCGGAGCAGCGCCGGTTGGATAGTTCGCGCTAGTGTAAATCAGATTCATCTGAACCACTTCAAAAGCTGATGCCGGCACGGTTTTGAGCGTGTCGAGATCGGATCCCCAGCGGCTGTCGGAGACTCCGGTGACATAAAGCGAGCTGCCGTTATCTGCCAGGATTAATCCAAAGTGCTTCATCGCGCTGAGAATCACCTGCATCTGCGATGAGAATCCCGAAATGTCATAGCTCGATTTCAGGCGCAGACGCATGCCCATCGGCGGAGCGGATGAGTCACTGGTGTTCCCTGCCCAGTGCGAGGCTGGTGGAGTGATCGCTGCTCTGGTATGGGGGAGGGTGAAACGGAAAGCGTGCTTGATTTGCCCGGCTGCCACTTCGTCGTAGCGGACGAGGCCGGGGAAGATCGGTAGACCGGCAGCATCGGCAGAGGTCCAGGTGTAGGGGCGTTGCTCGTCAGAGAGCAGATCCCATACGGCCGTGGAATCTGCGTTCCAGCTTCCATCATTGTTTACAGAGGCGTTGTAAAGCTCGTAGAGAAAACAGTTGCCATTATCGAGCACCAGCACGTGGCGATCGCCGGAGCTGGAAGATCCGCCTTCGACAGGCGCGCCGGCCGGGACGGGCATCGGCCCGGGATCGCTTTCGTCGCCGTAGGCATCGAGATTCACGTTGACCAACGATTGGTTCCCGTCAACCACTACATAAGGAATGCCGTAGGTAGGATCGTTGCCCCAATCCGGGTGAACCTTCACGGAACCCACCCAGTTCGTGATGATGGAACTCGAGTTGGGATCGACAGGCGCGGAAGAGATATCTGTATTCCAGAGATTGTTGCTGGTGAACGGGACAAAACCGTTCAGGTTTGCGGCCTGGCCGAGCGACATTCCATTGCAGGCCAGATTGCTGCCGCCAGTGCCGCCGTTGTTGCCACCACCACCTCCACCGCCATTTCCGCCCCCGTTTCCGCCGCCGTTTGCGCCTGGATTCGAAACGCCCGAACAGGACATCAGGCAAGCGCAAACAGACAGCGGAAGGAGGGCTGCGAGGAAAAGAACCAACGTGCGGCCGAAGCGGCGCATATGTTCATTCTCATGCATGTCGTCCCGACGCTGGAAGAGCCCGTTCGGACATGTCCGGATTCTTAGAGGAATGCAAGATTTGTCGTGGGATGGAGGCTGGAGGTTCAGTTTTCCGCGCTCTTCGCGGATACTTTCCCTCGCGTGGTTGACAGCTTTCACCCTGGAGGAGATACCAAACTATTCGGAGAACTACGCCGCCATCACTCGTCGCTTCGCTACTCGGGGCGGAGCAATGGCTCCGCGCCTGCACAAAACTTATCGCTTCGCGCGTAACACGCTTTTGGCGGCTCCCATATTGTCGTACTTGTCATAGACGCGAACGACGACTAGGTGCTCTCCCGCCGAGTCTTTCCCCTCTTCCGGAGCAACTTTGAAGTCGTAGTCTTCGATTTTCGAATCCGACAACTGTCCGACTGGTTCGACGTATTTCCAGTCCCCAGCGTCGACAGAGTATTCCGCATGTTTGATGGCGGAGAAACCATCTTGAGCACGGAAGTACACATGAATCTGTCCGCCTTCGAGGGCTGACGAGAGATTCTCGATGCGCGGTGGGGTGGTATCGACTTCAAAGCGGCGGCTTTCGCGTGAAGTTGTGAGCGCATCGCCGGGAGAGTGCGATGGAGAATCGGACGCGACGACTTTGATCGTGTAGCCGCCATCGGGGAGGAGGCTGGCGTCGAACGAATAAGCCTTGTCGCTGACATCATCTTTCAACAGAAGCCAGCGACTCTCTCCGTCGCCGCGGTAGAAGACGGAGTAGACGAGTTGGTCGTCGTTGTCGTCGTGGGCGCTCCACTTCACGCCAATCGCATCGTGGTCGCGGGAACTGGGCACGGGGGATTCGAAGTGGCCGCCGGAGGAGCCGCTCAGGTCAGTACCGAGATTCAGGCTCGACTTGGGCACGGGCTGATAACGAACGCCAATCTGCACCGAGACGTCTTCGATTTCCGGAGCCATGTTCTTCGGCAAATAATTCACCGTAACCGAGTCCAGGCTTGGCTGGGTATTCCCCGCGTGCAGCACAGCTTTCCACTGAACATAGCGCGCGGGAGGAATGGCGGCTTCTGCTCCCTTCTTCAGATCAATTTGTTTCCAGGAACTCCAGTTGCGGTCGGGATTGTCCACGTTGCCACTGCGCGCGAGTAGATCGACGTTGCCGGTCCCGCGGAAGTCGGTGCGTCCCCAGCGGGAGAAAATCCTGGCGTCGAACACATCACTTTCGTAGGTGCCATCATTCTCGGGTCCAGGGCCAAGGATGAACACCTTGCCCAGATTGCTGCTGACGGCGTAAAGGCCTCCGCCAGGAGCTTTCGCGAAGCCGGTGATCTGCGAGGCAGGAGCCTTGAGCAGATCGGAATAGTCATCCGGCCCGTCGATCGCAAACACGTGCCCGCGGTTTCCCGTGCCTGCCAGCAGCCGATTGTGGGTATCGAATACCAGCGCATAGACGATGTCGTCGCGAGATGTCCAGACGCGCGACGGCGAACCGTCTGCGGCGATCCTGTAAACGTCGGAGCCTCCAGTTGCTCCGCTGCCGGGTACCGGGAACGCGGTGATCGGTGGAGCGCCGGGGCTTGGCGTGAGCGTTACACCTGGCGTCTGCGGAGCGGCCGCGGCAGGAGGCGTGGGCCCCATTGTGATCAGCATCGATGTGCCCGTTGGAGGAGCACCCGCGGCCGGTCGCTTCTCGCCGACTCCGGCGGCATAGATGTTTCCGTCGCGATCGAGCGCCAGGGCAGTGATCTCTTTTTTCGGCGCGCTGTAAAGAACGAACCCCTCTCCTGCGGGAGAAATGCGGTACACCAATCCACTGCCATCAGTGCCGGCAATGAGATTTCCCTGCGCATCAAACGTCAGGGCACGGATGTGGTTCTCATCACTCTTGAAGAAAACGGAGTGCTCACCCTTAGGGGTAACTTTGTAGATCTCACCATGATCTCCGGTCGCGATGTAGAGGCTGCCAGCCTTATCCAAGGCAAGATCCCAGATGTACTTCGTGCCGGGCGCGAAATACTCGGACGAGCTCCATGCGGGATCGAGTGCCGGCTTGGCGGCGTCTTTCGCAGAATCTGACTTATTGTCGGACTTCGCTGCTTCGTTCTTTTCGCGCGGCTTGTGTTCGATCTTGTAGACCTTGCCATCGGGTGCCGTGGCCGCGTAAATCACGCCTCCAGAACCGACTTTGAGCGCCTGCACCTGCAATTCCTGCGGCTGGAAGATGATCGTCGACTTGCCGTCGGGAGTAATGCGGTAAACGCGCGCTGGAGACCCCGTGGCGGCATAGACATTGCCCGCGTCGTCCGCTGCGACAGCCCAGATGTAAGTCGACGGGGTCGAATAGAGGAGCTTGAAAGACGGAGCCAGTTCCAGGCCGCCGGAGCTGCGAATCGCCACGCCGCTGGCGGTGCCTTTCACGAGCTCGTCAAATTTTGACTGCTCCCAGGTGCGGGTGCCCTCGGCTACAGCAGTAAGCGGAACCAGAGAAAAAAGAAGAGCTGCAATCGACAACCTAAGCGGGATGTGCAAAGTTAGACCTCGTTGGAACCCCTTGGATGGTTGCTGCGCACGGCCTTTCGCGCGACATCGAAACTTCAGATTAACACGCAGCACAGGCGCCACGCTGTGTCGCGGAGACGCGAAAAATCACTCGCCGTCGAAGGCGTGCAACAGAGGCGTGGTATCGTAGATTTTCATGCATTCTGCGCGGCAAAAGCTGCTTTCGACTCTGGCGCAAAAATCCTTCCGGCTGGGGCAATTTAAGCTTTCCTCGGGCGGGACCAGCGATTACTACATCGACTGCCGGACAACCACGCTCGATGCCAAAGGTTCGCGGTTGACGGGAGAAGTATTCCTGGACGAGATCCGGCAGCGCGGTTGGACTGTGCAAGCAATAGGTGGGCTCACCATGGGCGCCGATCCCATCGTGGTGGCGGTATCGGTGGTGAGCGGTGAATTGAATGGTTTCCTGGTGCGCAAGGCCGAGAAGCAGCACGGCACCGGGCAGCGGATCGAGGGCTTTCGTGAGAAAGGCGCTCGCGTCGTGATTGTGGATGATGTCTGCACGACAGGTGGGTCCACGGTACAGGCGATTGAAGCCGCGCGGGATTTCGGATTTGAGATCGTAGGCGTGATGTGTCTCGTTGAGCGGGAAGAGGCGAAGGGACGCCCGAACGTCGAGAAGGCTGCTGTCCCAGCGCCTTTCATCTCCATATTCACCGCGAACGATGTACGCAAGGAGCACATTGCGCAGAACGACGACACGCAGCCAAGTATTTTCGCAGTAGCGGCCGCATGCGAAGTTTGTGGCAGGCCGGCAATGACGAATATCGCAGGAAACCGGTGCGAGGCACACAAGGTTTCGTGATATCCCTAGCTGAACTGCTGGCATTATTGATTGATGATTAAGAGCGGCAAAGACGAGTCGACTTTCATTTAACAATCAAGAAATCAACAATCAACACATTGGACTTCTATGATTCAAACTCTTGAATGGACCGACAAGGGCGTACGCTTCATCGATCAGACGAAGCTGCCCACAGAAGAAGTCTACGTAAACTGCAAGACGCACGAGCAGGTGGCGGACGTGATCCGCAACATGGTGGTGCGCGGAGCTCCAGCGATTGGCGTGGCGGCGGCAATGGGCATCGCCCTCGGCGTGAACAACTCCAAGGCGGAGACTACCGGAGATCTCAAGCGTGATTTCGATGCGGTATGCGATGTAATCGGTAAGACGCGCCCCACCGCCGTGAACCTGTTCTGGGCGATCCGCCGGATGCAGGAAAAATTCGAGCGGATTCGCATCCGTCCGATTCCGCAGATCAAGCGCGACCTGATCGAAGAGGCCCAGCACATGCATGCCGAGGATATTGCCGCGAACCAGGCAATGGGACGCCATGGCGCAACTCTGATGCCGAAGGAGGGCGGCGTGCTGACGCACTGCAATGCTGGTGCGCTTGCAACTGCCGGGTACGGCACGGCGTTGGGAGTGATCCGCGCCGCCGTCGAGCAGGGCAAGAAGATTCACGTTTATGCGGATGAGACGCGCCCGTTTCTGCAGGGCTCGCGCCTGACCGCATGGGAATTGATGAAAGATGGAATTCCTACCACCGTGATTTCCGACAACATGGCGGGCGCGATGATGAAGCAGGGGAAGATAGGAGCGATCGTCGTTGGCGCTGACCGGATCGCGGCCAATGGAGACGTCGCCAACAAGATCGGCACGTACTCCGTCGCCATCCTCGCGAAGGAACATGGAATCCCGTTTTACGTTGCGGCACCGATCTCAACGGTCGACCTCGCATGCCCGGATGGAAGCCAGATTCCGATCGAACAGCGCAATAGTAAAGAGGTGACCCACATCGCCGGCAAGCAGATGGTCCCCGATGGAGTGGAAGTTGAGAACCCCGCGTTCGACGTGACACCAGCAAAGTACGTCGCTGGTATCATCACGGAAAAGGGCGTCGCGAAAGCGCCTTATGGGGACTCCCTGCGGAAGCTTGCCGGACAGGAAGCGGAAGTACATTCGTAGAAATTTCCGATTGCAAATTGAGGATTTCAGATTGGGGGTTGCGGAAGCAGAAACCCCTGCTCGCATCGTGGCTTTTCAATCTGAAATCTAGAATCTTCGATCTGCAATCAAAAACCGTTCCTGTGGCAAAAAATGCCGGTTCCGCCGCTACTTATCTTTTCGGTTCGGGTTCAAGGAAGCGGTAACTTACGCGTGTTAATCTGAGCCCAGAAGACTCATCTCTGCGCCCATGCTTCGTCAGGGGGGATGTCATGTCACTAGGAAATCGCCTTTTTCTGCCTGTTATTCTTTTAGCCCTTGCGGTTCTTGCGGGATGCGGCAGCAGCAACAGCAATCCCGTGGTCACGCCGCCTCCGACCGGCGGATTCGACAATAGCCATCTGAATGGAACGTATGTCTTCTCGGTAGTGGGCACCGATGTCAACTACAATTGGGTCGCAGTCGCAGGCACATTCACCGCAGATGGCAATGGCAACATCACGCAGGGCGTACTCGACCAAAACAGCACGGCTCCGGGCAATCCGATTATCGCCCTGAATGTGAACTCCGGAACCTATACCGTTGGCCCTGACGGACGACCGGACAGTCTGTCGGGCATCCTCACGCTGCAGACTGATATTGGGCCATTCGGTTTCGATTTTGTGCTTTCCTCGAGCCAGCATGGTCTGATTACCGAATTTGATTCCGTGGCGAGCGCAAGCGGCACGTTCGATCTGCAATCCAATGTCTCGCCTGGAATTGGCGGCCAATCGTATGCATTCAACTTCGCGGGTACATCAGGGGTCGGCACGGTTGTCTGCAACATCAACTTCGGAAGTGCTCTGGTGGTACCTCTGGCCACGGTGGGAGCATTCACTCTCGATGGCAGTGGCAACATTACTGCTGGGTTGCAGGACTTCAACGACAATTGCTTCTCGGATGGACTGACGAATCTACCGATCACCGCCGGTTCGGTGAGTCTTGCTACCGTGCCTGGGACGGCCGTCATCAATACGGATCAAAGCTCCCTCAACTTTGATGTGTTTCCCGTCGATGCAACGCACATGAAGTTCATTGAGGTTGACGCTGAAGTCAATTTCGCCGGCCCAATCCTTGTTGGCGATGCCTTCACACAAACGAATTCGATTCCAACCGGCAACAATGTCTTTACGCTATCCGGCTTTGACAGCAGCCTGCAGGCGCCGTTCGTTACCGCCGGGATTCTGAGCACCGATGGTAGCGGCAACGTAACTTCCAGCTCCGCCCAGGATCTGAACGACTCCGGCAATATCGACCAGGTCACAAGTGGCATTACGGGCAATTACACGTCGGTCACTGGAGGGCGGGCCGTGCTTACGCTGACCAGTGGGTTCATTAACGGCAATGCGGGAGCGGCCTGCAGTTTCTGCCAGTTCGCCGCGTATCCGTCTATCGGCGGACTTCAGTTACTGGAGATCGACGATGGTGGATTGACCGGAGGCGTCGCCTATCCTCAGAGCAACACGACGCTGGCATCTGGAGAGGGCTACGGAGCAAACTTCACAGGCTTCAACTTTAACGTCGGGCTAGAGGAAGACGACATCGCTGAGTTCACCAACAACAATGGAGTTTTTGGCCCTGGGATTATCGACGTGAACCAGCAAGGCTTGTCCGTGAACTTCAAGAATACGTTTTCGTCGACTTTCGTCGCTGACACCACGGTTCCGGGCCGAGGGGTGGTTTCACCGGGAGCGAACGCGTATCCCCTGGTTACGTACACGGTTGACGGTTCGACTGCGGTGGCAGTAAGTACTGACTTTAACTACATAGCGCTGGGCTCTTTCTCCAAACAAAATGCGAGTGCAAAATCGAATATTGCAACTGCTCACCTGGCAGCCCTACGACTGAAACCGGTGACGCACAAAGAATCGAGGCGTAAAGCTCAGTGAAGCAACAAAAGGCTGGGCGCGGAGAATTCGATTCTCCGCGCCCAGTTTCCGGTTTTGACAAAGACACTCGAAACGTCTAGCCGGTAGCGATCCCATTCTCTGCCCGACTGCGCGGCATAGAGGCCTTGCGAGAAAAGATCCAAGTTCCTAATCGGTAGGCCAGCAGCGCACCCAATACAAACGCATATTCTAAGGGCTTCTTCAAGTCGGCCTTCACCAGCCAGATGTAATGAATCACTCCCGCCGCCGCACTGAAATAGATCAGCCTGTGAAGCGCCTGCCAGCGCTTGCCACTCAGCTTGCGGATTGACCACTTCGTGGACGTCAGCGCCAGTGGGATCATCAGCGTGAAGGCGGTCATCCCCGCTGTGATGTATTTGCGCTTACCGATGTCAACCAGCATTTCGTGGACATCGAAAAACTTGTCGAGCCAGACGTACGTCGTCAGGTGCAGGCATCCGTAGAAGAAGGCAAACAGGCCCAGCATTCGTCGATAGCTGATCAGCCAGTACTGGCGCGTGAGTTTTCGCAGCGGAGTCACCGCAAGTGTTGCTATTAAGAAGATAAGCGTCCAGTCGCCGGTCGAGTGGGTAATGAACTCAATCGGATTCGCGCCAAGACCTGCATGAAAACCAAGCCAGGCCAGCCGACCCAGTGGTATCAGGCAGGCGAGAAAGACGATGGGTTTTAAGTATCTGTGCATAAAAAGTCGCCGGTAGTCAGTGATCGGTGGCTAGGCAGGTTATTACAGACCACTGACCGCCAACTACTGCTTTTAAAAGTTCTTCTTCAAATCCATCCCGCTGTAGAGGCTCGCCACCTGGTCGCCGTAGCCATTGAACATCAGTGTCGGTCGTTTCAGGAATTCTCCAAGACGACGCTCTTTCGCCTGACTCCAGCGCGGATGATCCACGCTAGGATTCACGTTGGCATAAAAACCGTATTCATTCGGCGCCGAA
>Ga0335085_10011411_pt1 | contig 13192 bp, 7 predicted proteins | sample Lox_Sample_45_FD_206712 | JGI IMG/M metagenome (GOLD analysis project Ga0335085, IMG submission 206712) | Soil microbial communities from Loxahatchee National Wildlife Refuge, Florida, United States - Lox_Sample_4.5 | ecosystem: Environmental > Terrestrial > Soil > Wetlands | place: USA: Florida...
CCTTTGCGATGGAGTTAGACTCATCCCTCTCTTGGCTCGCGCTGGCCCTCACGCCAGGGCTTGCTTCTCGTCTGTCCGCGCGCCTGCTAAAGCGGTTTGGTTCGCCTGACGCCGTTTTTCGCGCCCCATTGACCGAACTTGAAGGTTGCAGTCTTCCCGCCCCAGTCGCCCAAGCAGTCTTTAATAAGGAAGCTTTCAAGCGCGCCGAAAAGGAGCTGTCGGCCACTCGAAATATCGACCGTTGCCGTCTCATCAACTGGACCGAACCCGAGTACCCGCAAAGCCTGCTCCAAATCTATGATCCGCCGGTGTTGCTCTACGTCCGAGGCGATCCGGAAGTCCTTAATCTTCCCTCTCTCAGCATCGTCGGAACGAGAAAACCCACTCTCTATGGCACGCAGATGGCGCAGCAACTCGGCCGCGATCTCGCCACCCGTGGCCTCGTAATCGTCAGCGGCATGGCTCGTGGCATCGATGCCATCGGCCATCAGGGCGCCATGACCGCCAATGGCCGGGCCATTGGCGTCCTAGGCACAGGGATCGATGTCTGCTACCCGAAGGAAAACAAGAAACTCTACGAAAAAGTATTGGAACGCGGCGCCATCATCAGCGAATTCCCTCTTCGCACTCATCCCGCGCCAGAAAATTTTCCAATTCGCAATCGCATTGTTGCGGGAATGCCGCTGGGCGTCATCGTCATAGAAGGCGCCCAATATAGCGGTTCGCTCATCACAGCCCGTCTGGCGATGGAATTTGGCCGCGAAGTCTTCGGCGTTCCCGGAAATGTAACGCAGCCCGTTAGTTTTGCTCCGAATCAGTTGATCAAACAGGGCGCCAAGTTGGTTACAAATGCCGAGGACGTGATCGAAGAGCTTCCCACGCCCGTTCGCGCCGCGCTCGTCAAAGCCGAACAGCCTGAAGCCGCTCAGAGAGAATTGCTCGTTGCGGCCTCCTTGAATCCTTCCGAAACGAAGATATACGAACTGCTCAGCGCCGACGAATCCAAACCCATTGATGACATCGTTGAACGATCTGGCTTGAACTCATCCGAAGTTCTCGCTACGCTTTTTGATCTGGAAATGAAAGGCATTGTGCGGCAGTCGCCGGGGAAGCAATTCAGTAAGGTGTTGTTTTAGCGGCAGATAAGGCGCGAATCGCTAGTCTCCGCTCCTGCATCTAACGTCTGAAAGTATCCCAAAGGCTGATATCAGCATCTACGTGTTGGTTAGCGAGAAGGACACACGCCGCTCTGTCAGCCCTTCCAACAGAACAGTACGGGGTTACAAAGACAAGATGGCTCGTTCGCTTGTGATCGTTGAGTCGCCCGCAAAGGCGAAGACAATTAATAAGTACCTGGGGCGGAATTTCCTCGTCAAGGCCTCCATTGGCCACGTTATGGATCTGCCCAAGAAGTCCATCGGCATTCGTCTGCCCGGCGAAGAAGAAGGAAACGGAAAAAAGAAGAAAAAGTCGAAGGCAAAAAAAGGGAGCAAGAAAGCCGCGAAAGCAAAAGATAAGCCGATTGGAAAAATCATCAAGCTCAGTGACGAAGATATTTTTGAGCCCACGCTCCAGATCATCAGCGGCAAAGGGAAAATAATTAACGACTTACTGAAGGCGGCCAACGCCGCCGATGCCGTCTATCTGGCGGGCGACCCCGACCGCGAAGGCGAAGCGATCTCCGCCCACCTTGCCATGGTCCTTTCCAAGCCGTCAAAGTTTGAAGAGCAGGAACCAACTGTCTCCCGCTTTAAGAAGAAGTTTGCGAAGCCGGAACCTATGCCTGTTGAAGAGCCAAAGGATGCTCCCAAGAAAGAAGCCATCGCGATCGACCCAAAAAAAATCTTTCGCGTAACCTTCAACGAAATCACCCCAAAAGCCATTCGCGCCGCTTTCGAGCATCCCCGCAAGGTGGATGCAAATCTTGTAGACGCCCAGCAAGCCCGCCGCGTGCTCGACCGCATCGTGGGCTACAAAGTTTCGCCCATTCTCTGGGACAAGGTACGCCGCGGACTTTCCGCGGGCCGCGTGCAAACGGTGGCTCTGCGCTTAATCGTCGAGCGCGAACAGCAAATCCGCGCATTCATTCCCCAGGAATACTGGACCATTCGCGCGACGCTCGACGCAGGCCAGCCGCCCCTCTTTGAAGCGAAGCTCTTCAAATACGCAGGCGAGGATATCGAAGTATCAAACCAGGAAGCGGCCGATAAGATTGTCTCCGCGGTGAGCAAAGCGAAATGGCAGGTTGCAAACGTCACGCAAAAAGAAAAGAAGCGAAATCCGCCGCCCCCCTTCACCACCTCAAAGCTGCAACAGGCCTCCTATAACCGGCTCCGCTACTCGGCAAAGAACACCATGCGCGTGGCCCAGGGTCTTTACGAAGGTGTGGAGCTGGGTGACGAAGGTTCGGTTGCGCTGATCACCTACATGCGCACGGACTCTGTAAATGTCTCGCAGGATGCCTTGGCGCAAGTGCGTGAACTCATTCCGCAAAAATTTGGCTCCGCCTACCTGCCCGAGAAACCCAACTACTACAAGTCCAAGAAAGATGCGCAAGAGGCGCATGAAGCTGTCCGTCCGACGGACGTGACGCGCACGCCGGAAGACGTCCGCAAGTATCTGAAAGAAGATCAGTTCAAGCTGTACCAATTGATATGGCAGCGGTTCGTGGCGTCGCAAATGATGCCAGCCGTCTTTGATCAGACTACAATCGACATTTCGGCGGGGGATTACACTTTCCGCGCCAACGGTTTGGTCCAGAAATTCGCGGGCTATTTGAGCGTTTACCAGACGGCCGCTGTGGATATCGCCGACGATGATAAAAGTGATGAAGACGAGGGCAATGCTCTTCCTCGCCTGGCGGAAGGCCAGGCCCTGAAGCTGGACAAAATTCGCCCTGATCAGCACTTCACACAGCCGCCGCCCCGCTACAACGATGCGACGCTCGTTAAGGAACTCGAAGAGAAAGGCATCGGACGTCCTTCGACCTATGCCTCGATCATTTCCGTTATCGTCGAGCGCGAATACGTCACAAAAGAGCAGGGACGTTTCTCGCCGACCATGCTGGGCGAACGAGTCAGCTCGCTTCTGATCAAAAGCTTTGAGGATATTTTCGACGTAACCTTTACCGCCCGGCTCGAAGAAGAGCTCGACGAAATTGAAGAAGGCAAGCTTCCCTGGCGGGATGCCGTCAAGGAATTCTGGGAGAAGTTCGTCATCGACCTGGATAAAGCCGACGACGAAATGCTTTCCTACAAAGCCGGCATACCTACTGGCAAGAAATGTGAAAAGTGCGGCGAAGGCGAGCTACTCGAACGCATTAGCCGTTTGGGCTTCTTTTTGGGGTGTTCGCGCTATCCGGACTGCGATTTCATTCAAGATCTTTCGCCTGCGGTACCGGAGGCCGCTCCGGGCGAGACAAAAATCGAGTACTGCCACAACTGCGGCAAAGAAATGGTCATCAAGGCGGGCAGATTCGGACCCTTCCTTGCGTGCTCCGCCTATCCTGATTGCCAGACCACGCGCCGGCTCGTCGAGGGCACGCGCAAATCCATGAGGCCCGATGAACCGCTCGACGAAAAATGCTCGTTATGTGGCAACGGCCTAATCAAGAAGCACGGGCGATTCGGCGATTTCATTGGCTGTTCTGGCTATCCCAAATGCAAGTACACGCGCCCGATCACACTAGGGATCAAATGTCCCAAGTGCAAAGAAGGCGAATTTGTTCGCCGTGGCAGCGCAGGCAAAGGGGGCCGCGGCCGCCCGCGCATTTTCTACGGTTGTTCTCGCTATCCCGAATGCGATTTCACCACACCCCACATGCCGATCGCCGACCCGTGCCCAAAGTGTGGCGCGCCCTTCGTCGTCGAGAAGAAAACCAAAATTGGCACCGTCCATGCATGCCTGAAAGAAGGTTGCGATTGGGAAAAGTTGGCTCCCGAGGCTCCAGTGCATGCTCACGCTGAAGAAGAGCCCACGCCGGTCGGCGCAAAATCCTAGTATTCATCGCGCCCGCCCATCCCGTTCGTCAATCCAAAACTCGCAAAAGCTTTGCCAGGCTACTTGACCGGTTCTGGAACCGTGTAATTCTGGTCGGTATAGGCCACCAACGGCGTGCCTTCCTTGCTCTCTACATTTTTTCCGTGCTCGATCAGTCCGATTGGCCCGAATAAAACAGTTAACGCCACAGCGGTGCCTTCTTTGCCTTTCGTCCCGCGCAGTCTCAGCCGTCCGTCACCCACCAAATTATGTTAAATAGTCAAGCGAGGATGATCTCTTGACGCCACTCGCTGATGCTCGATTCGTCCATTCCCCGCGCCCGCTACGCCCCTGTGCCCTATAATCAATTGCGACAATGCGGCTGTGCCCGCATCCCAATATGAAAACGGCTATCGCCAAGTACCTCGAATATCTCCATGCGGTAAAGAACTCCTCTCCTCACACGATCGCGAACTATGGCAAGGATCTCGATCAGTTCGTAACCTACCTGTCTCCACCCGGTCTCGACCCGCCTGCACTGAGCGGCATCACGCACACCACTATCCGCGAGTTTGTTGGTCACTTGCACGATCACGGACTCCAGAAAAGTTCCATCGCACGGAAACTCGCCTCGCTCCGCTCCTTCTTCAAATATTGCGTCCGCGAAGGCCGCTTGCTGGAAAACCCCGCCAGGCTCGTCCCCACACCCAAATTGCCAAAACGAATTCCTTCTGTGCTATCTGCCGAGGAGATGAACGGTTTTCTCAATCAGCTGGCGGAAATGGGCCCAACAGCCGGCAGCACAGGCCAGCCTCCCAAAGAGACTTCGAGGCGCAAGTCGAAAACCTTTGGTGCCGGGCTTGCCAGGATGGAAGACGAAAGCCTGCTGCTGCGCCGCGATCGCGCTCTGCTCGAACTCCTCTACGCCGCCGGACTTCGCGTCAGCGAACTCACCGGCCTCAATCTCGTCGACATCGAACAAAAAGAACGCATCCTGCGCGTTCGTGGCAAGGGCGACAAGGAACGGATCGTCCCCTACGGCTCGAAAGCCCATGCGGCCCTCGATAAGTACTGGCCTCTCCGCGATCAATTGCTTCTGCAAGCCTCCGTGGGCCACGCCAGTCACCGCGACGCGCCTCACACGAACGCCGTCTTCCTCAATTATGCCGGCCGCCGCCTCACGCAACGCTCCGTCGGCCGCATCGTCAAAAAATACGTCCGTCTGGTAAATGTGAACTGGGACCTGCACCCACATTCGCTCCGCCACGCCTTTGCAACTCATCTCCTCGCCGACGGCGCCGACCTCCGCGCCATTCAAGAGCTCCTCGGCCACCAATCACTCTCGACCACCCAAAAATACACCCACGCTTCCATCCGCCAACTAATGGATATCTACGACAAGTCACATCCCCACGCATGAACACTTGTGCCCGAGTGCTGGTTCGCCGACGTTTATTTTACTTTGTAAATTAAAACGGGCGCCCCGATCACTCGAGGCGCCCGTCGAAGTTTTGAGTTTTCTATTCCTCCGCGTCAGAAATTCAGTCGGATTCCAACCTGGATCTGTCTCTGCGCAGTCAGCGTGTTACTCGACGATGTTGGCACGCCGAAATGCGGATTGAATACCAGGTTGGTTCCCGAGATCGTGTACATCTGCGTGTCCACGCCCGTCACGTTGTTGTGGTTAAAAAGATTGAACGCGTCGCCGCTCAAGGTCAGCTTCCAGCGTTCGAGGATTGTGAATGCCTTTTGTAAGCGAAAGTCCACGTTCGCTGTTCGCGGCATTTGGAAAGTGTTGGGAGCCAGCCACGGCACACGGTTAGTTCCCCCGTCCGCCAGAACTCCGGTCCCCCCCGTCATGGCCGTGAAACCGGTTTGAGTGGGAGCGTTTCCCGAAATGGCCGCTGTAAATGGCGCTCCGGACGACACGTTGATGAGCGGTGACAACGTATAGCCGTTCACGAGATATTGCAGAACCTTGCTCTCCCCCTTGTAAACGTCCGGAGTCCACACGGCGCCGAATACAAACCGGTGCCGGATGTCGAAGTTCGAACGTCCGTACTCCTCTTGCAGGTTGAACGGGTTCAGCACGTCGTTTGAAGCCGTAAACGTTTGCGAGACCTGGCCATAATCATTGGAGTGCGAATAGGTGTACGACGATTGGATTTGAAATCCTTTGAAGAATCGCCGGTTTAGCCCGATGACCAGCGCGTTGTACGTCGAGTCCACACCGTAGGTGATATTGGTTATCGCGCCAAACGCCGGATTAGGACGCTTGGTTCCGGCTAAGCTCGTCGGCACTCCAAAATACGGCACCGTAAAGCTCTGTCCCACGAAATCTTGGTTCGCAAATGGGCTCGTAACCGTGCCCGCTCCCTGTACTACCGTGTACGTGGTCGTCAGCGCGGGCGCGTTCAGATTCGTGTCTATGAAGTGCGGCAACCGTCTCCCCAGGCTTCCGATATAGGAAACTGTCACCACCGTATTCTCTGCAATCTGCCTCTCCACCTCGGCGTCGAATTCATGCACCAAGGGCAGCCTTGTGCCATCAGGAAACCCTACCGAAGTGACACCGAACGGAACGGTTCCCCCGCCTGAGGCGATCACATTCGGATAGATAGGAGCCGTCGGAGCCGAGGCTTGCAGCGATACTGTGCTTTGTCCGGTGGGTTGCGCTGTATTCGCGATGGCGTTGAAAATCGTGGAATTGATAATTCGCCCGTAGAAAATGCCATAACCTCCGCGGACGATTGTTTTCCCTCCGCCGGTAACATCCCAGGCAAATCCGAGCCGGGGGCCGAAATCCGAGCGGTCCGCTGGGAAGAGAGTGGTATTGGGCAGCGCAATGTTCGGAATCTGCGGTGACGGTAGGATCTCGGTTTCATACCGCAGCCCAAGATTCAACGTCAGCCGCGGACGGATTCTCCAGTCATCCTGCACAAAAAGCGCCACGTCGTTGGTCGAGAATTGAAATCCTGGTGTTCCAAACCCCTGCGCGAAGTTGGAATAACATCCAACGGCAGTCGCCACCGGCGGCGTACCAATGTTGGCTGTGCATAGTGGGGCGCTGTTCGCCTCTGCGGCCACAAAATCAGAGATGTAGTCCGCTCGAGTACTATAAGAATACGCTCCGAAGCCTTCAAACAAATTGACCTCGGCGTCATGAACGTGGTTGATGTCCAACCCGAACTTAAGGAGGTGCGTATTGTGGCTCCACGCCATCGTGTCCGCCACCTGGTTCCGTCGTTCATCCGGGTATTGAGGCCGGTTCAGAAAATTCGGCATGCCGAACGTAAAGCTGCCCACGCCGCCTACGGATATCTGTGGGGAGAATCCCAGTTGCGACACCGGCTCACCGGAGATGGGATTCTGTCCATTTTCGAATTCGAAGTCTCGCCCATACTGGTAACGAAGTTCGTTGGTCATCGTGGACGACACCGTGCTGATTAGTTTCGCCACTCCCCAGTCGTTCTTCACGTAGTCGTTTCCAAAGCTCTCGATTCCGCGCGGCACAACCGCTCCTGTTTGAATGCCCTCCGGAGAATTCCATCGAAGACGGTTGTAGGTAAACGATGCGTGGTTCTTCGAGTTGATATTCCAATCGATCTTCGGCAGTAGAATGAGTTGGTCTCCTCGCCGTGGAACAGTGCCCGTGAGAGTTTGCAGGAATGCCACCGCCGAGTCCGCCTGCGTCTGCGTGACTCCCCGGCAAGATAAGACATTCCCTTCAGGCAGATTCTTGGTCGCACACGTGTTCGGTGCCACCGGGGCCGAGACTGTCACCGGTGCATATATCGTTCCTGGAGTACCTGAGTTAGCCACGGCCGGGAACGGCCGCAATTGTTGGTCCGCGCTGAAAAAGAAAAACAGCTTGTCTTTGATGATCGGCCCGCCAATTGCTCCGCCGAACTGGTGCCGCTTATCTTCCGGCAAGAACGGGACGAGCGTGCCGTTCACATTGTGTAATTGAAATGGGTTGATCGCTCCCCAATCGCTGCTCCGGTCAAACCAGAATGCCTCGCCATGAATCTGGTTCGTTCCGCTCTTCGTCACTGCATTCACGACTCCGCCGGCCGCGCGCCCATACTCAGCGGAATAATTCGATGTGTTGATCTGGAATTCCTGAATGGATGCCTCGCTGCTTGAATAACTGATGCGTGTCCGCCCGCGCTCCTCGCTGAAAAAAGCCTGGTTATTGTCTGCTCCGTCCACCGTGTTGTTGTTCAAAAGCCCGGAAATTCCCCGGAAGCTCACCAGTCCAAACCCGCCATCCGGCACCGCACCCGGTGTGCTGAGCGCGAAGAACGACCACCGCCGTCCGTTCATCGGCAGATTCTCAATCGTCGTTTGGTTGATGTTTGTCGAGAAATCCGCCCGGTCGGCCACGATTACCGGCGCTTCCGCCGTTGCCACGACCGTCTCCGTCGCCGTTTTGACGTTTAGCCTCGCATCCACCGCTGTCGTGCGCCCGACCTCCACCGTCACTTTGGTCGCCTTGAACGCCGCGAACCCATTCGCCGAAATCTCCAGTGAGTAAAATCCCGGCTGCAGATGGATAATCTGGTATCGGCCACTATCGTCTGTCTTGCCCGTCGACACGCTTCCGGTCCCAAGATTTGTTGTACTGACGCTTGCGTTCGGCACTACCGCCCCGGACTGGTCCGTCACCGTCCCCCCGATGGCTCCATCCGTTGTGGACTGCGCATTCGCCGCCGGCGTTGCCGTGAGAACCATCAATAATCCAAAAAACACGCCGAATCCTAATACCCAACTTCTCGTCCTCTTCATTGAGGAACCTCCTTGATCATTTCGTTTCATGAGCAACAAGCGCACCGGCGGACAGAAGTTTCGCCGCCGCAGAGGGGTTTCCCTGCTCGAATTCGGGGGCCGTCATCTTCAGTCCAAATCTCGTTGTCTGAAATCGCTAAGACATCATCAGATAGGGCATGTTTCTAGCACATGAACGCTTTGTTAGCAATCCGTTGCCCTGTGCTGTCCTGAGGAAAACCTTCGGTGTGCCGGCTCTTCTTCGCTTCACCCTGACATTCGGATGTTCTGCTTCTGCGCGTCTTCGTCTCTCTTTCGCCCACCCGCGCTCAGGATAACCTCGAAGTCCTGGGCTACGGCTCCGATTTCGTCGCTCTCTGACACATACTCGAACTCCACGGCGACTTCGCGATGAACGGCGGCAAGACCATCTCGCGATGATGATCCTCGGCCACCGCTTCGATTTCTAACTCGCAATCAACTATCCGGACCTTCGGAATGAACTACGGGCCTATGTGCAGGAATTCCTTTGCTGTCGCGTTGCACTCTCCACACGCCGCTTCCTCGCTGTGCGGGCTGTGCTTGCCATTGGCGATAAATCTCACCTCTGCTTGAGGCAGCGTCGCCCGAACTAGCTCCATCTCTCCCGGCTCGGTTCGCGGATCGAGGCTTCCATGCAGAAACAATGTGGGCACCTTCAGCTCGCCGAGCTGGCCATCATACAAGTCCTCATGCGCCTTCTTCACGCTGTCCGCAATTCTGAACCACACGCTGCAATTTCGCCTCAGCACCGTCGGCCAACGGTCGGCGCCGTGATCCTCCGCCAGCAACGCTTTCGTTTCCGCTCCGAGGTCTTCCGGCCGGGCCGCAAATCGCTCAAAGAAAGACCGCGACCCCGGCTTTCGGCGAAGATAATGGAACGCCTCGAGGATCAATCCTTCGCAGCGCTCCGGCGCCGCCATCCCCGCCATCGCCGCAATCACCGACCCATCGCTGTGTCCCCACAAAATTGCCCGCTCGATCCCAAGCCCATCCAGAAACGCAATCGTCTCCGCCGCCGCCTTACGGTGAAAATCCAGCGGCATCTCTCCTCCGGCTCTCGTCGACTTTCCGTACCCGGAACGGTCGGGGATAAGTATGCGAAACTCGCTCTTGAACGCCTCTATCTGCCGATCGAACGGATAAAGGCGATAGCCCCAGCCTCCATGAAGAAAAACCAGCGGCCGCCCGCTACCAAACTCGCGGTAATGAATCCTTACAGGACTAATCCCCGGTGCATGAGGCGAATGCTGCAGTTCAACTGTGAGCACTTAGCCTTGCCTCTCATGGAAAGCCCGCAAACCATTGTTCAACATCAAATCTCTGCTTACCCGAAACTCAAGATGCACCTTACGACAGAGATTTCCCAGACTCAAGCCACTTGGATTGGAGAATTTTAACGTTGGTTTTCCGCCCGGTTTCCGGTGCAATGAACCCCGCTCATCTCAGCGATCAACCGCTGTCGCTGAAAAACAAAAACGGCTGGCAGTGTATTCTGCCAGCCGTTTCGTCTTTCAATTCTTGGCCAAAGGCCTTGGCTTAATTACCGGTGCCCCCCGCCATGTCCGCCGCCACCGTGGCCTCCTCCACCGCCGTGGAATCCGCCGCCTCCACCGTGAAAACCGCCGCCACCGCCATGAAAGCTACTGCCACCGCGCGCGAACCCGCCACCTCGATAGCCGCCGCCTACCGAGCCGCGTGATACAGCCCCGCCACGCGCATAGCCGCCACGTCCGGCGTAGTTAGATCCGCGGCCTACATAGCCGTGTCCACCGTACGCATAGCCTCCGCGTCCGTAACCACCGCGTCCGTAGTATCCGCCTCGACCGTAGTATCCGCCACGGCCGTAATGTCCTCGTCCGTAGTAGCCACGGCCCCAATAACCTCCGCGGAATCCATGGAACCACGGCCCAGCGCCAATAAACACGCCGCTAATGAACCACTCCGGTCCGTAGTAACCGTACGGCGCGCAAGCGTAGGGATAATAGGGATAGTATCCATAAGTGCATACAGGCGGTGCATAATCGTAATCGTAGTAGCCGGGGCCATATCCCACCCCAACTCCCACGCTGACCTGCGCCTCCGAAGGCGCCACCGCCACAAAACCGAGTAAAGCCAACAGTGCAAAATATTTTAGATACCGCATGAATTTGTCCTCCCTAGACCCCAGCCGCCTGCCCATATAGGACCGGATCTAAGTGACCTCCATGCCTCGCTGTTTCCAAGGCACCTACGTATTCTAACTCCAATTCACCCAAAAAGTTGCGCCCTGATTTCCCTCCATCTTCCGGCCCACTCCACGCCTCCGACCCCCGCCGCGTCTCTAGATCCAACGGCAAGCTCTATTGGTACGGCTCCGGCGACGAAATCCTCGCCGAAACCGACGCTTCCGGCAACACTCTCAACGAATACATTTTCTTTTCCGGCAAACGCATCGCCATGCTCCCCGCTGGCGGCAATCCCATCTACTACGCCGAAGACCTTCTCGGCTCTTCCCGCGTCATGACCCAGAACAACGGCGCGGTCTGTTACGACGCCGACTTCGATCCCTACGGCGGCGAGCACGCCTACACCAACAACTGCCCCTCCACCAACGCCTACAAGTTCGAAGGCAAAGAGCGCGACGCCGAAACTGGCAACGACGACTTCGGTGCCCGCTACTACACCAGCCGCTTCGGCCGCTGGCTCTCCGCCGACTGGTCCAGCACGCCCGTTCCCGTCCCCTACGCCAACCTCACCAACCCGCAAACTCTCAATCTCTACGCCATGGTCTCCGACGACCCCGAATCCTTCGCCGACCTCGACGGCCACATCCAGCAAGGCAGCGCAGGCCTCTCAGCTGAATCAGGTGGTATCGACGCAAGCACAGGCGAACTACACGACGCGCTAGCCGCTGCTGCCGGTCTCACGCAAAACCAGCAGCAAGCTCAGGCGGCCCAAAAGCAGAGTCAGGACATCGCTACCGCTGCACTGGACATTGCAAATCACCACACCTCAGACTATCTGGAATCCAAGAGCAAAGACGGCTATCCCGCAGGTAAGGATAAATGTAACGAGCTGGCAGCTGACGCAGTCCAAAAGGCGGGGCTGCCGAGACCACAGGTGCCAAAGTCAGGTATCCTAGGATGGCTGGGATTCAAGAGAGACCCCACTTCCCATGAATGGGCTGACCCAAATGTGCACATACCCGGCTGGTCAGATACGAAGCCCCTTTCGCAGGCAACCCGGGGTGACGTGATTGCACAGCAGCATAACCAACACGGAAGCTGGGGGCATGTTGGAATTGTCGTAGGACCGGGCCGAACCGCCTCGGTTAACTCCACCACGAATCCACCTGGACTCGTGACCGTTAATTCATGGGGGTTCAGACCAACTGGGCAGAACGGCGAAGGCCCCCATGACCCGGCTCCAGTTGTAAGATCTTATGTTGGGAGCAATCCATGAGAGGACGATTCGTGCGCGTCGTTCTGATGTTCCTAGGGCTTGTGCTAGTTCTCCTTTTGGGATGGGACATGACGTACCGTTCTTCTAGCGACCCTAAAAACATCAAGTATGTTATGTGGAAAGCCGGTTTTTACGGGATGGACTTAGACGAAGCGGTTGGCACTATGACCGGTGACGCTACCCGCGACAAACTGGTGTTGGGCAAAACGAAACCGCAGCTTAGGAAGAGGTTTGGCTACCTTCTCGAGCCAGCCGACGTCTCACCATACCTTCGAGCCTGCTATCTGAGCTCTTCCTGGAAGGGCAAAGACGTGCTGTTCATAAGGCGAAGCCCATGGATGGTAGTGTTTGACGGTGACGTTGCCACAGAACTAATCCTTATCAAGGGGTGTTAGGGCGGGGCGGCGGGCTGAGTAAACGAAGGCGGCGGCTCCTAGCTCCGAGTAAACTTGGTTGCGCAAACGGGGGAACCAGGGACGTCTCCCAAATTAATCGTCCCCAAACCGTCTCACCAAACTCCCAAATTCCCGCCAACCCCTTCCATCCATTCCACTTCCCGCGTCTCAATTCGAATGATGCGCATCAAGTACTATACCTTTACAGTAATTCAGTTCCATGCTACCTTTCCCCATGCTCGCCCTGAGGACTTCCCAAAAGAGCCTCGAAGCGCTTCGCACCCCAACGCAGCCCGCCTGTACCGGCAACCGCTCATTTTCTGCCGCTCGTCTTCTTCTCGCCATTCCTCACTCGTCACTCGCCACTGCTCCTCAAGCAACTGCCTCCCACCACAAATTCCCGCGTCCGATAATATCCCCCGCAACTCCATTAGAATCAACACTGGCACTGTTGACATCCTCGATGAGCGAGCCGATGCCTCAGGCGGTAGAGGTTATAGGCAAGACCGAGCAGCAGAGCTTGGCGAACTTGGATGGCCAAACTGCGCCCGGGAGCGCGCGAGGAGAGC